>Ga0335084_10002870_pt1 | contig 16719 bp, 16 predicted proteins | sample Lox_Sample_44_FD_206721 | JGI IMG/M metagenome (GOLD analysis project Ga0335084, IMG submission 206721) | Soil microbial communities from Loxahatchee National Wildlife Refuge, Florida, United States - Lox_Sample_4.4 | ecosystem: Environmental > Terrestrial > Soil > Wetlands | place: USA... | reverse complement strand
GCGCAGCCGTTCCTGCCCAGCGTGTCGACGCCGCTCGTGCTCGGCGCGCTGTTCGCGCTGCTCGCGATCGGCGTCTGGCGCAGCGCCACCAACCTGGAGCGCCACGTGCAGGCGGGCTCACAGGCGGTGCTCGAGGCGCTGCGCGGCTACGCGCACGCGGGGCGGAGCGGCGACACGACGGTGATCAACGAGATCCGCTCGCTCCTGCACGGGCTCGGCGATCCGGTCGCGGTGAAGCTCGGCACCGACGCGCCCTCGCTCGGCGCCTCGCTCGCCGAGCTCAACCTGCGCGGGCGCAGCGGCGCCACCGTGCTCGCCATCTCGCGCGGGCCGGGCTCGATCGTCGCGCCGTCGGCGAGCGAGCGCCTGCGCCCGGGCGACGTGGTCGGGCTGGCCGGCTCCGACGAGGCGATCGAGGCCGCGCGCAAGGTCCTGCTCGAGACCGGCGTCGCGGAGTTGGCGCCGCCCTAGCTAGTGGCGCTCGTGCACGCGCGCGACCGCGCTCTCGATCGCGCGCTCGAGGCGCTCGCCGATCATCTCGATCTCCTGCTCGGAGATCGTGAATGGCGGGCCGAGCGTGATCACGTCGCGCGCGGGGTCGACGCCGCCGGGGTACACGAAGATCCCGTTCGCGATCCCGGCCGCGACCACCTTCTCGGTGAGCTTCGCGCTCGCCTCGAACGGCTCGCGCGTGGCCTTGTCGGCGACGAGCTCCACCGCCCACAAGAGCCCGCGCCCGCGGACGTCGCCCACGTTCGGGTGCGCGAGCAGGCGCGACAGGCGCTTGCCGAGCTTCTCGCCCATCGTTGCCGCGCGGGCGACGAGAGCCTCGCGCTCCAGGATCTGCAGCACGCGGTCGGCCGCGGCGCAGCTCGCCGGGTGAGCGGAGTAGGTGAAGAACATCAGCTCCTGGCCCGCCGCGGCGATCGGCTCCACGACCTCTTCGCGCGCGAACACCGCGCCCATCGGCGCGTAGCCGCCGGTGAGTCCCTTGCCGCCGACCAGGATGTCCGGCGTCGTGCCCCAGTGATCGACGGCGAACTTCTTGCCGGTGCGGCCGAAGCCGGTCATGACCTCGTCGGCGATCAACAGCGCGCCATGGCGCCGGCAGATCTCGGCGAGCCGCGGCCAGTACTCGTCCGGGGGCACGAGCGCGCCGGCCGTCGAGCCGCCGATCGGCTCGGCGATCACCGCTGCGACGCTGTCGGGCCCCGCGCGCAAGATCGCGGTCTCGATCTCGTCGACGCATTGCACGCCGCAGCTCGGGTACGTCTTGCCGAGCGGGCAGCGCCAGCAGTAGCAGGCCGGCGCCTTGGGAAGGTCGGGCAGCCACGGCTCGTAGCCGGCGCGCCGCTTGGTGTGCCCGCCGACCGCGAGCGTCGCGAGCGTGGTGCCGTGGTAGGAGAGGTCGCGGCCGATCACCTTCCAGCGGCCGGGCCGGCCCGCAGCCAGGTGGTGCGCGCGTACGACGCGGAGCGCCGCGTCGACCGACTCCGAGCCGCCGCTGGTGAAGGCCACCCGCGTCAGCCCGGCGGGCAGCCAGCGCTGCACGAGGCGCTCGACCAGCCGCAGCCGGCTCTCGGTCGCGAACGGCGGCAGCAGGTAGCTCGCCTTCTCGAGCTCGCGCGCGTAGGCCTCGGCGACCTCGCGCCGGCCGTGGCCGACGTTCGCCACGATGGCGCCGCCGGAGGCGTCGAGGATCGCCTGACCCTCTTCGGTGTAGAGCCAGGCGCCCTCGGCGCGGGCGATGCGCAGCGGGGTCGAGCCGGGCCGCGCGACGAAGGAGAGCCGGCGCGCGCGCTCGGCGTCCATCAGGCGAGCCCGACCAGCTTCGCGCTCTCGTCCCAGAGCGCGCGCGCTAGGGCGGGGTCCAGCGCGGCCGGGTCGGGCGCCTTCTCCTTCCCGCCGACGAAGTACTTGCCGGTGACGCCCTCGAGCTCGGGCGCGCTGGCGAGCTGCACGGAGGTGCGCGCGCCCTTCGCGGGGCTCGTGCCGACCAGGCGCATGCCCACGCGCATCCACCACGCCGCGTCGCGCGCGATCTCGGTGGCCACGCCGCCGGGGTGGAGCGAGTTCGAAGTCACGCCGCGGCCCGCGACGCGCCGTGCCAGCTCGTTCGAGAACAGGATGTTCGCGAGCTTCGACTGGCGGTACGCGCCCATCGCGTCGTACTTCGCCGGCGCGCGGAAGCTGGCGAAGTCGATCCTCCCGCCCGCGTGCATCATCGAGCTCACGTTCACCACCCGCGCGGGCGCGCTCGCCGCGAGCCGCTCGAGCAGGAGCTGCGTGAGCAGGAAGTGGCCCAGGTGGTTCACGCCGATCTGCTCCTCGAAGCCGTCGGCGGTGGTGCGCAGGACCGGCGGGAACACGCCCGCATTGTTGAGCAGCACGTCGAGCTTCGGGTAGCGCTCGAGCAGCGCGGCCGCGCACTTGCGAACCGAGGCGAGGCTGCGCAGATCGAGCTCGAGGAAGTCCACCCGTGCGCTCGGCGTGCGCGCGCGCACCTCGGCGCGCGCCGCTTCGGCCTTGGCCGGGTCGCGGCAGAGCATCACGACTCGCGCGCCGCGCGCCGCGAGCTCGCTCGCCGCCGCCTTGCCGATGCCCGCGCTCGCGCCCGTGATCAGCACCGTTTTTCCGGTCATCGCGTCGCATGATAGCCTGGGCCGAGACCTGCCGCGGAGGCGCCCATGAAGCTCGGACTGTTCCTTCCCTTCGCCACGCCGCTCGCCGACGCCGCGTTCGTGCGCGCGGCCGGCACGGCCGCGGAGGCCGCCGGCTTCGACTCGATCTGGGTCGCCGAGCACGTGGTGCTCTTCGACGAGTACGCCTCGAAGTACCCGTATGCGGCGGACGGGCGGATCCCCGCGGGCGGCACCTCGGGCATCCTCGAGCCGTTCAACGCGCTCACCTTCCTGGCCGGCTGCACCCAGCGGATCCGGCTCGGCACCGGGATCTGCCTGGTGCCGCAACGCAATCCGGTGTACACCGCCAAGGAGGCGGCCACCGTCGACTGGCTGTCGGGCGGTCGGCTCGACCTGGGCGTCGGCGTGGGCTGGCTGGCCGAGGAGTTCGAGGCGGTCGGCGTTCCGTTCGAGCGCCGCGGCGAGCGCTGCCGCTCCTACCTCGAGGTGATGAAGCGCCTGTGGTGCGATCCGGTGTCGGAGTACGCGGACGAGTTCTACCAGCTGCCCGCCTGCCGCGCCTACCCGAAGCCGGTCCAGCAGCCGCACCCGCCGATCCACTTCGGCGGCGAGAGCGAGGCCGCGCTGCGCCGCGTGGCCGACGTGGGACAGGGCTGGTACGGCTTCAACCTGGGACCCGAGGAGCTGGCCGACCGGCTGAAGCGGCTCGACCAGCTGCTCGCGGCGAAGGGCCGCAAGCGCTCCGACGTGCAGATCACGGTGTCACCGTACCTGCGCACGCGCGCGCCCGACCTCGAAGCCTACAAGCGCGCGGGTGCCGACCAGGTGATCCTGCTCGCGTTCGCCGCGAACGCCGAGGGCGCGAAGAGCGCCATCGCGAAGCTGGCGGAGGACTTCCTGCCGCTCGCGCGCAAGCTCGCGTGAAGCGGCTCGCGCTCGTTCTCACCGCGCTCGCCGCGCTGGCGTGCGGCGGTCCGCTCGGCTGGATGCCGGGTGGCAAGCTCGACGGTCAGCCCGTCGACGCGCCGGTCGGCGACTGGTCGTTCGCGAGCAGGGTCGAGAAGCTGCAGCTCGAGACCGACCCCGCGGACCCGTACTCGGTGAACATCTGGTTCGTGACCGAGGACGGCAGGCTGTGGGTGTTCGCGGGCGGCGGCGAGTCGAGCACCTGGGCGAAGAACCTGTCCGCCGATCCGCGCGCGATCGTGCGCATCGAGGGCAAGCTGTACCCGCGCAAGGCCGTGCGCGTGACCGATTCCGAAGAGATCGCGCACGTGCAGCAGCTCTACCTCGAGAAGTACGACTACACGCGCGACGTGAACGGCGTGTTCCACCCCGTCATCATCCGACTGGATCCGCCCTAGAGGTCGCGGCGGAGCGCCGCGTCGGTGTAGGCTTGGCTGGCGAATGGCGATCACGGGCAGGGTCCACTTCAACGTCAACTGCAGCGGCTACGCGGTGGGCATGCCGCCGTACCGCGTGAAGGGCGGGCTGCTCGTACTGGCGGGCGCGAGCCCGCCGGTGGGGATCGATCTCCTGCAGTGGCTCGAGCCGCACGACACGAGCGCACCGTACCCGCACCTCTACCACTGCGGCATCGCGCGCGTGGCGCTCGCGACGAACGACCTGGACGGCGACATGGCGAAGCTCGCCGAGGCGGGCGCGGAGTTCCTGTCCAAGCCCGCGCGGATGCCCGAGGGCTCGGGCATGCGCGCGCGCTTCGTGTGCTTCGAGGATCCAGACGGGACGGTGCTCGAGCTGGTCGAGACGTGAGCCGGGTCGAAGGCAAGGTCGCCCTCGTCACCGGTGCAGCCTCGGACCCGGGGCTCGGTCGCGCGATCGCCCTCACGCTCGCCCGCGAAGGCGCGCGCGTCGTCGTGACCGACGTCGACGAGCCCGGCGTGCGAGAAGCCGCGGAGGTGATCCGCGCGGCGGGCGGCGCCGCGCTCGCGCTGCGCCAGGACGTGACGAGCGAGACGGGCTGGCAGGACGTGGTCGCGCGCACGCTCGCAGCGTACGGCCGTCTCGACGTCCTGGTGAACAACGCGGGCATCGCCGTGCTGAAGCCCCTCGAGGCGATGACGCTCGCGGAGTGGAACCGGCAGATCGAGGTGAACCTGACCAGCGTCTTCCTGGGCTGCCGGGCCGTCGTCGACGCGATGCGCCGCTCGGGCGGCGGCTCGATCGTGAACCTCTCCTCGGTCGCGGGGATGGTCGGGCTGCGCACGGCCGTAGCGTACGGCGCCGCCAAGGGCGGAGTCCGCATCGCCACCAAGACGATCGCGGTCGAGCTCGCGCGCGACGGCATCCGCTGCAACTCCGTGCACCCGGGCTTCATCTGGACGAACATGCAGGCCCAGGCGATGGGCACACGCGACCCGGCGCAGGTGCAGCTCGGCGCGCTGGTTCCGCTGGGCGGCCTGGGCCGACCGCAGGACATCGCCGACTGCGTGCTGTACCTCGCGTCGGACGAGTCGAAGTACGTGACGGGCGCGGAGCTGACCGTCGACGGCGGGATGACCGCTCAGTAGCCGACGCGTTCGGCTCAGGCTCGATCCGGCCTCGGCTTCGAGAAATCCGGGGCGCGCTTCTCGAAGAACGCGCGGATCGCTTCGATGTTCTCGGGCGAGCCCACGCGCACGCGGAAGGCGGCGTCCTCGCCGGCGCGCGCGGCCCGCACCGCGGCGTCGCGGCTGGCGAGCAGCAGCTGCTTCGTGTGGCGCAGCGCTTCGGGCGGGAGCGCGGCGAGCTGCGCGGCCTTCGCCTCGGCCACCGCGAGCAGCTCGCCGGGCGCGCACACCGCGTTCGCGAGCCCGATCTCCGCGGCCTTCTTCGCGTCGAGCCAGCCGTCGCCGAACAGGAGCTCCTGCGCGGCGCGCCAGCCGACCACGAGCGGCAGCAAGTAGCTCGACGCCGCCTCCGGCACGACACCCAGCGTGACGAACGGCGCGCGCAGCCGCACGCCCTCGGCCACGTACACGAAGTCGCAGTGGAGCAGCAGCGTGAGTCCGATCCCGACCGCGACGCCGTTCACCGCCGCGACCAGCGGCTTGTCGAACACGCACAGCTCGTCCATGAACTCGCCGAACGGGTGGCCGCCGCCGGAGCCCGCGGGCGCCGTCGTCGACTGCGCCATCTCGCGCAGGTCCTGACCCGCCGAGAACGCCGCGCCCGCACCCGTGATCAACACCGCGCGCACCGTCGCGTCGCCGCGCGCTTCGCGAAGGGCGTCCCGGAGCTCGCGCCACTGAACGGTGTTGAAGGCGTTCTTCTGCGCGGGACGATTCAGCGTGAGACGGAGCACGCCGCCTCCGCGCGCCTCCAGCACGGTCTCGCGCCCCATCGCGGCTAGCGCGAACGCCCTGGCGCGAGCGCCTGGAGCACCTTCATGTCGGGCAGCGGCACGCCGGCCGGGTTGATCGGCTGGATGCAGACGTGCGAGGCGCCCGCGTCCTGGTGCGCGCGCACCCGCTTCTGCAGCGCACCGACGTCGCCCCAGGCGATCGTCGCGTCGATGAAGCGGTCGCTGCCGCCGTTCGCGAGGTCGGCGTCGCTGAAGCCGATCCGCTTCCAGTTGTTGCGGTAGTTCTCGAGGCCCAGGTAGATCGTCGCGGCCTGACGGCCGAGCGCGCGCGCCTTCGCGGGGTCGGTCTCGAGCAGCACCTTCTGCTCGACGCAGAGCCACGCGTTCGGGCCCATCAGCTTGCGCGCCATCGCGGTGTGCTCGGGCGTGGTGAAGTAGGGATGCGCGCCCTGGGTCATCGTCGCGGCGAGCTTCAGCATCTGCGGGCCGAGCGCGGCGATCACGGTCGGCGGCGGCTCCGGCGGCGGCACCGCCATGTACGGCGCCTTGGCCATGCGCTCGAGATAGGACTTCATGGTCGCGACCGGGCTCGCGTACACGTGGCCGCGCACGCCCTCGACCATCGGCCGGTGCGACACGCCGAGCCCGAGCAGGAACCGGCCGCCGGACTGCTCCGCGAGCGTCTTCTGCGCGGCGGCGGTCGCGGCCGGATCGCGCGCGTAGATGTTGGCGATGCCGGTGGCGACGATCAGCCGCTCGGTCTTGGCCAGCAGCCACGACGCCTGCGCGAAGGGATGACGGCCGAGCGCCTCCGGGAGCCACAGCGCCGAGTAGCCCAGCTGCTCGACCTGCTGCGCGAACTCCGCCGCCTGCGGCGCCGGGAGCGACTCCGTGAAGTACCAGACACCGAGCGGGCCGAGCTGCATGGGGCGATTCCTCCTGCGCGCCCCTTGTCGCATACTGGCCGCCCGCTTTGCCAGCGCACGCATCCGAAGGGCCCCCGCGCGCGTACCAGACACAGGAGGCCGCAGGGCTTTGCGAACGGTGGGCAGATCTGCGGCGACCTCGAGCGACGGGGAGCTCCTGCGTCGTCTCGAAGCGCGCGAGCCGGGCGCGCTCGAAGCGCTGTACGCCCGCTACTCGCCGTACGTGATGGGAATCGCGCTTCGCATTCTCGGCTCGCGCGAGGAGGCGGAGGAAGTGGTGCAAGACGTGTTCTGGCAGCTGTGGAAGGCGACGCTCTGCTACGACCCGGCGCGCGGGCGCTTCTCCACCTGGCTGTTCTCGGTGGCGCGCAACCGCTCGATCGACCGGCTGCGCGCGGCGAGCCGCACGCCGGTGCGCAGCGGCGCGGAGGAGCTCGAGCGCGTGGCGTCGCCGGACGACCAGGAGGGCGAGGCGTACCTGGTCGAGCGGCAGAAGGAGGTGCGGGCGCAGCTCGAGCTCCTGCCGCGCGAGCAGCGCGCCGCGATCGAGCTCGCGTTCTTCCGCGGGCTCTCGCACGGCGAGATCGCCGCGCAGACCGGCGAGGCGCTGGGCACGATCAAGAGCCGGATCCGCCGCGGGCTGCTGCGGCTGCGCCAGGGGCTCGACGTTCTCGAGGTGACACCATGACGGATCACGCGGAGATCCTCGAGCTGGCCGAGCTCTACCCGCTGGGCGGGCTCTCCCCCGAGGAGCGTCTGAAGCTGGCCATGCACGTGGCCGACGGCTGCGCCGAGTGCGAGGCGCTCCTGCGCGCGAACACGCGGATCGCCGACGATCTCCTGCTCGCGGTGCCGCCGGTGCCGCCGTCCGCGTCGGTGCGGCGCGAGCTCCTGGAGCGCGTCTGGGGCGAGCGGCGTGCCGCGGCGCCGCCGCCGCTCCGACGCGCGGCCGCGTGGCGCCCGCGCCGGGCCGCAGCGGCGGCGCTCGCGTTCACGGCGCTCTCGGGCGCGCTCGGCTGGCAGCTCGCGCGCGAGCGGTCCGCGCGCGGCCGGCTCGGGCAGGCGCTGGCGAGCGAGCAGGAGAAGGTCGCTCTCCTGGAACGCGACATGAAGACGGCGCGCTCCGAGCGGCTCGAGGTCGAGAAGCGGGTGAGCGAGCTGTCGCGCATCGCCAACGTGATCGAGTCGCCGGTGATGCAGACGCTCGCGCTCGCGGGCCAGGGCCAGTTCAAGGCCGCGGTCGCTCGCGCCTACATCGAGCCCGACAGCGGCCGCGTGATCCTCTACGCGCACAACCTGCCGCCCGTGCCCGACGGACGCGTCTATCAGATGTGGGTGATCGTCGAGAAGCAGGCGCCGCTCAGCGCCGGGCTCCTCCAGGTCAGCGCCAAGGGCGACGCGCAGTACGACTCCGGCCCGCTCCAGGGCGGGCTCGAGGGCGCGGTCAAGGTGGCGGTGACGCTGGAGCCCGCGGGGGGCGTGCCCGCGCCGACTGGGCCGTTCGTGTTGCGGAACGAGTCCTGAAGACGGGATGCATCCAGCCCGACCCGCTGCGCGTACCAGGCTTCAAGCGCCGTTCGCCACAACCGGGTCGGTAGACGAACCGGCGCCCGCAGCTAGGACGAAACAGCCTCGGAGCTCACGCGCCGGGGCTGTTCGTCTCTCGTGTACCACCACGCCCAGGCGATCAGCACCAGCTGGAGGGGCAGGCGGACGAAGCCGATCGGCCCCGCGCCCTCGCTGGCGCCGAACACGGGCACGTTGTCGAACGCGACGTGGATGTTGGCGGGGAACACCGCGATGAGGAGCGCGATGGTCCCCCACGCGGCCAGCTTCCGGGTCGGCGGGAACAGGACGCCGAGCCCGCACATCACCTCGGCGACGCCCGACAGGAAGATCAGCGCATCGTGCGCGGGCAGGTACGGCGGCATCATCGGCCGGTAGAAGTCGGGGCGGGCGAAGTGCATGACGCCCGCCCAGACGTAGAACGCGCCCATCACCCAGAGAAGGATCCGCTTGGCGATCGCCATCGCGGCGGATTCTATCTCGTCTGCAGCGCTAGCTATCTCCGGGCCGAGGCGGCTTGGTCGCGAGAGCGATGCCCTTGGCGCCGGCCTCCTGCGCGAGGTCGAGGATGTTGACGGCCTTGCCGAGCAACACCTTCTTGTCGCCGCGCAGGATCACGATCTTCTCCTTGGCCCGGTCGAGCGCCTCTTTCAGCGCCTGCGCCAGGTTGGCCTCGGAGACGGCCTTGCCATCCACCTCGACCTCGCCCTCGGAGGTGACCGTCACGTTGACGCCGGTCGGCGTGGTCGACGCGACCGCCGAGTTGGGCAGGTCGACCTCCTTGCCCTGGTTCGAGATGACACTCGTCGTGACCATGAAGATGATCAGCAGGACGAGAAAGATGTCGGTCAGCGGGGTGATGTTGATCTCGGCGACGATGCCCTCCGAGACCTCGTCCTCGCCGCCGTTAGGCAGTGCGCGGGCGGCCATGCCGGATCTCCTCGGGCTTCTCTTCCTCGAACGCCGGCGAGGCCGACTCCACGTAGAGCAGCGCCTGCACGAGCCGCTCGCACGAGCGCGCGAACACGCCGGCGATCGCGCCGACGCGCACCTGCAGCCAGTTGAACGCCGCGAGCGCGATGATCGCGACGAGCAGGCCGGCCGCGGTGGCGACGAGCGCCTCCGAGATGCCGGCCGCGACGACCGCGAAGCCGCCCGAGCCCTGCGTCGCCATGTCGTGGAACGACTTCAAGATGCCCCAGACCGTTCCGAACAGGCCGATGAACGGCGCCAGCGAGCCGATCGTGCCCAGCATCCACAGGCCGCGGCGCAGCTCGGTGATCGCCTCGCTGCGCGAGGTCGAGAGCACGCCGATCAGATCCTCGAGCGCGATGTTCCGCCAGCGCAGGCCTTCCAGGAAGATTCCCGCGAGCGGCGTCTTGGACGACTCGCAGAGAGAGCGCGCGGTGACGAGGTCGTGCTTCACGAGCGCGTCGACCACGCCGCGCGTGAGGTCGCGGCTGCGGCGGTCGAGGCCGCGCAGGCGGAACAGCTGCTGGAACACCACGGCGATCGCGATGACCGAGCAGATCGCCAGCGGGATGACCGTCAGCCGCCCCGTCCAGAGCATGTGCAGAATCGCAGCGGTGTCGAACGTCGACACCGGCGCCGCCTGGGTGACGCTCATCGCTGCTTGAGTCGCTGGATCCACGGCAATCCCTTCCCTATGGGTCGTCTATGGGTGGCCCTAGGTCTGCGGAGGTGATTTTTCGGAGGTCCCCCAAGCTATCCAATCGCTCGCGCGCTCGCAGGGTTTCGGGCCACGGTGCGCGCGTTGACGCCCTGGGCCCGGGTCGCCTAGCATGCCGTCGCCGTCGCCTTCCTGGAGCCGCCATCTGCCGAATCGGCCCTTCTGGGTACGCGTCGAAAGTCGTTGCGGAAGCTTGAGCGGCCCGAAACGCCTTCCGATGAAGAGATCGGCACGGACTTGCCGGCCCATGAGCACGCAACCCGAGCCGGGTCGTTGTGGCGGCGACACCCAGGCAGGTGACAGCGCCACGAGATCCAGGAGCGCTCGCGAAGCATGACCCAGCCACTTCGAATCCAGCGGCGACGCGGGCGGAGCCCGCTGCGCACGCGCCGCATGGGCGCCGCCTTCAAGGCCGGGCCACCCGCCGCTGGGCGCCGCGAGCCGTTCCCGGGGATGAACCTCGAGGTCGCCCGGCACACCGGCGAGACGGTTCGCTCCACCTCGATCTCGGCCGTTCTCCACGGGCTGATCCTGCTGCTGCTCCTCCTGCTGGCGTACCTGTCGCCGACCATCCGCGAGGAGGTGCTGCCGGTCACGCTGATCAAGGAGTCGCCGCCGCCTCCTCCGCCGCCGCCGCCGCCCGAAGAGGTGAAGCTCGAGCCCAAGCCGGAGCCCGCGCCGGCGCCCGCGCCCAAGGCGCTCGCCGAGCGGCGCTCCATGGACTTCGCGCCCCAGGCCCAGGCGGTTGCGCCCCAGGTGATCAATCCGACCGTGATCCAGCAGGCGTCGCCGGTGGTGAACGCCCAGGCCATGAAGATGAACACCGTCGCGCCCGCGGTGGCGCCGAAGGATATCGCGCACGTCACCGCCGTGGCCGAGACGGTGAACGTCTCGCAGTCGCTCGCCGCCGCCCAGACCGCCAAGGTCGACCTCGGCGCGAGCGCCGCGCCCGCGCTGAAGGGGACGGTCGTCGCGGCCTTGCCGGTCGGGATCTCGTCGGGCCCGCGCCAGGTCGTCGCGGCCGGCAACACGGTCGGCACCGGCACGGCGGTGAACATGGGCAACGGCTCGTCGGTCCGGGAGGGCATCGGCAGCAACCGCGACGTGCTCGGCTCGCCCGAGGGCGGCCCGATCGCCGACGTGAACACGCGGGTCGGCAACGGGCTGATGCGCGGCGAGGGCGGCACCGGCACCGGCGGCAGCGGCGACGGCGACTGCCTGAACCGACCCGAGGTGCTGCAGTACCAGGAGCAGCTGCGGCAGCGCATGTACGCGCGCTGGCAGGCGCCCAGCGACGCGCCGGTGAACTCGAAGGTGCAGCTGCGCTTCTCGCTCGACCCGAGCGGCTCGGTGATCTCGGCGGAGCTCGCCTCCGCGGGCAACTCAGCGCTCGGCCAGAGCGCCGTCGAGGCGCTGCGCTCGTCGTCGCCGTTCCAGGCCATGCCGGAGCGGGTCCGCTGCCTCGCGCGGCGCACGCTGGTCGGCACGTTCACCCTGCCTTCCGCCTCCGGCGGCTAGAGGTCATGCGCAGGCTCCCCCGCCCCGCAGGATTCGTCGCGGTCCTGGCCGCCGCGCTCGTCCTCGCCGTGCCCGCGCCGGCGCCGGCCGTCGACAAGTGCGGCAAGGGCGCTCTGCTCGAGTACGACTCGAACGCCGCCGTCGAGACGCTCTTGCGCAAGAAGCGCGACCTGAACGGCGACGGGATCTGCGACGAGACCGTCTTCTACAAGAACGAGCTGCCCGAGCATGCCGAGGTCGACACCAACTACGACGGCAAGGTCGACCTCTGGATCCGCTACGACCTGCAGGGCAAGGAGATCGCGCAGGAGCGCGACACCAACTTCGACGGCAAGGTCGACCAGTGGACCACGCTCGAGGACGGCAAGCCCAAGGTCCAGCGCAACGACAAGAACGGCGACGGCAAGCCCGAGTCGGTCACCTACTACGAGAACGGCGAGCGCACGCGTTCCGAGGACGACACCAACGCCGACGGGCGCATCGACCAGTGGATCACCTACGTCGGCGGCAAGCCGTCGAAGGTCGAGACCGACTCGAACGGCGACGGCAAGGTCGACATCCGCGCCGAGTTCGGCCCCGACGGCAACAAGACCGTGGAGCTGCAGGACACCGATCGCGACGGCCGCTTCGACGTGACCATCCGCTACGAGAAGGGCGTGAAGGTCCGCGTCGAGGAGGACCAGAACGGCGACGGCCAGCCCGACGACATCACGACCTACCAGAACGACGTGATCGTGAAGCGCGAGGTCGACACCGACAAGAACGGCACGCTCGACACGGTCTCCACCTACGTGAACGGCAAGGAGGCCAAGCAGACGCGCGACCTCGACGGCGACGGCAAGCCCGACTTCGTGGCGACCTTCGAGAACGGTGTGCGCGTCAAGGAGGAGACCTTCGCCAAGGGCTCCACCACGGCGAGCATCGTGCTCACCTTCGCGAACGACAAGAAGATCCGCTCCGAAGAGGACACCAACGGCGACGGCAAGCTCGACGTCACCACCGAGTTCGCGAACGACAAGCCGACGCGGAGCGTGGCCGACACCAACTTCGACGGGAAGCCGGACACCACGATCACCTACGAGAACGGCGTGAAGACGCGCCAGGAGGAAGACCGCAACGGCGACGGCAAGGTCGACGCGATCTACGTCTTCGACGCCAACGGCAAGGTCGTCTCCGAGAGCCTCGACGACGACCACGACGGCCGCTTCGAGTCGGTCGCCGAGTCGAAGAACGGCCAGCTCGTGAAGCGCACCGTCGACGCGAACGGCGACGGCAAGCCGGAGCGGGTCGAGATCTACGGCGAGGGCAAGCTCGTGCGCGTCGAGCTCGACGAGAACGGCGACGGCTCGATCGACCTGTGGAACTTCTTCGACCCCAACGGGAAGATGGAGAAGCAGGAGCAGGACGCCGACCACGACGGCAAGGTCGACACCTGGGTCGTGCTCGACACCAGCACGGGCAAGGAGACGCGCGTCCTCAAGGACACCAACAAGGACGGCAAGCCCGACAGCTGGCGCAGCAACGATCCGAACGGGGTCACGCTCAAGGTCGAGGAGGACACCAATTTCGACGGCGAGGTCGACCGGGTCGTCGAGTTCGCCGACGGCAAGCCGGTGCGCGCGATCGAAGATCCGAAGCACAAGGGCAAGCCCGAGGTCGTGCAGACGCTCGGCCCCGACGGCCAGGTCGTGCACGAGGAGCGCGACACCAACGGCGACGGCAAGCTCGACCTGCGGGTCGACTACGTGAACGGCCAGAAGGTGCGCGAGGAGCGCGACACCAAGGGCACGGGCAAGTTCGACGTCGCGACGACCTTCGAGAACGGCGTGCCCGTGCGCCAGGAGCAGGACACCAAGGGCAACGGCACGTTCGACTCGGTGATCGCGTTCAAGGGCGGCCAGCAGGCGACACAGGAACGCGACACCAACGGCGACGGCAAGATCGACCTGTGGGTCACCTTCGACGCGCAGGGCAAGCCGCAGAAGGAGGAGATCGACACCAACGGCGACGGCAAGCCGGACGTGATCAAGCTCTACTCCGCGGGAGAGCTCGGCCGCGAAGAGCAGGACCGCGACGGCAACGGCACGTTCGAGCTGGTGATCTCGTACACCGGCGGCAAGCCCGCGCACTCCGAAGCCGACACCGACGGCGACGGCAAGCCCGACGTCGTCACCGAGTACAAGGACGGCGTGAAGGCGAGCCAGGTCGAGGACCAGAACCACGACGGCAAGCCCGACGTTCGGACCACCTTCAACGCCGACGGCTCGCCCGCGCGCACCGAGGCCGACACCGACGGCAACGGCAGCTTCGAGACGGTCAGCTACCTGGAGAAGGGCCAGGTCGTGCGCACCGAGAAGGACAGCAACGGCGACGGCAAGCCCGACGTTTTCGCGTGGTACGCCGACGGCCAGATCGTGCGCCAGGAAGAGGACACGAACTTCGACGGCGTGATCGACAAGCGCTCGGCCACGGGCAAGGGCGGCGCGGCCACGCAAGAGGCCGACTCGAACGGCGACGGCAAGATCGACACCTGGCTCACGCTCGACGCGAGCGGGAACGTGATCGAGAAGAAGGAAGACAAGGACGGCGACGGCGTGCCCGACGTCGTGGTCTCCTTCCGCGACGGCAAGCCCGTGCGCCTCGAGCAGGCGTCGGGCGGCTGCAAGACCCTGATCCAGGAGTACGACGCCGCCGGCAACGTGACCAGCGAGCAGAAGGACACGAACGGCGACTGCAAGATCGACACGTGGACCTACCTCGCGAACGGCGCAGTGGTGCGGCTGGGCCAGGACACCAAGGGCCTGGGCAAGCCCGACGTGCTCACCGTGTTCGGACCCGACGGCAAGCCGGCGGAGCAGGAAGTGATCTCGGACCCGAAGAAGAAGCGCCCCGACAAGCGGCTCTGGCTCGACGCGAGCGGTCAGGTCACGGCGCAGTGCCTCGACACCGACGGCAACGGCTCGCTCGACGCGCGCGCGCTCGTCGAGAACGGCACGGTGACCGAGGTCCTGCTCGACACCAAGGGCAAGGGCAGGGTCGACCAGCGCGAGATCTACAAGGGCGGCCAGCGCGTGGCGCTCGAGGCCGACACCAACGGGGATCGCAAGATCGACGTGATCCAGACCTTCGAGAACGGCCAGCTCGCGCGCCAGGACGAGGACACGAACTTCGACGGCGTGATCGACCGCAGCTTCGCGGGCGGCAAGCCGGTGCCGCCGCCGGCCGATCCGAAGCTGCCGAGCGAGCCGCTCGCCGCGCTCGACTGCGGCCGCTTCTCGGATTTCTGGACGACGAGTCGCTAGCTCGCCGCTAACGCGGCCCACCGCCCAGCGCGTCGAGGGTGTTGGCGCGACCGCCGAGCGTGTGCGCGATCCCCGACAAGAGCGACAGCGCGCGCGCGACGAGCACGAAGTCGCTCGGCACCTGGACGATCGGATCCTTGCGGATCGACTCCATCAGCTCGTCGGTCATCTCCTCGGTGAGCTCGCCGCGCGAGTCGCCGCGCGCCGCCGAGCGCATCATCTCCTTGGCGATCCGCCGGTAGGACTCCGGGTCGCCGGTCTTGGTGCGGAAGCCCAGCTCCTTGAAGGCGCGGATCATCGCCGCCTCGTTCTGCGTCATCATCGAGAACATCATCTCGAACAGGCCCAGCCCGAAGCCCTTCGGCAGCTGCTTCGCGAGCCCGAAGTCGAGGATCACGATGCGCGGGCCCCGGGGTCCCGCCTGCACCAACACGTTGCCCGGGTGGGGATCGGCGTGGAAGAAGCCGAGCCCCATGATCATCTGGTTCCACAGAGAAGTGACGCCCGCGACGACGTCCTCGGGGTCGAGCCCCGCCGCGAGGAGCGCGGCGCGGTCGTTCACCTTGATCCCCGCGACGAGCTGCATGGTGATCACGCGCGCGCTCGAGTGCGCGTAGTCGATCTCCGGCACGATCACCGACTCGTCGCGCGAGAAGAGCTCGCGGATGCGGTCCGCGTTCTCGACCTCGCGCCGGAAGTCGAGCTCGAGCGAGAGGTGCGTCTGCAACTCGTCGAGCAGCGGCAGGAGCTCGAGCGGCTGCGGGTCGAAGCGCTCGTACACGATGCAGATCCGGCGCAGCGCCGACAGGTCGGTGCGCACGATCCGCTCGACGTCGGGGTACTGAACCTTCACCGCGACCTCGCGGCCGTCGAGGAGCCGCGCGCGGTGCACCTGCGCGAGCGACGCGGCGGCGAGCGGCTCGGCGTCGAAGCTCGCGAACACGGCGTCGAGCGGCTTCTTGAGCTCGGCCTCGACCACGCTGCGGATGTCGGCGAACGCGCGCGGCGGCACGCGGTCCTGCGCGCGCGAGAGCGTGCGCACGTACTCGGGTGGGAACACGTCGGAGCGCGTGCCGACCGCCTGGCATACCTTGAGGAGCAGCCCGCGCAGGCTCGTCGCCGTGCGGTAGATCTGGTCGGCGTTGCGCTGGTGGATGCGCGAGAAGTCGCGCTGCTCGGGGTCGCGGCCGCGCCAGCGATCCCACCAGGTCGGGATCTTCTCGCGCAGCCACACGCAGAGGGCGGTCCAGGCGATGCGCGTGGTGCGCCGAGCGCGCTCGAGCTCGACGCGGAGCGACCTCAAGACCGGAGCAGCGCGAGGCGCTCGTCGTCGCGGGCGGGGAACGTCCAGCCCGAGTCGAGACCCTCGAAGCGGCGCGCGAGCGCGGTCGCGCGCGGCGCGTCGTCCATCGCGCGGTGGATCGCCGCGCGCACGTCGTTGCGCTCGCGCGCGGGCTGCGTGGTGGCGATCGCGCGCAGCTGCGCCGCGAAGATCCGGTCGACCACCGTCGCGCCGTCGATCTCGAGCTTCCCGTCGGGCGAGCGCAGCGTGCGCGCGCGCAGCTCGGACAGGGCGGTGCGCAGGTACTCGACGTGCGGCTTCTCGTCGGACTGGATCGCCGCCACCAGCGCCGGCGCGCCGACGGGATCGGCGGAGACCTCGCCGTCGCCGAGCAGCGCCTTCGCCCACTCGAACACGTCCTCGGCGAAGATCTCGACGACCATCACGTTGGCGAGGAACGCGATCATGTCCTCGAGCCGCCCCGACAGC
>Ga0335084_10002868_pt1 | contig 16722 bp, 17 predicted proteins | sample Lox_Sample_44_FD_206721 | JGI IMG/M metagenome (GOLD analysis project Ga0335084, IMG submission 206721) | Soil microbial communities from Loxahatchee National Wildlife Refuge, Florida, United States - Lox_Sample_4.4 | ecosystem: Environmental > Terrestrial > Soil > Wetlands | place: USA... | reverse complement strand
AAACCGAAGCCAAGAAAGCCGGCGTGATTTTCTCGGCGCAATCCGTCGGCAGCATGTTCGGGCTGTATTTCCGTGCCGCGCCGCCGACGAGCTTCGCCGAAGTCATGCAGTGCGACAAGAACCAGTTCAACAAGTTTTTCCACGCCATGCTCGAGCGCGGCGTCTATCTAGCGCCGTCGGCCTACGAGGCGGGGTTCGTCTCGGCTGCGCACGGCGAGGCGGAGATCGACGCGACGCTCGCCGCGGCGCGCGCGAGCTTCCGCGCGCTATAGCAGGAACAGCGTCGCGAGGCCGAGGAAGATGAAGAAGCCGCCCGAGTCGGTGCAGGCGGTGATCAGGACCGAAGAGCCCACCGCAGGGTCCTGGCCGAGGCGCGCGCGCAGGTAGGGGATCGCGACGCCCATGCCGGCTGCGAGAAGGAGCGTGAGGATCATCGCCATCGCCATCACGCCGCCCAGCGCGACGTTGTCGTAGAGCAGGTAGGCGGCAAAGCCGATCAGCGAGCCCCAAATGACCCCGTTCAGCATCGCCAGGCCGAGCTCCTTGGCGATCAGCTTGCGCCAGTAGCTCGACTGGATCTGCCCCAGCGCCAGCGCGCGCACGATCATGGTGATGGTCTGGTTGCCCGAGTTGCCGCCGATGCCGGCGACGATGGGCATCAGCGCGGCGAGCGCCACGAGCTTTGCGATCGAGCCCTCGAAGGCGCCGATCACGCGCGAGGCGATGAAAGCGGTCACCAGGTTGATCGCCAGCCAGGCCCAGCGGTTCTTGAAGCTGTGCCAGACCGGCGCGAAGACGTCCTCCTCCTTCGACAGGCCCGCTTCGGCGAGCTGGGTCTCGGCGCTCTTCGCGCGAATGTGGTCCATGACGTCGTTCACCGTGACGCGACCCACCAGGTTGCCGGTGATGAGGTCGACCACTGGCGCCGAGACCAGGTCGTAGCGCTCGAAAGCCTGCGCCGCGTCTTCGGCGCGGTCCTCGGGCCGCAGCTTCACGCTTTCCGGGACCATCACCTCGCCCACCTGCTTGTCCAGGTCGGTGACGATGAGGCGCGCGAGCGGCAGTGTGCCGCGCAGCTTGCCCGCGCGGTCGACCACGAACAGCTGGTCGGTGTGCGCCGGAAGTTCGTCTAGCGCACGCAGGTAGCGCGTCGCCGCCTCCAGCGATACGTCCTCGCGCACGGTCACCTGGTCGAAGTCCATCAGCGCGCCCACCGTGCCTTCGTCGTAGGACAGCGCAGCGCGCAGCAGCGCGCGTTCTTCCTGCGGCAGCGCGCGAATCACGTCCTGTACGACCTCCTCGGGCAGGTCGGGCGCGAGATCGGCGATCTCGTCGGCCTCCAGGGTCTCGGCCGCCGCCACGAGCTCCTTCGGCTCCATGGTGGCGATGAGCGACTCGCGCACGGCCTCCGACAGCTCGAGCAGGATCTCGCCCTCGCGCTCGGCCTTGACGAGGTCCCAGACGACCTGCCGTTCCTCGAGCGGCAGCGCCTCGAGGATGTAGGCCACGTCCGCGGGGTGCAGCCGGTCGAGCTCGCCGCGCAGGGCCGCCGGATCGCGCGCCTGCGCCAGGCTGTCCTGCACATGGCGCAGGTTCTGCTGCAGGTCCTCGACTTCGAGGCGCGAAGCGGGCTCGGTCATCGGCTCAGGGAATCTGCGCGGCGGGCATGCGCGCGAGTATGGTCTCGATCCGGCCCGCAATATAGGGCGTGATCTGTCCGGGCGCATAGCGCCGGGGGCTGGGCAGGATCACCGCCAGGAAGGCCGCCTGCGGCGCGCTCAGCGCTCCTGCGCCGATGCCGAAGTGGTGGCGGGCGGCGGCTTCGGCGCCGAACACGCCCTCGCCCCACTCCGCATAGTTCAGGTACAGCTCCAGGATGCGGCGCTTGCTCAGCGCCGATTCGAGCATCCAGGTGATGGCCGCCTCCTGCCCCTTGCGCAACCAGGACCGCTCGCCCGAGAGGAACAGGTTCTTCGCGAGCTGCTGGCTGATGGTCGAGGCGCCGGCGACCACCCTGCCCTTGCGCTCGTTCTTCTCGATCGCCTTGGAGATGGCCTCCCAGTCGAAGCCTTCGTGACCGACGAACTTGGCGTCCTCCGCGGCCACGACCGCGCGCTTGAGCTGCGGCGAGATGCGCTCATAGGGAACCCAGCGGTGCTCGATCCTTGCCTTCGCGTCTTCTTCGCGCAGGCGCTCGATGCGCGCTTCCATGAAAGCGCTCGCCGCCGGCTGGTGGTTGCGCCACCAGAGCACATGCGCGAAGTACCAGCCCTGGACTGCGACGACGGCGAGCGTCAGCGCGCCGAGCGTGTAGCAAAAGGTCTTCCAGGCGAACCGCAGGGAGCGCAGCGGGCCACGACCAGCCATCGCCGCACTCAGCGCCCCTGCAGCGCCGCCAGCACCGGCGCCGTATCCGGCCGCACGCCGCGCCAGAGGAAGAACGACTCGGCCGCCTGCTCGACCAGCATGCCGCTGCCGTCGTGCGCGACGGCTCCCGCAGCGCGCGCGAGCGCGAGGAACGGCGTATCGCGTCCGTAGATCATTTCGTAGCCGAGCGCACCCGGCGCAAATGCGGCCGCCCGGAGCGGAGGCGCCTCGCCGGCCAGGCCCGCCGAGGTCGCGTTGATGAGCAGGTCGAACTGCTCGTCGCGGAATTCCTCGAATCCGCCGCCGGCCGAGGCGCCGAAGCGCCGCGCGAGCGCACGCGCCTTGTCCGCCGTGCGGTTGACCACGACCAGCCGCCGCGGTCCGGCCTCGATCAGCGGCGCGAGCACGCCGTGCGCCGCGCCGCCGGCGCCGATCAGCAGCACGCGCAGGCCGGCAAGCGCGCAGTCGAGATTGTCCGCCAGGTCGCGCAACAGGCCGATGCCGTCGGTGTTGTCGCCGAAGACCGCATCATCGTCGAAGCGCAGCGTATTGACCGCCTCGGCGACGCGCGCACGCGCGCTCAGCCGGGTGGCGTAGCGATACGCCTCTTCCTTGAACGGCAGGGTTACGTTGGCGCCGCGCGCGCCCGCGGCGCGGAAATCATCGACGCTGCGCGCGAAGCCATCGAGTGGCGCCTCGATACGCCCGTAGTCGAGCTCCTGGCGCGTCTGCCGCGCGAACTGGGCATGAATCCAGGGCGATTTCGAGTGCGCCACCGGATGGCCGATGACGGCGTAGCGATCGGCCATGACCTATTCGGTCCAGATCTTGTCGCCCTGCGCGAAGAACCAGGTGCGTGTGATGACGAGCAGGTCCGTATCCTTGCGAATCGCCTCGGGAAACACCGCGAACGGCGCGGCCATCTGCACGATGCGGAACGCGGCCTGGTCGAGGATCTTCAGGCCGGAAGTCCGGTCCAGGTCGATCGACTCCACGCTGCCGTCGGGCCGGATGGTCACGGTGAGACGCAGCGTGCCGTAAAGCTTGCCGCGCGCCTCGGCGGGATAGTTGAGCGTGCCCACGCGCTCGATCTTGGCGCGCCAGTCCTCTTCATATTGCGCGAAGCGGTATTCGCGCGTGCTGGCGCCGATGAATCTCTTGCGCGGGCGCTCCTGGTAGGCCTTCGTCTGGCGCGCGATCTGCGCCTGCAGGTTGAGCATGGCGAGCGATCGGTCCGCCATGTCGCGCCCGGTGACTTCGGGCGTCGGATCCTCGGCGGGATTGCGGCCCTGGGTCTCGCTCGGCACCGAGGAGCGCGCCTCGCGCGCCTGCGCGAGCAGGCGCTGCTGCTCGGCCTCCAGCGTGCGCTGGCGGCGACGCGTTTCCGCCAGGTCCCGGCCCAGTTCCTTGGGGTTGGTCGTCGGCAACGGGCTGGTGGCCCGCTGCCTCGCGTCGCTGTTGCCGCCGCCCTCCAGGTTGGCCTGCGCGAGCGCCCTCGCACGCTCGGGCTTTTCGCGCGTCTTGGCGTTGACCAGCACCACCTCCAGCGGCTGGCTCTCCGACCGCCAGCGCATCGCCTCGGGAAAGCGGAAGTGGATCGCCAGAAGGATCGCGTGCAGCAGGATCGAGACGGCCACCGATACGGTCAGCAGCCTGGACTGGCGGTCCAGTCCGCTCCAGTACTCGCGCGGATCCAGCAAAAGGCTCGCGGTGTTGCCCTGCAATGTCACCTCGGATGGCGAAGTTCTCCTGCCATTTTAGGCCCTTAGCGCGGCGTCTGCTCGCGCGCCTCGGCCCGGGACGCTTCCTGCCCGAGCGTGACGCGCCAGATGCAGTTCACGCTGCGCTCGAAGAGGTCCGGCGCCTGCACCTCCAGGCGTACCCGCACGCCCGGCGCAAGCTCCGGCAGCGAAGGCACGCGCACCACGAGCGGCAGGTTGTCGAGGCGCACGAGGTTGTCGCGCACCAGCTCGCCGTCGACCAGCAGCGGCGCTCCGCCCAGCGCCTCGCGCTCCTGCTGCAGCCAGCGCAGGCACCAGTAGTGCTCCATCGCGCGCTGATGCTCGTCGTAGCGCGCCGCCACCACCTCGAACGCGCGCAACGCCGCCAGCAGCGACTCGGAATTGCGCGCGAACGGCGCGCGCTGGCCGCGCAGCGCCGCGGCGAGCTGCCACTGGTTGACGAGGTCCACGTAGCGGCGCAGCGGCGAGGTGAACCAGGCATAGGTCGCCACCCCCAGACTCTCGTGCGTTTCCGGGTGCACGCTCATGCGCACCTTGCCGGCGGCCTGCACGCGGTAGATCGCAGCCACGTCGCGCTCGGCGAGCAGCTCGCCCCAGGCCGTATTGGCAAGGATCATCAGCTCGGAAACGAGCTTGTCGAGCGGCGCGCCGCGCTTGCGCGCCTCGATCGCCACCCTGCCCTGCTCGACGCGAAAGACGTAGTCCAGATTCCCCGCGTTGACGCTCGGCTTGCCGCGGCGCGCCTCGAGCGCGGTCGCGAGCTGCCAGAGCGTGTGCAGCTCCTCCTCGAACGGCAGGCCCGCGGACTTGAACCCTGCGCCGTCCTTGCGGCCGCCTTCGAAGGCGGCGTTCAGCGCGTCGATTTGCGCGTGGCGCAGGTTGGCCGCCATGCGCACGCGCTCCAGGCGCGAGTGCCGCCCGCGCAGCGCGAAGTCCTTCGCGCCGACGGTCAGGTACAGCGAGACGGCGGCATGCACTCCGCCTTCGTCGAGCGACAGAGATGCGATCACATCCTCGGGAAGCATCGTGAACTTGCGGCCCGGCATGTAGGCCGTCGACAGGCGCTCGCGCGCGATCGCATCCAGGGGCGAGCCGGGCGCGAACGCGAGGCCCGGCGCGGCAATGTGGATGCCGATGCGCAGCTCGTCGTCCGATACGCGCGTGACCGAGAAGGCGTCGTCGATCTCGGTGGTGCCGATGTCGTCCAGGCTGTATGCCGCGGCCTCCGCGAGCGGCAGGTCGGCCGGCGGCGCCGCCGCGTCGTGCGGCGCAAAGCCTTCGCCCTTCGGGTAGAACTCGTGCACGAACCGGCCGAGGTGATAGTCATGGCTGTCCGGCAATAGCCCGCAGCGCTCGAACAGGCGCGCCGCGGACAGTCCGGTCTGGCTGCAGGCCTGCTCGAGCGCCTTGGACTCGGGTTTGGCGCGGTCGGGGGCATAGAGCAGCTCGTCGCGCAGGCGGGCGATCTCGGCCGGGCACTCGAACCGCGAAAGTCGGCCGGCCCATTGCGCGATCTGCTCCTGCAGGCGCTTTTTCTTCTCGACGCCCGCGAGCGCGAGCTTGAGCGTCTCCTCCGGCGCCGCCTGAAAGCGCCCGCGGCCGCGCCGGTAGAAATACATCGGCGCGGCGTGGAGTTTCAGCAGCACGCCGGCGCTCTCCTCCGGCGTCGGCTCGCGCCCCAGGTAGTCGCGCGCGAGGTCCTCGAAGCCGAATTCGGCGCCCTTGCGGCACTGCCAGAGGAAGTCGGTATCCAGACTCCCGGCGAACTCGCGCGCCCGCGCGAGCAGCTCCGCGCCGGTCGGCCGTTCGAAACTTAGCATGACGCTGGCGGCCTTGATCTTGGAGCGCTTGCCGTGCGGGCTTTCGACCTGGAACGAGGCGGGGTTCTGCGACAGCACGGCGCCGACCTTGAACTCGCCCTCCTCCTCGTACAGGACGTTCATTCGCGGACGCCCGCGAACGCGACGATGCGCCCCAGGTGCTCCTCGAAGCTCTGCAATGTGTGGTCGCCGCCGTCGCGCACCACCATGCGCGCGCCCTCGTATTTGCGCGCTGCGATGCGCCAGTCGAGCACCTCGTCGCCGGTTTCGAGCAGCAGCAGGTAGCGTTCCGGATCGATGCGCTCGACCAGCAGCCGGCGCCACCCTTCCAGGTGTGCCCGGGTCAGCTCGTACGGCTCTCCCGTATGCAGGTTCTTCTGGTTGCCGAGGTAGGACTCGAGGCCGATGTGCGGCGCGACCGCCGGATTGATCAGCACGGCGCGGCAGCCCAGCTTCTCGGCCAGATAGGTCCCGTAGTAGCCGCCCAGCGAACTGCCGACGAACGTGAGGCCGAGCGCGGCTTCGCCTTCGATCTGCCTTTCGATGGCGCGGATCGCCTCGGCAGGCACGTCGGGCAGCGCTGGGCAGGCGAACAGGTGGCCAAGTCCCCTGCCCTCCAGATACTTCTTCAGCACCTGCGCCTTGTGCGACGCCGGCGAGCTGTTGAATCCGTGCAGGTAGACGATCATCGACCCAGCGCCTGCAGCAGCTTCTGGTGGATGCCGCCGAAGTCGCCGTTCGACATCACCAGCACGTGGTCGCCCTCGCGCGCCTCGGCAACGATGGCGGCCGCCAGTGCGGCCAAATCGGATTCGCAGCGCACGCGCGCGCCGAGCGGCGCGAAAGTCGCTGCGGCGCTCCACGACAACCCGGCCTCGTAGACATAGACCTTGTCTGCCCCGCCGAAGCTCCCCGGCAGCGCTTCCTTCAGCACGCCCCGCTTCAAGGTGTTCGAGCGCGGCTCGAACACGGCGAGGATCCGGCCGGTGCCATTGCGCTCGCGCGATCCTTCGGTACGCCCGCGCGATCCTTCGATGCGCTGGCGTAGCGCGGCGATGGTCTCGCGGACCGCGGTGGGATGGTGCGCGAAGTCGTCGTAGACGCGCACGCCGCGCGCCGTGCCGCGCAATTCGAGCCTCCGCCGCACGCCTTGGAACCGGCCCAGCGCCTCGATGGCCGCGACCGGTGCCACGCCGGCGTGCCGCGCGGCGGCAATGGCTGCCAGGGCGTTCATGCGGTTGTAGGCGCCCGAGAGCGACCAGCGCAGCCGGCCCATGGCCTGGTCCCGCCACGCGATTTCGAATCCGCCCTCCTCGTCCGGGGCGCCCGCTTGCCAGCCGCCCGAGGTGCCGAATTCTTCGACCGGAGTCCATACGCCCTGAGCGAGCACCCGCTTCAGCGCCTCGTCCTGCCCGTTGGCGACGATTCGGCCTTTCCCGGGAATAGTTCTAACGAAATGGTGGAATTGGCGCTCGATCGCTGCAAGATCGGCGAAGATGTCTGCATGATCGAACTCCAAGTTGTTCAGAACGGCGGTTTGCGGCCGGTAATGCACAAATTTGGAGCGCTTATCGAAGAAGGCGGTGTCGTACTCATCGGCCTCGATGACGAACCACTCCGAACCACTCGAGCGGGCCGAGACCTGGAGGTCCGGAGCGATGCCGCCGATCAGGAATCCCGGAGCGCGGCCTGCGCATTCCAGGATCCAGGCGAGCATGGATGATGTCGTCGTCTTGCCGTGGGTTCCAGCAACAGCCAGTACCCACTTACTTATCAGGATATTGTCCGCCAGCCACTGGGGTCCCGACTGGTAGCGCTCCCCGCTGTTCAGAATCGCCTCCATGAGCGGGTTGCCGCGCGTGATCACGTTGCCGATGACCCAGAGATCCGGCTTGAGGCTCAGCTGGTCGGCGCCGTATCCCTCGATGAGCTCGATGCCGAGCGCGCCGAGCTGCTCGCTCATCGGCGGATAGACGTTGGCATCGCAACCGGTCACGCGATGGCCGGCCTGGCGGCCGATCGCCGCGATGCCGCCCATGAAGGTACCGCAGATGCCGAGGATATGGAGGTGCACTGCGAGCGCTGCCGGACGCCGGGAAGCCGGCGATTGTACGCGAGCGCTGCAGTATCATCGGCCGACGGCTTGTTTTCCGGGCCGCTTTCAACGCGCTGCTTCCAGGAGAGAACGCGAATGGGCCGCAGGAATGGCGCGCGGCAGAGCGGGGCGCGCGGCGCGATGCGGGTGCGCATCGCGGCGGCGGCGGCCCGCATCATGGCCGAGGAGGGCATCGACGACTTCGCGCTCGCCAAGCGCAAGGCGGCGCGGCGCCTGGGCGCGCCGGATACGGAGGCGCTGCCGGGGAACGAGGAGGTAGAGGCGGCCCTGCGCGATTACCTCGCCCTCTACCAGGCCGAGGCGCACCCGGAACGGATCAACGAGCTGCGCCGGATCGCGCTGCACGCCATGGACGCGCTCGAGCGATTCAATCCGTACCTGACCGGACCCGTGCTGGCCGGCCTGGCCGGGCCGTATGCCGAGATCGACCTGCAATTGTTCCCTGAGAGCACCAAGGAAGTGGAGTTGTACCTGCTCGACCTGAACATGCCCTATGTGGCGAGCGACGAGCGCCGGTATTCCGGCGACCGCGCACGCGCGGTAGCGGTGATCTCACTCGAGTGGCAGGGCGTGCCGCTGCGCCTCTCGGTATTCGACCCGCGCGACGAGCGCTCCGCGCTCAAGACGACGCCGGCCGGCCGGGTCGCGCCACGCGCCGGCATCGCGGAGGTCCGGACGCTGGTCGAAGCGGCCCATGTCGCCCGGCCGGCGTGAGGCACTGATCCTCGCCGTGGCCGGCATCGCCGCGGCCGCGGCGGGCTTCCTGGCAGGCCCCGCTCTGTTGCGGCTGGGCGAGGGGGGGGACGGGGAGATCCCGAGAGCGGCCGGCTTTCCGGACCTCGCGGGCAAGGTCCGCACCTTGGGCGAATGGCGCGGCAAGGTGCTGGTCTGCAACTTCTGGGCAACTTGGTGCGCTCCCTGCCGGGAGGAAGTGCCGTTACTGGCCGCCGCCAGCCGGAAATATGGTCCAGCCGGGGTCGAAATTGTCGGCATCGCCATCGATAATGGGCCTAAAGTCTCCGAATTCGCAGCATCTTTCAGAATACCGTACCCCATCCTCATAGCGGAGACCAGCGGACTTTCCTTGATGGGGCAGCTCGGCAACAGCGCTGGGGGACTTCCGTATACCGTTGTGGCTGACCGCAATGGCAAGCTGATCCACCGCAAGCTCGGGGCATTCAGGCCGGCCGAGCTGGACGCCCTGCTGGATCCGTTGGCCCGTGGATAGGCGAGGGTCTGGACAGCAAATTCGGCTAAAATGCCGGCTTCTGCACCGAAAACCGTGAAAGTTCCGACGGTCCTTGCCTTCCAACAAGGCGGGGAGAGGCTTCGCGCCCGTGGGGGGATCATCGTTATGGATCTGCGCAAACTCAAGAAGCTGATCGATCTCGTACAGGAGTCGGGGATCGCCGAGCTCGAGATCACCGAGGGGGAGGAGCGGGTCCGGATCGCGCGGGGGGGCGTCGTCAACGTGACCCCGTTGCCGGCACCCTCTGCAGCGGCCAGCCCGGCCCCGGCTGTAGCGCCCCCATCAGGTTCGGTCCCCGCAACCGCGCCTGCCGCGGCTCCCGCGGCGGCGGAGCCGGTCCCGGGCCAGGAGGGGCATGTCGTCAAGTCCCCGATGGTGGGAACGTTCTACCGTGCCCCGGCACCCGATGCGAAGCCCTTCATCGAGGTCGGCGGCGCGGTCAAGGAAGGCCAGACCATCTGCGTCATCGAGGCGATGAAGCTGATGAACGAGATCGAGGCCGACGCCTCGGGCACGATCAAGGCGATCCTGGTCGAGAACGGCCAGCCCGTAGAGTACGGCCAGGCGCTGTTCATCATCGGCTAGCCCGTGTTCGAGAAAATCCTGATCGCGAACCGCGGCGAGATCGCGCTGCGCATCCAGCGCGCCTGCCGCGAGCTCGGCATTCACACCGTCGTGGTGCACTCGGAGGCCGACACCGAGGCGAAGTACGTCAAGCTCGCGGATGAATCGGTCTGCATCGGCCCGGCGCCGGCGGCCGCGAGCTATCTCAACATCCCCGCCATCATCAGCGCAGCCGAGGTCACCGACGCCGAGGCGATCCACCCGGGCTACGGCTTCCTGTCCGAGAACGCGGACTTCGCCGAGAAGGTGGAGGCCAGCGGCTTCGTCTTCATCGGTCCGCGCCCCGAGAACATCCGCTTGATGGGCGACAAGGTGAGCGCCAAGCAGGCGATGATCAAGGCCGGGGTACCCGTGGTGCCGGGCTCGGAGGGCGCGCTGCCGGAGCAGGGCGCCGAGACCGTCAAGATCGCGCGCAAGATCGGCTACCCGGTGATCATCAAGGCCGCCGCCGGCGGCGGCGGGCGCGGCATGCGCGTGGTGCACACCGAGGCGGCGCTGCTCAGCGCGGTGAACCTGACGCGCCAGGAAGCGCTCGCGGCTTTCGGCAACGGTACCGTGTACATGGAGAAATTCCTCGAGAACCCGCGCCACATCGAGATCCAGGTGCTGGCCGACGAGCACAAGAATGCCGTCTACCTGGGCGAGCGTGACTGCTCCATGCAGCGGCGCCACCAGAAGATCATCGAGGAGGCTCCCGCGCCCGACCTGACCGGCAAGCAGCGCGAGCGCATCGGCGAGCGCTGCGCCGACGCCTGCCGCAAGATCGGCTACCGCGGCGCCGGCACCTTCGAATTCCTCTACGAGAACGGCGAGTTCTATTTCATAGAAATGAACACGCGCCTGCAGGTCGAGCACCCGGTGACGGAAATGGTTACCGGGCTCGACCTCGTGCAGTTGCAGATCCGCATCGCCGACGGGGAGAAGCTGCCGTTCCGGCAAAGGGACGTCTCGATCCAGGGGCACGCGATCGAATGTCGCATCAATGCCGAGGATCCCTATCGGTTCACGCCCTCGCCGGGCAGGATCGTTTCCTACCATCCACCCGGCGGGCCCGGCATCCGCGTCGATTCGCACATCTATGCCGGGTACACGGTGCCGCCCAACTACGACTCGATGGTCGGCAAGGTCATCGCCTACGGCTCGACGCGCGACCAGGCCATCCGCCGCATGCGTATCGCGCTTTCGGAGATGGCGGTGGAAGGCATCCAGACCAACATCCCGCTGCACCTCGAGCTGCTGCACGACCTGCGCTTCCTTCGCGGCGGCACGTCCATCCACTACCTCGAGCAGAAGCTCGCCGAGGAGACGAAGAAGAAGAAATAGCGCGGTGCCCTGGCTCTCGATTTCGCTCGAGCTGGACCCGGCACCGGCCGAGGCGCTGTCGGATGCGCTGATGGAAGCGGGCGCAGACTCCGTCGCGCTCGAGCCCGCGGGCGAACGCATGCGCGTCACGGCGCTCGCCCCCGTCGGCGCGGACGCGGGCGCGCTGGTTGCGGCCGCCGCCGCCAGTGCCGCGCTGCCGCCGCCCGCCTTCAGCGCGACGCGGCTCGAGGACGATGACTGGGTACGGCGCTCGCAGGCACAGTTCGGCCCGATCCGCGTGTCGGAAGAACTCTGGATCGTGCCGAGCTGGTGCGAGCCGCCGGACCCGTCGGCGATCGCGGTGCGGCTCGATCCGGGTCTCGCCTTCGGCACCGGCAGCCACGCAAGCACGCGCCTGGTCCTGCAGCGCATCGCGTGCCTGATGCGCGGCGGCCGGGCGGGCGGCCTGCGTGTTCTGGACTACGGTTGCGGCTCGGGTATATTGGCCATCGTCGCCGCCAAGCTCGGCGCCGGGGAGGTTGCAGCCGTGGACATCGACCCCCAGGCGCTCGAAACGTCGGCGGCGAACGCGGCGGCCAACGGCGTCCGCCTGCGCGTCGCACTGCCTGATCAACTGCCTGCAGGAACCTACGACCTGGTCCTGGCCAATATCCTCGCCGGCCCCCTGATCGCGCTCGAGGCGCAGCTCGCGGCGCGCGTGCGCGCCGGCGGCCGGATCCTGCTGTCGGGAATCCTGCAGGCGCAGGGTGTGGAGGTATGCGCGGCCTACGCGCGCGATTTCGACGCATCGATGGCTGCAGCAGAAGAGGGCTGGGCGCTGATCGAGGGCCGGCGGCGATGACCCTCACCACCCGATGCCCGAGCTGCGGCACCGCGTTCCGGGTGCAGCCGGCGCAGCTCTCGGCGCGCGGCGGCAAGGTGCGCTGCGGCAAGTGCAGCAGCGTGTTCGACGGCGTGAGGGCGCTGCTGGCCGACGGTGCCGCGCAGGCGGCGAGCGCTGCTGCGCCCGACAGCGAGCCGTCGCCGCAGCTGGGCCTGTTCGAGGCGCCGAAACGGCTGCCGGGCGCGGGCGACGCGGCCAACGAGGATGCCCCTGTCCCGGCCTTCCTCGACGACGCACCCCCGCCAAGGCGCCGCATCGGCTGGACGCTCGCCGCCCTGATCCCGCTAGCAGCGCTGCTCGCGCAGGGCGCTTATCAGTTCCGCACGGAGCTCGCCGTACTTCTGCCGGATCTTCGCCCGCAACTGGAAGCGGCCTGCAAGGCGCTGAAATGCGAGCTGCGCCTGCCGCGCCGCGCAAAGCTGATGGCGATTGAGTCCTCGGACCTGCAGGCGGACGGACGCAGGGAAAACCTGATCGTACTGAATGCGGTGCTGCGCAATCAGGCGATGTTCGCGCAGGAATACCCGTCGCTCGAGCTCACGCTGACCGACGAGCGCGACGAAGCGGTGGCGCGGCGCGTGCTCGCGCCGGCCGACTACCTGGGCGGCGTCGGCCCGGATTTCATCGCGCGAGGCGTCGCCCCGGGCGGCGACACGGTACTGCGCGTATACATCGATACGAGCGGGCTTCGCCCGGTCGGTTACCGGCTATACCTATTTTTCCCCTGACAGAGGAGTGCTGCGCTTGAAGACGCTGGTCACCGGCTCGATGGCCTACGACACGATCATGGTATTTCCGGACCGCTTCCGGAACCATTTGCTCGCAGACCAGCTGCACATCCTCAACGTGTGCTTCCTCACCCCGGAGATGCGGCGGGAATTCGGCGGCACGGCCGGCAACATCGCCTACAACCTGAAGCTGCTGGGCGAGGATCCGCTGCTGATGGCCACCGTCGGCGAAGACATCCAGCCCTACCTCTACAGGCTCGAGCGCCTCGGAATCGGCGCCGGGCTGCTCAAACAGATCCACGGGCAGTTCACCGCGCAGGCCTTCATCACGACCGACCTGGACGACAACCAGATCACGGCCTTCCATCCGGGGGCGATGAACCATTCGCACGAGAACCACATCGGCAAGCAGCTCGGCGCCGGGCTCGCGATCATCGGTCCGGACGGCAAGGAGGGAATGCTGCAGCATGCGCGGGAATGCGCCGCGCACGGCATTCCGTTCATGTTCGATCCCGGGCAGGGACTGCCGATGTTCTCGGCCGGGGAGCTGCTCGAGATGGTGCGGCTCGCCAGCTACCTGGCGGTGAACGACTACGAAGGCAAATTGCTGGAAGAGAAAACCGGCCGCAAGCTCGAAGAGCTGGCCGGCGAACTCCAGGCGCTGATCGCCACGATGGGCGCCGACGGCTCGCTGATCTACGCCGGCGGCAAGCGCTACCGGATCCCGAGCGTAAAACCGGACGCCGTGCTCGACCCGACCGGCTGCGGGGATGCCTACCGCGCGGGGCTGCTCTACGGCATCGCGAGGAACTGGGACTGGGAGCGAACCGGGCGCCTGGGCGCCGTGATGGGCGCGATCAAGATCGCGCAGCGCGGGCCGCAGAACCACAAACCCTCACGCGACGAAATCGAGGATCGCTACCGGAAGGCCTTCGGCGCGTCGCCCTTCTAGCCCAGCGCGGCGCGAATCTTCCCGGCGTATTCCTCGAGCCTCTCGCGCGGCGGGTTCTTCACCGGCCAGGTGAGCTCCATGCCGTCGCCGGCATGGCGCGGCAGCAGGTGCACGTGGTAATGGAAAACCGTCTGCCCGGCCGCCTTGCCGTTCGCCTGGTAGACGGACAGTCCTTCGGGCTTGAACGCCGCCCGGATCGCGTTCGCGACCGTGACGCAAGCGCGCGCAACCGCCGCCGACTGCGCCTCGTCCAACTCGTACAGGTTCGCGGCGTGCTGCTTCGCGGCGACGAGCACATGGCCTGGATTCACCTGGCCAATGTCCATGAAGGCAAGCGTCTGCTCGTCCTCGTAGACCCGCGTCGACGGAATCTGCCCGGCGACGATCCTGCAGAACACGCAATCGGTCATCGACCTTCCTTGATCGGCTGATAGCCGCTCGAGGGTACCTGCACCAGCCAGCGGTCTTCAAGGCGCAGCGCAGTAAGCGGCCCACCCCAGACGCAGCCCGTGTCCAGTCCCGCGATCCTGTGATTCAACTGCAGACCGGCGCTCGACCAGTGGCCGAATACGATGCTTTGCTCGTCCGATCTTTCCTCATACCAGGGACGATAACCCGCGGGAGCCTTCGGGCCGGTGGACCGAAATTCCATCGTCCCGTCGGGCGTGCAAAAGCGCATGCGCGTCATGGCGTTGACGATCACGCGCAGCCGGTCCCAGCCTGCGAGCGCATCATCCCAGCGTTCGGGCTTGCTGCCGTACATGTTGGCGAGGAAGTCGCGGTAGCTGTTCGCGCGCAGAGCCGTTTCCACTTCCTTTGCCAATGTCAAAGCAAACGAAACAGACCACTGCGGCAAAAGCCCGGCATGAACCATCGCCCAGCCGCCCTCGGCGTGCATCATCGGCCGCTTGCGCAGCCAGTCGACGAGTTCTTTTGCGTCCGGAGCTTCGAGAACGTCGGTAAATGTGTCGTCCTTGCGCTTGCGCTCGAAGCCCTCGTGCTGCGTGACGAGGTGCAGGTCATGGTTACCCAGCACCACGACCGCGCGTTCGCCGAGCTCGCGGACGAACCGCAGGACCTCCAAAGACTTCGGTCCACGATTGACGAGGTCCCCTACGAACCACAGGCGATCGTGCTGTCGATTGAAGCCCGCGCGCTCGAGCAGCGCCTGCAGTTCGTCGAAGCAGCCTTGCACGTCGCCGATCGCGTAGTTCGCCATGGTTTCCCGACCCCGTTTGTAACAGCAAACCCGCGGCCCGCCCGCGGGCTTATGCTATGCAGATGATCAGAAGTCGCCTGCCTGCGATTATCCTGATTCTTGCCGCCACAGCGCCCCCGGCGCTGGCCGACACCTACAAGTGGGTGGACGAAAAGGGCGTCGTCAATTATTCGAACAAGCCGCCACCCACGGTGGCCGCCAGGCAGAAGGTTGTCGAGGAGCGCATTTCCGTGATCGGAGCCGATCCGGCGATCGGCCCGGCGATCGTCGCCATGCAGGCGCGGGCGGCCCGCAGGGCGCAGTACGAGGAAGCCGAGTTCCTGCAGCGCCAGCGCTACATGCTGGCTGCGCAGGCGAGTTATGGCGACGCCTTCTGCTCCTACAGTAGCGATTGCGGCATGGGGTACGACGCGGCTTTCTACTACCCGTATGGCTACGCCGGCGTGTTTTCCGCGCGCAGCGTGCGGCGCTTCCCGCCGGCGGTCATGCATCACCGGCCCACGTCCGCGTCCGGCGCGAGGGGCGCGGCGCACGCCGGGCGCGGACCCTCGCGCTGAATCTTTAGAACTGCACGTCAAGCCTGCGATATTGGATAGCTTCTGCAATGTGCGCCGCACGCGTCGCCGTATCGCCCGCAAGGTCCGCAATCGTTCGCGCAACCCGGAGCACGCGGTGGTAGGCACGCGCCGAAAGCATCAGGCGCGCGAGCGCGTGGCGCAGCAGCTGGTCGCCTTCCTTGTCGGTGCAGCAGTGGCGGTCGATCTCGCGCGTGCCGAGAAGCGCATTCGGCGTGCCCTGGCGCTCGAGCTGGCGCCGGTGCGCGGCGAGCACGCGGCCGCGGATCGCTTCGCTCGATTCGGTGGCGCCGGGGGCCATCAAGTCGGCATCGCGCGGCGCGGGGACTTCGAGCTTGATGTCTACGCGGTCCGCCAGAGGACCTGAGACGCGGCCGCGGTAGCGCGCGATGCGATCGGGCGTGCAGCGGCAGCGCCCCGAGGGCGAGCCGCAGTGGCCGCACGGGCAGGGATTCATCGCCGCGACCAGCTGGAAGCGCGCCGGGAACTGGGATTGGCGAGAGGCGCGCGAGATCGACACCTTGCCCGATTCCAGCGGCTCGCGCAGAGACTCCAGGACGTCGCGGTCGAATTCCGGCAGCTCATCGAGGAACAGCACGCCGCGATGAGCGAGGGAAATCTCGCCCGGGCGCGGCAGCTGGCCGCCGCCGACCATCGCGGCGCCCGAGGCGCTGTGGTGTGGCGCGCGGTAGGGCCGCTCACCCCAGCTCGCCGCGTCGAAGCCGGCTGCAGACACGGAATGGATCGCCGCCACCTCGAGCGCCTCGCATTCGCTCATCGGCGGCAGGATGCCGGGGAAGCGCGCCGCGAGCATGGATTTGCCGGTGCCGGGCGGACCGACCATCAGCACGCTGTGGCCGCCGGCCGCTGCGACTTCGAGCGCGCGCTTGGCCTGCGGCTGGCCCTTCACTTCGCTGAAGTCAGGGTAGGCATGGGCGGGCACGCGCGCCGGCGCCTCGTAGCGCGGCAGCTTCGCCTCACCCGCGAGGTGTGCAACCACTTCCAGCAGGGTGCGCGCGGGCAGCACATGCGCGCCCTCGGCGAGCGCGGCCTGCGGCGCATTTGCCTCCGGCAGCACGAAGGCGCGCCCGCCCGCCCGCACCCTGAGCGCCATGGCGAGCGCG
>Ga0335084_10002867_pt1 | contig 16723 bp, 12 predicted proteins | sample Lox_Sample_44_FD_206721 | JGI IMG/M metagenome (GOLD analysis project Ga0335084, IMG submission 206721) | Soil microbial communities from Loxahatchee National Wildlife Refuge, Florida, United States - Lox_Sample_4.4 | ecosystem: Environmental > Terrestrial > Soil > Wetlands | place: USA... | reverse complement strand
TCTACGGCGCGCCGCGCTTCGTGTCGAAGGACCCGGCCGGACGCGTGCTGGCCGAGCGCTCGTGGGGCGACGGCGCAGCGCTCGGTCACGAGGGCGCGCTGGCGCACATCATGTCGCACCTCGGGGAGCAGCTCGCCGGCGACCGCCTGGCGGGCGTCGGCCACCGGGTCGTGCACGGCGGCCTCGACTACACGCGGCCGGTGCGGCTCGATGCGGCGGTCGTAGCGCGGCTCGCGGCCTTCGTGCCGCTCGCGCCGCTGCACCAGCCGCACAACCTGACGCCGATCCGCGTGCTGCTCGAGCGCCTGCCCGGCGTGGCGCAGGTCGCCTGCTTCGACACCGCCTTCCACCGCGGCGCGCCGCCGGTCTCGCAGCGCTTCGCGATCCCGGCGGCGCTGCACGAGGCGGGCGTGCAGCGCTACGGCTTCCATGGCCTGTCGTACGAGTACATCGCCTCGGTGCTCGGCAGCTACGACGCGCAGGCGGCCACCGGCCGGACCGTGGTCCTGCACCTCGGCAACGGCGCGAGCATGTGCGCGCTCGAGGCCGGCCGCAGCATCGCGAGCACGATGGGCTTCACCGCCGTCGACGGCCTGCCGATGGGCACGCGCTGCGGCGCGATCGACCCGGGCGTGATCCTGTACCTGCTGCAGCAGCGCGGCATGGACGCGAAGGCGGTCGAGGCGCTCATCTATCAGCAGTCGGGGCTGCTCGGCGTGTCGGGCATCTCCAACGACATGCGCGTGCTGCTCGCGAGCGAGGACCCGCGCGCGAAGCTCGCGATCGAGCTCTATCAGTACCGCATCCGGCGCGAGCTCGGCTCGCTCGCCGCCGCGCTCGGCGGCCTCGACGCGGTCGTGTTCACCGCCGGCATCGGCGAGCACGCCGCGGCGGTCCGCGCGGCGGTCTGCCGCGACGCCGCCTGGCTCGGCCTCGAGCTCGACGCCGCGGCCAACGCGAAGGGCGGGCCGCGCATCAGCACGGCGGCGAGCCGCGTCTCGGCCTGGGTGGTGCCCACCAACGAGGAGCTGATGATCGCGCAGCACACGCGCCGGCTCGTCGGCCCCGCCGTTCCCTGATCGAGCGAGGTTCCGGCATGAACGCCACAGCCCCCCGCCCCGTCCTGCAGGGCCGCAACGCACTCGTGGTGGGCGTCGCCAACGAGTCGTCGATCGCCGCCGGCTGCGCCCGCGCCTTCCACGAGCTCGGCGCCGACGTCGCGCTGACCTATCTCAACGAGAAGGCGCGGCGCTTCGTCGAGCCGGTGGCCGCCGAGGTCGGCGCCGCGCTGCTGCTGCCGCTCGACGTGGCGGTGGCCGGCGAGCTCGAGGCGGTCTTCGAGCGCATCGCGCGCCACTGGGGGCGGCTCGACATCCTGGTGCACTCGATCGCCTGGGCGCCGCAGGACGATCTGCAGGGTGGCCTGCTCAACTGCAGCGCCGACGGCTTCGGCAGGGCCATGGACGTCTCCTGCCACTCCTTCGTGCGCATGGCGCGGCTCGCCGCGCCGCTGATGACGCAGGGCGGGACGCTGTTCGCGATGAGCTACCACGGCGCGCAGAAGGTCGTGGCGAACTACAACGTCATGGGGCCGGTCAAGGCGGCGCTCGAGGCCGCCTGCCGCTACCTCGCCTTCGAGCTCGGGCCGCAGGGCATCCGCGTGCACGCCATCTCGCCGGGCCCGCTCAAGACACGCGCCGCGTCCGGGCTCAAGGACTTCGAGCTGCTGCTCAACGAGGCCGCGAGCCGCGCGCCGACCGGCGAGCTCGTGGACGTCCTGGACGTCGGCTTCGCCTGCGCGTATCTCGCGACGCCCTATGCCCGGCGCATCACGGGCGGCACGGTCTACGTCGACGGCGGCGTCAACATCATGGCGTGACGGCGCCGGGCCGCGGCCGACGGCCGCGGCCGCGCCGGGCGCTACTTCTTGCCGAGCGGCTTGTACGAGAACTTCTGCCCCGAGACCGACGCCTCGTACATCAGGCCGCCCTTGGCGATGATGAAGACGGCCATGCCCTTGTGGTACTCGCCGGCAGTCTTCGCGTCCTTCTTGCCCGCACTGGCGGAGCCGGTCGCGCCCGAGGTGGCGGCGCTGCCCGACGCCGCCGCGGTGATCACGATCGCGCCGACGTTGGCGCCGAACTCGAAGTTGCCGGAAGTGAACTCGTCGAAGGCGCGCTTGTCCTCGAAGAACACGATCTGGGTGTAGCCTTCGCCGCCGAGCTGAAAGCCGACGCTGAGCTGCGTCATGCTCGTGTCGCCCACCGGCGTGCCATGCTCGTAGACGCGGCCTTCGCCGTAGGCGCCGCCGACCACGAAGCCGGCCTTGCCGATGGTCGGGAACACGGCATAGCCGTAGCTGCGGTGGAAGAACGACGAGCTCTGGCCCGCGTTCTTGAACAGATCCACCGTGTCACTGTACTTGTCGGCCAGCGCGGGGCTTGCGCCCAGCAGTACCGCGATTACAACAAGAAGCGCTCTCAGGGTTCGCATGACTGTATTCCTACGGAGTTGTTGGCGGAGTGGCGTCTGGACCGCCTGCGCCCGGATTGTGGCGAGTGGCCGCCGCGTCCCGGGGTCGAAGACAATGGCCGTATGGTACCGAGTGTCGCGGTCGATTGATAACTCTGCGCGTCCGCCGAGCCCGGCGACGCGCAGGTCGGCACGCCCGGGATCGCGACGGCGACCCCGGCGCGCAGCGGGCGGCGGACCTGAGCGCCGGGCCCTCAGTTCCTGACGAGCGCCGCGACGAACTCGTGCACCGGCATCGCGTCGAGCTTCGCCGGCTCCGCGAAGAGCGACCTGATCGCCGCAGCCTGCCGCGCGCCGTAGTGCGCCGCGACCGACTCCTCGAACTTGCGCACCAGCAGCGGATAGCCCTCCGCCCGGCGCTTGCGGTGGCCGATCGGCACGTCGACCTGCACGCGCTTCGTCGCGCCGCCGCCCTTGAAGAACACCTGCACCGCGTTGCCGATGTGGCGCTTGTCGGCCTCGTAGTACTCGCGGGTGAAGGCCGGGTTCTCCTTCACCTGCATCCTCGCACGCAGCGCATCGACCCGCGGGTCGTGCGCGACCGAGTCCTCGTAGTCGGCGGCGGTCAGGCGGCCGAAGATCAGCGGGATCGCCACCATGTACTGGATGCAGTGGTCGCGGTCGGCGGGATTGGCGAGCGGCCCGGTCTTGTCGATGATCCGCACCCCCGGCTCCTGCGTCTCGATGACGACCTTCTCGACGTCGTCGACCCGGCCCTTGACCTCGGGGAACAGCGCCATCGCCGCCTCCACCGCGGTCTGCGCGTGGAACTCGGCCGGAAAGCTGATCTTGAAGAGCACGTTCTCCATCACGTAGCTCGCGAACGGCTGCCGGTACACGAGCGGCTTCTTGAAGACGACGTCGTAGAAGCCCCAGGTCGGCGCCGTGAGCGCCGACGGGTAGCCCATCTCGCCGCTGAGCGCGATGAAGGCGTGGCGCACGCCGCGGCTGGTCGCATCGCCCGCCGCCCAGCTCTTGCGCGAGCCCGTGTTCGGCGCGTGCCGGTAGGTCCGCAGCGCCCCGCCGTCGAGGAAGGCGTTCGACACCGCGTTGATGACCTGCGCGCGGCTGCCGCCGAGCATCGCGGTCACGACCGCGGTGGTCGCGACGCGCACGTTGAGCACGTGGTCGAGGCCGACCTTGTTGAAGGCGTTCTCGAGCGCGGTGACGCCCTGGATCTCGTGCGCCTTGATCATGCCGGTGAGCACGTCGCGCACCGCCAGCCCGGCGCGGCCCTCGGCGACGTTCTTGCGCGACAGGTAGTCGGCGACCGCGAGGATGCCGCCGAGGTTGTCGGACGGATGGCCCCATTCGGCCGCGAGCCAGGTGTCGTTGAAGTCGAGCCAGCGGATCATCGTGCCGATGTTGAACGCCGCCTGCACCGGGTCGAGCTCGTAGCTCGTGCCGGGCACGCGCGCCCCGCCCACCATCGTCGCGCCCGGCACCACCGGCCCCATGAGCTTGGTGCAGGCCGGGTACTTGAGCGCCTGCAGGCCGCAGGCCAGCGTGTCCATCAGGCAGTAGCGGGCCGTGTCGTAGGCGACCTCGCTCGCGATGCGGTAGTTGCTCGCGTACTCGGCGATGTCGACCAGCACCTGGTCGGGGTCGGGGCGCTTGGCGGACTTGGTGTCGTGGCTGGACATGGCGGTGGGCCGGATGGTGGGACGGGGGCCGCGATGTTGCCGCACGGCGCGGCGCGTTGCCAGTCGCAGCAGCCGAATGCGGCCGGCGCGTGGTCGCAGCACGGGGCCGCGGCGGCCCCCGCGCGCGCTGCCGTCAGGCCGGACCTCGCGTCCGGGCGATCCACTCGTCGACCAGCCGTTCCAGCAGCGTCAGCGGCACGGCGCCGTTCTCGAGCACGACGGCGTGGAAGTCCTTGAGGTCGAACCGGTCGCCGAGTGCCGCCCTGGCCTTGGCGCGCAGCTCGAGGATCTTCAGCTGGCCGACCTTGTAGGCGCAGGCCTGGCCCGGCAGCGCCATGTAGCGCTCGACTTCCGTCTCCACCTCGCTCTCGGTCATGCCGGTCTGGCTCACCTCGTAGGCGATCGCCTGTTCGCGCGTCCAGCCCTTGGCGTGCAGGCCGGAGTCGGCCACCAGGCGCACCGCGCGCAGCATTTCGTCGCGCAGCCGCCCGAGGTCGCCCCACGGGTCGTCGCGGTACATGCCGATCTCGGCCGCGAGCCGTTCGGCGTACAGCGCCCAGCCCTCGACGTAGGCGGGATAGATCGGCTGCTGGCGGATCAGCGGCATGTCCTTCAGGTGCTGCGCGATCGCGATCTGGAAGTGGTGCCCCGGCACGCCCTCGTGGTAGGTCACGCTCTTCATCGACCAGGTCGGCAGCTCGCCGAGGTCGCGAAGGTTGGCGAAATAGGTCCCCGGCCGCGAGCCGTCCATCGCCGCCGGCTGATAGTAGGCGCCCGCCTCACCCTTCTCCGCGGACGGCGGCACGCGCTCCACCCTGAGGCGGGTCGGCGGCAGCGTGCGAAAGTACTCCGGCATCCGCGCGCTGACCTCGTCGAGGATCTGCTGGTAGCGCGCCAGCGCCTGGCGGCGGCCGTCGTCGCTGTTCGGGAACAGGAAGCGCGGATCCCGGGCGAGCACCTGCATGCGCTCGGCGACGCTGCCCTGCGCCATCCCCTGGGCCCTGAGCAGCGCATCCATCTCCGCGCCGATGCGCGCGACCTCGGCGAGGCCGAGCGCGTGGATCTTCTCCGGCGAGTAGTCGGTGGTCGTCATCTGCCGCAGCATCAGCGCGTAGTACGCGGCGCCGTCAGGCAGGCGGTCGACGCCGGCCGTCTGGGTCGCGGCCTGCGGCCGCAGCGCCTCGAGCGCCGCGATCATCCGCTGGTACGCCGGGTAGACGCGCGTCGCGAGCGCCGCGACCGCTGCCCGCTCGAGCTCCTGCTGCAGCGCGCCGTCGAGGTCCCTGGCCTTGTGCATGCGCTCGACGAAGCTCGTCACGAGCGCGTTCGCCTCGGGCTTGGGCCGGATCGTGTCGCCGATGACGGCCTCGGACTTCTCGAGCAGCGCGAGCGGCAGCACGACGCCGGCCCTGGCCTGGCGCTGCGTCTCGGCGGTGACCGCGTCGAGCTTCTCGCCCATCGCCTCGAGCCGTCGCACGTAGTTGCGCGCGGTCTTCTCGTTCTTCACGACGTGCGAGGACTGCATGAAGCTCGCCAGCTGCACCTGCGTGCCGGCCATCGGCCCGATCGGGTAGAGCCCCTCCGACGACAGCCAGTCGAAACGCCGGAAGGCGAGCGCGGTCTCGTACTGGTCGGCGAGGATGTCGTAGGTGATCTGCTCCTGGCGGCCGAGCTTGGCGCGGTCGAACTCGTGCAGCTCCTTGAGGAACTGCGCCGCGGTCGCGTAGTCCCGGTCGCGCTTCGCGACGCCGACCGCGGCCAGCCGCCCCGAGTGGCGGTCGAAGATCGTGCCGTCGGCGATGCCGACCTGGGTGAACACCTCCGGGTTCTGCAGCAGGAACTCGAGCGTCTGACGATTGGCGAGCTCGTTGATCGTGAAGGGCTTGCCCCAGACGATCTTGTAGGCCGCAACGCCGAGCACCACGGTGAGCGCGAGCGCAGTGAAGCCCGCGGCACGCCAGAATCTCTTCATCGGTGAGCCCCCTGTCAGCCGGCGGCCGCGCGCCGGGACGTTCGCGGCGGACGGCCTGGTTGGCGCCATTGTCGCCCCGCCGCCGCGCGCCCGGGCGATGCGCCGCGCACGCCTCGCCGCAGCCGGGCGGCGGCTGGTCGCATCCGGCCGCGCGGCGCGCGCGCACCCGCGGCGCGGCCGGCGACCGCCGCCGTCCGCGAAACCCCGCAGTCGACGCCGGCGCTTCGGGGTATCCCCTACGGTGCCGGGGCCGCGGCTCAAGATCCGCCCGCGCGGCACGCTAACCGTTGCAGGTGTCCTCAGGATATCGCATCCGCCCCATGCCGCCCGTCGCTCCCCGCCGCCGCCTCCGCCGCCTGACCATCGCGGTGCTCGCCGCGACGTTCTGTGCGCTCGGCATCGGCCAGTACGCCGCGGCGCGCTGGTGGTACGGCGGCACGGTCACCGCCGCCGAGCATCGCGACGGCCGCTCGCGCGCACAGCTCGCCGAGCGCACGCTCATCGCGCAGCTCGAGACCCTGAAGCGCGCCGTGCACGACGACGGCCGGTGGGACGAGACCTTCGAGTTCGTCCGGGGCCGCAACCCCACCTACCTCGTCGGCAACTGGGATGCCGACACCTTCACGAACCTCGCGATCGACGCCGTCGCCTTCCTCGCCGCCGACGGCCGCGTGGTCGCGATCCGCGCCTACGATGCCTATACGCAGCGCTTTCCCGCACCGTCCGCGCAGCTGGCCGCGACCGTCGCCGCCGACGGGCCGCTGCTGCGGCGCCTCGACGGTGACGTCATCACGTCGGGACTGGTGCTGATCGGCGGCGAGGTCTACGCCTGGGCCGGCGGGCCGATCACGCGCAGCAGCGGCCAGGGCGAGGTCGGCGGCCACCTGATCCTGCTGCACGCGCTCGGCGCCTCGTTCGAGGCCATGCTGTCGGAACTGATCGACGCGCGCGTCGTGCTCGAGGTCCTGCCCGGCGCCGGCCGCCCCGGCGCCGGCCCGACGCCGCCCGGTCCTGACAATCCGCTCTTCGACGACAGCGACTCCGACCGGCTCGAGATGCGCTTCCTCGCCGGCGGGACCACCGAGGGCCACAACGTCGTCGTGCGCGTGCTGAGCGCGCGGCCGGTGCACGCGGCGGCGGCGAGCGCGGCGCGCGCGCTGTTCTGGTCGGCGCTCGCGGCCGGCCTCCTCGTGACCGCGCTCGCGGTGGTGTTCTTCGAGCGGCGGCTGCTCGGGCCGCTGCGGCTGATGTCCGCACGGCTGGTCGAGATCGGCCGCGCCGGCGATCCGGCGGCGCGCCTGAAGGCGCACCGCCACGAGGACGAGATCGGCACGGTCGCGCAGGCGGCCAACGTGATGCTCGCCGAGCTCGAGGACGCCAAGCGCGGCGCCGACGCCGCGCGCGACGCCGCGCTCGCCGCGAGCCGCGTCAAGTCGGAGTTCCTGGCGCGCATGAGCCACGAGATCCGCACACCGATGAACGGCGTGCTCGGCATGACGGAGCTGCTCGAGCGCACCGAGCTCTCGGCACGGCAGCGCAAGTACTGCGATACGATCCACCGCTCGGCGGTGTCGCTGCTCGACATCATCAACGACATTCTCGACTTCTCGAAGATCGAGGCGCGGCGGCTCGAGCTGCAGGCCATCGACTTCGACCTCGCGGCGCTCGTCGAGGACACCGCCGAGCTGCTCGCGAGCCGCACCCACGGGCGCGACCTCGAGCTGATCGTCGCCGTGCGCCCGGCGGCGCCGGCGATCGTGCACGTCGACCCGCTGCGCCTGCGGCAGGTCCTGACGAACCTGATCGGCAACTCGCTCAAGTTCACCGAGCACGGCGAGGTCGTGGTGACCGTCGACTCGGGGCCGGTGGAGAACGGCCGCGCGCTGCTCGCCTTCAGCGTCACCGACACCGGCATCGGCATCGCGCCCGGCGCGCTCGGCCGGCTGTTCGAGCCGTTCGCGCAGGCGGACGCCTCGACCACGCGCCGCTACGGCGGCACCGGGCTCGGCCTCGCGATCGCCCGCCAGCTCGTCGAGCTCATGGGCGGCACGATGACGGTCACGAGCGAGCTCGGCCGCGGCTCGTCGTTCAGCTTCAGCCTGCCCGCCGAGGTCCCGGCGCTCGGCGCCGGCCCGCAGCGCGCGCCGCTGCTGGCGGGCCTGCGGGTGCTCGTGGGCGACGAGAGCGCGACCGGCCGCGCCGTGCTCGCCGAGGCGCTCGCGGCGGCGGGCGCGACCGTGGCGAGCGCCGGCGACGCGCTCGCGGTCGACGCGGCACTCGCCGACGGCGCCGCCCGTCCCGACGTCGTGCTGCTCGACCACCGGCTCGCCGGCGCCGTCGCGCGGCGCCGCACGATCGGCGTGCCGGTCATCACGATGGCGCCCACCGGCGACGGCGGCAACGGCCCGGAGCCGGGCTCCGACGGCGGCATCGCCGGCTACCTGACCAAGCCCGTGCGCAGGAGCCTGCTGGTCGCGACGCTCGCGCGCGTGACCGGGCGCGGCGCCGAGCTCGACACCGCGAGCTTCCTCGCCAGCGTCGGGCTCTCGGCCGCCGGCGAGCGGCTCGGCCTCAGCGTGCTCGTCGTCGAGGACAACCCGGTCAACCAGGCCGTGGCGTCGGGGATGCTCGAGGCGCTCGGCTGTCGCGTCGCGCTCGCGGGCCACGGCGTCGAGGCGCTCGAGCGCATCGCGCGCGGCGGCATCGACGTCGTGCTGATGGACTGCCAGATGCCGTTCATGGACGGCATCACCGCGACGCAGCGGCTGCGCGAGCGGGAGGCGAGCGGGCGCGCCGCGCGCCTGCCGGTCATCGGCATCAGCGCCCATGCGATGCAGGGCGCGCGCGAGGAGTGCCTGCTGGCCGGCATGAACGACTTCGTGGCCAAGCCCTTCACGATGGCGGAGCTGGCGCGCGCGCTGCGCCGCCACGTGCGGCGGCGCCCGGCCGACGCGGCGGCGGCGGACGCCGCCGGCGCTCAGCCGCGCTCGGCGAGCGGCACGAAGGGCCTGGGCTCCGGGCCGGTGTAGTTCGCGCTCGGGCGGATGATCTTGCCGTCCTCGCGCTGCTCGATGATGTGCGCGCACCAGCCGGTGGTGCGCGAGATCACGAACAGCGGCGTGAACATCTCGGTCGGCACCGCCATCATGTGGTAGCTGACGGCGCTGAACCAGTCGAGGTTCGGGAACATGTTCTTGACCTCGCGCATCACGCTCTCGAGGCGCGCGGCGACGTCGAACATCCGGGTGTCGCGCGCGCGGTCGGCGAGGCGCTTGGCGACGCGCTTGATGATCTCGTTGCGGGGATCGGCGATCGTGTACACCGGGTGCCCGAAGCCGATGATGACCTCCTTGCCGGCGACGCGGCGGCGCACGTCCGCCTCGGCCTCGTCCGGCGTCGCATAGCGCTGCTGGATCTCGAACGCCACCTCGTTGGCGCCGCCGTGCTTCGGGCCCCTGAGCGCGCCGATCGCCGCGGTGACCGCGGAGTAGACGTCGGCGCCCGTGCCGGCGACCACCCGCGCCGCGAAGGTGCTCGCGTTGAACTCGTGCTCGGCGTAGAGGTTGAGCGAGGTGTGCATCGCGCGCACCCACTCCGCGGGCGGCGCCGTGCCGTGCAGGAGGTGCAGGAAGTGACCGCCGATCGAGTCGTCATCGGTCGCGACCTCGATGCGCTTGCCGGCGTGGCTGTAGTGGTACCAGTAGCAGAGCATCGAGCCCAGGCTCGCGATCAGCCGGTCGGCGATGTCGCGCGCGCCCGTGCTGCCGTGGCCGTCCTTCTCCGGCAGCGCGCAGCCGAGCGCCGAGACCGCGCTCCGCATCACGTCCATCGGGTGGCTCGCCGCCGGCAGCGCCTCGAGCACCGCGCGCACCACGGCCGGGATCGCGCGCAGCGCCTGCAGCTTCTGCTTGTAGGCCCGAAGCTCCGCCGCGGTCGGCAGGCTGCCGTGGATCAAGAGGTACGCGATCTCCTCGAACTCCGAGTTCTCGGCGGTCTCGAGGATGTCGTAGCCGCGGTAGTGCAGGTCGTTGCCGGAGCGGCCGACCGTGCAGAGCGCGGTGTTGCCGGCGGCGACGCCGGACAGCGCCACCGACTTCTTGGGCTTGGGGGCCACCATCGGGTTCGGCATGTTGACGGTGTCTGACACGGCGCTACCTCCGCTGCTCCGCCGGCGCGGCGGCGGCTATTTCGAAAAGAGCTCGTCGAGCTTGTGCTCGTACTCGTGATAGCCGAGCACCTCGTAGAGCTCGGCGCGCGACTGCATCCGGTCGAGGATGCCCTTCTGCGTCCCGGCGCGGCGCAGCTCGCCGTACACCGCGAGCGCCGCCTGCGACATCGCGCGAAAGGCCGACAGCGGGTAGAGCACGAGCCCGACCCCGGCGCCCTTCAGCTCCGCGACGGTGTAGAGCGGCGTCTTGCCGAACTCGGTGATGTTGGCGAGCACCGGCACGTCGACCGCGGCCGTGAACTCGCGGTACTCCTCGAGCGTCGCGAGCGCCTCGGCGAAGATCATGTCGGCGCCCGCCTCGACGTAGGCGAGCGCCCGGTCGACGGCCGCCTGCTGGCCCTCGACCGCGTGCGCGTCGGTGCGCGCCATGATCACGAACTCCGCGTCGGTGCGCCCGTCGACCGCGGCGCGGAGCCGGTCGACCATCTCGGCGGCGGAGACGAGCGCCTTGCCCGGCCGGTGCCCGCAGCGCTTGGCCGCCACCTGGTCCTCGAGGTGCATGCCGGCAGCGCCCGACTTGATGAGGTCGGCGGTCGTGCGCGCGATGTTGAAGGCCGCCCCCCAGCCCGTGTCGGCATCGACCAGGAGCGGCAGCTCGGTCGCCGAGGTGATCCGCCGCACGTCCTCGCAGACGTCGTTGAGCGAGGTGATGCCGAGGTCGGGCAGGCCGAAGGACGCATTGGCGACGCCGGCCCCGGACAGGTAGATCGCCCGAAAGCCCGCCTTCTCGGCGAGCAGCGCGCAGTAGGCATTGACCGTCCCCGCCACCTGCAGCGGGCACTCCTGCTCGAGCGCCGCCCAGAGGCGCGCGCCGGCCGAGGTCGGGGTCCGGGTCATGCGTTGGCCCTCGAAATGGTGCAGTGCATGATAGCTCAGCCGATGCGCACCAGCGTACGACCCTGCACCGTGCCGGCGATGTACGCCGGGAAGGCCGCGAGCAGCTCGTCCCAGCCGATGGTCCGCGCGCAGATCCGCTCGAGGTGGCGGGGCCGCAGGTCGGTGGCGATGCGATCCCACACCTTGAGCCGCAGCTCGCGGGGATTGGCGACCGAGTTGACGCCGAGCAGGCTCACGCCGCGCAGGATAAAGGGCAGCACCGTCGTGTGTAGCTCCGGGCTTGCCGCAAGCCCGATGCTGGCGATGTTGCCGAAGAAGTCGACCGTCCGCGTGAGCCACGTCAGCACCTCGCCGCCGAGGTTGTCGATCGCCCCGGCCCAGAGCGCGGCCTCGAGCGGCCGCTTGCCGAGGTTGAGGTCGCCGCGGTGCAGGATCCGGGCCGCGCCGATCGCCTTGAGGTAGTCGTCGGCCGCGGGCTTGCCGCTGACCGCGACGACCTCGTAGCCGCGGCCGGCGAGCATGTCGATCGCGAGCGAGCCCACGCCGCCCGAGGCGCCGGTGACGACGACCGGTCCGTTCTGCGGTGCCTGGCCGTTCTGCTCCAGGCGATGGATCGCGAGCGCGGCCGTGTAGCCCGCGGTGCCGATCCGCATCGCGTCGTCGGGCCCGATGCCGGCCGGCAGCGGGATCACCCACTCGGCCTTCATGCGCGCGTACTCGGCGTAGCCGCCGTCGTGGGTCTCGGACAGTCCGCAGCCGGTGACGAGCACGCCGTCGCCCGGCCGGAAGCGCGCGTCGGCGGAGCTGACGACCTCGCCCGCGAGGTCGATGCCGCCGACGAGCGGGTAGCGGCGCAGGATGCGCCCGGCGCCGGTCGCGGCGAGCGCGTCCTTGTAGTTGATGGTCGAGTAGCGCACGCGCACGACGACCTCGCCCGCGGCGAGGTCGTCGAGCCCGATCGACTCGATGCGCGCGACGGCCTTGCCGTCGAGCTCGTGGATGCGCAGGGCCTTGAATGGGTTCATGGTCGTGTTCCCGGGTGGCAGCGGGGCTCAGCCGCGGCGGTCGAGCCAGCCGAGGAGCCCCTGCACGTTGAGCGCGAGGTCCTCGTCGAGCAGTGCGTGGCGCGTCGCGAGCGAGCCCGGGTAGCGGTGCGCGTCGAGCGCGGCCGAATGCCAGTCGAACAGCTCCGCAGCGAGCCGCGCCGCGCGCGCCGGGTCGGTGCGGTGGCGGCGCGCGAGCGTGACGTAGTGCGCGAGCGCCGCGTGCAGCTCGGCCGCGAGGCGCGCGATGTCGAGGACGCGGCTGTAGTGGGTCAGGAACACCGCGCGCGGTGCGAGCGCCACGATGCGCTCGATGGAGGCGTGCAGCTGGTCCGGGTCGAACTGCGACGGCGTCGTCGCCGGCAGGATGAACTCGCGGCCGTGCACGTCGAACTCGCGGTACGAGACGCCGAAGGTGTCGCCGGCGAACACCGCGCCCGCGTCGTGATCGACGATCGCCTGGTGGTGCAGCGCGTGGCCCGGCGTGTGCACGAACTCGAGCCAGCGGCCGGCGAGCGCGAGGCGCGCGCCGTCCTCGGTCACGACCAGCCGCTCCTTGGGCACCGGCCGGATGTCGCCGTACAGGCGCTCGTACACGGCGTCGCCGTAGACCGCGCGGGTCGCGCCGATCAACCTGGAGGGATCGGCGATGTGCGCCGCGCCGCGCGGGTGCACCGCCACGCGCGCGTTCGGCAGCGCCTCGATCAGCGCGCCGGCGCCACCGGCGTGATCGAGGTGGATGTGCGTCAAGAGCACCCAGTCGACCTGCTCGCGCGCGACGCCCTTGGCCGCGAGCGCGGCGAGCAGGTTCGGTACCGAGAGCGCGGTGCCGGTGTCGACGAAGGCCGCGCGGCCGCGGTGGAGGATCAGGTGGCTGGCGTCGAGCCGCGGCCGCCCGTAGCCCGTGTCGACCGCGACGATGCCGTCCGGGTATTCGGTGAGCCCCGAGACGACGGGGCCGGCTTGCGCCGGCCCCGGATCGAGCTCTTGGCCCTGGCTCACGGCGCTCCCGGGCCGCGCGGCGGCCGCGGCACCCACAGGGGCGGCGACTGCTGCGCGAAGTACTCGGCGAGCGCGCGGATGTCCTCGTCCTTGAGCGCCGCCGCCATGGGGTTCATCAGGGCGTTCTGGCGCGAGCCCTTGCGGTAGGCCCTGAGCGCCTGCTCGATGTAGTCGGCGTGCTGGCCGGCGAGCGTCGGGTAGTCGGGCGTGAGGCCGACACCGTCGGCGCCGTGGCAGGCGACGCAGGTCTGCGCCGCGGCCGGCGGCGTGCCGCTGCCCTTGCCGGACGACGCCACCGGTTTCGCGGTCGAGAAGTACGCGGCGAGGTCGCGCGCATCCTGCTCCGTGAGGCTCGCGGCCTGGCCCTTCATCGTCGGGTGCGCACGCGCGCCGATGCGGTACTCGCCGAGCGCCGCGACCAGATAGCCGTAGTGCTGGCCGCCGATCTTCGGCACGTGGTAGGTCGGGTAGGCGTTGCGGTAGTCGGGAATCCCGTGGCAGCCGAAGCAGGTGTAGCCGAGCCGGGCGCCGCGGGCCGCATCGCCGGCCGGGGCGTCATCGGCCAGCGCCGTGCCCGCGCGGCCGCCGCCGCACGCAATCACAAGCGCAAGCCCGGCCACGGCGACCGAGAACGTCCGTCGAATCAATCCCATAGCACTCCGCCCGCCGCGTCCGGCCTGATCGTATCTGCTTCCAGAGCCGCGAAATGGTACGGAGACGCCCCGGAAAATTCCACCCGGCCGGCAACCCCGCGGCGGGCCGCCGCTCGTTAGTATCGTCGCGGGGCCGCCCGGCCCCGACGCCGTAGGAGTGCGCCATGGCCCGCTTCCGATTCCCTGCCGTCGCCGTCCTGATCGCGGGCCTTGCCGCGAGCGCGGGCGCACGGGCGACCGAGGCGCCCGAGCCACGCCTCGTCACGGTCAGCGGCCGCGGCGAGGTGCGCGCCGCGCCCGACCGGGCCACGGTCACGCTCGGGATCCAGACTCGGGCCGCGACGCTCGAGCCCGCGCGTGCCGACGCCAATCGCGTCGTCGCTGCCCTGCTCGCGGTCGCGCGCGAGCTCAGGATCGCCGACGCCGACGTGCACACGACGCGGCTCAGCGTCAGCCCGGAGTACGACTACGGCGACGGCAAGCGCGCGCGCCGGCTCGCCGGCTACGTCGTGCAGCGACAGCTCGTCGTCGAGCTCAGGGACATCGACCGCCTCGGCGAGCTCCTCGAGAAGGGACTCGGCGCCGGCGCGAACCTCGCCAGCGAGCCGCTGCTCGACTCGAGCCGGCGCGCCGAGCTCGAGCGCGAGGCGCTCGCGCGCGCGGTCGCCGACGCCCGCGCCAACGCCGCGGTGATCGCGCGCGCGCTCGACTCGAGCGTCGGCGCCGCGCACAGCGCGACGCAGGGCGCCGCCGAGGGCCCGGCGCCGATGCCGATGCAGCGCCTGGCGATGGCGGGGACGACCGCGGCCGCCGACAGCTACCAGCCCGGCGAGCTCACGCTGAGCGCCACCGTGACGGCGCGCTTCGAGCTCGTTGCGGGGCCGGCGCCGCGTTGAGCGTCACACGCCTGCTGCTCGCGGCGCTTGCCGCCGGTGCGCTGCTCGGCGCCGTGCTGTGGTGGCGCGCGGCGCCGGAGCAGCCGCCGGCGACCGCCGCGCCGCAGCGCACCGAGCCCGCGCGCGCCGCCTACGACACCGGCCCGCTGCCGGCGACGCGCCCGGCAAGCGGCCCGCCCGCCGCGCCGCTCGATGCGGCGCTGCTGCGTGCCGCCGTCGTCGCGCGGCTGCCCGCGTCGCTGTCGCACGAGCTCGTCGCACGCCTCGCTGCCGGCGACGTCGCCGAGGTGGCGCGCGCGCTCGCCGCCGGCCGCGGGCCGGGCAGCGCCGCCGCGCTCGCCGAGCTCGCGCTCTGGTGCCAGGAGCTCGCGGAGCCGCACACCGAGGCCGACGCCCAGGCGGCGCGCAGCGCGCTCGGTGCCGCCGCCCGGGAACCCGCCGCCGGCGCGGCACTCGAGGCGCTGATCGGCGCGCGGCGCGCGGCCGAGCGCCGGCTCGCGGCCGGCTGCGCTGGAGCCCGCTTCGACGCCGCCGCCATCGACCGGCAGCTGCAGGCGAGCGCGCGGAACGGCGACGCCGCGAGCCTCGAGCGCCTCGCGCTCACCGGCAGCGGCGGGCCCGGCAAGCTCACGAGCGCGGCGCTGCTCGGCGCGCCGCGCGCCCAGCTGCGGCTCGGGCTCGACAGTCTGCGCAGCCATCCGGTGGAGGCGCGGTCGTGGCTCGAAGCCGCAGCCAAGCAGGATGCCGACGCGCAGGCCTTGCTCGGCACCTGCCTGCTGGCCGGCTGCGGTGCGGACCCGGATCCGGTCGCCGGCCGCGCCACGCTCGAGTCCGCCGCCCGGCGCGGCGCGCCGTTCGCGCTCGGGCTCTTGTCGTCCGGCGCCGCGGCCGACGAGGTGCACCGCTGGCTGCCGGCCGGGGCCCTCGTCGCGCCGCTGCCGCCGCCTGATCCGGACGCGCTCGCGCTCAGCGCCGCCGACCGCCTCGCCTGGGCGGCCCTCGCCGGCCGGCTCGCCGAGCAGGGCTGCTTCGGCTTCGAGCTCTCGCTCGCCGCCGAGGCGCTTGCGGCCCGCCCGCACCTCGAGCGCTCGCTCAGCCCGGCCGACGTCGCCGCGGGCGCGCGGGCGGCCGACGAGCTCGAGGCGGCCAGCGGCGCGGCGGTCCGCCATGCCCGCGGCTGCGACTAGGACCTGGTTCGCGACAAGCGGGGCCGGTTGCCATTAGGATCGGGCGCTGCGGTCACCCTGCAGGGCGCGAATGATGGGCGAGGATGGAACCGACCGGCGCGGCACGGATCGCCGCGGGGGCGACGCACTGCCGGGCGCGTGGCCGCGCGCCGCCGGCCGCGCGCTGCTGGTGCTGGTCGCCACGCTCGCGAGCGGCGCGCTCGGCTTCGCGCTGCCGCACTTCGGCGCGCGCCTCGCGCTGCCACTCCTGCCGAGCGGCATCGCGGTCGCGGCGCTGGTGCGCTGGGGCCGCGGCCTGTGGCCGGCGGTGTACATCGCGGAACTGGCGATCGAGCTCCTCAACGGCACGAGCCTGCCGCAGTCGCTCGTGGTCGCGGCCGGTCTGCCGGCGGGCGCCTGGCTCACGGCGCGCCACCTCGAGCGGCGCGGCTTCGACCCGAACTTCACGCGCGCGCGCGACGTGCCGCTGTTCCTGGTCGCGACCGTGGTCGGGATGGCACTCGCCTCGACGATCGGCTACCTCGGACTGCAGATCGGCGCAGCGGCCGCCGGCGGCATCCACCTCGTCGACTGGCTGCGCTGGTGGAGCAACACGGTGGCGGGCGTGCTGCTGGTCGCGCCGCTATTGATCGCCGCGCGGCGCGAGTCGCTGCAGCGCTTCCTCGAGACGCCGCGTCACGGCGCCCTGTTTCTCGGCGCGCTGACCTTGCTGGCGCTCAGTTTCGCGGTC
>Ga0335084_10002866_pt1 | contig 16725 bp, 15 predicted proteins | sample Lox_Sample_44_FD_206721 | JGI IMG/M metagenome (GOLD analysis project Ga0335084, IMG submission 206721) | Soil microbial communities from Loxahatchee National Wildlife Refuge, Florida, United States - Lox_Sample_4.4 | ecosystem: Environmental > Terrestrial > Soil > Wetlands | place: USA... | reverse complement strand
GACGCCGGGCTGACGGCGTCGACGAGCTATCGCTACCGGGTGCGGGCGACGGACGCGGCCGGCAACCTGAGCGGCTACTCGAGCACGGCGACGGCGACGACGCCGGCGCTGCCGGACACGATGCCGCCGTCCGTGCCTACCGGCCTGCAGGCTTCGAGCGTCACGGCCAGCTCGGTGACCATCTCGTGGACGCCCGCCACCGACAACGTCGGCGTGACGGGGTACCGGGTGTTCCGCGACGGCATCGAGATCGCTTCAGGATCGCAGGTCTCGTACGCCGACAGCGGACTGGTGGCGAGCACGACCTACAGCTACACCGTCGCGGCGTTCGACGCCGCCGGCAACGTGTCGGCGCCCTCGGCGCCACTCGCCGTCACGACCCTGGCGGCGCCGAGCAGCCTCGTGGCCGCCTATGGCTTCGGAGAAGGGAGCGGCACCACCACGGCCGACGCGTCGCCCAGCGGCATCACCGCGACCCTGCAGGGGGCCACGTGGACGACCGGCCACAGCGGAAACGCGCTGTCCTTCAACGGCTCCTCGAACTATGCCGACCTCGGCAATCCGGCGGCGCTCCGCCTGACGGGGAGCATGACGGTGTCGGCGTGGGTGCTCGAGACCGGCAACGTGGGCGACGACGGCCAGATCATCGCCAAATCGAACGGCACCACCGGCTGGCAGCTCAAGTCCACTCCTGATACCGGCGCCCGGACGTTCGGCGTCGCCGTGAACGCCGCCGTGCAGCGGTACAGCCGGACCGTGCGCGCGCTCAATACGTGGTACCACGTGGCGGGCGTGTACAACGCGAGCACCCGGACGCTCGACATCTACGTCAACGGCGTCCTGGACAACGGCACCCTCGTGGGAACGGTCCCCACGTCGCAGAAGGACGCGGCCGTCAACGTCAACATCGGCCGGCGGACGGGCGGCTTCTACATCAAGGGCAAGGTGGACGACGTCCGCGTGTACAACCGCGCGCTGTCGCCGGCCGAGATCCAGGCCGACATGAACAGCGCGCTCTAGCGGGGCGCCTCGGCCAGTCCGATCTTGAACCGGCGGTTGTGACGGCCCTTGTTGTCGATCTTGAGGATGCGCACCGCGCGCGACCGACCGGTGGACGGCAGGTGGGTGCCGCCGCAGGCCTGGCGATCCAGGCCGACGATCTCCACGATGCGCACGGTGCCGTCGGCGGCCGGCGGGGGCGCCACCGAGCGGCACCGGATGAGGCCGGCCTCGGCGCTCAGCGTGTCGGCGGCCAGCCACTCGTAGCGCAGCGCGAGGTCCTGGCGGATGACGTCGTTGATCTCGGGCTCGAGCGCGCGCAGCCGGTCGTTGTCGGCCTCCGGCAGATCGAAGTCCATGCGCGCGGTGGCGTCGGCGTTGAGCTGGGCGCCGGTGACGAGCGCGCCGGCGAACTTCTGGAAGACGAGCGCGTTGAGGATGTGGGTGCCGGTGTGGAGCTCGGTCATCATCGCACGGAAGTCCGCGTCGAGGACCGCCTCCACGGCGCCGGCGATCTCCACGGGCTCGGCCAGCACGTGCCAGACACGGCCGCCGTCGGCCTCGATCGCCGTCACGCGCGCCTCGCCGCCGCTCCAGCGCAGCACGCCGCGGTCGGTGAGCTGGCCGCCACCGCCCGGATGGAACGGCGACTGCTCGAGCACCACCGCGCCCGGCCGCGCGTCGATCACGCGCGTCTCGAGCGTCAGCGTCTCGGGATGATCGTGGCAGAAGTACCGGGACATTACTGCCGTCTCCCCGGCCAGAACCTGATGCCGGGGCGGGCGTCGCCGCCGCCGATGCCGATGGGGGTGCCGTCGGCCCGCCAGCAGGAGGCGCCGGTGAGGCCGCCGTCGGCGTCGAAGGCGATCGCGCCCATGCCGCCCGCCACGTGGGCCACCGGCGTCACCTGGTGCCCGCGCGCCCGCAGGCCGGCGCGCACGCGCTCGTCCACCGCGTCTTCCACTTCCAGCTCCTGGCCCTGCGTCCACACGCGCGGGGCTTCGACCGCCTCCTGCAGCGTCATGCCGTGGTCGATCACGTTGACGATGGCCTGGAGCACCGAGGGGAAGATGCGCGCGCCGCCGGGCAGGCCCAGCGCCAGGGCCGGGCGCCCGTCGCGCAGCACGAGCGTGGGAGCCATGGAGCTGGTCATGCGCTTGCCCGGCGCCACCGACAGCGCGTGGCCGGGGTGCGGGTCGAAGAGCCACATCGTGTTGTTGAGCAGCATGCCGGTGCCGGGCGCCATCGCGCGCGAGCCGAAGAGGCTGTTGATCGTCTGGGTCGCCGCCACCACGGTGCCGTCGCCGTCGGCCACGGTGAGGTGCGTGGTGTGCGGTGAGCCGGCCCCCACGCCGGCCTCGTACGTCTTGGCCTTGCCCATGTCGACCCCGGCGCGCCGCGCCGCCGCGTACTCCTTGTCGATCAGCCGCGCCACGGGCACGTCGACGAAGGCGGGATCGGCGGTGGCCGCGTTGCGGTCGGTGAAGGCGATCTTGAGCGCCTCGGCCAGCAGGTGGATGCCGTCCACGCTGCCGAAGCCGAGCCCCTTCACGTCGAAGCCCTCGAGGATGTTGAGCATCTGGATCAGGTGGATGCCGCCGCCGGTCGGCGGCGGGCAGCCGCAGATGGTGAACCCGCGATAGGTCCCGCGCACCGGCGCCCGCTCGACGGTGCGATAGCGCGCGAGGTCGTCCAGCGTGACGAGCCCGCCGGCGCGCGCCATGTGCTCGGCGACGGCGCGACCGATGGCGCCGCCGTAGAGCGCGCCCGGCCCCTCGGCGGCGATCGTGCGCAGCGTCTCGGCGTACTCGGCCTGCACCAGCAGGTCACCGCGCCGCCACGGCGACCCGCCCGGCACGAACACGCGCGCGCTCGCCTCGAAGCGGGCCAGGTCGGGCGCGGCCTCCACGAGGCATTCGGCGAGATAGCCGGTTACCCGGAAGCCGCGCGCGGCGTGGCGGATGGCCGGCTGCATCGCGGTGGCGAGATCGACGGTGCCGAAGCGGTGCAGCATCTCGCACCAGCCGGCCAGCGTGCCGGGCACGCCGACCGAGCGCAGGCCCACGCTGTTCTCGCGGTCGTGCGCGTCCATGTAGTCGGGCCACGCATCGGACAGGGGCCGGTACATGTCGGGCCGCGCGGCCGCCGGCGCCGTGGTGTAGCCGTCGATGACCGTGTGGAGGCCACGCGTGAAGATCTGCGCGTGGCCGGCGCCGAAGATGCCGACCATCATCGGCTCCACCACGCTGAGCGCGAAGAGCGCGGCCACGGCGGCGTCCACCGCGTTGCCGCCGCCGGCCAGCATCTCGGCGCCGGCGGCGGAGGCGAGGGGATGGTTGGTGACGACCATCCCCCGCGCGGCGTGGACCGGACGCTTCTCGGTTCTCACGGGCGTCACCGGGCCAGCCACGAGTTCCAGAAATACATGCGGGGCGCCGTGCGGAACGGCCCGCGCAGCTCGCGGCGGGCGGCGTCCAGCGTGAAGTAGTCGGCGATCTTCACGGTGCCCACGTCCTCGTAGTAGATGGCCTGCACGCGCTCGATGATCGCCTTGCGCTTCTTGGGATCGCCCTCCGCCCGCAGCTCGCCCAGCAGCCGCTCCTTCTCCTCGTTGCACCACCAGCCGGCGAACGTGCAGCGCAGCGCGACGTGCAGGGCGGGGTCGGCCGAGAACACGAAGCCGGTCGAGAAGACGTCCCACAGCTCGGGCTTCTCCTGCCGCTGGTTCTGCGTGGCCCAGTCCACCACCTGCAGGTCGACGACGAAGCCGGCCTCCTCCAGCTGCTGGCGGGCCACCAGGGCGTTCTTGTACATGAACTCGTATTCCTTCGTGGCCATCCAGCGCACCGGCTGCCTGGCGTAGCCGGCCTCCTGCAGCAGGCGCCGGGCCTTGGCCTTGTCCTTCTGGTTGTAGAGGTTGGCGCCCACCGTCGAGTGCCACGGCTGCTCGGGGAAGAAGATGCCGGGATCCAGGCGATAGAACTCCTTGAAGCCGAAGCCGGCCACCGCGATGGGCTCCATGTCGAGCGCGGCCTGCAGCGCCTGCCGGATCTTCTTGTTCGCCATCACGCCGGCCTTGTGGTTGAGCACGGCCACCGCCCACCCGCGCGGCTTGACGATGCGCGAGTCCATCTGCGGCAGCGACTTGATCCGCTCGAAGGCGTCCTGCTTCACGAACATCGCGTGGTGATACTCGCCGGTCTCGACGCCGGCCAGGCGCACGGCGGTGTCGGACACGGGCAGGAAGAGGATCTCGTCGAAGTACGCCGTCTTCTTGCCGCCGAAGCCGTTGGGCGGATCGCTGCGCGCGCTGTAGTCGTTGAAGCGCACGAACTTGATGTGGCGATCCGGCTTGTGCTCGACGAAGCGGTAGGGCCCGGTGCCGATGAAGTCCTTCAGCGTGCCGTCGCCGGCGGCCTCGAGCGTCTCCCTGGGATAGACGGAGGCGTGCGGCTCCGACAGCCCGTAGATGAGCGAGCCGGACGGCTGCTTGAGGTGGATGACCACCGTGTAGGCGTCCCTGGCCTCGATCGCCTCGATCGATTTCGCCAGCACCTTGCCCACCGAGGCGAGCTGCGACCAGCGCTTGAGCGAGGGCACCACGTCGGCCGAGGTCATCTCCTTGCCGTTGTGGAACTTGACGCCGCGGCGGAGCGTGATCGTGTAGCGCAGCCCCTTGTCGCTGACCGTATAGCCCTCGGCGAGCATCGGGATGGGGCTGAAGTTCTTGTCGTAGGTGAACAGCGACTCGCTCGCGTGCCACATGATCTCGTAGACCTGGGTGGCCGTGGACATGGCGATGTCGAGCGTGGGCGGCTCGCCGATGGCGGCGACCTTGAGCACGCCGCCCATGCGCGGCGTCTCCTGCGCGCGGACGGCGGGCACGGCGGCGAGCAGCGTGGGCAGCACGACGAGGACGAGCGGCTTCAGGCGCATGGTTCCTCCGGGTCAGTGACGCTCGACGACGCAGCGGGCGGGATCGGCCTCGGCCAGCACCGCGGCCGGGCGTCCCGAGTGGAGATACTCGGCGAGGAGCTTGCCGGCCATCGGCCCGCGGCCGAAGCCGGACGAGGCGAGACCCCCGACGATCCAGAGGTCGGGGCGCTGGGGGATGCGGCCGATCAGCGGCTTGCCGTCGAGCGGGAACGGCATCAGCCCCGCCCACGTCCTGGCGATCGGCAGCCCGGCCAGGAACGGCAGCACCTCGATGGCGTGGCCGCGGTTGACCTCGATGCCCCCCGGATCGGGCGTCGTGCTCCAGCCCGCGAGGTCACGATCGCCGCCGAAGATGATCTCGCCGTCACGGCGCTGCCGGCCGTAGAGGTGCCGCGTGAGCCGCGCGCCCTGGCGCGAGGTGAGGAATGGCGGCGCGTCGCCGGGATCACGGTGCCAGGCCAGCGCCGACTCCGCCGAGGACATCGTCTGGAACACGCTCGGCGCCACCGGCGGTGTCGCCCACATCTGGCCGCGCACCGGCACGATCGGGATGTCGAGCCCGAGCAGCGCGCCCACCGGCCCGCACCAGGCGCCGGCGGCGAGCACGAGGCTGCCGGCGGCGACCTCGCCGCGGCTCGTGGCGGCCAGCCAGCCGCCGCCCGGCCGCGGCGTCACCGCGGTGACCTCGTGGCCGGTGAGGACCCGCGCGCCCTGCCACCCGGCGAGCGTGGCGAAGGCGCGGGTGGCCATCCGCGGATCGGCCTGCGAGCGCAGCGGCGAGTACATGGCGCCGAGCAGCCGTGGCGACCACAGGGGCTCCAGGGAGCGCGCCTCGCGGGTGGTGAGCAGCTCCACCACGTGACCGCGCTCGCGCAGCGCGCGCACGCGCTCACGCTCGAACTCGCCCTGCGCCTCGGTATGGATCGCCTGCAGCGCGCCCGACTGGCGGAACTCGACGTCCTCGCCGAGGTCGAGCTGGACAATCTTGAAGATGTCGAGGCTGCCGGCGGTGAGATGCGCCTGCAGATCCGGCTTGTCGCCCCAGCCGACCGAGTCGATCTGGCCCGCGTTGACGCCGGAGGCGCCGGAGGCGATCTCGCCGCGCTCGAGGAGCGTCACGCGGCGGCCGAGCGCGGCGAGGTGATACGCCGCCGAGGCGCCGGCGATGCCGCCACCCACCACGAGGACGTCGCTCTCGACGATCACGGCCTGACTCTATCCTTCGCGGCACCGTCTGTCGAACGATCCTGTGAGGACGGCGTGGTAGGCTACGACGGGTCCATGAAGATCAGCGACGTCACGCTCACGCTCTTCGCCTGGGGCGGCATTCCGCCCACGACGTACGGGCGTCACACCGGCCGCTTCAGCGGCGCGAGCGAGCTGGGCCTGCTGACCGTGCGCACCGACGCCGGGCTCGAGGGCCACGCCTTCCTCGGCTCCGCCATGCGCAGCGCCGCCCTCGACGCCCAGTCGCTGCTGAAGGTGCTCAAGCCGCTGGTGCTCGGCCAGGATCCGCTCGACCGCGAGCGGCTGTGGCAGGCGATGTGGCAGCGCAACCGGTCCACGACCATCCGCACCATCGGCGCCATGGACGTCGCGCTGTGGGACCTCGGCGGCAAGATCGCCAACCTGCCGATCCACCGGCTGCTCGGCAGCTATCGCGAGAGCGCGCCGGCCTACGCCTCGTCCGCCGTGCTGCCCTCGAAGGAGGCCTACGCGGAGGAGGCGGCGCGCTTCAAGGCGCAGGGGTGGACGGCGTACAAGATCCATCCGCCGACCGATCCCGCCACCGACATCGCGGTGTGCGAGGCGGTGCGCCGGGCGGTGGGCGACGGCTACACGGTGATGCTGGACTCCACGTGGGCCTACCAGTATCCCGAGGCGCTCCGGGTCGGCCAGGCCGCCGAGGCGCTCGGCTTCTACTGGTACGAGGATCCGCTGGCCGACGACGATCTCTACAACTACGTGAAGCTCAAGCAGCACCTGTCGATCCCGATCCTGGCCACCGAGTACGCTCCGGGCGGCTTCACCGCGCTGGCGCCCTGGATCGTCGCGCGCGCCACCGACTACCTGCGCGGCGACGTGGCGGTGAAGGGCGGCATCACGCCGCTGGTGAAGAGCGCCCACCTGGCCGAGGCGTTCCACATGAACTTCGAGATCCACCACGGCGGCAACTCGCTGAACAACGTGGCCAACCTCCACGTGATCATGGCCATCCGCAACTGCGAGTTCTTCGAGGTGCTGCTGCCGGCCGCCGCCCAGAAGTACGGCCTGCGCGAGGACGTCGAGGTGGACGCCGGCGGGCTCGTGCACGCGCCGCCGGGGCCCGGCCTCGGCGCCGCCATCGACTTCGAGCTGATCGAGCGGCAGCAGACCGCCGTGCTGACCTGAGAGACAAGGAGAGTGTGATGCGCTGGATCGCCCTCGTGCTCGTGTTGCTCACCGCCCCGGCGGCGCCCGCCGCCGCCCAGGAGCTGAAGACCGACCAGGACAAGACCCTGTACGCGCTCGGCGTCGCGCTGGCCAACCAGCTGGCGCCGTTCGCGCTGACGCCGGCCGAGATCGAGCTGGTGAAGTCCGGGCTCACCGACGCCGCCCTCAATCGCCCGCACAAGGCCGAGCCGCGCGAGTTCATGGGCAAGATCCAGGAGCTGCGCGCGCAGCGCGCCGCCGTGGTGGCGGCGGCCGAGAAGAAGGCGGGCGACGCGTTCGCCGCCAAGGCCGCCGGCGAGCCGGGCGCCAAGAAGCTCGACTCCGGCATCATCATCACCACGCTGAAGCCGGGCACGGGCCCGTCGCCCAAGGCCAGCGACAAGGTGAAGGTGCACTATCACGGCACGCTCACCGACGGCAGCGTGTTCGACAGCTCGGTGCAGCGCGGGCAGCCGGCGACGTTTCCGCTCAACGGCGTGATCAAGTGCTGGACGGAGGGGTTGCAGCAGATGAAGGTCGGCGGCAAGAGCCGGCTCGTCTGCCCGCCGGAGGTCGCCTACGGCGAGAAGGGCGCGCCGCCGCGGATCAAGCCGGGCGCCACGCTGGTCTTCGAGGTGGAGCTGCTCGAGATCGTTCCCTAGCGGGCGGCCGTGCCCGAGCTGCCCGAGGTCGAGGCGGCGCGGCGGCTGGCCGCCCGGGTGGCAGTCGGCCGTCGCATCGCGCGCGTCTGGTGCGCAGCCGATCCGATCGTGTTCGAGTCCCCGCCGCCGCGCGTGCGCGCCGCGCTGGAGGGCCGGCGCGTGCGCGCCGCGCGCCGCCACGGCAAGCATCTCTGGCTCGAGCTCGATCGCGGCCCCGCGCTGCTGATGCACTTCGGGATGACCGGCGGCCTGCACGTGCCGGACCTTCCCTCGCTGCGCCTCGTGTCCTCGCCGGGCGCGTCCCGCGCGGGCTGGCCGCCGCGCTTCGCCAAGCTCCTGCTGGTCTTCGCCGGCGGCCGCGAGCTGGCGCTGGCCGACGGCCGGCGCCTCGGCCGCGTCCGCCTGCGCACGGATCCGCGCGCGGAGCCGCCGGTCTCGCTCCTCGGCTTCGACGCCCTCCACGAGCTGCCCGCGCCGGCGCGCTTCCACGCGCTGCTCCACGAGCGGACCGCCCCCATGAAGGCGCTCCTGCTCGATCAGACGTTCGCCGCCGGCGTCGGCAACTGGATCGCCGACGAGGTGCTCTACCAGGCCGGCATCGACCCGCGCCGCCCCGCACGCACGCTGACGCCGGCCGAGTCCTCGCGCGTGCGCGCGCGGCTGCGCAGCGTGGTGCAGCTGGCTGTGCGCGTCGGCGCCGACAGCGACCGTTTTCCGCGCACGTGGCTGTTTCATCACCGCTGGGACCACGATCCGCTGGCGCGCACCGCACGCGGCGCGCGGCTGCGGTGGGAAACCGTTGGCGGGCGGACGACGGCGTGGGCGCCGTCGGTCCAGCGCTGACGTCCGCCGACTGGTTGACGGCGCGCCGACGATAAGGGCCCATCTGGACCCTTCTCGTCGCCGCGGCGCTCGCGCCCCGATCGCCGGAACGCGATGATCGGGCCTCGCTTCGCTCGCCCGGCGCGAGGCCATCTCGTCGGCGAAGCTATCGCGCGCGGTGATCGCGTAGACTGGCGGGAGTTTTGCCGCAGGAGGAGGGGTCGAGGGGAACCCTCTTGGGGTCCCCTCCCGACAGATGACGGGGATTCGGTTCGATCACATTGCGATGGCGGCGCATCGGTTGGTGGATGCGCCTGACGTGCTGGTGGGTGTGCTGGGGGGTGAGGTGCACACGGGCGGGCCGTCGGGGGCGTACACGTGGACGACGTGGCGGTATGCCAACGGCGGGTGCCTGGAGGTGCTGGAGCCTCGCGGCGAGGATGGCTTCCTGCACCGCCATCTGACGACGCGCGGGCCGGGCGTGCACCACGTGACGTTCCGCGTGCCGAGCCTCGCGGCGGTCTGCGCGCGCGCGGTCGAGCACGGGTATCGCATCGTGGGCTACGACGACTCCGATCCGAGCTGGTCGGAGGCGTTCCTGCACCCGAAGGAAGCGCTCGGCATCGTCGTGCAGCTCGCCGAGTCGCGGGTGCCGGCCGCGCCGCGTCCGTGGCCGGGGCCGCCGGGACCGCCGGAGCCGCCGACGCCGGTGGCCATCGTGGGGCTGCGGCTGCGCGCGCGCGCGGCCGAGCGCGCCGACACGCAGTGGGGCCGCGTGCTGGAGGGCGAGCGCAGCGGGGAGGGCGGCGTCCTCATCTATCGCTGGCCGGAGTCGCCGATGCGCCTCGTGGTGGAGATCGCGCCCGACGCCGAGGAGGGCCCGCTCGCCGTCGAGTACGCCGCCGCGCGCGCGGTGCATCTGGCGGAGACGCCGGTGCCCGCGCTCGGCACCGTGTTCCGCCGGAGCCGGTCGTGAGCGACGACGGCCGCGGGGTCGAGCAGCGGGTGGCGGCGGTGCTCGACGGGCTCGGCGTCCCCTACACGCTGGAGCCGATCGACCCGGCCTTCGCCGACACCGCCGCCTACTGCGAGCGGTATGGCGTGCCGCTCGACCGCGCCGCCAACACGATCATCGTCGTCTCCAAGAAGGAGCCGCGGCAGTTCGCGGCCTGCGTCGTGAAGGCCACCACGCGGCTGGACGTGAACCACGCGGTGAAGCGGCTGCTCAATACCAACCGCGTGTCGTTCGCCTCCGCGGAGGAGACGCGCGCGCTGACCGGGATGCTGATCGGCGGCGTGACGGTGTTCGCGCTGCCGCCCGCGCTGCCCGTCTACGTCGACGACCAGGTGCTGGCGCACGACTGGGTCATCCTGGGCAGCGGCAGCCGCTCCTCCAAGGTGCGCGTGTCCCCGGAGGCCTTGCGCCGCCTGCCCGCCGCCCAGGTGGTATCCGGCCTGGCCTCGACCGGTTGACGAGGCGGCGACTACAGCAGCGGCCAGACGTCGGACGGCGTGCGCGGGAAGAGCGCGTCGAGCAGGGCGCGGGCGTCGCTGGTGCGCACCACGCAGTCGGGGAACGCGGCCTCCAGCTCCAGGAGCGAGCGGAACCCGAAGAGCAGCTGCAGGAAGGTGAGATCGGGGAACATCGCCAGGGGCCGGCGCACGTCGGTCGACGGGCGCCCGAACTCCAGCCCGCGCACGCCGATGTCCGGCTGCCACGCCTCCAGCGCCGTCACGGTGCCGCGCTCGAAGACCAGCCGCACGCCGCTGCGGTAGAAGCCGAGCGTCAGCGTGCCGGTGTGGCCGGCGCAGGCCGAGGCGGCCAGGCGCCGCTCGAGGGCCGGCGTGACCGCGCGCAGGAACGCCGCCACGTCGGGCACCCGCGCGTAGAGCGCGTAGTGATCGTCCCATTCCTGGAAGCGGAAGATGCGGTAGAGCGGGTGCTCGCGGCCGAGGAGCCAGAAGCTGAGCCCCGTGCAGCGTTCGCCCGGCGTCGCCGCGGCCACCGCGTCGCCCGCCGCGAACAGCGGCGGCAGCGCGGCCAGCCACGCCTCGCGCCACGACACCCCCGGCACCAGCTCGAACTGCGTCACCACGAGGCTGCCGCTGCTGAACAGCTCCAGCGCGTGGGCCACGTAGCCGGCCGGCCGGCCGTCGCGCTCGAGCACGAGGATCACGCGCCGCTGGGCGCTGTCGGCGTGGTGGCCGCCCAGCTCGTAGCGCCACGCGGCAGTGTCGCGCGGGACGCTCACCAGCGAGCGCGCGGACGCCGTCGCGTACGCCTCGGTCAGGAAGGCGGCGTCCTCGACGGTCGCCGGGCGCACGCGCCAGCCGGCCGGCGTGGCCGGCACCGGGACGATCGCCTCCCGCCGCACGCGCGGGCCGCCGCCGCGCTCGATCGCCAGCTCGTAGCCGAACTGCCGGTAGAACCACGGGATGCCGCTGATCACCTGCATCCGGTGGCCGCGCTCGGCGCTCCAGGCGTGCACGACGTCGAACTGCGTGCGCACCAGCCGGCGGCCGCGGCGCTCCGGCAGCGTGCCGATCAGCTCCGGCTGGCCGACGGCGATCGGCACGCCGCCGTAGGTCCACGTCTGCGAGACCAGGTGCAGGCACGACACGATGGCGCCGGTGGCGGCCTCGGCCACGATCGTGCAATCACCGGGGCGGAAGGAGGGGTGGCGGCCCTCGTGCAGGTCGCGTGTCCAGGCGGCCAGGTGGCGGTTGGGCTCGTCGCTGTCCTGCGCGCGCAGGACGTCGCCGACGAACGCGGCCATCGCCTCGGCATCGGCAGCGGTGCTCGCCCGGAGCACGAGCCCGTCGCCCAGGTCACGGATCACGGTGCCTCCTTCAGCGGGAATCGCGAGGATAGCAGAGCGCGCGATCGTTGACATTCGAGGGGCCGGCCGACCAGAATGCGGCAGGCTCATGACGGTCACGGCCATCGAGCCCTGCGGGTTCTTCACCTGGGACGCGCTCCGGGCCGGCTGGTATCTTTCCTGGCGGATCCTCGTTCGCGTGTCCCTGGCCGGTACCGCGCTGGGGATCGCGGTGTCGCTCCTGGTGCCCTTGCTCGGCGCCGTCGGCGGCGTGATCGGCGTCCTGGCCGCGCTCGCCGTGATCGCCTGGATCTTCACGCTCGTCCCCCGCATCGCCAGCCAGTGGTCCGAGCAGCGCAACGGCCGGCCGCTGGACCGGTGGCTCCACGTGTGGTGGGGCATCACGTGGCGGACCATCGTCGTCGCGCTCGTGTGCAGCGCGATTCTCGGCGTGCCCGCCGGTGTCGGCGCGAGCCTGGTGGCCGCCTACAAGACGTCGGCGCTGGGCGTCGTGGGCGGCGCGGTGGTCGGGCTGGTCGTGCTCGCCAATAGCGTCTCCGGTCTGCTCGGCCAGGGCTGGGCAATGTCGCGTGTCGTGGCCAAGGAGCTCGGTGGCGCGGCGCCGATGGCGCCGACGTGGACGCCCGCCCCGCCCGAGGTGACCCCGGTCGTCGCCGGCCCGGCGCCGAGCCCGACCCCACGATCCGAGCCCGGCGCGCCGTCCGCCGCGGGCCCCGAGGGCAAGCGGCAGTGTCCGAAGTGCGGGCTCCACGAGACGGAGCGCGGCTCGGTCATCGGCTGGTACTGCACGGTGTGCGGCTGGCGCGAAGGCCGCCGCTGAGCGTCCCCGGTCGTGTTGCGACGTCGGAAGTGGATAGGTATGCTGGGTCGTCGGCCTGGGCTTCGGCCTCCGCGAGAGTGGCGAAACTGGCAGACGCGCCGGACTTAGGATCCGGTGGGCGCGAGCCCTTGGGGGTTCGACTCCCCCCTCTCGCACCACTCTCGGATATCGAGCCGAGCGGGAAAGAGATCGCGCATGAAGGTCGCTGTCGAGGAGATCGAGAGCTGCAAGCGCCGCCTCGCCGTGGAGGCACCGGTCGACGTCGTCCAGAAGGAATGGGAGCGCGCCTACGGGCGCGTGCAGAAGCGCGCGGCGCTGCCGGGCTTTCGCAAGGGCCACGTGCCGCGCTCGCTGGTGAAGCTGCACTTCGCCGACGACGTGCGGCGGGAAGTGGCCGAGCACCTGATTCCCGACGTCTACCGCCAGGCCCTCACCGAGGCCCGCATCGATCCCGTCAACGAGCCGGACCTCCAGGAGCTCACGCTGGAGGAGAACGCGCCGCTGTCGTTCAAGGCGGTGGTGGAGGTCAAGCCGGCCATCGCGCTCGGTGACTACCGCGGCGTGGAGGTCGAGCACGCCACGCCGGCGGTGAGCGATGCCGACGTCGCCGACACGCTCGAGCTCATGCGGGACCAGCACGCGGAGTTCCGCAGCGTCGAGCGGGCGGCCGCCACCGGCGACCTGGTGGTGGTGGACTACACGCTGGCGCCCGACGACCATGAGCCGACCACCGCCAACGGCTACCACTTCGTGGTGGGGGGCGGCACCGTGCTGCCGGAGATCGACGCCGCCGTGATCGGCCTCAAGGCCGGCGACGAGCGCGACGTGAGCCTGCGCTTCGCCGACGACCACCGCATGGAGTCGCTGCGCGCCAAGGCCGGCACCGCCCACCTCAAGGTCGGCGAGGTGAAGGAGAAGGTGCTGCCCGCCCTCGACGACGAGTTCGCCAAGGGGCTGGGCGAGTTCGACACGCTGGAGGCCGTGCGGGCCGAGGTGCGCACGCAGCTGGAGTCGGCGCGCGCGGCCGAGGGGCGGCGCGCGCTCGAGGACAAGATCGTCCAGGCGCTGCTGGCCCGCCACGCCTTCGGCGTGCCGGACGCCATGGTCATGCGGCAGGTGGCCCACCAGGTCGAGCACACGCGCGAGCGGCTGCGGCGCCAGGGCGTGGATCCCGACGGCATCCAGTGGGACTACGGCAAGATCGTGGGCGAGCTGCGGCCGGCCGCCGAGCAGGGCGTGCGGCGGGCGCTGCTGCTGGAGGCCATCGCCGACAAGGAGTCGATCGCCCCCAGCGAGGCCGACCTCGAGGCCGAGGTCGAGAAGTTCGCGCGGGCCAGCCAGCGCCCGGCGCCCGCCGTCCGGCGTATGATGGAGAAGAGCGGCGACCTGGACGCCCTCCGGCACGGACTCCGCGAGAAGCAGACCCTCGATCTGCTGATCGAGCACGCGCGTATCAAGGGATAAGGGATGAAGAAGGAGAGATCTCCCATGGCTTTGGTTCCGATGGTCGTCGAGCAGACGCCGCGCGGCGAGCGCGCCTTCGACATCTTTTCGCGCCTCCTCAAGGAGCGCATCATCTTCCTCCCCACCTTCATCGAGGACGAGCTGGCCAACCTGGTCATCGCCCAGATGCTGTTCCTGGAGGCGGAGGATCCCGACAAGGACATCTACCTCTACATCAACTCGCCGGGCGGCTCCGTCACCGCCGGCATGGCCATCTACGACACCATGCAGTACGTGAAGCCGGCCATCTCGACCATCTGCATGGGCCAGGCGGCCTCGATGGGCGCGCTGCTGCTGTGCGCCGGCGCCCGCGGCAAGCGCTTCGCGCTGCCGCACGCGCGCATCATGATCCACCAGCCGCTGGGCGGCGTGCAGGGCCAGGCCACCGACATCGACATCCAGGCCCGCGAGATTCTCCGCATGCGCGAGGAGCTCAACCGCATCCTCGTGCACCACACCGGTCAGAACATGGAGAAGATCCAGCGCGACACCGATCGGGACTTTTTCATGACCGCCGAGCAGGCCAAAGAATATAAGATCGTCGACGAGGTGATCTCCTCCAAGCCGACCACCCGGGCGGTGAGCGAGCCGGCGGCCCTGTCGACGCCGGTCCAGAAGTAGGAGTCGACGACAGGGATGGCGCGGACGCGTGAGGGCAACGGGACCTTGAAGTGCTCCTTCTGCGGCAAGAGCCAGAACGACGTCCGCAAGCTCATCGCGGGCCCCACCGTCTACATCTGCGACGAGTGCATCGAGCTCTGCAACGACATCATCGCCGAGGAGTGGGAAGAGGAGAAGTCGCGGGAGATCCGCAGCCTCCCCAAGCCGGCCGAGATCAAGTCGGCGCTCGACCAGTACGTCGTCGGTCAGGACCGCGCCAAGAAGATCCTCTCCGTCGCGGTCCACAATCACTACAAGCGGATCGAGTCCGGCAGCGACAGCGGTGACATCGAGCTGCAGAAGTCGAACATCCTGCTGATCGGGCCCACCGGCTCCGGCAAGACGCTGCTCGCACAGACGCTCGCGAAGATGCTCCGGGTCCCGTTCACGATTGCCGATGCCACGACGCTGACGGAAGCGGGCTACGTCGGCGAGGACGTCGAGAACATCATCCTGCGCCTGCTCCAGGCGGCCGACTACGACGTCGAGCGGGCCGAGCGCGGCATCGTGTACATCGACGAGATCGACAAGATCGCCAGGAAGTCCGAGAACCCGTCGATCACGCGGGATGTCTCGGGCGAAGGTGTTCAGCAAGCCTTGTTGAAGATCCTGGAAGGGACGATCGCCAACGTTCCTCCCCAAGGCGGCCGCAAGCACCCGCATCAGGAATTCATCCAGGTCGACACCTCCAGCGTGCTGTTCATCTGCGGCGGCGCCTTCGTGGGGCTGGACAAGATCATCGAGTCGCGCGTGGGCCGCTCGGGCATGGGCTTCGGCGCCGAGATCAAGAGCCGCGAGGAGCGCCGGGTGGGCGACCTGCTGGCCATGATCCAGCCCGAGGACCTGCTCAAGTACGGCCTCATCCCGGAGTTCGTCGGCCGGCTGCCGGTCATCGCCACCCTGCACGACCTCGACGAGCCGGCGCTGGTGCGCATCCTCAAGGAGCCGAAGAACGCGATCATCAAGCAGTACCAGAAGTACTTCGACCTCGAGAAGGTGCGCCTCAAGTTCACCGACGACGCGGTGGCCGCCATCGCGCGCGAGGCGCTCAAGCGCGGCACCGGCGCCCGCGGCCTGCGGGCGATCCTGGAAGAGGTGATGCTCGAGATCATGTACGAGCTGCCCTCCATCCAGGGGCTCAAGGAGTGCGTGATCACCCGCGAGGTCATCCTGAATCGGGAGCGCCCTGTCCTCGTCTCGGAAGCCAAGGAGCAAACGGCCTAGTCCGGCCCGGGCGTCCGGCGCGTGAGCGGAACGCTCTTCGTCGTCGCCACGCCCATCGGTAACCTGGAAGACATCACCCTGCGGGCGCTGCGTGTCCTGAAGGAGGTCGACGTCATCGCGTGCGAGGACACCCGGCGCACGCGGGCGCTGCTCGCGCACTTCGACATCCACACGCCGACCGTCTCCTACTTCGAGCACAACAAGCTCGTGCGCGGCCCCCAGCTCCTGCGCCAGCTGGCCGAGGGGCGGAGCGTGGCGCTGGTGACGGACGCCGGGACGCCGGGCATCTCCGACCCCGGCTTCATGCTCGTGCGCGACGCGCGGGCGGCCGGCGTCGCCGTGGTCCCGGTGCCGGGCCCCGCCGCGGTGACGGCCGTCCTGTCGGCGGCCGGGATCCCGGCCGACCGCTTCGTGTTCGACGGCTTCCTGCCGATCAAGCCCGGCCGGCGCGTCAACCGGCTGACCGCGCTGCGCGAGCTGGAGACGACGATCGTCCTCTACGAGTCGCCCCACCGCATCCTGGCCACGCTGGAGGCGATCGCCACGGTGTTCGGCGCGCGCGAGATCGTGGTGGCCCGGGAGGTCACCAAGCAGTTCGAGGAGATCGTGCGCGCCCCCGCCGCCACCCACCGCGACCGCCTGGCCGCCGCCGGCGTGCGCGGGGAGTTCACCCTGGTCATCCCCGCCGCGTGATCCAGGTTGGCCCCGCCGCGCTCCAGAGGGGCGGCCCGGCTGCGCCGGGCCGCCGCGAACGTCGGGGGGTTTGGGGGCCATCTCGGGGCCCCCGACGTCACGCACCCCGTGACCGAGGACCGCGACGGCTTCGCCGCCGCGGTTCCGAGCGGTT
>Ga0335084_10002864_pt1 | contig 16726 bp, 11 predicted proteins | sample Lox_Sample_44_FD_206721 | JGI IMG/M metagenome (GOLD analysis project Ga0335084, IMG submission 206721) | Soil microbial communities from Loxahatchee National Wildlife Refuge, Florida, United States - Lox_Sample_4.4 | ecosystem: Environmental > Terrestrial > Soil > Wetlands | place: USA... | reverse complement strand
GGCATGGCCAATCGCAGCCCGAAGCGGTCCGCGGCGGCGAGCAGCACGCGCTCCGCCTCGGCGGTGACCTCGGGACCGATCCCGTCGCCGCCCAGGACTGCGATGGTGTACTGGGTCACGGCGCCGCAGCGGCCCGCGTGGCGCGGCGCTGCTCGAACGCGGCGATGCGCGGCTCCTCGAGGAGCGTGCGTCCGATCTCGTCCAGCCCGCGGAGCAGCATCTCCCGGCGGTAGGGTTCGAGCCCGAAGCTCGCGCCGAAGCCCTGGCCGTCCTCGACGCGCTGCCGCTCCAGATCGACCGTGAGACGGTAGTCGCCGCCACCGGCCTGCGTGCGGCGCACCAGCTCGTCGATCTCCTCGGCCTCGAGCCGCACTGGCAGGAGCCCGTTCTGGCAGCAGTTCGCGAAGAAGATGTCGGCGAACGACGGGGCGAGGATCGCCCGGAATCCGGCGTCGGCGAGCGCCCACGCCGCGTGCTCGCGCGAGGAGCCGCACCCGAAGTTCGCGCCGGCAACCAGCAGGCTCGCGCCTGCCGCCTCCGGGCGGTTGAGCTCGAACTCCGGATCGGGCGTGCCGTCGGCGCGGTAGCGCCAGTCGTAGAACAGCGCCGGGCCGAGCCCGGTACGTTCGATCCCTTTCAGAAACTGCTTCGGAATGATCTGATCGGTATCGACGTTGGCGCGCGGGACCGCCGCAACCTTGCCGGTGTGGCGGACGAAAGGCTCCATCAGGACGCCCACTCCCGCACGTCGACCAGGCGGCCCGCGATCGCCGCGGCCGCGGCCATGGCCGGGCTCATGAGGTGCGTGCGCCCGCCGCGACCCTGCCGGCCCTCGAAGTTGCGGTTCGAGGTCGATGCGCACCGCTCACCGCTTTGCAGAACGTCCGGGTTCATGCCGAGGCACATCGAGCACCCCGCGTTACGCCACTCGAACCCCGCCTCGCGGAAGATCCGGTCGAGCCCCTCCCGCTCGGCCTCGGCCCTGACCCGCATCGACCCCGGCACGACCATCGCCCGCACGGACGACGCGACACGCTTGCCGCGCACAATCTGGGCGGCGGCCCGCAGGTCCTCGATCCGGCCGTTGGTGCAGGACCCGAGGAAGACGCGGTCGATGCGCAGTCCCGCCATGGGCGTGCCCGGAGCGAGATCCATGTAGCTGAGCGCGCGGGCGGCGGCGGTCCGGTCCGCTTCGCTCTCGAAGTCCTCAAGCCGCGGGACCCGGGCCGTGATGGCGGTGACCATCCCGGGGCTCGTGCCCCAGGTGACCTGGGGCGCGAGCGACGCAGCGTCGATCGTCACCCGCATGTCGTAGCGAGCGCCGGGGTCCGAGCCGAGGCCGCGCCACGCCTCGACCGCAGCGTTCCAGGCGGCTCCCGCCGGGGCGCGCGGCCGCCCGGCGAGGTAGGCGAAGGTCGTCTCGTCTGGCCCGATCATACCGGCCCGCGCGCCCGCCTCGATGGACATGTTGCACACGGTCATCCGCTGCTCCATGGTCAGCCCGCGGATGGACTCACCCGTGTACTCGATGACGTGACCGGTCGCCCCCGCAGTGCCGATCTGGCCGATGAAGCCGAGCACCAGGTCCTTGGCAGTGACACCGGGCGCGAGCCGTCCCATGAAGCGGGCCTCGAGCGTCTTAGGCTTGGACATCACGAGACATTGCGTGGCCAGCACATGCTCGACTTCGCTCGTGCCGATCCCGAACGCCAGCGCGCCAAACGCGCCGTGGGTTGAGGTGTGCGAGTCGCCGCACACGATGATCATGCCCGGCTGGGTGAGCCCGAGCTCGGGGCCGATCACGTGCACGATTCCCTGGCCTGGCGAGTGCAGGTCGAACAGCTCAATCCCCGCCGCGCGGGCATTCGCACCCAGCGTGTCGAGCTGGCGGGCGGAGATCGGGTCGGCGACCGGGAGCGAGCGGTCGTCGGTGGGCACGTTGTGATCGACGGTGGCGACGGTCAGCTCGGGCCGCCGGACGCGGCGGCCCGCCGCCCTGAGACCCGCAAATGCTTGTGGTGACGTAACTTCGTGGACCAGGTGCAGATCCACGTAGAGCAGGGCCGGCCCGCCCTCGGCGAGCGGATGCACGACGTGGGCGTCCCAGACCTTCTGAAACAGCGTCCGCGGGGTGCTCCGGGCGATCATCGCCCCGCAGCCACCGTTTCCGGGGCCGGCCGCTGACCCGCGGCGCGCGCCTTCCCCTCCTCTGACCAGGGCATCATGGCGCGCAGCTTCGCACCCACGCGCTCGATGAGGTGGTCGTTCTCGCTGCGGCGCAGCGCCTTGAAGCGCTCCCCGCCGCTTCGCGACTCGCGAATCCATTCGCGGGCGAAGCTCCCGCTCTGAATCTCGGAGAGTATCTGCACCATCTCCTCGCGCACCTCGTCGGTGATGATGCGGGGCCCGCGGGTGTAATCGCCGTACTCCGCCGTGTCGCTGATCGAATAGCGCATGAACTTCATCCCGCCGCGGTACATCAAATCCACGATGAGCTTGAGCTCGTGCATGCACTCGAAGTAGGCCAGCTCCGGCGCATAGCCCGCGTCCACCAAGGTCTCGAACCCGGACTTGATGAGCGCGGTCACGCCGCCGCACAACACGCACTGCTCGCCAAACAGGTCTGTCTCGGTCTCCTCGCGGAACGTCGTCTGCAGCACGCCCGCCCGGGTGCAGCCGATGCCCTGGGCGTACGCGAGGGCGTTCGCGAGCGCGTGGCCGCTCGCGTCCTGATGCACCGCGACGAGCGCGGGCACGCCGCGGCCGGCCTGGAACTCGCTCCGCACCAGGTGACCAGGCGACTTGGGCGCAATCATCGAGACGTCGACGCTCGCCGGCGGCACGATTTCCTTGAAGTGGATGTTGAACCCGTGGGCGAACATCAGCGTCTTGCCCGCCTTGAGCGCTGGCGCGATCGCTGACTCGTAGACCGCCCGGCCATCCTGGTCGGGTACCAGCATCATGATCACGTCGGCGGCCGCGGCGGCGTCGGCCATGGGCCGCACGTCCAACCCCTCGGCAACCGCCCGCTCCCACGAAGCGCCCTTGGGACGCAGGCCCACGACGACCTTCGCGCCGGAGTCGCGCAGGTTGAGCGCGTGGGCGTGGCCCTGGCTGCCGTATCCGATGATGGCGATCGTCTTCCCTTCCAAGCGACGGCGATCCGCGTCGGAATCGTAGAAAGCGCGTACATCATTGGAAGTCATAGAGTTACCTCCGATGAGTGGGGGGCAGAAAGAGTGGTGGAGGGGGGAGGCGAGCCGGCGCCGTCGAGACCCTGGAGGGCGACGGCGCCGCTGCGCGCGACCTCGAGGATGCCGAATCGGTCGAGCGCCTGGAGGCACGCGTCGGTGCGGGCCGATTCGCCCGCGATTTCGACGATGCACGTACCGTCACGCTCAGCCACGAGCGTCGCACCGGCCGCGGACAGCGCGGCCAGGAGATCCGCGCGCGCCGCCGGGAGCGCCCGCAGCTTGATCAGCGCCACTTCGCGCACGACGGCGTCGTCCGCCCTGTAGAGGGCGGCAGCCCGCACGCCGAACGTTTTTTCCAGTTGTCGCACGAGTCGATCCGCGGCTGCGTCGTCCGCTTCGGTGAAAAAGGTGAGCCGAGAAACACCCGTCATGTGGCTCGGGCCGACGGCGATGCCGGTTATCGGCAGATTGCGCCGCCGCACGACACCTACTACCCGATTGAACGTGACCAGATCGTCATCCAGCAGCACTGCCACCGCGTGCGACGCGCCCATCCCGCGTTACACCGCTGGTGCGCCGGCGGGAGCCGCCTCGATCGGCTCCGACAGGGAGCCGCCGGGCGGAATCATCGGGAACACGTTCGCTTCCTGGGCGATGACGAACTCCACCAACGCCGGTCCGCGATGCACGCTCGCCGCCCGCACGACGTCGTCGAGCTGCGTGCGCTGCTCCACACGCCAGCCGGGAATCCCATAGGCGTCGGCCAGCTTCACGTAATCCGGGCTCCAGATAGGCGTGCAGGAGTAGCGCTTCTCGTGGAAGAACTGCTGCCACTGCCGCACCATGCCGAGGTACCCGTTGTTGAAGATCGCCATCTTCACCGACAGCCCTTCCTGCACCATGGTCGCCATTTCAGCCATGTTCATCTGGAAGCCGCCGTCGCCCGAGATGGCCCAGACCGTCTCGCTGGGCCGCGCGAGATGCACGCCCATCGCCGCCGGCACCGCAAAGCCCATCGTGCCGAGCCCGCCGGACGTGATGTGGGTGTTCGCGCGCTCGTACGGATAGTGCTTCGCGACCCACATCTGGTGCTGACCGACGTCAGTCACGATAGTGCACCGCCCGCCCGTGATTTCGTGGATGGACGCGAGGATGGCCTCGGGAGACAGATCGCCCGAGAACGACTCCGCACGCGGGCGCACGAAGCCGCGAATCTCCGCCATCCAGTCGTCGCAGTTGCGCGCGCGGACCTGGTCTGTGAGCAGGCTCGCCACCGTGCGGGCGTCGCCCACGATCCCGACCGCGGTCTTGACGTTCTTGCCGATCTCAGCCCGGTCGAGCTCGACGTGGACGATCTTGGCGCGCGGCGCAAACGCCGCCGTGTTGCCGGTGACGCGATCGTCGAACCTGAGCCCGATGCCAACGATCAAATCGGCGTGCTGGATGGCGCGGTTGACGTGCACCTCGCCGTGCATCCCGGGCATGCCGAGGTGCAGCGGATGCGATTCAGGGAACGCGCTGATGCCGAGCAGCGTCGTGATCACAGGGATGCCGGTCTTCTCGGCGAGCGCTCGCACCTCGTCGTACGCGTTGCCCAGGATCACGCCGTGCCCGATCATGAGCAGCGGACGGGAGGCTTCCCCGATTAAACGGGCGGCTTCGCGGACACTCTCCTCGAGCGACGCCGACGTTGGAGCCCCGCCATTGCCCGACTGACCCCGGGCGGCTAGCCCCGGGGCGCCGCCCCGGGGTCCCGGCTCATAGGCTAACTTCTGGTTCTGCACGTCTTTAGGGACGTCCAGCACGACCGGCCCAGGGCGGCCCTCTGTGGCGATCGCGATCGCTTCGCGCACGCTTGCCGCGAGCTGCGTGATGTCGGGGACCAGCCGGCTGTATTTCGTGATCGGGAGCGTGAGCCCGATGACGTCAGTTTCCTGGAACGCGTCGCGTCCGATCATCGGGCGCGACACCTGCCCCGTGATGGCGAGGACGGGCGACGAATCCATGTGGGCGGTGGCGAGGCCGGTGACGAGGTTCGTCGCCCCGGGCCCAGACGTCGCAACGCAGACGCCCACGCGGCCCGTCGCGCGCGCGTAGCCGTCCGCGGCGTGCGCCGCGGCTTGTTCGTGGCGCACCAGGATGTGGCGCAGCCCCGGGAATTCGGGGAGGGCGTGGTAGAACGGCATGATCGCACCGCCCGGGTAGCCGAAGATCGTATCGATCCCGGCTGCTGCCAGCTCCCGGCAGAGGATCTGCGCGCCCGTGAGCATCTCGCCCATGACCTGCTTCACACCCCCCAGAGGTACACGTTGTTGTGCGAGTGATCCTCGAGCCGGTCCGCAAAGCTCGCCTTGTTCAGGGCGTGGACCAGCGCGCGAGCGCTCGCTTCGACGACGTCAGTCGAGGCACCGTGTCCGGTGAGGGTCTTCGAATCGATGCGCGCCTGAAGGAATACGTGGCCCACCGAGTCGCGGCCGGGCGTCACCGACTGCAGCGACAGGTTGATCACCTCGAACTGGCGCTCGACGATCGACCCGATCGCGGCGAACGCGGCTGCGATCGGTCCGTTCCCCGTCCCGGTCGCGCTCCGCTCCCGCATCCACGGTCCCGTAAGGCTCACCTCCGCGGTCGCCGCCACGGTGCCGCACAGCACACGCAAATACGTCAGCTGATAGGCCTCGGGCGCGTCGTGGAAGCTCTCGTGCAGCAACGCGAGCAGATCCTCGTCCAGGATCTCTTCCTTGCGGTCGGCGAGACTCGTGAACTCGCGGTACAGCCACTCGAGCGTCGGCTCGTCGAGCTCGTAGCCCAGTTCCTTGTAGCGCCGCTCGAGCGCATGGCGGCCCGAGTGTTTGCCCAGGACCAGCGTCGAGCGCGGCACGCCCACCACTTCCGGCCGGATGATTTCGTAGGTCAATCCGTTCTGCATCACGCCGTGCTGGTGAATGCCCGCCTCGTGCGCGAACGCGTTCCGCCCGACGACGGCCTTGTTGGGCTGGGGGAACGTGCCGATCACGTGCGAGAGGAGCTGGCTCGTGCGGAAGATCTCGCGCGTGTTCACGCCGCAGCTGAACTCCACCGCCTGCGGTCGGACGTATGCCGCCATCACGATCTCCTCGAGGGCCGCGTTCCCTGCGCGCTCCCCGATACCGTTGATGGTGCATTCGACCTGGCCGGCGCCCGCCCCGATCGCCGCCAGCGAATTGGCCACCGCGAGGCCCAGATCATCGTGGCAGTGCGCGCTGAACACGACCTTGTCGGCGTTCGGCACCCGCTCGCGCACCGAGCGGAACATCGCCGCGTACTCACCCGGCGTCGCGTACCCGACCGTGTCGGGAAGATTGATGGTGGTGGCCCCCTCGGCGATCGCCGCTTCGACCACCCGGCACAGGAAGTCCACGTCGCTCCGGCTCGCGTCCTCGGCCGAGAACTCGACGTCGTCCGTGAATCCCCGCGCCCGCTTGACCGCCGCCCGCGCCCGCTCGATGCAGTCCTCGCGGGTGATCCGCAGCTTGTGCTGCAAATGAATGTCGGACGTGGCGATGAACACGTGAATCCGGCCGCGCTCGGCGGGCCGGATCGCGTCGCCCGCGAGGTCGATATCGCGATCGTGACAGCGCGCCAGCGCCGCGATGATGGGGCGGCGCACCTCCTGCGCAACGTCCCGTACGCCGCGGAAGTCGCCGTCTGACGCGGCCGGAAACCCGGTCTCGAGCACGTCCACGCCGAGGACATCCAGCTGACGGGCGAGCCTGAGCTTCTCCTCCGGCGTCATCGAGTTGCCGGGGGCTTGCTCCCCGTCGCGCAGAGTCGTGTCGAAAATGACGACGCTTCGTTCCATCGAGTCCTTCCTCCCGGCGCTAGGGCGCCACTACGAAAAAACGCCGCGGGCTTTCGGGTCCGCGGCGTTGGGACTGTGCTGTCTGTCCTGCTTAGCGACTCATTCGATCGTCGCTCGCGCCGCGGCCTCCTGGGGAGTAAGCCCCAGCAGCAGCAGGACCAGCAGCAGGCTCAAGACGAGGAGCTGAGTCATGCGACCAGGTTACGGCGTGGTGGGGCGGGTGTCAACTAATTCTTTTGGGTGGGATTGGCCACCTAAAAGGGTGGGGCGAGAGGACGGAACCGCCGATCCTGCTTGACGATGCGTTTACGGCCGCTATAGGTTAGCGGGCAATGACACGTCCGGCCCAGGGCGCCGCCGCCCGGGGCCTTTTCTTTATGGGACAGGTGATGACCGCCAGCGTCTCCGTCCGCGTCCAAGGCTCCACCGCCAACCTGGGGTCAGGGTTCGACTGCGTCGGCATCGCGGTGGACCGCGCCATCCGTGTGGTGGCGCGCCGCGGCGATTCCCCCGGACCCATCCAGATGGTGCGGCGGGGCGCCCTCGAGGGCCTCGACATCCCGCCTGACCAAGACCTCGTATATGTCGGATTCTCCCGCGCCTGTAAGGCCGCTGGGAGCGAAGCCCCGCAGGGCCTCACCCTCGAGGTGGCATCCGACATCCCCGTCGCCCGGGGCCTGGGGTCCTCGGCCGCGGCGGTCGTCGCCGGGGCGGTAGCCGCGCGGGCGCTCTTGAGCCTCGCGCTGGACGATGCGGCGCTCGCTTCGCTCTGCGCGGAAGTCGAGGGACACGCCGACAACGTGGCCCCGTCGGTCTGGGGCGGCGCGATGCTCGTGCTCAAGGGCGACGACCGGCAGATTCTGTTCACACCGCTCGAGGTTCACCCGTCCCTGGTGCTCACGTTCGCCATCCCGGACTTCCAGGTGTCCACCGAGCGCGCCCGCGCCGTGCTCCCCGCGAACGTTCCGCACCGCACCGCGGTGGTCGCGGCGGGAAAGAGCGCGGCGTTGGTGCAGGGCCTCGCTCGTGGCGACGCGGCGCTCCTCGCCGCGGGACTGGACGATGTCCTGCACGTGCCCTACCGGCGCGCGTTGATCCGCGGCTACGATGACGTGGTGGCGGCCGCGAAAGGCGCGGGCGCCTATGGAGCGACGTTGTCGGGATCGGGCTCGACCCTCGTCGCGGTCGCTCCGGTCGATGCGGCCGCCGCGGTGGAGCGAGCCATGGCACACGTCTGGCGCGCGCTGGGGGTCACGGTCGACACGTTTCGTCTGCCCCGCCCCGCGGGCCGGTACGAGGTTTCCTGATGCCGCGCGCGACTGTCACGCCACAGGTCCACAAGTTCGGCGGCGCCTCGCTCGCGGACGGCGGGGCCATAGCTCGCGCCGTTTCGATCATTCAGGCGCAGCGCCCCGCGCCGCTCGTGATCGTCGTGTCGGCGCTCGCGGGCGTGACCGACGCGCTGCTCGACGTCGCGGCCCGGGCGACGGCGGGTGACGCGGATGCCGCGCGGGCCGGGGCCGCCGCGTTGCGCACGCGGCACGCCGCCGCGGCCGAGTCGCTGCTCGGGCAGGCGAGCCGGCGCAAGGAAGCGCTGCAGGCGATAGACGCGGTGTTCGCCGAGCTCGATCAGATCGTGGCGGGGCTCGTGATCGTGCGCGAGCTGACGCCGCGCACCACGGACTACGTCGCCGCGCGGGGCGAGCGCCTGAGCGCACGCCTCGTGTCGGCCGCGCTCGAGCAGGCCGGCTGCCCGGTGGCGCTGGTCGACGCGCTCGACGTCATCCACTCCGATGGAAAGTTCGGCGCCGCGTCGCCGAATCTCGCGCTCACCGACCGGAGGGCCCGCCAGGTGCTCGGACCCCTCCTGAAGCGCGGCACGATCTGCGTCGTACCGGGCTTCTTCGCGGCCACGCCGGACGGGCAGCTGGCGACGATGGGGCGTGGGGGGTCAGACCTGACGGCAACGCTACTGGGCCGCGCGCTCCGCGCCCGCGAAGTCACGCTCTGGAAGGACGTGCCCGGGATTCTCACCTCCGACCCGCGCGTGGTCCCCGACGCCCGGGTGATCCCGCAGCTGCACCTGCGCGAGGCCGCCGAGCTGGCTTATTACGGCGCGAAGGTCCTGCACCCTCGCGCACTGATCCCACTTGCCGGGCGGAACCTCGCGATCCGGATCCGCCCGTTCGCCGATCCCGCGGGCCGGGGGACGGAGATTTCGCGCCGCCGCACCCTCCGCAGCCATCCCGTGAAAGCGCTGTCCGCGGTCGGCGGGCAGGCGCTGCTGATGGTGACCGGCAACGGCATGCTCGGCGTCCCCGGCATCGCCGCCCGGACCTTCGCGGCGGTGCATGACGAAGGCGTCTCCGTTTCCCTGATCAGCCAGGCGTCGTCCGAGCACTCGATCTGTTTCAGCGTTCCACAGGCGTCGGCCGAGCGCGCGCGCGCGAGCCTCGAGCGCACCTTCAAAGCCGAGATCGGCCGCCGCGAGATCGACGGCATCGAGGTCCGTAGCGGGATCGCGACGCTCGCGGTCGTCGGCCTCGGGATGGCGGGGACTCCTGGGATCGCGGCCAAGACCTTCGCGGCGCTCGCGGGCGGCAGCATCAACGTCATCGCGATCGCGCAGGGCTCCTCCGAGCTGAATCTGTCGGTGGTGGTGGACGCGAAGGAAATGGTGGCAGCGCAGAAGCTCATCCATGCCGCATTCCAGCTCGACAAGCTGGGCGGCGGAGCGGTGAGCCATGCCGAGCGCACCGACGTCGTGCTGCTCGGCTTCGGCCAGATTGGCCGCGTGCTCGCCGGCATGATCGCCAAGTTCAAGCGCGCGCCGCTCCAGCTGAAGGTCGTGGGAGTGATCGACCGCTCGGGATTCGTGTTCGACGCCGAGGGCCTTTCTCCCCGGAAGCTGGCGGCGCTGTCCGCGGCGAAGCTCAAAGGCCACCCGCTCGCCAAGGCTCCCGGCGCGCGCCGTGGCAGTGCGGACGAAGCGGTGGACTACGTCGCGCGCCACGCGCTGTCCAACCCGGTCCTCGTGGACATCACGGCCGACGACACGAGCCAGACGCTCACGCGCGCCCTTGCCGCCGGCATGCATCTCGTACTCGCGAACAAGCGCCCGCTCACGGCGCATCGCAAGCTGTACGACGAGCTCAAGGCGGTCGCCGCCGAGCGGGGGCGCCGGTTGCTGCACGAGACCACTGTGGGCGCGGGGCTTCCGATCATCGATACCTACTACAAACTCGTGGAGTCGGGCGACAGCGTGTCCATGATCGAGGGGTGCCCGTCGGGCACGCTCGGCTATCTGTTCGGCGAAATGGGACGCGGCAAGCGGTTCTCGGAAGCGCTACGCGGCGCCATCGCCAAGGGCTACCCCGAGCCCGATCCCCGCGACGATCTGTCGGGAACCGACGTCGCCCGCAAGGCGCTGATTCTGGGCCGACTGCTCGGATTCCCCGGCGAAATGGCCGACATCGAGATCGAGTCCCTCGTACCGGTGGCGGCGAGGAAGCTGTCGCGCGACGACTTCGTGCGGCGGCTCGAGGAGTACGACGCGGAGTGGCAGAAGCGGGTGCAGGACGCCCGGGCCAAGGGCGGCGTGTTGCGCTACCGCTGCACCGTCACGCCGCGGCGCATCCGGGTGGGCCTCGTGGCCGTGAACGCCTCGAGCCCGCTGGCCTCGCTCAACGGCACCGACAACCAGTTCATCTTCACGACGCAACGGTACAAGACGAACCCCCTCGTCATCACCGGCCCGGGTGCCGGCCCGGCGGTCACGGCGGGAGGCATTCTGAACGATGTCTTGAAGCTCGCGGGCTCATGAACGCCGCGGGACGCTCGAGCGTCCAGCATTGCGACTCCTGCGGACACGAGATCGCGGAAACCGATCTCCGCTCGCAGTGTCCCCAGTGCGGCGGCCTGCTCGTGGTTCGCCACGCGCCACCCGCCGCGAGCGGTGCGGCGCTGCGCGCGCTGCTCGACGCCCGCTACGGCAGCCGCCGGGGCCCCTACACGTCGGGCGTGTGGCGCTTCGCGGACCTCGTCCTGCCAAGCGTCGGCGACCGGGTGGTGAGCTACCCCGAGGGCAACACACCGCTCCTCGACCGCCCCACCGTGACGGCCTGGGCGGGCGCGGGGGGGGGTTCGCTCCTGCTCAAGCACGAGGGCCAGAATCCCACGGGATCGTTCAAGGATCGCGGGATGACGGTCGGCGTCACGCATGCGCGGCGGCTCGGCGTGACAGCGGTGGCGTGCGCTTCGACCGGGAATACGGGAGCGTCGCTCGCCGCGTACGCGGCGCTCGCCGGCGTGCCCGCGCTCGCGATCGTTCCCAAGGGCAAGGTGGCGCGCGGCAAAGTCACTCAGCTCCTCGCGTACGGCGCGCGCACCCTGATGGTCCGGGGCGACTTCGATGCCTGCCTCGAGCTCGCCTGGGAGGCGAGCAAGGAGCTGGGCGTCTATCTCCTCAACTCGGTGAATCCGTTCCGGCTCGAGGGGCAGAAGACCATCGTCTTCGAGACACTGCAACAGCTCAGCTGGGATCCGCCGGACTGGATCCTCGTGCCCGCCGGCAACCTCGGCAACACCGCGGCATTCGGGAAGGCGCTCCACGAGGCTCGGGAATGGGGGTTGATCGACAAGATGCCGCGCATCGCGGCGGTGCAGGCCGCGGGCGCCGCGCCGTTTGCCCGGAGTTTCGAAGAAGGGTTCAAGCGGCGCCACCGCGTGGAAGCGCACACGGTCGCCACGGCAATCAGCATCGGCAACCCCGCGTCCTACGAACGCGCCGTGACGGCGATCCGCGAAACGAACGGGTTCGTCACCGCGGTGTCAGACGATGAGATCCTCGAGGCGAAGGCCGTAGTGGATGCGTCAGGCGCGGGGTGCGAGCCGGCCAGCGCCGCGAGCGTCGCGGGTGCCCGCCAGCTGATCTCGAAGGGAGTAATTGCGAAGAACGAGCGGCTGGTGGCGGTGCTGACGGGCAACATCCTCAAGGACCCCGACGCCGTGATCCGTTACCATGAGGAAGCGGAGCCGCCTCCCCGGCACGCCAATCGCCCGATCGAGATCGACCCGACGCTAGCGGAGATCGAGCGGGTGCTCGAGCTCAGCGGTCGAGAATCAGCTCCTTTGCGCGCTCGGTAGCCTTCACGATCGCCTTGATGAGCGTCACCCGGAGCTTGCCTTCCTCGAGCTCCATGATCCCGTCGATGGTGCAGCCCGCAGGAGTCGTGACGGCATCCTTGAGCATGGCGGGATGGTCACCCGTTTCCAGGGCCACGCTCGCCGCGCCGAGCATCGTTTGCGCCGAGAGCATCGTGGCGATGTCGCGCGGCAAACCGACCTTCACCCCACCCTCCGCCAACGACTCGAGAATGATGTACATGAACGCCGGGCCTGAGGCCGACAGGCCAGTGACCGCGTCCATCTGTTTCTCCTCGACCAGCACCGTCCGCCCCACCGTATCGAAGAACAGCTGCGCCGTCTCGACGTGCGCCTGGGTCGCATGCTTTCCCCTGCACAGTCCCGTCATGCCTTTCCCGACGACGCACGGTGTATTGGGCATGGCGCGCACGACGGGGACGGGTGCTCTCAGAACGTCCTCCATGAAGCTCGTCGGCACCGATGCGACGACCGAGACCAGCAGTTTGTCGGGTGTCACCTCGGGACGAATCTCCTCCAAGACCTCGCGCACGTTCTGCGGCTTGACGCACAGCAGGATGATCTCGGCCTCGCGGGCGGCCGCGCGGTTGTCGGTCCCGACCGTGAGCGCGAGCTGATTGGACAGGGTGCGGGCCCGCTCGGGACGCCGGACCGTGGGAAACGCCCGGTCGGGCGAGAGACCGGCCTTGAGGAGGCCCTGGAGCAGGATGCCCCCGATCTTGCCGACGCCGAGCACGGCGATACGCCGCTCGGAGAGGGCGGGAGGCTTGGGAGTTGGCTTGGCCATGAGAGTAAGTTCTTTGGGACGAGGGAGAGCGCAAGTCGGGAACGGGGGACGGGGCGCGCTACCTGGGCCCGGTCTTCATCTCCGCGACCCGTACCCGCACCGCGCTTTTGGCGACCCAGGCAACAGCGAGGCGGTCGCCTCCTGCGGCGATGGTCGGGAACTCTCCCACGCCCAGCGACACACTCCTGCGGCGGCCCGCTTGAACAAACCGGATTTGTCCGGGGGCCGTCCGGCGATCCTCCCACACGATCCACGCCCGGGCACCGAGACTCGCGAGCTTCACCTCCGACGGGGGCACATAGCGATCGGTTAGCAGCGCCACGGGGCCATCGAAGTGAGCCCCGCCATCACGCGATGGCGCATACCAGAGCCCCTGTCGGCTCGGCGCTCCCGTGTACCAAGCGGCGTGTACGACGTTGCGCTGATCGACCACGATATCCGGCCCAATGTCGGGACAACCATCGAGGACCCAGCCGTCGTCGTGTACGCGGACGGGTGCGCTGAATGTGCGTCCGCGATCGTACGAGGAGGCGGCGTAGAAATCGCGAACGCTCCCCGGAAAGACGTGCCGCCAGAGAACGTGGGGGTTCCCGTCCGGCCCGGCGGCGATGGCCGTGCGGCAGCAGATGCAGGACGAGCTGTCGAGGATCAGCGATTGGGTAAAGGTGCGTCCACCATCGGTGGACCGCGCCACGCGGAGGTCGACCCGGTCCTCGGGAACGGGGGTCGAATCGGCCGCATGTCGGCTTGCCCGCGCCGCCAGGCTGTCGCTGTAGTAGTGAAGGTCCAGCCAGCTCACATAGAGCGAACCGTCGCCGGCGGACGCCAGGTCGTAGTACATGTTCGCCGGCCACCGCCGCCCGAGATCGACTGCCAGCGTGACCGGTGCGGAGAAGCTGCGGCCACCGTCGGTCGACCGAACCAGGCGGACGCTGACGTCGCTATGCCGTGATGCGGGCGGGGCGCGATCACTCACCCAGGCTACATACACGGTCCCGTCCCCGCCCACCTGCACCTGGGCCGGATTCTGCGTCGCCAGCATGACCTCACCGGGCCGATCGTTGAGCCGCACTGGTCGCTCGAAACCGCCGCCCCGCGGAGCACGAGCGACGTAGGCGTTCGTGGTGCTGTCCGGCTCCGTCTGGACCCATGCCACGTACACGCCCCCGCGCGGATCCACGGCGACGGTGGGGTTCGCCGCGTGGCCTGCGACGACCGTCACAGGCGCTCCGAAGTTCGGGCCGGTCTCGCACGCGGCGACCAACAGACAGAGCAGTCCAACCGGGCAACGAGTCATGTGCCCCTCCTCGATGTCAGCGGGTTGCGTTCCACGACGCCCACCGTCACGGCGTCCGCAGGCGAACCCGCGTCATAAGCGCAGCGAAACCTGGCCGGACAGCGTCCGAGACGATCGCGGTGCAAGCGCGAGGTTGAACGCAGTTTGGCCATCGTAGTACTTCTGATCTGTCACGTTGACGACGTTGGCCTGGAATCTCCAACGTCCGACGCCGTACCCCGCCATGAGATCAACGCGGTGCCAGCCGGGCAGCCGCAGCGTGTTCGGAAGTGTTGTCTCGCTCTCACTCCAGGCGTAGACACCGCCGCCCAAGGTGAGCCCGCGGAGCCCTCCGGACTGGAGCGTATACGTCGACCACAAACTGCCCATGTGCAGCGGCACGCCCGGCAGTCGTGCGTTCGCCGGAACGGTGCTGTCCACGGTGTGCACTTCGCGGGCGTCGGTGTACGCGTAGGTGAGAATCAGATTCCAGCCGTTGACCGGTTCACCCTGCACGTCCAACTCGGCCCCCCGGCTGCGCTGCTCGGCGCTCAAGAACGAGCGGCCCAGCGTGTCACCCGGTATCCCCTCCGTCACATTGGTCTTTCTGATCTGATAGGCGGCGGCGTTCATCGTGAGCCGGCCCCTGGCCGTTTCGATCCGGGCACCACCCTCAAACTGCTCGCCATGTTCCGGCGGGAAATACGGGTCACCGCAAGCCAGGCAGCTGAGGTTGGGGAAGAACGAGGTACTCCAGCCGGCGTAGAGCGAGAGGTGCTGCGTTGGCTGGTAGACCAATCCCGCCCGCGGCGTGACGTGGTGCGTGGTCTGCTCCGCGGCAACGCCGCTGAGATCGAACACCGTCGCTTCGACGTACTGTTTGGTCGTGTTGACGTCGTAACGGGCGCCCACCATCACTTTGACCCGGGAGCCGAGGTCCACCAGATCCTGCACGTACACGCCCACCGCGTCTTCGGGATGCTTGGCGCTGATGGGCGGTCCATCCGTGGGCGTTGCTCCGTAGACCGGGTTGTAGAAGTCGATCGAATCCAGGCCGCCCAGCGTGAAATCCACGAAGTAGGTCTCGCGCGACACCTCGACGCCGATCAGCGCCCGGTGACGCAAACCAAACGCGCGCCGGTCCACTTGCAGCTCGGTCTGGACGGCGTAGTCCCGTGAGCCCTCGTGGTTCACGCTCGAGGAGCGAAGGACGGTCATCGCAGCATGATCCGCGTCCGGCGGGATGACGGTCCCGAGCGAGACCGACGTATTGTCCAAGGTACCGCCGAGGGCGCTCGCCGCCGCGTGCAGTCTGACGCCCGGCCCAAACTGATGCGCGATCACCAGCTGTCCCCGGAAGCCCGCAGCGATGCCGAGCGCGAGCGCCGGCTCGCCGTAATAGACGTCGGTGGGAAGCGCGAAGGTAGCTGAATCGAATCCCATGTATGGATCGATGCGGTACTCGCGGCGCGTGTACTCTCCCGAAGCGAGAACGGTGGTCTTTGCGCCAAGGGACAGTTGAAGCGATGGTACGAGCGAGACGCCGTAGCTTCCGTTGTCGAACGGGCGGAAATTCCGGCTGTTCTCCAGTGCCCCATTGATGCGGTACCGGACGGTCGAGTCCTGGTTCACCGGACCGCCAAGATCGACTGTCGCACGCGCCATGCCGAACTGGTCGACGCTCGTCCCGATCTCCGCAATCCGGGTGGAGGTGGGTTTCTTGGTCACCGTGTTCGGCACCCCACCGAGGGCGCCGGTGGCGCCGTAGAGGACCGAGGACGGGCCCTTCAGGAACTCCACCTGCTGCACGCTGACCATGTCGCGCGGCGTCACCCCCGCGAAGTCCCGGAAGCCGTCGCGCAGGCCGGTCTGGGTGTAGGAGGTCGCGAAGCCCCGAATGATGTAGGACCCTTCGTTCAGGCCGTAGCCGGTGTAGCCCGCCATGGCAATCACCCCGCTCGCGTTATCGGCGATATCGCGGAAGGTCGTAACATTGCGATCGCGGATGACCTCCTCAGGCACGATTGTCACGGTCTGGGGGAGGTCGCGAAGCGGAACGGGCATCTTGCTCCCCACGCTGGCGGTGTCGCTGGCGTAGGACGGGACCCGCTCGGCGGTCACCGTTACCGCACCGAGCTGCACGGGCCCGCCGAGCGTGATGGAGACCGTCACGGTATCGCCGCCTCGCAGCGTGACGCGGGCAACGCCGGCGTTGCGTCCTTCCAGGGCCGCCACGACCTCGTAGTGGCCCGCAGGCACTCCGCCCAAGATGAAGTGCCCCGCGGTATCCGTCGTCGTGTGAAGCACTGTCCCGCCAAGCGAGACCGCGGCGCGGACCGCGGGTGACCCGGCTGCGAGCCACACGGTGCCGCGAATCGCGCCCTGGGTTTGCGCCCGGGCGGCGACGCTCACGCTCGCCAGCACGCCCAAGACCAGACCCAGGACGCGGAGCCTCGCGCCCTCGG
>Ga0335084_10002863_pt1 | contig 16727 bp, 18 predicted proteins | sample Lox_Sample_44_FD_206721 | JGI IMG/M metagenome (GOLD analysis project Ga0335084, IMG submission 206721) | Soil microbial communities from Loxahatchee National Wildlife Refuge, Florida, United States - Lox_Sample_4.4 | ecosystem: Environmental > Terrestrial > Soil > Wetlands | place: USA... | reverse complement strand
AACGCGAGGAGCCACAGCGCCGCCCAGTGCCGGCCCTTAGGGGCCATCGCTCACCTCGAACGCGCGAAACCGGGCGGAGCGCGCCCGCGGATTCGCCGCGATCTCGTCCGGGGACGGGCGGACCGCACGCGGGGTGAGCACCCGTCCGAGCGGCCGGCCGCGGCACGTGCACACGGGCTGGCGCGGCGGGCACACGCAGCCCCGCGCCCATTCGCGGAACGCGTGCTTGACGATCCGGTCTTCTCCCGAGTGGTAGCTGATCACGCCCAGACGTCCTCGCGGACAGAGCGCGTCGCGGAGCGCGGGGAGCCCGCGCTCGAGCTCTTCCCGCTCATCGTTCACCGTGATCCGCAGCGCCTGAAACAGGCGGGCGAACTCGGGCGCGCCGGAGCGGGGGCCGAGCGCTTCACGGATGGCGTTCACGAAATCATCGCTCGTGGCGAAGGGCGCGCGGGCGCGCCGCCGCACGATCACCCGCCCGAGGCGGCGCGCCGTTCCCGGCCGCTCGTCCGCCAGGTCCACGAAGGCCTCCGACAGGGCGTCGGCGGTCCACGTGTTCAGCACGTCGGCCGCCGTGGGCCTCCCCTCCTCTGCGCCCATGCGCATGTCGAGGGGCGCGCCCGGCCGAAACGTAAACCCTCGGTCGTCCGCGTCGATCTGATGGGAGGAGACGCCGAGGTCGAGCAGAATGCGATCAGGCTGGAATGCCGCGACCGTGGAGAGCAGCTCCGCCGATCCGAAGGCTCCGGTGACGTAGCGCACCCCGGTCGCGCCGAGCCGCGCGCGCGCCGCTGCGATGGCCGCAGCGTCCCGATCCGCCGCCAGCACTTCGGCGCCCGCGGCCACGAGCAGCGCGGCGTGCCCGCCACCGCCCACCGTCGCGTCCACCGCGCGCCGGCTGCCGGCGGCCCATGCCGCCACCGCGTCGGCCAAGACTGGAACGTGATAGGTCACCGTTTCCGCCGTTCCCGAACCCCCACTCCCTAACCCCACACCCCCAAACAAACGGCCCCGCCTGCCCGTGGCAGACGAGGCCGCGTATATCCTCCCGCGACGCGGGTTCAAGCGGGGCTGACGGGGCTCGAACCCGCGACCTCCGGTGTGACAGACCGGCGCTCTAACCAGCTGAGCTACAGCCCCCTGCGACGGATCGCGCAATATAGGTCCGCATGAAAGTCGATTCAACGCCTCAGAAATTCCGGCACTGGAACTGCTTCTTCACCTGCGGCATGATCGCCTCGAGCTTCGCCAGGTTCTGCAGCATCGAGTTGGCCGTCGGCGGGTGCACGCGCGAGCCCAGGGTCAACGCCTGTTTGGCGCGCTCCAGCCAGTCGTTCACCGCTTTCGCCTGCGTGCAGCTCTTCGATTTCACCATCACGCCGTACTCGCGGAACAGCGGCTGGACCGACGAAACGCCGTACCAGAAGCTCGCCTGCACGCGGATCTGCTGGCGCGGCCCGACCGTGTCGCCGGGCGTGCGCGGCGCCACGAGCTTGAGCGATTGCTCGAGCCAGGGATACGCGCGGTCATAGGCCCCGGTCTGCGCGATCTTCGAGCCGCCCGTGAGGTAGATGACGGCGGCCGACAGCTTCTGGGCGGAATCGCCCGCAGCGACCGGCCGGGCCAGGTAGATCTTGGCGGTGTCGAGCCGGTCGGCGAACGCGTTGCGGAGGGTCTGCAGCGCGACCGAATCCTTCTTCAGGCGATTCGCCTGCACCGTGTCGTACATCGAACGGTCGACGATCGTCTTGGCGACGAGCAGCGAGCTGTTGATATCGTTGGGATCGAGCGCGAGCGACGCGCGGTATGCCGCGACGGCCGAGTCGGGCAGGCCCTTCAAGTCGTAGGCCTGCCCCAACGCCTTCCAGAACGCCGCCGATTTGGGGAAGCGCCGGACGGCGGCGCGGCCAAAGAACAGCAGCTGCTGGGTGTCGGGCACCTGCTGCGCGGCGCCCAGGGCCGCCTTGAGGAACGACGTGTCGGCGAGCTTGGTGCTGTCGGCCTGCGCCTGGGCAACGAATCCCTGGAGCGTGCACTGCCAGAGCTGGCCTTCGATGCAGATGCGGGAGCGCAGGTCGAGCAGCTTCTCGTCGGCCGGCGCGACCGCGAGCCCGGCGTCGAGCAGGGCAACGGCGCGCTGGTACTGCTTCTGCTGCCGCAGCATGTCCGCCATCGCGAGGCGCAACCGCTGGTTGCCCGGATCGCCGGCCAGCTCCTTTTCAAATGCGTCGACCGCATTCAGCGTGTCACCCTTGACCTGGTACGTGCGGGCGATGGTCTCCCACGCCGTCGGGTTCATCGAGTCGCCCCGCGTCGCGCGCCGCGCCTCGGCGATGAGGCTGTCGGACGGCATGCGCTGCGCCTCGTAGACCGTCGCCATGCAGAGGTGCGCCGCCGGCAGATCGGGCTCGATCGCGATCGCCTTGCGCGCCGCGTCCAGGGCCGCGTTGAACTGCGCCTTCGAGCGCTTGTCGTTGCACTCGCGCGCCGGCTCGCCCGCCTTGACGATGGTGTTGAGCCGCTGGGCGATCGCTTCGCTCAGCGCCGCGGGCGTTCCCGCGGGCGCGCTCGTCGAGCTGAAGGCGAACGCCAAGCCCGACGACCCCATGTCCACCACCCGCACCCGCGCCACGAGCGCCCCGCCCTGCGCGGCGTGCTCGAGCGTGCCCCCGGTGTAGGCGTGCGCGTTGAGCAGGCGCGCGAGCAGGCGGGCCTGCGCGTCGGGCAACAGCAGGTCGCAGGGAAATCCCGACGCCTGGAGCGCCTCGCACAGCTTCGCCTTGGGAATCACGATCACCTTGTACTTGGCCAGCACGGCGAGCCGGACGCGCACCGTGTCCATGACTTTGACGCTCATCGCCGAATCGGCGGCGGTCGAAACACTCAAGGGGAGAATGAGGAGCCGGGTGGTGGGCTGCGTGATGGCGAGCTGTGCGGTCGCCGCGCCGGGGGCGGCGAGCGCGAGGACCGCCAGCACGCCGAGGACCCGGATGGGCGAAGAGGGATTCGAACCCCCGACTTCCTGCGTGTAAGGCAGGCGCTCTGAACCAGCTGAGCTATTCGCCCGTGGCACGAGGGGACGCTAGCGGCCCAAGCCTACTGGAAAGAGAACGCAGTAGCCCAGGACGAGCAGCAGCGGCGCGGCCGTAGTCGACCCGCGGGAGAGCAGCCAGTACCCCGCCGCGACCGTGACCAGCGCCGCGGCGAGCAAAGCGGAATTCTTGCGACCGAAATGCAGCCGGGACTGGGGCGCCGGGTCCGACATGGCGCGGAGTTTACCCGATAGCTTCCAGCGCGTCAAGCAGTTAGCGGTGGCCGCGCCAGCGACGTTCACTGCTGATGGCATGCCATGCAGGCAAACACCGACCGGCCCATCATCCCGGTCTTCCGATCGGGATCCCGTCCATTGAACCGCGCGACGTTCGCCTCCGCATCCCGGAGCCTGGCTGCGAGCAGCTCACGGTAGGGCCACGTGGGGTACTCCGGTAAGAGCTTGGCGTACGCGTAGACCTGCTGGGCCGTCCGCCAATCGCCCGACTTGACGAGCATGTCCCCCATGTTGAGGAAGAACCCCTCACCGTTGTGCGGCGCGATCCAGGTATTCAGACAGGCGCGGGCATCGGTGATGCGCCCCATGTACTTGGAAAAATCCGGGTGGACGCGATCGACTCGCTCCCCCGCGCACACGTCGAGATCGCGCCACTCCCATGCCAGGCCTTCGGCGAACTGCTTCGACTTGGCGGGCGCGAGGCTGACGACGTAGCCCGCGGTGAACAGGTTGAACGCCGGCCACGCCTTGATCGCGTCCAGCATCGTGAAGTAGCCCCGCCGGATGAGACGCTGATCGTCGTCGATCTGACCCTCCCCCATGAGCGCGCTGGCCAGGAACCCTTGCTTTCTCGCGTCCGAGGGATCGAGCCGCACCGCTTCGTCGAAGAACCGCCGCGCCAGTCGCATGTCCTCGGTGATCGTGGCGGGCGCCGCGTCGAGCCGGGCGCTTTCGGCGATGCGCCAGATGTGCAGCCAGCCGATATGGGCCGCGGTGGTGGCGTCACGCGGGGTCGCGAGATACGCCTGCGTGAGCGTTTCGAGTGCCGGTTGGATCTCGTCGTAGCGAGCGCCGTGAAACGTGCGCCAGAACACGGAATCGGCCGCCACGGCGGCCGCGCTGCGGGAAGCGAGCGCCCGCTTCCGAGGAGCGGACCAGATCGCGATGAGGCGGTAACTCAGGGTGCCCACGATCGCAGGGATCAACGCGAGGGCTCCGACCGTGAGGAAGAACCTTCCACGTGGCGTCATCGCCCCTCCCACTCGTCGTCCGTCTCGTCGTCCGTCGGGATGACCCAACCCTCGTCCAGCGCCGCGCGGCGCGGCCGGTCCCGGCGCCGCCGCACGCGCACGAGCCAGATCAGGAGCAGCGCGGTGACCGTCCAAAACAAACCGACCGCACTCGCCCACGACACCCACCCGTAGCGCGATGCAACGTCCTTCTGCCAGCGCGTCTCGAACTCACCCTCGGTGATACGGTAGGTCACCCGGATCGCGGCGTCGAAGCTGCGCTCGCGGGTGAGGTTCTCGATCAGCCGGTCGAGCCCGCCGGGCCCACCCCAGCGCTGCAGCAACGTCACCGCCGTCATCGCGAGCGCGTACGCCGTGCCGGCATCGGCCCGGTCGCCGCGCAGCGCGCGGTCCAGCTCGTCCAGGTCGGGCAGCTCGCCGCGCGCCACCCGCCAGTTGAGCTGCAGTCCGTCCAGGTCCGTCCACTCGCCCGCCGCGAGCGCCGCGTATCCCTCCTGGAACCAGAGCGGCAGCGCCCACCCCACGCGCCAGGAGAGCGCGAGATGCGCCAGCTCGTGGCGCAGCGCCCCGTGCAGGCAATCGGACGGCTTCCCGCAAAACAGCACGATGACGCCGGCGTCGGGAAACGCGGCGCCCTCGCTCCAGCTCGGCATCCGGCCGCGGGTGAGCGAGTCGTAGCGATCACGGGTGTCGGCGATGATGAGGCGGATGGGACGACCGGGAAGCGATCCGATGCCGGGGAAAGACCCCGCGGCGTCGGCCTGCTCGGCGAGCGTGGTGGCGAGCGTGGTCTGCCCCGGCCATGCCACCGCTGTCACCCGACCGACCGTCACCGCTTGTGGGGGCAAGACGAGCAGCGACAGCAGGACTAGGTGCGCGGCGGCTCCTGCCCCTGGGCCACCAGGTCGAGCGTCTCGCCGCACTTCTTGCCCCACGGGTTGAACTTGTTCGCCTTCTGCCCCGCATCCCACGTCCGTCGCGCGCGCTCCTGGTCGCCCGCGAACCAGTAGGCGCGACCCAGCTGGTAGTACGCCTCGATCAGGTTCGGTCCCAGCTTGAGCGTCTTCTCGAAGAAGGTCTGGGCATCTTCGTACATGTCGCGCTGCAGGTAGACCAGGCCGAGATAGAAGTGGGCATATAGCGTGGCCTTCTTGTCGTTGTCGAGGCGAATGGCCTTCGACAGATGCTCGATCGCCTCGCCGAAAATGCGCTTCTGGAGACAGATGTAGCCGACGTTGATCCGCGCGAGCGAGTTGGCCGGCTCCTTCATCAGGACCTTCTGGAAGGTCTGCAGCGCGTCGTCGTACTCTTCGTGCAGCATCTGCGCCCACCCGAGCAGCGACTCCGCCTGCGTTTCGCCGGGCGAGAGCTGCAGGGCCTTCTGGAGCGCCTGTATCGCTCCGGCGTGATCGCCGAGCGAGATGAGGCTCCACCCCTTCTCGATGAAGGTCGACGCGCCGATGTGGTCGGCGTGGATGGCGGGGCGCGCGCTCGTGAACTCGGGCGCCGACGCGGCCGCGGTCGACGTCGCCCCCTGCTTGTAGCGCTCGACCAGCTTGCGCACGTCCTCCTTCAGCTCCGTCAGCTCCGTGATGAGCGCGTCGACCTGCTTGAAATAACTGATGATCTCCCGCTTGACGGTTTCCCGGTCGGCGCCGGTCGCCCCGTCGAGCCTGCGGGCAATCGCGTCGTACTCGGCCCGCAGGGCGGGAACGGGAGACTCGCTCACGAGACCTTGGCCTTGGGCTGGAGGACGACCTCGAGGGCGAGCTTCTCCTTCGCTGAGAGCAGCTGGGCGCTGTTCAGAACGATGATCGTGCGGTCGTCCTTGCTCACGATCCCCGCGATGTACTCCGCGGCGAGCCCCTTCACGATCTTGGGCGGGGAGGTGACCTCGCTGGCCGCCACCTGGAGCACCTCGGTCACGGCATCCACCACCACGCCGATCTTGCCGCCATCCGCCTCGAGGATCACGATCCGCGTCTCCTCGCGGATCGGCGAGGGTACGGTGAGCCGCTTCCGGAGATCGACCAGGGGTACCGCCGCGCCCTGGTAGTGGAGCACGCCTTCGAGGAACTCCGGCGCCTTGGGCAGGGGGACGGGCGCCTCGTGCCGCAGGATGCGCTCGACGTGGAAGATGTGAAACGCGAAATCCTGGCCCGCCAGTCTGAACACGACCAGCTGGACATCATCCCCGGTGCTCATGCGATACGATCCTCCAGCAGGGCGAGGTCGAGAATCGGCACCAGCGCGTCGGCGCGCCGGGCGACGCCCGAGGCCCAGGGCAGCGATTCGCCGTCGGGCACGGGCAACGCCCCCTCGCGTACGACCTCGTCGGCGTCGTCCACCTCGAAGGCCACCAGCCGCTGCTCCGCGGCGAGCGCGACGACGACGATCGTCCGCCCGCGCTCCGCCGGCGGCGTGCGTTCGCCGAGCAGGGCCCCGAGATGCACGAGCGGCACGAGCCGCCCGCCGAACGGGGTGAGCCCGCGGATCGCGGGCAGCGCCCGCGGCACGCTCAGTACCTCACCCAGGTCGCCCACCTGCCGCACGGAGTTGAGGGGGAGGCCGTACGCGCGGCCTTCCGCGCGGATCAGCAGGTACCCCAGCGCGCCGCTCACGCGCGCCGCCAGCCGCCGAGCGCCGTGGCGCGCTGCGCCAGCTCGGCGCTCACGCGGCCCGCAATCTGACCGAGGGGAAGAACCGCGTCCACTCCCCCGCCCTGCACGGCGGCCGTGGGCATCCCCGCGATCACCGCCGACTCGCGGTCCTGCGCCACGCCGCGGCCGCCCGCGTCGTGAATCGCCCGCAACCCCGCCGCGCCGTCCCGTCCCATGCCCGTCAGCACGACGCCGATGCTGCGGGCGCCGAAGATCTCGGCGACGGACCGAAACAGCGGATCGGCGGCGGGCCGCACGCCCCACACCGTGGGTCCCTGGTCGAGCACGATCTGCGGGCCGTCGGACGCGGGTGCCACGCGCATATGATAATCGCCCGGCGCCACGTACGCCGTGTCCTCGACCACGGGCGTGCCGTGATCGGCTTCGACCACGCGCAGTGGGCTCATCGAGTCGAGGCGCTCGGCCAGGCTGCGGGTGAACTTGGGCGGCATGTGCTGCACGATCAGGACGGCGGCGTTCTGTCCGGTCGGGAGTTTCGGTATGAGCTCCGCGAGCGCGCGGGGCCCTCCGGTGGAGGCGGCGATCGCGACCGCCACGCGCGCGCGCGGCCGCAATCCCACTTCCGGAGCGTGGCGCACCGGCGCCGGGGGGCGCGCCATGACCGGCACTCGCGACACGTCGGCCGCGAGCGCGCGCCGGACCGCGCTGATCAGCTCGGGGCCCAGCCGCTCGATCGCTCCGCGCGTCGCCTCCATCGGCTTCTCCACGATCTCCACGGCGCCGAGCTCGAGCGCGCGGATCACGACCGCCGTGCCCGGGCCCGCGTGCGCGCTCACCACGACGATCGGGCGGGGCGTCTCCGACATGATGTAGCCGATCGCCCCGAGCCCATCCAGCTCCGGCATCTCGAGGTCCATGGTCACCACGTCGGGCACGTGCTGGTGGATCTTGCGCAACGCGTCGAATCCGTCGCGCGCGGTGGCCACGACGTCGAACTCGCCGCCCAGGACATCCGTGAGCACCCGGCGGATCAGGGCGCTGTCGTCGACGACCAGCACCGTCGGCCGCCGGTCAGATGCGGCGTTCATCGGATCCCACGGCGCGAATCTCCACCCGCCCGTCCTGTACGTAGAAGCGCACCGACCGGCCGGCCGTCCCCCCCACCGCCTCGGCGGTCAGCGGGATCGCGGCGGCCCGGAGCGCGGCGCGGGTCGCGACCAGATTGCGCTCGCCCATCTGCACCGAACCCGGGGTCATGAGCTGCGCGAACATGCTGGCGCCGCCGGCCAGCTTGGCCACGAGCCGGCGCTGGTCCACGCCGAGCGCGCGCAGCCGCTCCACGAGGAACGGGATCGCCGTCTCCGGGAACTTGGCCGGGTTGGTCGCATCGCGCGCCAGACTGCGCGACGGCAGCAGCACGTGCGCCATCGCGCCGGCGCCGCTGCTCGGATCGTGCAGCATGATCGCCACGCACGACCCGAGGCCAAGCGTAACGAGCACGTGGTCGCCGCGCTCGGCCGCCCAGTCCGCCACATGCACGAGCGTTTCCTTGGGCCGCGACTCGGTCATGCGGGCTTCGCGTAGATCCGCTCGCGCACGTGCTCGAGGTGCATGCGCTCGCGCACCGGGCCCACGAGCGTCTCGACCTTGCCGAGCAGGAGGATGCCGCCCGGCACGAGGGCGTCATAGAACGTCTGGAACAGGCGCTCCTGCACCGGCCGGTCGAAATAGATGACCACGTTGCGGCATACGATCAGCTCGTAGGGAGGGTCGGGCGGCGGATCGCGCGTCAGGTCGTGCCGGCTCACGCGGACCATCCGCTGCAGCACCGGCAGCGGCTTGCGTGGCAGGTCCGCCGTGAAATAGCGCTCCACCAGCTCCGGCGGCATCTCGCTGAACGTGCCCGGCGCGAACTCCGCGGCCCGGGTGCGATCCAGGCTCTCGCGGTCGAGATCGGTGGCGTCGATGCGGGCGCGCACCAGCAGGTGCTCCTCCTTGTGCTGGCGCGCCGTTTCGGCCAGCGCCACCGCCAGCGTATACGGCTCCTCACCCGACGCGCATCCCGCCGACCACACCCGCACGTGGCCCCGGGTCGCCCGCCACAGCGTCCCGAGATACGGCTCGGCCAGCGTCTGCCAGGTTTCCGCGTTGCGCCAGAACTTCGTGACGTTGATGGTCAGCGCGTCGAGCAGCCGGTCGTACTCGGCCGGGTCCCGGTCGAGCACCTTGCTGTACGCCTCGTAGGTGTGCGCGCTGCACGCGCGCATGCGCACGGCCAGCCGCCGCTTGAGGCAGCGCTCCTTGTACGCCGCACAATCGACGCCACGAGCCTGCGAGATCTTGCGGGTCAGCGCCTGGAGGGCCTGCTCGTCCTGGCCGGTCGTCACGCCAGCGCGCTCAGCGTATCCAGATTGGCTTTCACCAGCTCGTGCCCGGGATTCAGCTGGAGGGCCTTGCGCCACATCTGCGATGCGAGATCCCGGTCGTTCCGCTTGTAGGCGATGTTGCCGAGCTTGAAGTAGACGTCGTCGCCCAGCTCGGGCGCGAGCTCCACCGCCCGGCTGTAGGCATCCCAGGCCTCGTCGTAGCGGGAGGCGCGATACGCGAGGTCGCCCAGGTTCTTCGAGAGCTGCGGGAGCGACGGCTCGCTCTTGCGCGCCCCGCGGACGATCTCCTCGGCGCCCTCGAGATCGCCGGCCAGCTCCCGCAGCACCCCGAGATTGTTCTGGAGCACGGCGTGGGACGGGTAGGCTTCCACGCCTTCCTCGGCCACCTGCGCCGCCAGCTCGAACTCGCCGGCCGAGGCGGCGGCGAGCGCCCGCGCCCAGAACCAGGTTGGCGGCGGCACCTTGGCGAACAGCTCCTTGGCGCGGTCGAGCCGGCCCGCGGCGCCCGTGAAGTCGCCCTGCTTCAGGGTGACGATGCCCCACCCCAGGTAGATCCGCGCGTCGGTGCGGGCCCGCGACGCCGCCTCGGCGAGCGCCGCCTGGGCCTCCTCGAGCCGCCCGAGCTGCTCGTAGGCGAGGCCCAGGTTGTGCAGCACCGCGGGCTTGCTGCCGCCCTTCTCCGCGGCGAGTCGGAGCGCCTCCATCGCCGGGCGCCAGCGCGCCTGGCGCAGCGCGACGAGGCCGAGGAAGAAATGCGCCGCCGGATCCGAGCCCCGCAGCTCCGCCACCCGCCGGAACTCGCGCGCCGCCTCATCCATCATGCCCGTCTTGTAGAACGCGATGCCGAGGTTGCGATGCTCCTCGACCCGCGCGTCGGTCACCTGCGCGTCCACGGCCGACGCGGTGCGCCCCGAGCGGTGCACGAAGCCGGCGGTGATGAGGCCGTAGAGGGCCTTGCCGATCTCGAACTCGCCCAGCCCGGAGTCTTCGATCACCTGATTCACGTCGCGCGCGCCGTCGAGCAGCTGGAGCACCGCGCGTTGGGTCTCGGTGAGCGTCCCCTCCGAGATCGCGAGCCGGTCCCGGTCGACCACGAAGATGAGGTCGAACGACGGGATCTTCTTTTCGATCAGGCTCCACTCGTCGACCCGGCGCGCTCCCTCGAGCAGGAGGGACTCGGGGTTGATGGACACGAGGAAGTCCTGGCGGTCGGGGCGAACGTCGGCCTCGAAGTTGAACGTCCCCTGCGTCCAGGTGAAGAGATAGAAGACGGATTCTTCGATCTGCACGCGCATGTAGCGCTCGAGATCGTCCTGGGAGATGACGTTCTGGGCCACGAGGATCTGCCCGAGCTTCTTGTCGCGCTCGCGCTGCTGGCGGTGGATGGCGGCGTCGAGCTGTTCGGCGGCGATCTTGCCGTGCTTGACGAGGATGTCGCCCAGGCGGTCGCGCCGGTTCACAATCGAGGCGTAGGAGATCCGGCCCTTGTCGAAGTAGATGTAGCCGAAGTTCGACCGGTCGGCGATCGAGAGGCAGCCCGTTTTCTGCCCCAGCGAGAGCAGCTGCAGCACGTCGGGGAGCGAGGCCTCCTTGAGCGAGCCCTTGATCGCCATCTAGCGCAGCTCCTCGATCATTCGCTCCACCATGTCCGGCCACTCCCAGACCATCTTTTCGCGGCTGCGGATCCCGCTCAAGCTCGACACGACGAGCCCGCTGGTCTTGACCCCGGTCGACTTGCGACCGGCGTCCACCGACTGGCCCTCCAGCACCTCGCGCGCGAGCCCAGCGTTGATCGGCGCGTCCTGCGTCGCGGCCGCGGCGACCACGCGCTGCACCAGACCGCTCAGCGCGCGCACCGAGTCCGCCGGGCGGTCCGCCAGGTACTCGAGCAGCGCCTCGTCGAATGGCACCTCCTGCTGCGCAAGGACGCGCTCGAGCACCGCGCGCCGCACCAGGCGGTCGGGCTCCGCCAGCTCGACCACGAGACCGCCCTCGAGCCGCGAGCGGATCCGCTCCTCCACCCCGTCGAGCGTCTTGGGGTGGGCGGGCGTGGTGAACACGAGCTGGCGCTCCCGCTCCTGCAGGAGATTGAACAGGTTGAACAGCTCTTCCTGCGTGCGGTCCTTGCCGGCGATCAGGTGGATGTCGTCGAGCAAGAGCGCGGTCGCGCGCCGGTAGCGGGCGCGCCACCAATCCATGCGATTGCCGTCGATCGCCGAGATCAGCTCGTCGACGAAATCCTGAGTCGAGAGGCAGGCGACCACCGCGCCCCGCTTCTGCGCCAGCTCGAGACCCAGCGCATGCAGCAGGTGGGTCTTCCCGAGCCCGCTCTTCCCCGTGAGCACGAGGGGGTTGTACTGCTTGCCGGGGCGCTCGAGCGCGGCCCGCACGGCGGAGACCGCCACCTGGTTCGACTGCCCCACCGCGAACGCCGCGAGCGGGAACGCGCCCGAAGGGCCGGGCGGCGGGGCCACGCCCTCCTGCACCTTCGTCGCCAGCTCGCGCGCCTCGGCCAGCCGCTCCGGATCGCGGAACATGCTCTGCCCCGCGGCCTGCGGATCGAGCGCCGCGACCTCGGCTTCGAGCGCCCGCAACCGTTCCACGTCCTTCGCGAACGCCGCGATCACGGCGTCCACCGCGCCCGGCGTTTCCTGTTGCAGCAGCGCTTCGAGACGGTGGGTGCGGTAGCCTTCCCCTTCCCACCGCAGGACGGCCTCCCCCACCCGCGCGCGCCACGCCTCGACCGCTTTGCCGACCGTGGCCGTCACATCCTGAAGGAAGGCCCCGAACTCATCGCCCCCCCCCGGGGTGCGCGCGGCTCCTGTCGCCGGGCTTTCGGCCTCGGGCGGAGCGGCAGTGATGCCGAGGAGCTGCTTCGCGCCGGCGGCGTTCAGGAACGTGTCGTTCACCGCCTGGTAGGCGATGAGCCGGTTGAGCGCGCCGAGCAGCTCGCGCACGTTCTGGAACTCGGCGGCCGACACGGTCTCGAGCACGCCGGGCTGAAACCGCGCCCCCCGCTCCTCCGCCCGGCGCCGCAGGATCGCGACGCGCGTCTCGTAGTCGGGCACGCCCATGTCCACCACCAGCCCGCCCGAGAACCGCGAGATCAGCCGCTCGTCCAGATCGGCGATCTCCACCGGGGGACGATCGCTCGTGAGCACCATCTGATGCCCCGCCAGCTGCAAGGCTTCGCAGAGCCGCAGCAGCTCCGCCTGCATCTCCTTGCGATTCGTGAGGAACTGCACGTCATCCACGAGCAGCACGTCCACGTTCTGGAAGCGGCGGCGGAACACGTCGCCCTGTCCCGCCGCCACCGCCGCGTGGAACGCTTCGACGTACTCGTCGAGCGTCAGGTACTCGATGTTGAGCTGGGGAGCGAGCTTCTGCGCCGCCTGCCCGATCGCCATCAGCAGGTGCGTCTTGCCGAGGCCCGAGCCGCCATAGATGAAGAGCGGGTTGTACGTCGTGCCGGGGTTCTCGGCCACGTTGCGGCCCGCCGTGACCGCGAGCTGGTTCGCCGCGCCCACGACCAGCGAATCGAACGAGAACTTGGCGTTCAGGGCGGCGGTCATATGGCCGTCCCGGCGGCCAGCCGCTTGAGCACGAGCTCGGAAATGCCCTTCAGCGTCTCGAACACACCCTTCCCGTGCAGGGCGTCGGCGGCGAAGCTCGGCACGCTGCGGAAGTTGAGCGCGTCGTCGAGATCGGCCGACTGGAGAATCAACTCGCGCGGCAGGTCCTGCTTGTTGTACTGCAGCACGACGGGCAGCGTCCGGATGTCGACGCCCAGCTCGAGCAGGTTGCCCTGGAGGTTCTGGAGGCTTTCGATGTTCTCATCCAGCTGCCGCGCCTGGCTGTCGGCCACGAACACCACCCCGTCCGCCCCCTGCAGCACGAGGCGGCGCGTCGCGTTGTAGTAGACCTGGCCCGGCACCGTGTACAGCTGGAAGCGGGTGGAGAAGCCCGAGATCTGGCCCAGGTCGATCGGAAGGAAATCGAAGAACAGCGTCCGGTCGGTCTGCGTGGCGAGCGAGACCATGCGCCCGCGCCGCGCCTCGGGAACGCGCCCGTACACGTAGTGCAGGTTCGTGGTCTTCCCGGACCGCCCGGGACCGTAGTACACGATCTTGCAGGTAATCTCGCGCGTCGTGAAGTTCACCAGGGACACGGGCTATCTCCCGAACAACGTGTTCAAGCTGTTCGTCAATTCCCGCTCGAAATCCGCCGCCAGCACCTGCTTGGGCACCGCTTCCTTGGGACTCGCCGCGTCGAGATCGGCCGCGAGCTCCTCAAAGAATAGTTGCACCAGTCCGAGCGACGAAGCGTCCAGCTCGTACACGACGAGCGCGACGATGGTACCTCGCCCGGTGGGGACGCCGGCGAGGAAGATTCCATGCCGTACGCCCTGATGGTTGAGCGCCGCGAAGGGCGGCTGTGAAAGCTGCCGCGCGATTTCGCCCGTCGATGCCATGATCGCGGCGCCGAGCGCGGACGCCGCCATGACATCCATCGCGCGCGAGAAGCCGTGTTGCGCGAGCACCTGTCCCGCCGGCGTCATCAGCAGCACCAGGCGGACCCCCGCTTCGCTCACGAATTTCTTGAGCGGAGCGAGTGTCCAGGCTTCGACCGCGCGCGTGCTCATGTCACCGCCTGCGCCGCCCGGAGCAGCTCGAGCCGCACGAGGCCGACATTGACCTCGGGCTCGGTGACCGCGACCACCAGAATGCCCGACGCCGCGGGCACGGCGAGAAGCGCGCCCTCGCTCGCCTGGAGGTGCCAGTAGACCCCGGCGCCCAGGCCCGCCGCCTCCATCGCGCGGCCGAGGCGGTTCGCGAGGCTCGCCGCGAGCGCCGCGACCGCGGGGCCCTTGATGCCCTCCATCAGATGCTCGGCCACGACCACACCGTCCCCGAGCTCGACGAGCATCGCGCCCCTCACGCCGCGCACCCGGGTAACGAGATCCAGGGCTCGCTGAAACGCGACCGCCGTCATGCCTGCTGCTCCAGCCAGCGGCGCGCCGCCTGCGCCGCCCGCTCCGCCAGAATCGCGAGCCGCCCCATCGGCACCGCCCGGTCGCGCACCACGAGCAACAGGGCGTCGCCGGTCGGCTGCGCGAGATGGACGTGGCCGGCCCCCGCTTCGGCCGCGAGGCCCGTCCAGCTGCCCAGACCGAGCAGCTTGGCTGTCCGGCCGGCCTCCTGCGACACGCCGGCGAGATAGGCCGCGACGGCGTCGCTCACATCCTGCCCGGCGGGATCGCGCAGCGTGCCGCCCAGGACCCGACCGGACGAGTCGAGCAGCAACAGCCCCTCCTCGGCGCCTTCCAGGCCGGCGAAGACGCGTGCGTCCTCCATCGGCGCCGCCGCCGCCGGAGGCGCCCCGGCCGTCGGTGACGCCGGCGCCGACGCGACACCGACCCCGCGCGCCGCGTCCGCCGCTTCGCCGCCGCGCACCATGGCGAGCGCCTGTTCCACGCTGGGATCGCCGGGCGCCGCGCGCTGGGCCAGATCGAGGTGCGCCGCCGCCTGCGCCACGTCGCCCACCTTGAAATAAAGGAAGGCCAGCCCCTTCAACGCGCCCAGGTGCGTGGGGGCGATGCGGAGCGCCATGTCCCATTCGTCAAAGGCGCGCTCGAAGTCGCCCTTGTCGGCGAGGATGCGCGCATACAGATCGTGCGCGTCCGCCGAATGGGGGTGGCGCTCGAGCCCGTTCAGCGCCACGCGGTGCGCGGCGTCGAGTAGTCCCTTGAGCCGCAGCATTTCGCCGAGCCGCAGGAAGACGAGGCTGTTCGGGTCCTGCGCGAGCTGCGCGGAGAGCGCCTTGACGTCGTCAGCCATGGCTCACCCCCGCGCCGGCCAGGGTCTGGGCCGCCGCACGCGCGCGTCGGACCGCCTCGAGATGCGCCCCTTCCGACTCGATGTGCATCGCGAGGCGCTCCCACTGATCCCACTGCTCCACCGCTTCCGCAAACCGGCCCGACGCGACCAGGGCGTAGCCCAGGATGCGATGGGCCTGGGCGAGCAGCGGGTCGAACCGCAGCGCGCGGCGCAGATCGTCCACCGCTTCGCTCGCCCGCCCCTCCGCGACGTGCAGGCGGCCGAGCAGCAGGTGCACCGACGCATCCTGCGGCGCGAGGGTGGCGGCCTGCTCGGCTTCGGCGCGCGCGCGCGCGAGGTCCTTCCGGGCCAGCGCGTCCTCCGCGCGCGCGACGACCTCCGCCAGCTGCGCCGCGCTGGTCCCGCGCTCGCGCCGGCCGGTGCCCCTGTCCAGCAGCACGACCACGCCCGCGCTCTCGAGACCGAAGACCGTCTTCGCCACGTCGAAGTCCGAGCGGCCCAGCTCGGTCGCGATCGCGCGGAGATCGCGCGCGCCGTCGATCATGGCGAGCACTTCCCACTCGGGCGGCAGGAGGTCCAGCTCCCCGCCTTCGGGCTGGGGCGCGATCTGCGGCACCACGCCCAGATGCGGGACGCGCTTCTCGATCCGGGACCACTCATCGATGCGGCGCGCTCCCTCCATGAGCACGGCCTCAGTGGGAATCCGCACCGTGATGTCCGTCGACGGCTCGGGGATGGCCTCCTCGCTGAACGAGAAGAAGCCTTCGTGCCAGCTCATCATCTCGAACACCACTTCTTCGATCTGAAACCGCATCTGGCGCTCGAGCTCCCGGGGCGAGAGCGCGCCGATGGCGACCAGGATCTCGCCCAGGCGGCGCGTGTCACCGTGGCGCGTTTGCATGTCCCGCGCGCGCTCCAGATCGGCCTCGCTGATCTTCCCGGTGCGGACGAGCAACGTGCCGAGCTGGTGCGGGTTGCTCCGGATTTCGGCGTACACGATGGCCCCGCCGTGGAAATGCACGGTGCCGGCGTTGTGCCGCAGGTCGGACGTCACCCGCAGCACGCCCGTCTTCCGGCTCAGGTCGAGGAGCTGGAAGACGTCGTGGATGCCGAGCTCCCGCAGCGGTCCTTCGATCGCCATGGCTCAGGCCGCCGTCGTGAAGATGCGCTTCAGGTCGAGCGCGGTCCGCGCGTGGGCCCGCGCGGCCTGCGCGAATGGACCGGCCGGATCGAGCCGGGTGACGCGCTCCCACGCCTCCACGGCATCACCGTAGCGATGCAGGCGCGCGAGCGCGACGCCGAGCTGGAACAGGGCCTCGACCTGCTCGGCGTCGAACTTGAGCGCGCGCTGAAACGCCGCGAGCGCGGCCTCGTCCCGCTTCTCGTCGAGCAGCGCGCGCCCGAGCAGGAGCAGGGCCTTGAGATCGTACGGATCCTGCTCGAGCATGGTCGCCAGACGCGTCACCGCCTCGCGAACGCGTCCGGTGCGCCGCAGCAGGTCGGCCAGGGCCAGCGCCGCCTCATAGAAGCTCGGCAGGACGTCGAGCGCGCGCGTGTACGCCTCCTCCGCCGGGGTCCATTCC
>Ga0335084_10002861_pt1 | contig 16739 bp, 18 predicted proteins | sample Lox_Sample_44_FD_206721 | JGI IMG/M metagenome (GOLD analysis project Ga0335084, IMG submission 206721) | Soil microbial communities from Loxahatchee National Wildlife Refuge, Florida, United States - Lox_Sample_4.4 | ecosystem: Environmental > Terrestrial > Soil > Wetlands | place: USA... | reverse complement strand
AGAAAAGGAATGGGAAGGAGAAACCTGGATTTTGAAGGAAGATTTCCTCCAGGTCAGGCCTCCCTCTTTTTTGGGTGACGACTGATCCCGGAGGATATTCTTCTTCGGAACGCCCATCTCATAAAGTTGACCTTGAATGATCTGATCGACGAGAAAAACTTTTTTAGAAAAATCTTCTTGAGGGAGAGGTTTTTCTCGCGTCCAATAAATGACTCCGCCCAATATCAGAAGGACACCGAGAAAGAAAGGGAAGAAATAACGCATCCATTTCTTCGACCTTCCTCGCCTCTTTCGCTGTTTGGCCATTCAACCCCGTAAAACCCTTGCCGGATATCTTATCAGCGACGGTTTCCCGCCGCGCACGCGGTGGCGCAGCGGGCAAACCGTGCCTTCTGCCTGCTACTTATTTTCTTTGCTTACGTTTTTAAAAATATCCCAACTTTTGAGGAACTCAAGCGCTCGTTCCAGTTGGTTATCGACCGGCTTTTTCTCTTTGACCTCCTCTTTCTTCGGCTTTTCTTTGTCTTTCGGTCCCCCCTTCTCTACGTCGATTAAATGTCTCTCCAAATCCTTTTCTGCAGGGAGCTTGGATGGGAGGACTTCCTTCTCCTCCTCAGGCCGTGAAAGTTTGACGATGATATCAGGCACAATTCCCTTGGCTTGAATGGAACGACCGTTGGGAGTATAGTACCTTGCCGTCGTCAGCCTGAGGCCCGATCCATCCTTCAACGGGATAATGGTTTGGACCGACCCTTTCCCAAAGGTCGGAGTTCCGACAAGGATGCCACGGCCATGGTCCTGAAGGGCGCCTGCGACGATCTCTGCACCACTCGCGCTCCCGCCGTTCACCAGGACGACCAGTGGATAACGGGGGATGTTCCCATCCGCGTGGGCATAGAATTTCATCCTCTGATCTTCCCTTCTGCCTTCCACGGACACAATCAGGCCAGATTCGATGAATCGGTCTGATATTTTGACGGCTTGATCCAAGAGGCCCCCGGGGTTATTTCGAAGATCGAGGATTAAGCCCTTCAAGGCTCCCTTGCTTTCTTCCTCCAGAGCCTTCATCGCCTTCTCGAATTCCCCGTCTGTTTTCTCTTGGAACTGTGAGAGCCGAATATAGCCATAGCTTTTTTCCAGTAATTCATAGCGAACACTTCGGACGGGGATGACGTCCCGAACCAGCGTGAAATCCTTCGGCTTCGTCATGCCCTCACGCATGATGGTGATCGTCACTTTGCTTCCTCTCGGGCCTCGCAATCGTTTCACGCTATCCACGAGGGTGAAATTTTTTGTCGGTTCTCCATCAATCTTAATAATCTGATCCCCGGCCAGGACCCCGGCCCGATACGCTGGAGTATCTTCAATCGGAGAGACCACGGTCAGAATCCCGTCCTTGAGGGTGATCTCGATTCCCAACCCTTCAAACCGACCTCTCGTTTCCTCTTGCATTTCTTTATACATGTTCGGCGGCATGAAGGCAGAATGGGGGTCTAAGGTTTCCAGCATTCCCTTGATCGCTCCATAGACCAGGTCCTTTGATTTCGTCTCCTCGACATAATCCTTCTGGATGAGGCCAACGACGTCCGTAAAAACTTTCAGGTCTTCATACATATCATTAGAAAGGGCTGAAACCTTTTGAGATTGACCCGATCCGATGAGGACTCCGATGAGGAAGACCGCAAAGATCACCGAAACGATTTTGAAATTTCCGATTCTTTTCCACTGAGACATATCATCCTCCTTTAGTATCCTTTCTTCCCTTTAATATCCTTTCTTCCCTTTAATATCCTTTCTTCCCTTTCTTATCCTCCTCGGGAAGGGAAACAACCCGTTCTGAGTGAGCAAGCCACTCCATGGGGTCCTGAGGTTTCCCATGATGCCGAATCTCGAAGTAGAGACACGGACCTTTCAACGATCCCGAACTTCCCACTAGGGCAATCACTTCCCCCTGGGAAACAGCGTCTCCAGATTTCTTCAGTAACTCGGAGCAGTAACCCGAGACGGTAAAGGTGTGATCCCCATGGTCGATGATCACAATATTTCCGAACCCCTTGAACCAGTCCGCATAGAGAACTTTTCCAGAAAGGACCGCTCGAATCTCGGCTCCCATCGCGGCCCTGATTTCAACTCCATTCTGCCCTTTCTCTTTGAATGAACTGATCACTTTTCCCTGGACGGGCGGGGTCAACTTTCCCTTGAGGGGCTCGTATCTTGGCTTCCCGTAAGCCAACAGGCTCTTCTCCCGTTCGAGTTTATCAACGAACGTTTGAAGGTCCTTCGCTCTCTCTTCCAGTTCCAGGATGACCTTCTGGTAGACCACCTTTTGATCCTGAATGGACTTGAGCAGTACCCGCCTCTCCCCGCTGACCTTCGTGATCTCCCTCTTCTTCTTCTCTATCTCAGAAATACTTCGTTGCCATTGGAGCTGATCCTGAATCAACTCCTCCTGATATCGCTCGTTCAACGCCACCTGATAACGATAGGTCACAACCAAGCGAGAATCGCGGTCAAGAATCACCCGGAGGTATTTGTCAAGCCTCAATAAATCGGGGTACGATTGTGACGTCAGGAGGAGACCTCCCGTTGGGACCCTTCCCATCTTATAAAGGGCGACCAGCCTCGAAAAAAGTTCCTCTTTGGTTCGCTCCATTCCCATGCCGAGGAGGCCGATCTGCTGTTTTGTCTGGCGAAGTCTCTCTCGGGTTTGGGATAACGGCGTCTCCATCTGTTTGAGCTCTTTTTCCTTCCGGTAGAGCTCTGCTTCCAAGAGATGGAGGTTTTCAAGGATAGAGGATTCTTTTCCCCGAACCTCTTTTTCCTTCTTCTTGGCCAAGTTGATCTCTTTCTTGATGTCCTTAAGGTCTTTCTTCTTTTGCGTGAGGTCCTTATCCATCTGATCGGCCTGGGCGGCCCAAGCGTCAGGCGTCCCTAAGAGGAGCAGCCCTCCAATCAGGAAACATCCAATCCCTATTCCTCTCGCACTCAACAAGCCTTTCATTTGTATCTCAGAACCCTCATCGAGGCCACGAAACTGCCGAAAAAACCGAGAATCATCCCCCCTAACAATATCCAGGCAATTGTCTCCGGCGGTAAAAAAAGGACAGGGATCTTTTCCATCCACGTTTGCATCGAAGGGGGGATGTAAAGAAAAAGCCCTCGATGCAACAAGAAGAGAAAAAGAATGGCGAATCCTCCTCCGAGGAGGCCTTGAAGAAGTCCTTCCACATAAAAAGGGATCCGGATGAAGCCAGGGCTCGCCCCGACCCGGTGCATCACTTCGATCTCTTCCCGCCGGGAGGAGATGGATAATTGGAGCGTGTTGGATGTGATGAACACAATCCCGATGAGAAGAAGCCCTCCGAGTATCCATTGAGTGAGGCGAAGGATATGGACCAGCACGGAAAATGTCTCCACCCACTCCTGGCCATACTGAATCTCCTCGAATTGGGCAATTCTTTCTAAATCCGCGACCACCTCTTTGATCTTTGTAGAATTCCGATAATCCTTCTTTAATTGAATTTCGAAAGAGGGGGGAAGCACCGTGGGTTGAATCCCCTGGAGCAGGCCCTTTTGTCTGCCCAACTTTGTTGCCATAAAATCCATCGCATCGTAGGGGGAAATATATCTGACGACTTCTACCCCTTCAAGAAGGCGTGTCTTGTTTAAGAGAGGCCCCACCTCGCTGGAGGAAGTCCCTTGTTTCAGGTAGGCAATGATCTCGATCTTGTCCTCCCATATCTTGAGGAGGCTGGTCAGGTTGAAAGCGATCAACGTAAACGTCGAAAAGATGAGCATCGAAATGACGATGATGCTGATGGTGATGAAATTTGGGAATAGGTTTCCCGTCATGTTTTGAAAGGTCCGTCTGATGACATATTGGAAAAATAACCTCATTCCCCTGGTTTCACCTCTGGAACGGGGGGGATGTCCACTTTTCTTCCGTTCACGATTTGCCCGTTTAAAATCCGAATGACACGGTACGAATAACGCTTCACGAGCCCCGTAAATTGAGTCGCAAATACGATCGTCGCTCCCATTTCGTGAAGATCGGTGAAGACCTCCATGATTCCAAGCGTCATGTTGGCGTCCAGATTCCCCGTGGGCTCATCGGCAAGGATTAAGGGCGGCGAATTGACCAGTGCCCTTGCAATGGCCACGCGTTGCTGTTCGCCGGCGGAGAGGGCAAGAATTGGGTCCTTCTCCCTTTCTTCAAGTCCGACTCGGCTCAACATATCCGAGGCCTTCATTTTCGATTCTTTCCGGGTATGGCCCGTGACTTCAAGAGCAAAGGCGACATTCTCGTTTACGGTCCGATCCCGTAGCAGTTTGAAATCTTGGGAAATGATTCCCATGGTCCTTCTCAATTGATAGATTTTCTTGAAACCGGGCTCGGTGAGATGCATTCCACAAACGACTACCTCGCCACTCGTCGGCCTCTCCGCGTAGGTCAGGATGCGAAGAAGAGTACTTTTCCCGGAACCGCTGGGACCGGCAATGAACGTGAATTCTCCCGGGGGGATCTTCAGTGTAATCTCTGAGAGCGCAGAGATCTGGCTCGAATAGATCTTTGAAACATGATCCATCTCAATAATCGCTTCATTCATAATTTAGACAAAACTAACATGAGTCCTCGTTTTTTTCAAGAAAATTAGGGGGTTAATAATTGGAGTTGAAGTTTCCTGCCAAGTTCATGGTCTTGACAAGAAAGGTTTTCTTGATTCATCGTATGAATAGAGATATAGAATGAACTTTCAGGCAACCTTTTTTGGGGAAGCTAAATAAAGTAGAGTGGATAGAGCGCTTTGGGTTGCCAGAGCGTTTTTCGTTTTTTAAGGAGGTGGATTAATATGAAAAGCCTGTTCTACTCCTGGATGGTTTTTCAATTGCTTGTGGGCGTCTGGCTGTTCATCTCGCCCTTTTTTTTGGTTTTGGAGACACTTATTTTGCGACCCATAATATGATCTTCGGAGCCATTGTGGTTATCCTCGGAGTAGGGACTGTCTTCTATGAGCTATCCCACAAGGAAAGGTTTGAAAGGGAAACAATGGCTGGAATGGAACACGCCAAGGAGAAGGCATGATCCTCTCCTGAAGATGCAAAGTTGCCCGCCGGGCTGCCTCTCTTATTTCTTATTTTCCTGTTTCTTTTCTTCCTTATTCTCTTGAACGGAGATCAGTTCGACCTCAAAAATGAGGGTGGCGTTGGGCCCGATGAGGCCGCCCGCCCCTCGCTCGCCATACGCGAGATTCGGAGGGATGAAAAGCTCCCATTTCGCACCCTCCGCCATGAGTTGCATCGCCTCAGTCCAGCCAGGAATCACGCCTGAAACTAGAAAGGTGGCGGGCTGCCCACGCCGAGAAGAACTATCAAATTCCGTGCCGTCAATCAGCGTTCCTCGATAATTAACCGTCACCGTATCATTCAACCTCGGCTTTTTTCCGGTTCCTGCTTTGACGACTTTGTACTGCAGGCCGCTCGGTAAGGTCTTGACACCTTCCTTCTTCTTGTTCTCAGAAAGGAAAGCTTCTCCCCTTTGTTTCTGCTTTTCCCCCATTTCCTTCTGAAAGGCAACCATGGTTTCCTGAACTTCCTCTTTGCTCAATAAGGGGTTCGCCCCCGAAAGGGCATCCTGAACCCCTTTTGCAAGACTATTCGGATCGACATCGACCGATTGTCTTTTGAGATTATTCCCAATGTCCATGCCAATGATGTAGCTTATTTTTTCCTTCTGATTCTTTAACACCGATTTCTCTTGTGCGCTTACCTGACTCACCAAGAACAGAATCCCTAAGATTACAACCATTCTTAATTTCATTTAAGCTCCTTCCCCTTCATTTATTTCTCCTCTAGTAAACTCATTTAATTTATCATAACCTACGATATCCCCTTCGTGTCAAACGCGTTCATTTCAATTTGGCAATCCTGCAGACGGTCATATCGAGGGCTTTAAGCAGATCCCCCGGTGAAATAAAAATTTGGGAGCCCCGTACCCCTGCGCTGATCGAAATAAACGGAAACGTCATCGCACTCTCATCCAAAAAAAGAGGATAGCGTTTCTTGGTTCCAATCGGAGAGACACCTCCCCGGATATAGCCTGTTAATGTCTGAATCTCGCCGAGATGAACCATTTCCACGTTTTTGTCGCCGCTCACTCCCGCTGTCGCTTTCAAATCGAGCTCCGTATTCCCCGGAATGCAGGCCATGAACACTCCCGTCTTGTCTCCGCGGGCCACTAATGTCTTAAATACCTGCGCCAGGGGAAGGTTTACTTTTCTCGCGACACTTTCGGCGCTGAGATCGGATTCATCGACGTCATATCCCACAAGCTTGTAATCGATCTTCAGGCTATCCAGGTATCTTGCTGTATTCGTTTTTTTCATGGTCTGAAACCGTGGTCGGATAAGTCAGAGATATCCTCATCTTAGACCCCTTCCTTTTCTGAGGCGATCCCCAACAGCGGGAGGTCTTGATATAATTTCTGAGACGCGCCACTAGCGAAAGAGCTGTCTGATCTCCTCAACATATTCGGGAAACGGAGCAGGAGTGAAAGAGAGAAAAAACGCGAGAAACGCGACCCCCCCCATTATCTTTCTCTTCCAATCTAGAGGTGTGATATCATCCATGGGTGGGGGGTGCCGAAAACCGAACAGGATGATAAGCAAAAGGAGAAGAAACCATCCCGGATTGTAAAATACGGTGATAAAGGCCATGACGACGATGGCGATAAGGAAGATAACCCGACTCTTTCTTCCGAAGAGACCATAAGCGATGTGGCCTCCGTCCAACTGTCCAATGGGAAGAAGATTCAATGAGGTGACAAAGAGACCTACCCACCCCGCAAATCCAATGGGGTGAAGAAAAATCTCATAATTCTCTGAAATCTGACCCAAGACGAGGCGTTGGATAAGGGAAAAGAGGAGAGGGTCTGCCAAGCGGAGGGCTCCATCTTTTATATGTGAGACAGGAACCACCTTGGAAAGTTTTAAGCCGATGACAATGGCAGGGATGCTTAGAATAAGGCTGGTGAGAGGTCCTGCTACACCGGTGTCAAAAAGAGCCTTTCGGGAAGACACCGTGCTTTCCATGCGAATGACTGCACCCAGCGTCCCGAAAGGGGGGAGAGGGAGGGGCAAAAAAAAAGGTAAAGTCGCTCTGATCCCATACCTTCGGGACGTCAAATAATGGCCCATCTCATGCCCAAGAAGGATGAGAATAATGGTCAAAGAATAAGCAGGGCCTCCAACGATCCACGTGGAGGCCGCTGTCAGGATGAAAAGGATGATAGGAATGTGATATCTTCTCATCAAAAGCGATTATTTCTTTTTCTTATGGCGATCCCGGTCGAGCTGCTTTTTGTGTTTGTGCTTTCGCATCTTCTTCCGGCGTTTCTTGACGACGCTTCCCATGATCTCCCCTCCTTTCCCTTCATGCAGAATTCAATCTACAATCACATTCGTTTGAGTTCGGATCACACCGGAGAGCCCTTGAATTTTGGTCACGATGAAATCCCCAAGGATGTTGATATCCGGAGCCTCGACCAGAACGATGACATCGTACGGACCCGTCGTCGCGTTGGCTCGCTTCACTCCCTGTATTCTTGACGCTTCCTTCGCCACATCCCTGGCCGCCCCCGCCGTGCATTCGATAAAGACATAAGCTGAAATCGGCATCTCCCCACCTCCTCTTGAAGAAGATTATATCAAACCTCATCCGATTTCAAGCTCGAAAAGTTGAGAGGACTCTATTTGAGTTTGCTCAACTCCTTCTCATCGATGTGGAAACTATGCTGTTCTGCTGGAAAGGCTCCCTTCCACACTTCGTCTCTGTAGGAATCAAAAGCCTTAAGGATCAGTTCACTCAGATTGACATAGCGTTTGGCAAACTTAGGGGTGAAGCGATCGAAGAGTCCCAGCATGTCATGGACCACCAGGACCTGACCGTCACAGTGGACACCCGCGCCGATACCAATCGTCGGAACCTTCAGACGCTCTGTCACCCTCTTTGCGATCGGTGCCGGAACGGCTTCGAGGAGAACAGAGAAAGCCCCGGCATCCTCGAGCGACAGGGCGTCATCGATGATCTTCTGTGCGGCCTGGGCATCCTTGCCTTGAACCTTGAATCCACCCAGCATGGAAATGGTCTGCGGCGTCAGTCCGATATGGCCCATCACCGGAATGCCCGCTTTGACGATCGCTCCCAAAGTCTCTTTGACGCTCGCCCCCCCCTCCAATTTCACGGCATCGGCCCCTCCCTCTTTCATAAATCGGCCGGCATTCAAAATGGCCTCCCTTTCAGAAGTGTTATAGGACATAAAGGGCATATCGCCGATGATCAGAGCATATTTCGCCCCCCGCGTGACGGCTTTGGTGTGATGGATCATTTCCTCCATGGTGACCGGGACGGTATTCTCGTAGCCCAGCACGGTCATCCCCAGGGAGTCTCCCACCAGAATGATCTCAATCCCTGCCCGGTCTTCGAGGAGGGCCATGGGATAGTCGTAAGCCGTCAGCATGGAGATCCTCTTTCCCTCTTTTTTCATTGCCTGAACATCCACCGGGGTAATCTTCTTACGGTCCATCTTTTTTTCTCCTTTTTCTAGACTTCTATCTTAACATGCATGGTCGGAATATTAACTCTCAAAAGCTCTTCTCGATGGCCTTCACCAAATCGGTCACGGCTTGATTAAACGGGACAGGGACCCCCAGGCGTTGAGCTTCTCTCACCACGGCTCCGTTGATAGCGTCGATTTCAGTCTTCTGCCTGCGGTCAAAATCCTGACCCATGGAAGAGCGGTTTTCCTTGGTCGCTTCTATCGCTCTTCGGACTTTCTCAACAGGATCTCCTTCAAGATGGGCCCCTTTTCTTTTGGCAACCTCCGACACCTCCATGACCAGTTTCTCCATCAGTCTCACCGTCTCGGGAAAATCCAGGAGTTGGCCGTTCTTAAACCCGGTTAACGCGGTCAAAGCATTAATTCCGACGTTGATCAGCAGTTTTCCCCACACGTGGTCGTGGATAGTCGAGGAAGCCTCCGTTTCGATCCCTGCGTCACAAAGCATTCTGGTAATTTGAGCAACCCGGTCGGTGATTCGATGATCCAGCTCTCCGACAACCGTTTTCCCCCACCCTGCATGGAGAATATGAGCGAGCCCCATTAATGTCGCCCCTTGGCCCGTGATCCCCAGCATCACCTTCTTTCGGTCAATCTTCCGGCAGAGGGCCTCCTCATTGCCCAGGCCATTCTGAAGGGTGAGAAATACCGTATCCTCCTTCTCAAGAACCAGGGCGTCTGAAACGGCCCCTTCGATATCGTAGGTTTTGACGAAGAAGATCACCAGGTCTGCTTTTCCAACGGAGGCCACATCGGAAGTGGCTTTCATCGGAATGATCCGGAGCCCCCCTTTTTCCTCAAGCGTGAGGCCGCGTGAGCAGATCGTATCGATCTGGTCCTTTCTGTTACCGACCAGCCAGACGTCTTCTCCCGCCAGGGTGAGAAGTCCCCCAAAAAGACATCCCATGGCCCCCGCACCCATCATCACAGTCTTCACGGTCTTTCCTCAATTCGTAGAAAATGAAAGTTAACCAAGGTCGGTTCGAAAATCAACCCCTTCGGTCCCCTCGGTCTAAGCCCTGAGTTCGCTCAGGGTTGATCCTGAGTGGCGCTTCCCATCCCTCGTGTCCCAAGGGATGAAATTTAGCGCCGTCGAAATATCAAGATTTTCCGTTCCCCACCGCAGCGTGAAGCCCCTCGTCCACAGGACGGGGCCGTTCGACGGGCTCAGGGCCTTGAGGATGTCGAAGGGCTTCCCGGAGAGGAAGTTTCGTTCGTATTGTGCCCCCCGTGGTCGGGTCTTATCGACTTGACCCCGCGGGGCACCTTCCGGTCAAAACGTTTCAACGATCAGAAGGAGCGTCAGACCGATCATGAAGATCGAGGTGACCCAGGCGACGATGTTGAAGATAGGACCGTTTGTGTAATTCGCCATCAACTTCTTATCGTTAATCAGGAGAAGCATAAAAATGAGTACGAAAGGAAGGACCATTCCATTGAGGACCTGCGAGAAATACATGATCGGAATAAGAGGGAAGTTCGGAAAAAGGATAATCCCCGCCCCCAAAACGATGATCAAGGAGTAGAATCCATAGAATTGAGGCGCCTCGACGAATTTTTTGTCAAGGCCCACCTCCCAGCCTAACCCCTCACAGATGAGATAGGTCGTCGAAAGGGGAAGAATCGATGCCGCGAAGAGAGAAGCATTGATGAGCCCAAAGGCGAAGAGGTAGGTACAGTACTTTCCGGCTAGAGGGGCGAGCGAAAGGGCCGCATCCTTGGCTGTCTCAACCTTGACGCCGTTTTTAAAGAGAGTCTCTGCACAGACGAGTATAATAAAGAAGGCGACGATGTGAACGGCAAAGGCTCCCAAGACGACATCGAAACGGGCAAATTTATAATCTTCGGTTTTTACCCCTTTCTCGACGATCGAAGCTTGGAGGTAGAATTGCATCCACGGAGCAATCGTCGTCCCCACGATACCGATCAGCATGGTCATCTCTGTGGGTTTGAGACTCAACTGGGGATGCAGAAATTGTTCAAAGACATTTCCCCAGTCCGGCTTCACAATGACACCGGTAACGACATAGGAAATATAAAACACACAGGCAACCAGAAAGACCTTCTCCACGGACTTATAAGATCCCTTGACCACCATGAGCCAGACCAGAAAGGCGCTGATCGGGACCGAGATGAATTTATTGACTCCAAAGACTTCGCATCCCGCCGCAACCCCCGCAAATTCAGACAGGACGTTGCCCATATTGGTCAGAAACACGCCGATGACCAGATAAAAGGTGATTTTGGCGCCGAATTTCTCCCGGATGAGGTCTGAAAGACCTTTGCCGGTCACCACCCCCATGCGAGCACACATCTCCTGGACCACGATCAGGGCAATCATAATCGGGACCAGGGACCAGACCAGCTTGAGTCCGTATTCTGCGCCAGCCAAGGAATAGGTGGTGATCCCGCCGGCATCGTTATCCACATTCGACGTGATGATCCCAGGCCCCATCAGGATGAAGAAGAGTCCTACCGTTCTCCATATCGACTGCTTCGAACTCGAGACCCATTTTACGTAATTTGCCATGACGCCTTCATCACCGATGAAATTCTAGAATAACCTCATTCCACCTTCAAAATGAACCCCATCCTCAATCACCTCATGACGGAAGGGTATTAGCTCTTGGAGGTTGGAAATCGGTTAGGGTTTGGATAGCGGAGCTGGGCTCCGACGTTTTGGAGCCATCCCTGGGGATTACTTCAAAACTTACTTCAGCGCGCTCCTGCCGAGAAGCGGGCCGAAAAAGGCATCAGGTCCCAATGCCCAGGACACTCCGGAAGCTGATCACTCCTCTGAGATGACCTTCTTCGTCTACGACGGGTAGGGCCCGGAATCCGTATTTCGCAAAGGCCTCCACGACCTCGTTCTGGTCTTCACCCACCTTGACGCTCACCACTCTTGAGGGCTGAATTTCAGCGAGGGTTTGATGGGGGTGGGCCGTCAGAAGGTCGCGAATGCTGACCACCCCTTGAAGGATCTCCGCTTCGTCCAGTATAAAAATGTAGTCCATGATGTCTAAATTGGCGGCTCCCGCCTTCAAACGTGCGATGGCCGTCTCTACCGTTACGGTAGGGGTGAGGCTGAGGTAGGCGGTCGTCATCAAACCACCCGCGGTCTCATCGGCGTGGACGAGGAGTTCTCGCAAATCCTCCGCTTTCTCCTGTTCCATCCCTTCCAGAATTTCTTCCGCTCTCTCTTCAGGAAGATCGCCGAGAAGGTCAGCGGCATCACTGGGAGACATCTCCTCGACGATATCGGAGGCCTTCTCTACGGGAATGGTTTCGATGATCGCCTTCTGAATCTTTGGATCGATCTCCTCCAGCGTTTCGGCAGCGGTCTCGGTATCCAGGGCGTGGAAGACGGCAGATCGATCACGACCGCTGAGATCCTCGATGATATCCGCCAAATCGGCGGGGTGAAGATGGGAAAGTTTCTTCTGGGAAACACTCAGGCGGAGGAGATCTGAACCTGAAAGGAGTTGAACGTATTTCCAGGAGATGAATTGGTTGGGAAGGACATAGGAAAAGAACCATCGGAGGGCCTGATCCACCAACTTCTCCCATCCGACCCTCCTCATCAAACCGCGAAATCCCACATCGACATGAACCAATCTGAGACGGGAATCCACTCGAAGAAAGTGAAGGTCATTGACCCTCACCACCTTTGCTCCGAAGGTATCCACGATCTGCTTATCCATCACCTCTTCCCGCAAGAGGATGACATCCTTTTCCGGAAGGGGGAATTTGAGGTCAATGAGTTCCTTCTCAGAAAGGGAAAACCGGGGTTCGATTTGAATGATTTTCTCCCATGGAATGAGCCTCTTTCTTCCCCTGGCCCGGACCACCATCCCAGTGATCATGGGATAGGGTTCTGCCCTCTCCGCCACCAAATCCGATATTTTACCCACCCTTCCTCCGGCGGCGTTATAAACTCTCCGGTTCAAAAATTCACTGAAGAAGTAAAATTCTTTAAGCCCTTGATCCATCCGTCTTCCCAGCGATCCCTCTTCTGTTCACCCCCGGCGCTCTCTCTCCCGCTGAACACGGTGACTGCGAGCTTCCAAAGGAACGGAGCAGTGATTCGAGGTTTCCAGCTCTTTATAACGACTTCACCAAAAGCTGTCAAACTAAAAAGAATCTTCTCTCTTCGCCTTTCTCGGGTGCCCCTTTCTTCAGGAGAGAGCGTGGATCCCCCTTTCGATGCGCCCCTCGGTTGAACTTCAGAAAAAGGGTCACATGGCAACTGTTCTCAATTCCCCCTCGGCCATCTCGTGCAAAGCCGCCCCGATGGATTTCAACAGATCGCCCTCAAGATCTTTTGGAGAGCGGATTGGCACGAGGAGGCATTTGAGCTTGGTCAACCCTTGGCTCTCCATGAATTGTCGAAACTTCTTTTCAAGCTCGATCGGATCAACCTTTCTTAAATGGGCTAAGACGCCATGGACTTCCTCGGGGCCGTATCGCTCTAGGAGATCGTGTTCTCGAAATTGGATCTGGGATTGAAGCCGGTCGAGGGAGGCAGAATCCCCGCTGAATAAGAAAAGCGTCAGGGTTCGACTTCCGACCAGATCGCGCCTTTCCTCTCCGACTTTTTCGGGGGGGAGTTCATAATCCAATTCCGTGAGTATCCTCACATTCTTTATAAAGGCGATCTGGTTCTCTTTAGCGCGAAACCATCGGAGAGATTCGCCCGAAGGGTCCGCTCTTACAGGCCGCTCTTTTAGCCTTTTGATCGCCTCGATCTGCACCATCGTATGTTCGAATTTGGAGTAACAATTCTTTGCGACGAATCCGAATTCCATGACCTCCTTGTCCCGAACACTGTCACGGCGGTAGTGCTGTCGATATTTCCCTTGAAGGAGTTGTTCGATGGCTTTAATCTCGGTCAGGCGGTTCCGAATCTCTTTATACATCTCCCGGATGTCGACGGCAATCCCTGTCGGAACATGCTTCTCAGGACTGACCGCACGACACATCTCCTGAAAGTCCTTGACCGACTCCTTCAGGTAATGATGGTTGTTTTGAATGGTCTTTTCTAAACTTTTCACATACCGCACATCTCGGTCTTGTTGTTCCATAGGTTTATCCTAGAGAGAGCTATTCCCCTCCGGCTTGCCTCACTCCCCCAGAGGCGCATCCCGGTCAAAAGCGCCCAAATGGCTACGCACGGGATCATCCGCGGGAGGCATGGACAATTTTCTAAACTCCCCGGGGGTCACCCATCGTAGGCCATGACATCCGATGGGTTTCGGAGAGCCCTTTTTAAGCCGACAACGGTAAACCAAAAGAAGAATGGGGTAGGCTGGGTAGAAATGGAAGACGGCATCGAACAAGCCCCCCACTTCCGCCTCAACATCTAATTCCTCCCTGAGCTCTCGTCGCAATGCTCCCCTCGGATCCTCGCCCTCCTCCACCTTTCCTCCAGGGAACTCCCAGAGGAGTCCGTAAGAGGAATCCTTCATCCGCTGCGTAACGAGAAGTTTCCCGTGTTCAATGGCCAGGCCAGCGACGACGATCACGGTCTTCATTTCACCCTTCGATGCAATTTCGGCCAGCCTTCTTGGCCCGATAGAGGGCATGATCTGCTTCACGGATCAAATCCGTCAGTGTGGAGATGGAAGAGGAGAAGGTGGCCACTCCGATGCTTACGGTTAAATTCTTGTTCGGCTGGGCGCCCTCGTTAGGCATACGAGTATCGGCGACATTTCTCCTCACTCTTTCTGCAATCTCAAACGCCTTTTCCCTTCCAGCATTGATCAAGATCGCGGAGAATTCCTCCCCCCCATACCTGGCCACGATATCCGTCTGCCGGACTCCTCGCTGGATGAGGAAGGCAATGGCCTTGAGCACCTGATCTCCGGCCAGATGGCCGTTCGTGTCGTTGTAATGTTTGAAATAGTCAATATCGATCATCAGAAGGGAGAGGGGGCTCGCGTAGCGCTTCTGCCGTTCCACTTCCAAGGTGAGTTGTTGAATAAAAAAACGGTGGTTATAGATGCCCGTCAAGTCGTCGGTATAAGAGAGAAGCAACGCCTCCTCTTTCATGCTCTCGATCTCCTTCATCCTTTGCTTGTAGAGGTCTCGGATCACCTGAAGTTCCCGGGCGTATAGATCCCGTTCTCGAATCTTGTCCGTGAACTCTTTTCGCATCCTTTCAAACTCCGCTTCAATCTCGGCCCTCTCTCTCAAGTCTCTGAGCATGATCAGGAAAGCATCCTCCCTGTGGACCCCGAAAAGCTCGACAGGAATCCGTTCCCCCAGGCGACTGATCATCTGCGCCCTGAATCGAACCTTCTTCCCTTGTCCCATCTTCTCAAACCCCTCCCGGACCCTGCTGAGGTCTTCGAGAGGGACGATATCCATCAAGACCATTCCCTGCAACTCTTCTGGAGGATATCCCAAAAGTTCCATCCCCTTCGGGTTAACCTTTAGAAAATCTCCTTTTCGGTCAAGGATGAGGAAAGGCTCTGGGATGGCTTCGAGAATGGATCTCTGAAGACGAATCTCCTTCTCCAGGGCCTCCACCTTCATCCGGATTTCTTTGAAGGAAGGGGATATCATGCTTCGTTCTGAAGATAGCAAAGAGCGCAGAGTCAAGGGCATAGAGAAACGATCTTGACGCCATGCTCTATGCGCTAAGCCCTATGCGGTCTATTCAATGGGGTCAGTATACCAAATTCATCCCTAAGATACAAAGGCAATCACGTCCGTTCCTGAACCTCTTTTTCGATTTTCCTTAAAGCCTTTGGATCATTGGGAGGAATATTTTTCATAGAAGGGTCCAGAGGGTTTTCCGCATTAAAGTTCTGCAGGATGAACCTCGAGCCCGCCCTTAGCTGATCGCCAAGAATCTGGATGTCTTCTTCCTTGTGAAGTCCCGGAACGACCGTCATCCGGAATTCATAATCCACTTTTCCCTTTTTAAGGATTTCGATTGACTCCAAAATAGGTTTTAAATTGACGGGAATGCCCGTGGATCGAGAATAATGAAACGGGTCCAAGGGCGCCTTGACATCCATCGAGACAAAATCAACCCCTCCTGTTTCAATCAAGCTCTCCAGTCTCTGAGGGTTTGATCCATTGGTATCGAGTTTGACCAAAAACCGATGCCTTTTTATTTCTCGAACCAGAACGGGCAGATCGGTATGGAGAGAAGGCTCTCCGCCCGTGACGCAAACTCCGTCGATCCAATTCCCCAAGAAACGAAGGCGACCGAGAATATCTTCGAGTGAAAGGGTCGCATACCGTTCAGGATGGAAAACCAGGGGATGATTTTGGCAATAAGGACACCGGAAATTACAGGCAGGGAGAAAAAGCACCGAGCAGAGTCTTCCCGGCCAATCCGAAAAGGAGGTCTCCAGAAACCCTTTGATCTCGACCATCGCGGGCGCCCCCCTCACCCTTCCCCTCTCTTCAAGGTGGGAGAGAGGGGGGACAGGTGATGCCTTACTTCTTGGAGAGTGGGGACAACCCCTCTCCAACTCCTCACCTCCTTCTCTTCTTCGTCTTCAATGACGATGGAAGGGGTGGACAGAATGCTATAAAAGGAAGCCTCGGCCAAACCATCGATCGTATCCAAATCGTAACTCAAAACGGGCACCCCTTCCTTCTTGAGTTCTTTCCCCATCTCCTTCACGGCAGGACATCTTGGGCATTTCGCTTTTGTAAAGATTTTTATTGATCCCATTCCTTTCTCCTTTTCAAATGTCAACGCCTCCCGCTAGCGCGGGATCAAAAGAATATCAAAGTTCGAATTCGAAAACTCTTGATGTTTGAATTTTGGATCTAATTTGATATTTGAACTTTGTCATTTGACATTTACACTTTTAACCCTCTTCCACAGCGACCCCTTCTTCCTTTTCATTTAAGAACGTCGGGTTTCGATAACGGTTCCGCAGTTCTCCGATCTTCCCCTTATTCCAGCTGGAGATTTTAGTAAAATAGCCGGTAATCCGGGTAATCCCGTCGACGTCCTCCGATCCACAGTAAGCGCATGACGACCGAAGCCCCCGGCTGGTCCGATGGCAGCCGTTACAGGTGGTGAACTCCGGAGAGAAAGCGATCTGGTCGTTTTGGGTCAAACGAAAGGTCTTGATCACAAAATTAGCCAGCGATGACCGAA
>Ga0335084_10002859_pt1 | contig 16743 bp, 25 predicted proteins | sample Lox_Sample_44_FD_206721 | JGI IMG/M metagenome (GOLD analysis project Ga0335084, IMG submission 206721) | Soil microbial communities from Loxahatchee National Wildlife Refuge, Florida, United States - Lox_Sample_4.4 | ecosystem: Environmental > Terrestrial > Soil > Wetlands | place: USA... | reverse complement strand
TCAGGGGTCAGGATATTCTGGCGGCTTTGCCGCCAGATTCTACATTGACGATGTGCTTGTTGGGTCACACACGAACGCTACAAATCGACCACAGTTCAACGCTCTCGGGTTTCTTTTTAGATCGGAAAGCACAGCAGCAACCGGAAGTTCTGGCGGATTTCAGATCACGCCTATGACCATCACAATGAGTATCCCGGATAATCTGACTGGAAGGAAAGTCTGATGGCCGATCGCAGAATCGACTCCGTTCCGGTTGGCACCGTGTGCAGTAAGCACGCTTCGTGGGCGGCTGGCGTATCTGGCCCGATCGAAGTTGTTGCGCAAGAAGGCGAGCTTGTTCGTTGTAAGCTCGCAGGTGTGTCCGAGAACATAAATTTCTATGTTCGTGGTGACTTCGTCGTTGTGGTTGACGACGACACGCCCTAGTTGCGTCGTAGTCGTCGGTATGGGAAGCTGCGCTCGTGACGAAGCGAGCCCCTACTCACGGTGGCGGAGCGAAGGCCCGAGCCCTGTCACAGAGTGAAGCGATCTCGGACAAGGATTTCGAAGAGATCACGGATCGCATCGAGATCTTGACCATGAGGCCTCCACCGCCTGATACGAAGATCTCAAGTGACGACCTGGGCAAACTTCTGTCATCATTCGAATCAGACCTGCTGAAGTTGAACGAATCGCTGAGTAAGGCTACCCGAACGAATCGGACCACCCTGAAAGACTTCAGCGAGGAGTGCAAGAAGACAACGGAAGCAGCGGCTGGGTTGAACACGGAGCTTGCCCTTGTCACGCAGCGAGGAAAAACCGGATAGCTACGCGACGGCAGTTGCAACGCAGCTGTTCCAGACGCAGAGCCTCATCCAGAACCTCCTGTCCGAGCTTCGTGAAAATTCATCGTCCGTAGCCACGCTCAATGCCGAGCTAAAGCACCTGCGGGTTAATGTTCAGACGTTGTCGAACATCATCCGTGGGGACGACGGCAACACCAAGCCGCTTCTCTGGGAGGTGGAAGTTCTCAAGAGCGGGAACCTTCATCTCGACAAGCGGATGACTGAGATCATCAACGACTTTGAAGACCAGATTCTGTCGCTGGGTAAAAACATCGCAGAGATGACCCAGAAGCTTGAGGAGAAGATCACTGCATCCGATGATGAGCGGCGTGAATATGAGACGAAACAGATGGAACTGGCCGCTCAGGAACGCAACCAGGTTCGGCAGTTGACTCAAGCGGAAAACGTCGATTTGAGATCAGACTCGCGGCAACGACTTACGATTTTCGTGTCTGTAGTCCTCGCGATCATCTCTCTAGCTGGAACCATCGCAGTCGCTGCACTCAAGTAGGCTACGCACTTTGCGCCCTTTTCAGTCGGAAGGGCGTTTTGTTCATCGCCGGTAGATCTGAAAAGCTTTGCGGCTTGGTGTATAGCTACTGATCAGAACAGGAGAACCCCATGGGCGTTCGCGTAACCTTTGAAGTTCTTGTCCAAATTTCTGAGAATACTCAGGAATTCAAGGAGTTGGGAAAGACGCCGCCATGGAGAGGTACCTGCGACCTTCTGGATGAGGGTGGCACCTGGCGACAGAAGCTCGTGGCAGGCGCTACCGATGTTGCCGTAGACCTCAACGGTTTGGCGAATGGGCGCATGCTGGCCATCAAGAGCAGCCAGACGATCACGTTCAAAAAGAATTCGACCGGCGGTGAACCGTGGACGATTCGTCCGATGGGAACCGGCGCCCTCGATGGAATCTTTTTGGCCACAACCGATGGCCTGACTTCTTTGTACTTCACCAACGCTGGCAGCTTGGATGCTGAGGTCGTTATCTCGCTCGCGGGAATGACGACCTAAGGATCTTCTGAGTTACTTGCAGAATTTCAGGCGAAAGGTTAGCTTTCGCAAGGTTCACGAACCGGGCCCGTGGCCCAAGTTAGAATCTGGAGAAAAACAATGGTCACTCTGAATCTCACGAATGTCTCGGGCGTTGATATCGTTGCCGGCGACGGCGTCCTTCCCCGCGCTCTTAGCTGGGTTAACCTGGCGAACGGCGCAAACGTTGACGTCGTCTTTCAGGCGGCGGACATGACGCGCCCTGAAGATCCCGTCCATGGCGGCCTATCGCTCGGTGACAAGCTTCAGCAGCTGAAGCAGTATCACAAGATCACCTTCACGGCGACGGCGTATGGCGACACCGCTGTGAATGGCTCCGTCCAGGACGGCGCTGTCCACAACGTCTAAGTTGTGGAGTAAAAAGGCCATTTCGGCTTGACCGGATGGCCTATTTACCACAATAATCAAGGTCGCTTCACGCCGATGAGGTAGATCGTGGCTGATGATTTTCTAAAGGAATATAAGAGGTTGACGAAACCTCTTATGCAGCAGATCACCGAAGCGGTGAACGACGGGATCTCTCCAGGTTCGCCTGGGGTGCCCGGCTATACCGGCGGTCAGGCTGATCTGACTCCTTTGAAGAACAAAGCCAGAGAGGCCGTAGAGGCTCTCAATGATGCCCAGCGTGCTGCCGATGCTGGCCGCACCGAGGACACCCTTGACGCACTTCGTAGAGCCCGTGCGGTTCTTGATGGTGCCCTCGGTGCAGCTCTTGGCGCTCATGGTGCCGCAATGGCTCCGATGGGTGGACCGACTTACGGGCGGTACTAGATGGAGACGATGGCGTCGACTTTTGATCCCAGTAAGTTTCCAGAGCCGCTGGACGAGAACGATCATGTCATTACCGTCCAGAAGTGCGAATTCAAGCGCGGTCGCTTGATACCATTCGGCGACCTGCTGGTTCTGAACCTGAAGGAAGCCGTTGCTTTGCTTGCGCCGACGCGCAAGCATTTCGCTCGGGTCAACGTCATGAAGCTCAAGTCGGGTCACTACATCGGCTTGAAGTCCGACAACTCGAACTTCGTGATCGTCAACCCGACGACCGACGGCGATATCCGCTGGCTTTTGCGGAAGCAACCAGATCTTCCGTTCTGGACGCGTGATATCTACGTAGTTGAATCGGTAGCAATCCGTCGGAATGCTATTGACCTGCCGATGAAAAGCCCATACGGAGATCCGACATGAGCGACCTAATCTCAAACCTTCTGCAGGAGATGCAGGAAGCCTTTGGGGATGACTTTGGCGAGCTATCCGAGCGGAAGCCGATGCCGAAGAATCAGCCTTCCAAGGGCGGCCTTCTTGCGAAGAAGAAGGGCGGATCTTTCCCGACTAAGAGCGGCAAGGACGGATTGACGCTCAAGCAGCGTCGCTCGTTGAGGGCGAAAGAGGCTGAGGGTGAGAAGCGCTACCAGGGCGCCATGAAGCATATCCGTGGCGAGATGGAAAAGTCGCACCAGAAGTCGAAGGAGAAGGAGAAGTCGAAGGAGACCGCAGGGGGCGGCTCTTCTTCTGCGCCTTCGAAGGCGCCGGCCGGATCCTCCAAGGGTCGCCGTCACTTCCCGTTCAAGCGCAGCGCGAACCTCGGACCTGGACCTCGTGGCAGTCATCACGACGAGACCAAGTGCTGGAAGTGCAAGTGCGGCAACGTCTACAAAGAGGGATGCAACTGCGTCTCTAGCGGTAGCGGCGAGAACTGCCCACCGAAGGGAACGCACAAGCACATCACGTATCACGAGGGCTACAAGCGTCCATACAACCAGGAATATCACGCTTGGCGGGCCAGGCAGGGTGGCGCCGTTACCCGCCGTCTTGGCTCAACCAGGTAATTAGGATACAGAGAGGCATCATGTTGAACATCGTCAAGATCAATGATCTCCTTGGCCAGGTCCGTGTGAAGTTGGAGTCGCTCGATCCGAATGCCCAGGACGAGGACATCAAGGTTGCGCATTCGCAAGATCCGAAGGCGCTTCCGACGGCGCACAAGCGCACCCAGGATCTGATGGGCAAGCTGACCAAGGGTCGCAGCAAGGCGAACCAGGTCCGCGCCTACGGTACCAAGCCGCAGAAGTAACCATGAACTACTCGCCGACCGTAGGTCACGTCGCTCGGAAGATCGCCGCCATGCCTGGCGTCGAGGCTTCCTATATCGGCCGTGACGGCGCCATTGATGCCGTGTTGGAGAAGGCGTTTGATCGTCCGCTCCGTCAGCACGTCATTGAGGTGGGGATGCGCGCCCTGGTTCCTGTTCGGGTGTTCTATCGAATGCCTGACGGAAACATCGTCGGTGAGTCCAGGCCTGGGAAGAAGATCGAGTCGCTCGAAGACTTCTACACGAACATCCACGTTGCTGGATTTGCCGGCGAGAAGCCAGATGCTGACCCTCAGAAGATCGCCGGTGATGCCTACGGCGACAAGGTCGGCAAGGATCCAGGAACGCGTGACGACGTAGGCCAGCTCAAGCTGGTTCGTATTCGTTCTTCCACGCGTGGTCGGCCAGTGGTTGGCTGGCGATACGGCAAGGACACCTTGCGCGTTGGCGACAAGGTCAAGTTCAAGCAACCGTGCGTGTTGAATTGGACGATGGGTCGGACGGTTCGCGTCGCTCCTGGAATGACGGGATCGATCTCGCAGATGTCTTCGAAGAGCCCGGTCGCCTATCTCTCAATGGGCGGTCACGATGCCATCGAGCTTCCGGTTCATGCCATTGGTCACGTCTATGACGTGATGGTGGATCCGTCCCTGGAATCCAAGCAGCAGCTCGAAGCCAGGCAGACGCCGAGTCACGTTTCTGCGGTGACTGGTCTACCTCCTGCGATTCACCGGTTGGTGATGGCGGTTGGGTTTGGTCGAGATCCAGACTACGGCGAGACGCCGACCGACAGTCCTATGTTTCGAAAGCGTCCAGGGTCTGGTTCTGAAGACGAGGACATGATGGTTCCTCCAAGCGCCAAGAATGACGCGCCGACCGGCCGCAAGGGTGACGATCGTAGCGCCCACGTTTCGTCTGGCGAGCCGTCGGTTCGCGTCAATCTGGATGGAAAGCCCTCCCAGAAAAGGGTACTTCTCGGTCGTAAGTAATCACGTGCTATTCTGGTGCGTAGATGAGTGCGTTTACCACCATAGCCAGGGCATTTAAGGGTGGAAACACCCCGAAGCCAGCACGTGCTTATCTGATTCCACTGAACGTCTTCCAGGGCGATTCGGTGATGTCTGGCGATCAGCGAACGTTCCAGTATTTTCCGGCCACATTCTCGGACTCGCATGGCACGAATTATCAGAACAAGGTGATTCCTGGTCTGAGTCACCCGCTGTACCAGTGGACGTCTGGTCAGGCGCGCGTTATCTCGTTCGAGGCGGTTTTTACAAGAGATCGAACTTATACGAACGACGAGCAGACTGCGATCAAACAGGGCGCCGGAAACCGGGACAATTCAATCGAGGGCAATACAACGAATGCTCTTGGTCAGACGCTGGGCGCAAAGCAGCTTGGCATTGCCTCCAACTCTGATTCGCGCAACGTCGACATTCCAAGCGCAGTAGCCTGGCTGCGTTCGTTCTTGCTTCCCGAATACGGCAAGGACACCAGCGGAACGAAGGGCAGCTCTCCTGAGCGTCCACATCCACCCATGAAGCTGATCTTGGGCATGCCAGGAACGCGCATCAACTGGGGCGTTCCTTCGCTTCCGCCTAGCGAAATCTATTGCATTATGACCGGTTGCGAGGTCACCTACGACGGATTTTTCTACGACGGTACGCCTCGCATGGCCAAGGTCGCGCTTTCGTTTACTGAGATCATTCAGGTAGGCGGACGGATCGTCGTCCAAGACGGTTCTACTAAGCGTCGTGTGGCTCTTGGTGGCTACACGCTCAACGACAACGGAACCAAGGGCACTTGATCGATGACGGCGCCACCACCGAAGAAGAAGGGCTTTGGAGAGGGTAGGTCACCAACGCGGTTCTCGTTCACGTACGAGGATTTTGCGCAGGCGCTTGGAATCTCGATAGAGGCAGCTCGGAAGCACGCGCAGCGCGGGAACTTCGATCCGAACAACTTGATGTCGATCTTGGAGTTCATTCAGCTCAAGCTCCAGAAGGGTCCTGGTTCTGGACTGAAAGATCTGGTTGCAGAAACCCGTGACGCTGCACAGACTGACGACAAGTAGCGATGGCCTGGGTCTGTCCGAGATGCGAAAAGAAGATCTTCGCTCCACGTGAGGAGGCGATTCGATACGCCTTCCAATGGAAGTACGTGAAAAAGAGCGGCGAGTTAACGATCGATCTAAAAAACCTTAGGGAGATCAACGATAAATCGGTGGTTACCCATCTGCAATGTCCGACTCCAGAAAAGCCAGGCTTCAAGGAGCGGATCAAGGCTATGCTACAAATCCCCGAGCACAGGGATCACCCTCTGCTCATCTAGGAGAAGATCATGAGCGATTTTACGTGTCCCAAGTGTACGGCGAAGATCCAGAATGCGCGTGGCGTTGGCTGTCCAGCGTGTGGATTTGGTCGTCCTCACACGCACGAGCAGCGTCAGCAGCCAGATCAGAAGCCGACTGTGGAAGCTCCTCCGGGTTATACCGGCAAGCTCATCACCGAAGTCCTTTGACTATAGGCTGGTGTGGACATAGGGTCGTTCCTTCGTCTGGGCTAGGACCAGATCGAATGGAGCGATCTTATGGGAGAAATTACCTACAACCCTGAGCAAAGGGTTGCGATCGATCGCATCGGAGGCTGGGTCAACAAGACCGAGCCTGGGATGCAGATCTCACTGAGCGGAGCCGCCGGAACCGGAAAGACAACGGTTCTTGGTGAGATCAAGAAATTCCTTGGCGCTAGCAGCGGCGGCGCCGTTGCCTGGACTGCGATGACCGGCAAGGCCGCGTTGCGTATGCGCGAGGCAGCAGGCGTGGAAGCGAAGACTTTGCACTCTACGCTGTACAAGCGACCGTCGCAGGGCCGCAACAACAAGCTCTACTTTAACTCGTTGAAGCCGCCCGACATGATCAAGTACCTGATCATCGACGAGGCTTCGATGATTACGCCCAAGATCTACAACGACATCCAGGCCTGGGTGGCGCAGGGCGTTCGCGTGCTGTACGTCGGCGACGGTTATCAGCTGCCACCGGTGCTGGACTACAAGGAGATCAAGGAGCATGGCGAGGACTTCTCGATCTTCTGCAAGGTCCAGGGGCCGCAGCTTGAACGGATCATGCGCAGCGGCGATGACATCATCGCGGTAGCGACGCAGCTTCGCGAGGAGAACCAGGTCCCGAAGAAGAATGTCGGTGAGGCCTACAAGATCTGGCGGTCGCCAACGCCGGGCATGGAAGCCATCGACTCATGGCTCAAGGACAACGACGACCACATTCTCATCACTTGGCGCAACAAACTACGGATGGCTGCGAATCGTCTGATCCGTAAGCGCCTTGGTTACGAGGGAGTCCTGCCCAACAAGACCGAGCCAGTGATGTTGTGCAAGAACGGCGATACCGATTCGGGTCCCGTGCTGAATGGCGAAATTCACTTCACTGAGAGCATCAGCGGAGAGGTCAAGTTCGGGTCGGAAGTCACCTGCAAGAACTTCTACACGGACATGGGTTTCAACATCTTCGTGAACACCCAGGGACGCGAGGAGGCGATGGATGGGATGTTCCCCAACGTGAAGGACTGGGCTGTGTACATGAAGGAGTTCAAGGTCAGCCGGATGCCAGATCCGATTCCCATCACGTATGGCTACGTCAGCACGGCACACAAAGCTCAGGGCAGCGAGTACCGGAAGGTCACCGTGTTCTTGGCCGGCGAGGACATGCAGAACGACAAGTTCAGGAAGGACACGATGCTTCCGAATGGGAAGACGATGCCCTTCGCCACAAGGTGGCTCTACACTTCGCTTACCCGGGCAAAATCACAGGTTTCCTTGATCTTGGGCACCTGAGATCCTTTGCGATACCTGCGGATCCTCTTTCTTTTCCGTAGGTAGCAGAAAAGAATCGGATGTTGTAGTGTGACGGGGCGTGGGCAGCCTCGCACAACTATGCGAAGAAATTCGCGACACAATCACCGACGGCGGGTGGCAGGGATGCTTCCAGTCGGCGGTGTTTGCCTATCATCGGAAGACCGGACTTCCGATACCCGGCCTATGGGCTGCGGTCGAGGCAGTTGTGAGCGGCCAAGATCCTATGCGCGTGTTGAAACGACTCCAGAAAAGCTGGGGCGGCTCACCGGAGACATGGGTGCGGTGGTTCGCCATCGCTAAGGAAAGGCCAGGCTGCTAATGGAAGCTCTATACGCACTCGGCGGCGCGGCACTGATTGGAGTTATTCTTCTCCTTACCAAGCTCTTTGGTGGAGGGAAGGGAGCCGATGTCCCCGCGCAAGACACTGCCAAGTCGCAAGCTGCGATGGAATCAGCGGCTGAGCTGTTGGGTCAGCGTGCTCTGGCTGAAGCTCAAACTGACGATGCTAAAAAGAAGGTTGAGGCGGCGCTTGCGATCCCAGACCCAGCAGAGCGACTAAAGGTGCTCGCTGACCAACTGAAGGGGCTCTAACCCATGTCCGCTGGCATCCAGCATCTTCTCCATGCCAACAAGAACAACGTTGGCGCTACCCGTGTCGACAAGATGGAGACAGATCGCTTCAATTCAATTGTTGAGCGAATCTCCGGCGTGAATCCGAGTAAGCTCGCGGCAGAGGTTACCGGCGAGCACGTCGAGACGTTTAGCCCTGCTCAAACGAGGCAACAGCCACGCCAGTTGGTCGAGCGTGGCCAGGGGCCTGGCCCGCAAATGGGATCTCAGCTGCCATGGTCAGCTGAACAGCGGCCGAGCGGCAAGGGCAGCGATGGTGCGCTCATTCAGAAACTTGCGAACAAGATTGCGATGCTCGAACAGCGCCTCGCTAAGTACGAGGTGTTCGACGGCAATGACAACGATGTGGTAATGGCTCCCAATCTCAAGTCGCAGGGGCCAAGCAATCGCGGCAACGACTCAACCGTTTTCGCCCCGGACATAAATCCAAAGAAGGCGAAGAAAAAGGACCCGGCCGACGGAAAGCCGGATGCACCATCAAGGAAGGATGCAGCAATGGCCGGAGAACACGTCAACATCCTCGGGATTTCGATGTCCGAGTGGCGCGAGATGGCAGGTCTCAAGTCGCCGGAAGTCGATCTCACTCACGCGAAGCCCGTAACTGAAGACATCGAGGACGAGGTGGAGGGTGAGCAGCCTGAAACTTCGACCGTTGAGCCCGACCCTGCCGTGGTCGAACATCAGATCTGGGCCGATTTCCTGCGTCTCTACGATACGACGCCGGACCAGTTCAATCACTTCGTCGAGGCTGCAGACAACGCCCAGGACGCGGAAGCGATTGTTGCGATCCAGGAGCTTGAGGATGAATTCCTTGAGGCCCTGGAGGCGTACTTCGAAGCCGATGCTGCCGAGAAGGAGACGATCGACCAGTTCGTCAAGCGCGGTGGCGTCGTTCAGAAGCTTCGGGCCGGTAGGGCTCGCGGCGCGGCGCCGCTCTCGAAGTTCCTGCGCACGAAGGGTGGACCTCCGCAGAAGCAGGGTCATGAGCTTCCGGCCAACGTGAAGAAGGAAGACGAGGAACTTGGCCAGGCGTGGGCCGAGTGGCTTGAGGCCCGTGGCATGTCGATCGAGATGTTCGACAACCTCGTTGAGGCTGCCGAGACCGATGAGGATCTTGAAACCCTGGAACAGCTCCAGGCGATGTTCGAGGCCGAAATCGTGGGAAAACGGGTAGCCGGCTCGTCGCCAGTCCCCGGCGGTGAGTCGGAAATCCATCAGCCAGGCAAGGCGCCGATCAAGACGGTCAGCGTCGCGCGTGGGGACATCAAGCCGGCCAAAAAGAACGTGCCGGGCCTACCGAAGTTCATGCGCCGCAAAATGGGCATGCCCGTCGATGATTCGAAGAACGAGTCGATGGACACCTTCGAGTGCGGTTGCGACGAGAAAGGCAACCCGGATATGAAGCATCCGGGTTGGGCCAAGGCGATGAAGCGGTTCAAGATGGGCCACAAGAAGAAGGGGAAGTAAGCCGTGAGCCGGAAAAACATGCTCGGAATGGATCTAACGGAGTGGCGGCACCTTTCTGGTCTCGCTGATCCGTACGCTCTTGCGCTCGCGGAAGCTTCGGCCAAGGCAGGTGTTCCAGCTTCGGTTCAGATGACCGAGGACGACACCGCCTTCGATCTGAAGAAGTTCGCTAGGGAGAAGGAGCACGAAGACGAGCCAGAGGGTGAGCGCGAGGTCGTTCACGTTCCGAAGGCTCTTCGTGGAAAGAACGCCACCAAGACGAGCAGCGAGCGTCTTCCGATGTTGAAGAACCGCTGGGCTGTTTTCAAGGCCAAGCAAGCCCACCGTAAGACGTTCGGCGTTGGTGCTCCGAAGAACGAGGATGTCATATGGGCCGAGTTTCTGGAGAGCCGTGGGTCGTCGATGGACGAATTCGGCGAGCTTCTAGATCTCGCCATCGAGAGCGGTGACGAAGATCTGGCTGCCGAGCTGTTGGCTGTAGAAGATCAGATCGACGAGCTTCTTGGCGCTGTCGGTGCTGGACTGGCGAAAGCCGGTCAGGCCGTCGGTCAGGGCGCAATGAAGGTCGGCGGTGCGCTGGCTCGTGGCGCAATGGCCGCCGGCAAGGGACTAGCGCAAGGCGTCGGTCAGGTTGCTCAAGGCGCCGTCAAAGGCTTCAGGGCCGGCATGGGCGCCCCTGGCGCTGCTCCTGTGAGCGGAGCTGCACCATCGGCTGGCGTTGGATCTCCTGGTGGATCTCCTGGATCTAGCGCCAATCCTCCAATGGCTACGCAATCGGCGCCTGCAACTGCGGCAGCTCCTGCTCCTGCAGCTCAGGCCGCAGGTGGTCAGCAATCTACGGCAGCTCCTGCAGCCGCCGTTGCTCAGCCAGCACCTTCAATGCAGAAGAAGCAGCCGGGGCTTCTAGGAACCCTAGGTCGCGGCATCGGCAAAGTGGCCAGAGGAGTTGTTGGTATGGCGACAGCACCGGCACGGGCAATTGGTCAGGCTGCCGGTCAGGTTGCGCAAGGAGCGCAGGCTGGTTATCGCGGTGAAGACGTCGAAGCCTTCGAGGCGTATCTCAATGACGAATTCGGCATCACTGCCGAGCAGTACATCGAGATGTGCGATGAGGCCTACTCGAACAACGACGAGGAGGCCATCCAGGAGATGCATCAGTTGGATGAGATCTTCGCCGCGTGGCGCGAGAAAAAGGCGGCTGAGGCCAAGGCGAAGCACGAGCGCGGAATGGAGACTGTTCGGCAGGCCGTAGCCGGCATCAAGAAGGCCGGTGGCATGGAGAAGTCCAAGGCGGTCGCTCGCCATGGTTACGGTATTCCGACCGCGAAGGTCGACAAGCCCGTGCCGAAGGCGGGTTCTGGAACGACGATGAATCAGAGCGCCGACAGCGGCGATATCGCTCTACAGATCATGGAGTCGAGCGGTGTTCTGACTCCTCGTGAGCGCGAGGACAACCTGAAGGCCGTCATCCTGCAGCAGCTGCACTTCTCGGGCTATAACGACGAGTATATCAACGGCAAGATCGACGAGAAGTACATGGGTTTTGCTGCCGTGAAGGCGGCTGCAGCAAAGAGCGGAGCCCGGAATCCTGCGGCGGTCGCTGCAGCTGCAGGTCGCCAAAAGTACGGTAAGGCGAAATTCCAGAAGGCGGCTGCGGCTGGCAAGAAGATGAAGGGAATGCGGCCAAAGCAATGAAGGTCGTTGCCCTAATCGCGCTCGTTGGCTGTGCGGCTTCAACCCCGGTCGTTCAATACACCGGGATTGATCCTAAGCAGTATGTCGAGACCAAGGCGATGCCAGATCGTCCAGACAAAGATCCGATTCCTGCCGATAAGGACTGGGTGGTTCCGCTTGCTGCTGGTCAGGCAGCCAAACAAGACGGAATTCTACTCTCTCCAGAGAAGGCCGGTCGGGCGAAGCTCTGGCAGGATAGCTACAATGCGTTGCGGAATCTGTACGACATCGATCGTCAGATTTGGACGCAGCAGCGAATCATCTACGACGAACGTCTCTCTCAGGCCAACACTGAGATCAAGCGTCGTTCACCATCGTGGTGGGATGAGAACAAGGGAACGCTCGGTTGGGTCGGTGGCTTCTTGATGGGCGCAGCGACATCGGTAGCCATCGTCTATGGACTCGAACACGTGAAATAGGAGACGGAGATGTTGAAGCCTCGATACCAGACGCTTTCGGAGTCCCTAGGCGACTTCAATCGCATGCTCGACGGCATGAACAAGACGCAGCCGCTGGAGCGTCGCTTCGACGATGATCTCCAGGAGATGCTCCGCGACGAGCAGGAGCTACAGCGTCTTGAGGCGCAAATTGACCACGCGCACCGCGTTGCCGCCGGCCCCGGCCTGCAGATGACTGTGAGTGAGGCGAACAGCCTGGCTCAGATGCACGGTCATGCGGCAAACATGTACAGCGACGCTGCCGTCAAGGCAGCCGAGAAGGTTCGTAAGTACATCAAGTCGCAGAACCCGGCGATGATCGCCAAAATGCAGGACGTGACCAAGCGTCTGAAGGCGAAGGCCCAGGAGCATGCATCGCTCTCCAAGCGTCACAGCGAGGATGAGGCGATGGTTGCCGAGTCCAAGGCGCAGCCGAGCTTGATGAAGAACTTCCGTGTTCTCGCTGGCATCGAGGAGACGACCATGATGCCGCGCGATCCAGGCGTCTGGGCGACGACTCGTTTCAACGCCGGCTACGAGGCGATGGCTCAGCCGTTTACCGAGGCGAAAGATAGCAGCGTGAAGCCGTATTCGGCAGATGCTCACGAGAAGCGCGAGAAGAAAGATGTAAAGACGATCAAGAAGGCTGCCGACGATCTTGATCGTGCTCATGGCGAGGACATCGAATCCGACGAAGATGTTCAGCAGGAGGCGAAGAAATGGGCTGCGGCTGCCGTAAAGCGTCCAGGTCGCCTGCACAGGTACTTCGGCGTTCCAGAGGATCAGAAGATCCCAATGTCCAAGATCAAGGCGGCGTACAACAAGCTCAAGGACAAAGAGGACAAGTCCAAAGAAGAGGTCTCGCTGATGCGAGCACTCGCCCTCGGGATCAGGTTCAAGGGTGGAGACGTCCCAGGCGGTGAGAAGAAGAAGGGTCTCGCTGGCGACGAAGACACCATGGCCACCGAATACTAGATCACCTCTCCCCAGAGTATTGACATTCGATGAGCCACCTGGAAAAGGTGGCTTCGCCATTTTTCGGGATGGAGAAAGATGTCGAAGAAACCCTGGGAGAGAGAATTGCCAAGGCCGCCATCGAAGGGACAAGTCGTCAGATCGATTGTCCTTGATCATATTCGATGGCATGAGATGCGACCGGTCCCGTTGATCCACCAACGCGTCGTCGAGGATTACGGGGAGATCACCTGCAGATCTGTCTATCGACATATCAAGGCGTTAGTCGAGGAGGGGATTGTCAGACGGACCCAGGATGATAGCGAAGACACGTTCGGGTACGTTCGAGCCGTGAGGCCTCGCTGGAACCGAGCCGAACAGGTCTACGCGTGATTGACAATAGGCCAGATCCCGACGAGGTTTTGCGCGATGAGCGACGACAAGAACGAGATGACCGTCTTCTCTGATCTGAACATGGAACGCGTGTTCAAGGATCCGGTAGAGTCATTCTCCGACGAACAGGCAGCAACCGCATGGGCAACGGTGGATCTTCTCGAAAAGGTGATCAAGGAGAGGAAGGAAGCTCTCCGCCAGGCCCTTCTCAAAAGGGCTCAGAACACCGGGGAGAAGAACGAGAACGGATCCCACGAAGCCAAGATGGGGATGACCACGGTTATCTCGGAACGCCGCCAAGAGAAGCTACCGGACGAGGACGTGGTGAGGGCAGCCCTGAAGAAGGCTGGCTTGGAGTACGAGGACGGGTTCTCGGCGCAGACGGTGTGGACAATGGACCCGTCGAAGGTCGACTTCCTCGTTCAAGGCGGGAAGCTACCAGCCGAAGAAATCGAGAAGATCGAGGCGTCCAAGAAGGTGACGTACGCCCTGAAGGTCAAGCCGGACAAGGCGGTCAAGAACCAGCTGGACAGCATCAAGAAACGTTTGAGCAGCGGGGAGTAATCTTCTCGTCGATCCAGGCGCTTGGTCATAGCCAGCTTGGAGTGCTCTCGTTGCCGCGTAAGCGCTTGCGCGTATGGATCGAGAGCTTCTTTTCTGATGGTACCCGAATGGGCGTCGAGTCGGTTGAGCTGGACAGATCCGAGGCCCTAAAGTTATTCAAGCGACTCGCAGAACACCTACAGTCCGATGATTGAAAGCGATGTTATGGCCACCAAGAAGAAACTCGCGAAGAAGACGAAGAAGCTCAACGGTCACAATAAGAAGGTGACCAACGGCCATAACCGGGCAATTGAGGAGGCAGAAACCCTTCGCGTGTTTCCGGCTGTGCCGGAGCCAAGTGCTGATCAGAAACGCTTCATGGCGATCGATTCGCGCCTCCAACAGGAGAAGGCTGAGGGGCCGCCGATCAAGGTCATCATGGACAACCTCGCAGAGGAGGTTGCGGCCTTTCGCGATTCGATGATCGAGAAGTACACCGACTATTACGGCCACGACCTTCGGCGAAATGTCGCCTGGTTCATGGAGCAGTACGGCCTGGGAATTCTGAGTGATATGGAGCGGGTAAAGGCCAGAGAACGCCAGAAATTGATTGCAGAAAACCAGGCGCGCGAAGCGGCTGCTGAGACGGCCGAAAAATAATTTCTCATTTCTGCTTGACTGTGGCGCGAGAATCCGTAGATTCATCCCCAGCGAACCGAAGCAACAAGGTTATCAAACCACGAGGCAAAACTATGCAGGGGGGACCTTGCATAACCCTGAAAAGAGGGCCTATCTACATGCAGGGGGACCTGCATGACCAGCCTGTAAAAGGGAGGGACATCCAAATCGGGTGTGGGGACACACTCGACTCGTCGTAAAAAGCGAGCCATCCAATCTCCTTGGAGCATCCCGGTTTCGGGTACTTGTTCGCTAAACATTTTCAAGCACATAGTCGCGGCAAACGACAAAAGCTTTCGGGCCCACACCGGGTCCGTCCTTGTTCCGAGGATTCGGAACCGAAAAGGAAGCAGTCGCAATGTCAGTTCGTTACTCAGACCACGTCAACGAGAAGAAGACCCCGCAGAACCAGAAGGCCCGTGAGGACCAGGTTCTGAACTCCGCAGGCGGATTCGTGTTCGCCGTGGACAAGTGGGCCCGGCTGGACCGGTTTCTGATCCTCGGCACCGAGGGTGGAACCTACTACGCCTCGGAGAAGGAGCTGACGGTCAAGAACGTCGCCTGCCTGGCCGAGTGCCTCAAGGAGGACGGCCCGAAGACTGTCGCGCGGATCGTCGAGATCAGCGACGGTGGCCGTGCGCCCAAGAACGATGCAGCGCTCCTGGCGCTCGCGATGTGCGCCAAGAAGGGCGATGACGCCACGAAGAAGGCGGCATGGGCTGCTTTCCCGAAGGTCGTCCGTACGGGCACGCACCTGCTGACCATGCAGGCGAACATCGAAGCGTTCGGTGGCTGGGGTCGTTCGACTCAGCGGGCATTCACCGACTGGTATCAGTCGAAGCCGCTGTCTTCGGCAGCGTACCAGATCGTGAAGTACCAGAACCGTAACGGTGTCAGCCAGCGTGACATCCTGCGTCTGGCGCGGCCGACGCCGAAGGATGATGGCTTCAAGACCATGTTCAAGTGGGTCACCCAGGGCTGGAAGGACGACTGCAAGGATTCGGCGGCGATTCTCAACGAGTTCGTCGGCGAGGGCCTGGAGATCCTGAAGGCGTTCGAGGCGGCAAAGAAGACCAAGGACAAGAAGGAGATCATCAAGCTGATCAAGGCCAACGGTCTGACCCGCGAGATGATTCCGACGGAGTTCCTGTCGGATGCCGACGTTTGGGAGGCGATGCTTCCCACGACGCCGATCCACGCCATGGTCCGCAACCTGGCGAACATGACCCGTATCGGGCTGATCAAGCCGATGTCGTCTGCGACGAAGTTCGTCATCGATGCTCTCGATGACGAGGCCAAGATGCAGAAGGCGCGTCTGCACCCGATCTCGGTTCTGTCGGCACTCCTGGCGTACAAGTCGGGCGGCGGTGGTCTGTACACCAAGAGCCAGCACACCTGGACTCCGGTGACTCAGATCGTCGACGCACTCGATGGCGCGTTCTACAAGTGCTTCAAGCACGTCGAGCCGGCCGGTAAGCGCACGCTTCTGGCTCTCGACGTCTCGGGCTCGATGGACGGCGGCGTCATCGCAGGTGTTGCGGGTCTGACTCCGCGTATGGGTTCGTGCGCCATGTCGCTGATCACCGCTGCGACCGAGAAGGTTCACGCCTTCATCGGCTTCACGTCGTCCTACGGGTCGACGGGAACCTACGGCGGCAAGTGGGGTGGTGGCAACAACGGCGTGACCCAGATCGACATCTCGCCGAAGATGCGTCTGGATCAGTGCGTGTCGAAGGTCGCTGCGCTGCCCATGGGTGGAACGGACTGCTCGCTGCCGATGATCTGGGCGCAGAAGAACAAGATCGACGTCGACACGTTCTGCGTCTACACGGACAACGAGACCTGGGCGGGCACCATCCAGCCGTTCCAGGCGCTGAAGGAGTACCGTCAGAAGACTGGCATTCCGGCCAAGCTGGTTGTCATCGGCATGACGGCGACCGAGTTCACGATCGCTGACCCGTCAGACGCGGGCATGATGGACGTCGTTGGTTTCGACACGGCAGCCCCGGCGCTGATCAACGACTTCTCTCGTGGCATCTAAGCCCCTGAACCCTCCCTAAGGAAATGG
>Ga0335084_10002857_pt1 | contig 16750 bp, 14 predicted proteins | sample Lox_Sample_44_FD_206721 | JGI IMG/M metagenome (GOLD analysis project Ga0335084, IMG submission 206721) | Soil microbial communities from Loxahatchee National Wildlife Refuge, Florida, United States - Lox_Sample_4.4 | ecosystem: Environmental > Terrestrial > Soil > Wetlands | place: USA... | reverse complement strand
TCACGATCGCCAAGATTCAGTTTGACACGATGGGCCACGCGCAATCAGGCCAGGTGTACCCGGCCGCGAAAGTGAGCGTGACCCCTGAAGGCTTTGTCGATGTCGACACGCAAACGCCGAACACGGCTACGATGATCGACATCGCCCGTGCCAACTGATTGCGTCGGATTGATAGTATGCAACCGCTGAAGCTCGGCGAATAGGTTCTTTGGGCTTCATCGCTTCGCGCACGAGTCAGTTCATTGTCTTCGTTGGTCACGGCATCTTCCTCACGCCATTCTTTGGTTACGTCTTTACATCCTGCCGAAAAATCAATAACGTAAACCCGCTTTCCCAGGAGATCTCTCTGATGTCACGCCGCGCCTTGCTTGTCTTTGCCAGCCTGATCCTCTTTGCTTCTGTCTCGTTTTCACAGCCCCGCCGCAAAATTATTCTCGATCAGGATGCCCGTGGTCCCGCCACCACTGACCAGCAATCCATGTTGCTCGTGCTTCAGTCGCCTAGCGTCGACGTCCTTGGCATCACCATTTGCAGCGGCGATCAGTGGCGCGACGAAGAGGTGGCGCACACCCTTCGCATGCTCGAACTCACCGGGCACTCCGACATCAAGGTGTATCCCGGCGCGGTCTTCCCGTTGATCAACTCCAAAGAAGAAATTTCCCGTTGGGAAAAGCTCTACGGCAAGGTGACGTATCAGGGCGCGTGGAACGAACACGTGATCCACGCTGCGACCGGCTCCGCTCCCAGCGGTGCCTGGAACTCGGGCAAGTATCGCGGTCCGTACGAGGTTCCGAATCCCCTCCCCGAGGGCAATCCGGCTCTCAAGCCGGAAACCGAAGACGCCGCCCATTTTCTGATTCGCATGGTTCACCAGTATCCCAACGAAGTGACCATTTACGCCGGTGGACCGCTCACGAATCTCGCCCAGGCCATCTCTCTCGACCCGCATTTTCCCGAACTCGCCCAGGAACTCGTGGTTATGGGGGGCAGCATCGCCCCAGTTCTTCCCATGCAGTGGACGCAAGCCAATCGCCGTGAGTTTAATTTCTGGTGGGATCCCGAAGCCGTTCACATCACTCTGCGCGCGCCATGGAAGAAAATCACCGTGACCACTGTCGATATCTCCGTCAAAACCAGGTTCACGAAAGACATGATTGCGCAGGTCGCCAAATCCAACTCCCCTTCCGCCCAATACATCGCCAAGTGGGCCGACGAAGAATTCCTGTGGGACGAACTTGCCGCCCTGGCCTGGATCGATCCTTCACTCATCACCAAGGAAGAGTCCGTCTATATGGACATCGATATCTCCCACACGGCCGGCTACGGCAACACGCTGGTGTGGACCGAAGGCAACCAGCCAGGCCTCGGCGAGCGCCTGGTGCACGTTCAAGAAGATTTGAGCCTCGACAAGTTCAATCAGATGGTGATCGCCCTGTTCTCCAAGTGACCTGTCTCAGTGCGGACGCTGTCTGCCCTGTTCGCTTTGCGTCTCAAAACAAAGCGGGGCCTGCCCCTGGCAGGCCCCGCTGTCTTTCACCCAAAATTCTACTTACTGCTTCTCGTACACCTGTTCCGCTTTCACTTCCTTGCCGTCGACCTTCCCCTCCGTCTTTACTGTCGACGTCTTTCCATCCGCCGAAACCTCGGCTGCGACCTTTCCAATCTCCTTGCCACCCTTCTTCGTGTGACCCTCGATCTTGTGGTCGCTGACTTTCTTCAACGCAACGGTGTCCGCACCACCGGGCATTCCGTTACCGCTGACGGCCGAGTCCGAACCGTCCAGCTTCGTGGTGAAGCCGTAGGCGACTTTCGTCCCGTCAGCCGCCACGCCTTCGAAGGAATACTTGAGCGACCCGCCGTCCGCCGTCACGGTCCTGGTCAGACTTTTCGGTGCCGGTGCCCCTTCGAATTTCGACTTCGCTACGTTCAACTTCCACGTTCCGACGAACGCGGATTGCCCCATTGCCGGTCCGGCAATCACTGCGGAAAACATTACTACGGCCAACGCATACATCACTCGCTTCATTTAGAATTCCTCCGTCAATTCCGGTTCGGCCCTCGATCGCTGCTGCCGAACCGGCGGCGCATTATGTCTCTGCTGACCCCGATTTGCAACCAAGTTCGCCCCGCCCTGACCCCCGTGCCACAAACGCCTGCCGCGGCCCAGCGGACAATCAACCAGGCAGACCGGCATCCTCCCTCCCCAGGGCCCGCACCCTCACTTCATCGCCAACTCGCTTTGCATGTATCCAATCCACTGATGTTACGCATCGAATGTTTGCGGCTGCGGCCAGGTTGACGGCTTCGCCAACTCCGCGTAGCCTTACCCGGATATGTCGCACCTTCACCAGACCGGTGTTCAATCCACGCAGGCCTGCCCCTGTTGCTGCTGTTGTTGTCTGCCTGCCCGCTCTGGCCAGGGGTGCTTGCGAATCTAGCTCGACCTGATTCCAACGGATTTTGAAGCCCACGTGCCAGAGTGCCTGCCACGTGGGCTTTTTCTTTTTGTTCGCGTTGATGTCGCTTGCTGCACGGTTCGGGGATCGCTTCAAAGAGGGACCACTGCAATGTCCGAAGTCAAGGAAACCAAGGCCCAGCGCATCGAGCGCCTCAAACGCTCGAAGAACGCCTGGGACCATCTGGACGAGATTCGCGGCTTTGCGCGCGACGGGTACGCCTCGATCCCTCCTGAGTGGTTCGCCACATACTTCCGGTCTTGGGGCATTTACACCCAGGGTGACGGCCTGGGTGTTGTCGGCGGTTCGGGCGGAGAAGGGAAGGCCGTGCCCTTCTTCATGGTGCGAATCCGCATCCCCAACGGGCTGCTTACCTCGGAGCAGGTCCGCGAGATTGCCCGCATCTCCGCGGAACACGGCAACGGCGTTGCCGACTTAACGGTCCGCCAGAACGTCCAGTTGCACTGGGTCAAGATCGAGTCCATCCCCGAAGTGATCGACCGGCTTCGCGCCATCGGACTGACGACCACGGGTGCTTGCGGCGATGTTGCACGCAATATCACCGGCTGCCCGCTTGCGGGAGTGCATGCCCACGAACTCGCGGACATCACCCCGACGGTCCTCGCGCTGGACCGCGAACTCGGCGGCAATCCCGAGTTCTACAATTTGCCTCGCAAGTACAAGATCACCGTAACGGCCTGCCCCGACTGGTGCTCCTACCCCGAAATCAACGATATCGGCCTGACTGCCATGCATCGCGTTCGCCAGGGGAAGAAGGAACTGGGTTTCTCGCTGCGTGTTGGCGGAGGGCTGTCCACTCAGCCGCACCTTGCCCTTCGGCTCAACGCGTTCATCGAGCCCGGACAGGTCATCCCGGTCGTCCGGGCCGTCACCGAAATCTTCCGCGGCTCCGAAGCTCTGCGCCAGTCGCGCGACAAAGCCCGCCTGAAGTTCCTTTTCCTGGAACAGGGTTGGAGTGCAGAGTCTTTCCAGGCCGCCATCGAGTCCCGTCTTGGTTACACGCTGGAGCCTGGCGAGCCCGAACAGCTGCCCTCCCAGATTCATCGCGATCATCTAGGCGTCATTCCCCAGAAGCAACCAGGCCTGTTCGCCGTGGGGGCTTCCGTCATTCGCGGCCGGATCACGCCTCCGCAACTGACCCTCGCCGCCGATCTCGCCGTTCGCTACGGCGACGGCCGTGTCCGCAACACCTCGATGCAGAATCTGCTGCTCATTAACATCCCGGAAGCCAGCGTGCATCACGTCGTTCGTGAGCTCGACGCTGCGGGTCTACCGGTCGATTCGACCTCAGCCTTTGCGCGCGGTACCGTTGCTTGCACCGGCTCTGAATTCTGCAAGCTTGCTCTCACCGAGACCAAATCCTTTGCCCGCTGGCTCACGGAACAGCTCGACGAGCGCTTTCCCGGGTACGCCGAGGACCTTCGTTTGCACATCACCGGTTGCCCCAATTCTTGCGGCCAGCACTGGATCGCTGACATCGGCATCGAAGGCAAGAAGATCAAGCAGGACGGCCAGATGGCCGACGCCTATTATTTCTGCGTGGGCGGCAGTGTCGGCCAGATTGCCGCCATCGCGCGCCCGGTCGGCTATCGTTGCCTGGCCAACGAGGTCCCCACCGCTATTGCGCGCCTCCTGGAGCATTTTCACGCACGCCGCACGCCCGGCGAGCCCCTGCAGCATTTCCTTGCGCGCACGTCCACACCCGCCATTCGTCACATTCTTGCCGGAGATGTTTCCGCTGAGATTGCCGAGCGCGACCTCGCCGTCGCGTCCACCCCTCACTCTGTGGAGGACCGATGAGCCTGTTTCCCGCATTCCTCAAGCTCGAAAAGCGTTCCGTCCTCGTTGTCGGCGGCGGCGCTATCGCTACTTCCAAGATGCCCTCTCTACTGAACGCCGGCGCGCGCGTGACCGTCATTGCCCCGAAGCTTTCCTGCGACCTCGCCGAACTGGTCCGGAATCGCGACATCAGCTGGCTTCCCAAGCCCTTCGAGCCTTCGGACCTCAACGGAGTCTTTGTCGTCATTGCCGCCACCAACATCCGGGAACTGAACGCCGCCGTTTTTGCCGAGGCCGATCAGCGCAATATCCTTTGCAACGCCGTCGACGATATCGATCATTGCCACTTCTACTATGGCTCCATCGTGCAGCGCGGCGATCTACAGATTGCCATTTCCACGAACGGCAAGAGCCCCGCGCTCGCGCAACGCCTCCGAAGGGAATTGCAGGAGCAGTTCGGCCCAGAGTATGCCGCATGGCTCGACTGGCTGGGCGCAGCGCGGGAAGTGCTGCGCGCGCAATCCCCCGACCCCGAAACCACGCGGCGCTTCCTCCACCAGATTGCCTCCAAGCCCATGTTCGAGCGGTTCCTGCGCGAGTCCGTGGAATCCGTCGCCAAGGGAGCGCACTAGTGCCGCTTCCCGGTCACGTTTACCTCGTCGGCGCGGGTCCTGGGGATCCCGAACTGCTCACGTTAAGAGCGTTGCGCGTGCTTCAAAGCGCGGACATCGTGCTTCATGATTCGCTTGTGTCTGCCGAAATCCTCGCTCTGATTCCTTCCGCCGCCCAGCGAATCGACGTCGGCAAGCGCGCCGGCTTCCGGCTTCTCACTCAGGACGACATCAACTCCCTCCTGGTCGATGCCGCCGGCAAGCACGAAATCGTGGTGCGCCTCAAAGGAGGCGACCCGCTGCTTTTTGGGCGCGCCGCCGAGGAGATTCAAGCCCTTCGCCATGCCAAAATCTCCGTCGAAGTGGTGCCCGGGATTTCCGCCGCTTTCGCTTCCGCTGCGGCGGCGCAAGTCTCCCTGACCGATCGCCGCGTCGCCTCTCGCGTTCTGTTCACCACCTTCTCCCGTTCAGCGGAAGCCCGCCTGTTTAGCGGCGTCGACCTTTCTCCCGACACAACCGTTATTGTCTATATGCCAGGCCCGGACTATGCCGAAGTGTCCCATTGGCTTGTCGACGCCAACCTCGTGCCGGACACTCCGGTTCTGGTGGTGTCCAAGGCCTCGCAGCGCGATCAATCCACTCAGGCGACGACCATAGGCGGGCTTGCGAGTCTTGCGGCGCTTCCCGCACCGGCGCTTCTTATCGTTGGCCGGGTCGCCGCGCATTCCTCCGACTTTGCTGCGATCAACGAATTCGTCTCGCGCGCTTCGCACGAGACTTCATTCCCGCTTCGCATTTCGTGATGGACAAAAAGGAGAAACGCCAATGAGCAACAGTCCAGCCGCCGCCAGCAGCCGATCGAAACTCTCGCTCGACACCTGGGCGGTCCTCGTCGCCCTGGCCGCCGCAGCCCTGATCCGTTTCGGCGTCATACCGAAGATTCCGTGGTAGGCGGCATTCGAGCAGCCGTACTGAGCAAGTGGGCCCGAAGTTCTGATATCGCTCTTCTATTTTCGAATTTTCCAAAACGCGAGGATACTCATGGCAGACGCAATTGTTTTACCGCAGAATCCCCCGATCTCTCTCGGCGCCCGCTTCTTCCGCCTGATTCCGGGCGTGGCGTTGCTGGCCGCCATCGGCTTTGCCGGCAAGCTGCTCGAGAAGAACATCAATGCCTACAGCAAGGCGAACCATCTCACGTTTCCGAACATTGAGTACGTTCTTTGGGCCATTCTGATCGGGCTCGTCATCTCGAACGTTTTCGGGCTGGCGGAGATCTTCAAGCCGGGCGTGGCCACGTACGAATTCTGGCTGAAGGCCGGCATCGTGCTCCTTGGCTCACGGTTTCTGCTCGGTGACGTGGCGAAGCTTGGCGGCGTTTCGCTTGCGCTGGTTATCATCGAGATCGCGGGTTCGCTTGCGTTCATGACTTTTCTGGGGCGTCTCTTCGGGCTCCGGCCGAAGCTCACGAGCCTGCTCGCCGTCGGCTCAGCCGTCTGCGGCGTGAGCGCCATCATTGCCACCAAGGGCGCCATTGACGCCGATGACGAAGATTCCTCGTTCGCGATTGCGGCAATCCTCGCGCTCGGCGCGATCGCGCTGTTCACCTTCCCGCTCATCGGGCATGCACTGCATCTTTCCGACCAGGCGTACGGGGTGTGGGCGGGTCTTGCCGTCGATAACACCGCGGAAGCCACCGCCGCCGGGGCGCTATACTCAGACGCCGCAGCCAAACTTGCCGTGCTGACCAAGACCTGCCGAAACGCCCTGATCGGTTTCATCGTTCTGGGCTACGCCATTTACTGGGCCAGCCGTGGGCAGGCGCAGAACGTCACCAACAAGGCGGCGTTCCTGTGGCAAAAGTTCCCGAAGTTCGTTCTCGGCTTCCTGCTGGTATCCGTGCTCGCAACGGTTGGCTTCTTCACGAAGGACCAGAACGCTTCGCTGGCGAATCTGTCACGCTGGGCGTTTCTGCTGACCTTTGCGGGAGTAGGGCTGCGCACCAATTTCCGGGAGATGCGGAAGCAGGGGCTGCGACCTTTCGCGGTGGGTGTCATCGGGGAAGTCGCGATCGCATTGTTTACATTGGTGTTAGTGGTAGGGGCGGCGAGGCTGTTCCACTTCTGAGGGAGACAAGGTAACCATAATCGGGACCCCTGGTCCCCGGGGGTCCTGCAAAGCGTTGAAAAAACGTATGTTGGTGCTGCCTCCTGTCGATGTGGCGGAAGGAAAGAACTTAGCGGATTTTGTGATTTGCGCCGGGTGGGGTTGGCTGAGCCAAAGACTCCGAAGCTGCGTCCCCCAACCATCGCCACATATTATAATAGAATGGTTAGTATACTTCTGTGATAACCAGAAGTGTGTGCTGTGACTGTAAACACGCGGGCGAATTGTCGGCAGGCGCGTCGCGATCGGGATCCGAAACCGGCTTCAGAGACCTAGAACGGTCACCAGTTCCTTGACCGAAGCTGCGCTTTTCTGCAGGGCTGTGTTCTCTTCAGCGGTCAGCTTGATCTGGATGATCTCTTCGGCGCCTTTGGAGCCCAACTTCACAGGGACGCCGACGAACAAGCCTTTGATGCCGTATTCGCCGTCCAGATAGACGGCGCAGGGCAGGATCTTCTTCTTGTCCTTCAGGATCGCTTCGACCATTTCCACGGCCGCAGCCGACGGAGCGTAATACGCCGAGCCGGTCTTCAGCAGGTTCACAATTTCCGCGCCGCCTTTGCGGGTGCGTTCCACGATCGCGTCGATTCTCTCCTTCGGGAGCAAATCCGGTAGAGGAATACCGGCGACCGTCGAATACCGCGGCAGGGGCACCATGTCGTCCCCGTGGCCGCCGAGGACGAAGGAGTGAACGTTTTCCACGCTGACTTTGCACTCCATAGCGACAAACGCGCTCATGCGCGCGGAATCCAGGACCCCGGCCATCCCGAGCACGCGATTCTTCGGGAAGCCGGAGATCTTGAGGGCTGCCTGGGCCATGGCGTCCAGTGGGTTGGTGACCACGATCAGGATCGCGTTCGGGGAGTGCCTTACGATTTGCTCGACGACGCCCTTCACCACGTCATAGTTGGCCTTCAGGAGATCGTCGCGACTCATGCCCGGCTTGCGGGGAAATCCCGCGGTAATTACCACCACATCGCTGCCGGCGGTGGCGCTGTAGTCGCCCGTGGCCGTGGAAATGCCGGTGGCAAACGAATCGGTGCGGGTGATCGGGGTGGCTTCGACCATATCCAGCGCTTTGCCGGCCGGGGGCCCGTCCAGAATATCGGTCAAGACGACATCAGCCAATTCCATATCGACGATGCGCTGCGCGGTGGTCGACCCCACGAACCCACCACCTACTACCGTGACTTTCTTCCGGCTCATTTCTGTCTCCTCTTTGCGTCTTCGAGAATTGCGAGTTTCTGCCGCTGATTCGCTACATGTTTTCGATGATCGCGCCTGCAAAAGCACTGGTGCCGACCTTCGTTGCGCCGGGCATCAGGCGCTCCAGGTCGTAGGTGACTTTTTTCTGTTGGATGGTCCTGGCAATGCCGCTTTCAATCAGTTTTGCGGCCTCCGTCCAGCCGAGAAACTCGAACATCATGGCGCCGCTGAGCATGACCGAACTCGGATTGATCACGTCCTTATCCGCATACTTCGGCGCCGTGCCGTGCGTGGCCTCGAACACGCCATAACCGTCGCCGATGTTCGAACCGGGGGCAATCCCGAGTCCACCGACCTGAGCGGCGCAGGCATCGCTGAGGTAGTCGCCGTTGAGATTGGGTGTCGCCAGGACGCTGTACTCATCGGGCCGCAGCAACATCTGCTGAAACACGGAGTCGGCGATGCGGTCGTTAATCATCAGCTTTTTCTTCCACTGCCCCTTCCCGTGGGTGGCGCCAATGGCATCGAGGACGCCTTTCACTTCGACGTACACAGTCTTCTTGAAGTCGTCTGTCGCCTGCTCCAGGCCGGGCTCGATCATCGCGGCGTTCTGCTCCACGGACAGGCCCGGAGTCTTGTCCACATTATCCAGAATCCAGCTCTCGCGTTCAGTGACGGTTTCACTGCGAAACTCCTCACGTCCGAGCTCATAGCCCCAGTCGCGAAAAGCGCCTTCCGTGAATTTCTGGATGTTGCCTTTGTGGACGAGAGTCACGCTTTTGCGTGCATTGTCCAGGGCGTAGCGGATAGCGCGGCGAACCAGCCGTTTCGTTCCCGTCGGCGAGATGGGCTTGATGCCCACGCCGGAATCCCAGCGGATCTGCTTTTTCCCGTCCTTGAGCATCTCCTTGTTCAGGAATTCGAGCAGTTTTTTCACTTCCGGGGTACCGCTCTTCCACTCGATGCCAATGTATACGTCTTCAGTGTTTTCGCGGAAGATCACGACATTCATTTTTTCGGGCTCGCGCACGGGGGAGGGAACTCCGGTGAAATAGCGCACGGGCCGAACGCAGGCGTACAGGTCTAATATCTGCCGGAGAGCCACATTCAGCGAGCGAATGCCGCCGCCGACGGGGGTGGTCAACGGACCCTTGATGGAGACGCGAAAATCGCGAGCAGCTTCCACCGTCTCATCGGGCAGCCACTGCTTGAAGGTGTTGAAGGCCTTCTCTCCAGCGAATACCTCGAACCACACGACGCGGCGTTTCCCGGCGTAGGCCTTCGCGACGGCGGCATCGAACACGCGGCGCGAAGCCTTCCAGATGTCGCGGCCGGTGCCATCCCCCTCGATGTAGGGAATGATGGGATTCTCCGGCACTTGCAGCGCCCCGTTTGCGTAGCCAATCGCCTTCCCGTCCGACGGCACTGGCAACCCGTTGTACGTCGTTTTCATCTATGTTCCCCTGTTGTGGCGCAAGGCGTGCGCGAGAATGCGGGCCTTGCAGTTTGATCTCGCTTCAAGGGCAGCATCATGCCGCGCGGCTTGGGAAGAACTGCCATTCGAGGCAGCCCGCCTTCAGTGCCCTCAAAACGAAGCTTCATCAACTCTCAGCAGCTGCCAGAACATTCGCGGAGCGAAGGCGAACCAAAAACTGTATCACACGACCCGTCCGCACAGAAATGCAGTGGGTCATTGCAGGCGGCAATCGCGGTTGTCGAGCGGGTGGAGGCGCGAGTCGAGGTATACTGCCTGCCCAACGGTTAACCTGAATGGAGGAACACAGTGCTCTTCGATTGGAACGCGTACCAAGCTGAACTGAAGAAGTCCATACCGGAATTCGCGAAGCTCACGCCGGATTCCCTAAAGGGCTACCAGACCCTTTCGAATGCCAATTCCGGCAACTCGTTGCTTGGGGAAAAGGTGCGCCAGTTGATCTCAGTGGCGGTTGCGGTGACCACGCGCTGCGACGGCTGCATCACCTTTCACACCGATGCGGCGCTGAAAGCTGGTGCTACGAAGCAGGAAATCGCCGAAGCGTTGGGGGTGGCGATGGCAATGAACGCCGGGGCGGCGCTGATCTACTCTCTCCGCGCGCTCGATTCGGTGGACGCACACTCGCAGAAGTAGCGACGCGGGTTGTGTGGGGCTTGTTCCGATTTGGAATGAGACCAGGCAGGCAGGGAAGTATTGGGTGCTCAGGACCGCTCGCGGCGATTTTCCAAGATGGAACTGGTCAACGAGATGACAAAGAGCGTAACGACGGCAAACCCAAGGAATACGACAATCACGTGTCTGGCCCTCCTGGCGCGGATATAAGTGCAACAGGAGGTCCAATTGGATTTTCTACTCTTTTCAATAAGTTACGGTGGGTCCTACCAAAAACACTGCAGTGAAAGGGAAACACAGTGTCTCCCTTTTCCTGCAAAAGTTTCTCCTAAGTGATGTTCCGCGGCTGGGTAAGGTCCTTGCTCTACAGCAAGATACGAGGGTTAACCCTTGTTGAGGTGAATCGATCCATCGCCTGTGCGGATCGTGAGGGACTGTCCGCCGCCGTTGAGCTTTCCGGTGATCTTGGATGAGCTGAAACTGCCCTCTACTGTGATGGGCAGGCCGAGGCTGATGCGGCCGTCGTTGGTGCTGGCGTCGATGTTTGCCTGGAGGTCGCCCGGAATGACCAAGTCCACGCTGCCATCCCCGGTATAAATATTCCAGGGCGCACCCATCTTCGAGCCCTGGTTTGCCTTGGCGGTGACGCTGCCGTCGCCCGTCTTAATCCGGAGGTTGTCGAACCGGCCTTCCACGTTGATGTGGCCATCGCCGCTGGAGGCGTCCACCGAGCCGTCCAACCCGCGGGCTTCAATGTGGCCGTCGCCGGTATGGAACCGAATATTGCCTTTAGCGCCCTGCACGGTGATGCTTCCGTCGCCCGTGCTCACGTCGACATTTCCATTCACGGAGTCGGCTTCCACGGAGCCGTCACCGGTGCGTGCGTACAGGTCTGCGTCCTTCGGCATATGAACTTCGACGCGCAGATTGGTGTGATTCACTCCCCAATGGAAGCCCCAATTACCCGTGGTTTTCGCGATTACTTCCACGGAGTCGCCGTTCTGCTGGGTGCTGATGCGCAGATCCTTATCCAGCTTGTACCCGCTGTAGACCACGCGGATCTCGACCTGCTTGATGTCGCCAGTCGATACGCGTACGGCGCCATCATCGGTCTCGACTCTTACCTTGGCATGCCCGGTTACCGGGTACGTCTTCAAGACTTCTTCCGCGCGACCCGCCGCCGCGCCGGCCAGCATGGCTGCGCCAGCCAGAATTCCGGCCACAATCCTGGGCCAAGGCAGCGGAGCGCTCGCACTCGTCGTGTTCATTCCAGTTCTCCTCGGAACCACGTCCGTCCTATTACCAGTAACGAAGCTACGTCCCAAAATGTTCCGTTTGTGGTGCCGTTTTTCGCTCAGGAATGGGAGGCACTCGTCAGGGCGCAGGGGACGAGATCGTTCGCTTCGCTCGGATGACAGGGAGCAGGCCGGGGCTTCCCAGCCGGAGCCGATTTGCATCCTTGGCTCCCGGTTGGTCACTTCCGTGCCGCCTTCTTTTTCTGGCCGGGCTTGGCGCGCAGAGCCGTCAGGAACTCATCGACGGGCAGGGTGTTCAGCACATCGTGCTTCTCCAGCCAGCCACGCCGCGCCATGGTCACGCCGTAGCGGATGAAGCTCAGATTTCCGGTGTTGTGCGAGTCCGTGGAGATGACCACCTTGACGCCGCGCTCTTTGCACATCCGCAAATACACGTCCTTCAAGTCCAGGCGGTCGGGATAGGAGTTGCACTCCATGGCCACGCCGTGCTTCGCGCAGGCGTCCAGCACCTTCTCCATGTCGTAATCGAAAGCGTCGCGCCGCAGCAACAGCCGACCGGTGGGGTGGGCGATGATCTGGGTATAGGGGTTCTGGATGGCAGTCAACAGCCGCTCGGTCATCGCTTCCCGATCCAGGTTCATGTAGGAGTGGACCGAGCAGACCACCACATCGATTTGCGCCAGGATGTCATCGGGATAATCGAGCGAGCCGTCTTTCAGAATGTCGACTTCCGACCCGACCAGCACGCGGATTCCCAGACCCTTGTTGTCCGCGGCACGCAAGGCGCGGGCGTGTTCTTCCATGCGCTTTTCATTCAACCCGTTGGCTACGGTCACCGCTTTCGAGTGGTCCGTGATCGCGATGTATTCGTGGCCAAGTTTTTTTGCCGCGGCAGCCATTTCCTCGATGGTGTTCTTGCCATCGCTCGCGGTCGTGTGCATCTGCAGGTCGCCCTTCATGTCGTGCAATTCGATGAGCTTCGGCAGTTTGTGTTTTTCAGCAGCTTCGATTTCGCCGGTGTTCTCTCGCAACTCCGGCGGAATGAAATCGAGTTTGAGTTTTTTGTAGATTTCTTCTTCTGTCCGTCCGGCGACGCGCCGGCCCGCTTTTGCTCCCTTGTCGTCGCGCTTGGCGACCTTCGCGTCACCCGCGGGCTCTTTCAACTCCGCCAATTCGTATTCATTGAGGGTGTAGCCCATATCATTGGCACGTCCGCGGAGCCGGACGTTGTGCTCTTTCGATCCGGTGAAGTAGAGCAGTGCCGCGCCGAAGTTGTCTTTCTCGAGCAAGCGCACGTCGACCTGGAGGCCGTTTGCCAGCGTGAAGCTGACTTTGTTTTCGCCGTGGGCGAGAGTCTGGTCGATGCCCTCATACTTGAGAATGTGCTCGGCCACCGCATCCACATCCTTCTGCCGGGTGTGGCCTTCCGCCATGGTCAGCAGCAGGTCCAGATCGCCCACGGTTTCTTTGCCGCGCCGGAGGGAGCCCGCCGGAGTCACGCTCTCTACCGCTTTGCCGAACTTCTTGACGTGATCCGCGATTTCTTTCGCCGCCGACTCCGCCACATCAATGTGGAACCTGCCGGTGGATTTCTTGAATACTTCGACCGCTTTCAGAATGTTCTGCTCGCTCTTCTCGCCAAAGCCCGCCAGGTCCCGGAGCTTTCCTTCTTGGGCGAGCTTGGCGACCGCTTCCACCGTGCTGGCCTTGAAGGTCTTGAACAGGAAGGCGACTTTTTTCGGGCCGAGGGATTGCAGCTTGAGAATGTCCAAGATGGTTTCGGGATACTTCCTGAGAAGCTTTTTGCGCAGGGCATAGTCGCCGGTCTTCACGACCTCTGTGATATGGTCGACCATGCCTTGGCCGATACCCGGCAACTCCAGCAAGTCTTTGGGGGTCTCGACCATTTTCTCGACCGGCTGCGTCAGGCTCTCGATGAGCTCGGCGGCCTTCTCGTAACTGCGGTAGCGCCCGATGATGGCGCCATCAATTTCCAGAAGCTGAGCGGTCTCCCGCAGGATCCGCGCGATCTGCTTGTTGTCCATGCGGGAAATTATACTCTCGTAGGGGGCGAGCGCCGACGGGGCCGACCGGGGAATAAAAAACCGGCGAGGAGCTTGCACTCCCCGCCGGTCATGATTTCAACTCGATCTACGTTCAGGCCGGCTTGGTCACGTTCGAAGCTTGGGGGCCTTTCGGTCCTTGCACGATCTCGAATTCGACCGGGTCTCCTTCCTGCAACGTTCGGTATCCATCCCCAACGATCGCAGAATAATGAACGAACACATCGGGGCCATCTTCTCTCCCGATGAATCCGTATCCCTTGGAATTGTTGAACCACTTCACAGTTCCTTGCACTTCGTGTCTCCTTGGTGACAAGTGTTTCTTACTCTTGGGGGCGGAAAGCTAACCAAGCGCCGCCATGAGCACGAATTGCGCGGAGTGTATGCAAAACTTTTTTTAGAGTCAATACTTAGCTGTCATAAATAATTCCTATTGTGCGTTTTTATGCACAAAAACGATTCAAACCGCTCTCCGGCCCCGTTTCAGAAAAGTGAGGTAGTAAAGAATGCCGGCGATCGATTTCCCGTCCCGAAGCTTGCCGGTCTTCATCATCTGTTTCAGCTGGGTTAGCGTGTAGAGGCGGGAAACTATCTTCTCGTCCTCCTCGGGCGTGGCTTGTCCCTCCGTCAGGCCCTCCGCGAGGAGGATATGCATCCGCTCTTCCAGGAATCCCGGGGTGGGCCACACATCCAGGAACTCGGTAAATCGTTTTGCCGCGTACCCGGTTTCCTCTTTCAACTCGCGGGCGGCCGCCTCCTTTACCGTCTCACCGGCATCAATACGGCCGGCAACCAGCTCCCACAAGTATTGGCGAGTTGCGTGTCGGTATTGTTCGATCATCAGGACCCGTCCATCGTTCAGCACGGGGAGCACGACGACCGACCCCGGATGGGTAATCACGACCCGCGTGGCTCTGACACCGTTCGGCTCTTTCACGTCGTCTTGGCGGACCCCGAACACCTTTCCCTCATAAATCATCCTGCTCTTGAGGATCTTTCCCGTGTTTCTGGCCATGGCTCTCCTATGGTGCCGGGCGTTCAAGCCGGCATCCTTGGCTAGATTTTACCCTTCACCTGACAGTTTTCACGTTATACAGCGGCTTCCTGGCCATCTTGCGGCCGTCCCTCGCCACTTTGTCCGGCTAACGCTATACTCAAGCTGTTGCCATGCCCATCAGCACCATCATCGTTGACGACGAAAAGCCGGCGCGCGACGAACTGGCGTTCCTGCTGAAAGGATTTCCCGAGATTCACCTGCTGGCGCAGGGCAAGAACGGTCTCGATGCGGTCAACCTGATCAAGGAACACAATCCCGATCTTGTGTTTCTGGACGTGCAGATGCCGGGCCTCGACGGCTTCGGCGTACTTCAGAAACTGGTTGAACGCCACCTGAAGGTTCCGCACGTCGTGTTTGCCACGGCCTTCGACCATTACGCCGTGCAGGCCTTCGACGTGAACGCGGTCGACTACGTGTTGAAACCTTTCGACAAGGGCCGCATCTCCAAAGCGATTCAGCGCGTCAAACGGGAAATCGAAGCTCAGGCCAATCCCACGGAACGGCTTGAGCAGCTTGTCTCTCAACTGGCGGCACCCAAGGCCGCGACATCGCAGCCGTCCAAAGTGTTGATCCGTGCCCAGCAGCGCATGCTTCTGGTCGATTCGGCAGACTTGATCTTTGCGTCGATCGAGGGCGGCCTGATTTCCGTCACCGCGAAAGACGTGGAAGGCACTTCCAACTACCGTACCCTCGACGAACTGCTGGCTGCTCTGGATTCCGATTCGTTCTGGCGGCCGCACCGCTCGTATCTGGTCAACATCCATCACATCAAGGAAGTGGTGCCCTGGTTCAAATCCAGCTTCATGATCAAGATGAACGACAAGAAAAACTCGGAGATCCCCGTCTCGCGACAGCAGACCAAACGCCTCCGCGAACTCTTCAACCTGTAGTTCGGATTAGACAGATTGCCATATTCGGAGTTTCCGCCGTCACCGTCTCATCACCCGCAAAACTGCTCCCATGCTAAACTCGTTTCCCGCCATGGATTTTTCTCTCGCCGACCACCACCTCCTCATCCGCGACACCGTCCGCGAATTCATGCAGACTGAAGTCCGCCCGCACGTCAAAGACTGGGAACGCACGGATCACTTTCCCCTCGACGCCATCAAGAACCTGGGCGGCCTTGGCTGTTGCGGAATGCTGCTTCCGGAAGAATGGGGCGGGCCCGGCCTCGACACGATCTCGTATGTGCTCATGCTGGAAGAAGTGGCGAAAGTTCACGCCGCGATGGCCACGGCGATTTCCGTGACCAATTCCGCGGTGCAAACGCCGCTGCTCGGCTTCGGCAGCGAGGAGCAAAAGACGCGGTATCTTCGCCGGCTCGCGTCGGGTGAAATTCTGGGGGCGTTCTGCCTCACTGAGCCGGCCGCCGGATCTGACGCCGCGGGGATTCAGACTGTCGCTGTGGGGTCTGGAGAGCGATATACGCTCAACGGTACAAAGACATGGGTGACCAACGGCTCCGCCGCCGGCCTTTTCCTCGTATTCGCCAAAACCGACGCCGCCGCGGCCGGGAAGGGAATCACCGCGTTCCTGGTCGAGCCCGGCACGGCCGGCCTCAAAGCCGGGCGGCACGAAGACAAAATGGGCCAGCGCAGCTCTCCCTCGGTGGAAATCCTTCTCGACAATTGCGTTGTCCCCGCTTCTGCCCGCCTCGGTGAAGAAGGCCAGGGCCTCAAGATTGCGCTGTCCGCGCTCGACAACGGCCGCATTGGCATCGCCTCGCTTGCGGTGGGGCTCGCCCAGGGCGCTCTGGAGGAGTCCGTCAAATACGCGCGGGCGCGCCGAGCGTTCGGCAAATCCATCGGGGAGTTTCAGGCTATTCAGTGGATGCTGGCCGACATGCACACGGAAATTGAAGCCGCCCGCGTTTTGGTCTATCAGGCCGCCTGTCTCAAGGATTCCGGAGGCAAGATGGGATCCGCAGCGTCGCGCGCGAAACTCTACGCAAGCGAAATGGCGAATCGTGTGGTCTACAAGGCCGTGCAGATTCACGGGTCCCTGGGCTATTCCCGCGAATCGGAAGTC
>Ga0335084_10002855_pt1 | contig 16761 bp, 18 predicted proteins | sample Lox_Sample_44_FD_206721 | JGI IMG/M metagenome (GOLD analysis project Ga0335084, IMG submission 206721) | Soil microbial communities from Loxahatchee National Wildlife Refuge, Florida, United States - Lox_Sample_4.4 | ecosystem: Environmental > Terrestrial > Soil > Wetlands | place: USA... | reverse complement strand
TGCTCCGCGTACTGGACATCGTCGAGCAGGCAGGCACGGCACTGGCGTTTCCCTCGCAGACGTTGTACCTGGGACGGGACCGCGGCAGTGATCCGGTGAGGGCCGACGCCGAAGAAGAGAACCGGCAGTGGCCAGTGAGTGGGTCGGCTGTTGGCACCGCTGTGGGGAAGGAAACATGAATCGACTCTGGGGCCTGCTACCCATCGCTGTCACCGGGTTGCTCACCCTCGCCGGCTGCGCCACGCGGCCGATCAATCCGCCGATCACGCAGGCCAACCCGGCGACCGGATACCGGCTCGCCACGCGGACGGATTTAAAGGGCCGGGAGACGATGGTCGTGCTCGCCTTTTCGGGAGGCGGCACGCGCGCGGCTGCCTTCTCGTACGGCGTACTGGAATTCCTGAAACGCACCGAGGTCGTCAAGGCCAATGGTGAAAAGGTTCGCCTGCTCGACACTGTCGGCGTCATCACCGGAGTGTCCGGTGGCAGCTTCACGGCGCTCGCCTATGGTCTGTACGGCGACAAGCTGTTTGCCGAATACGAGGAGCGCTTCCTGAAGCGCAACGTGCAGGGTGAACTCATCGCCCGCTTCCTCAATCCCTTGCGATGGGGCAACCTGAGTTTTACCCAGTGGGGTCGGTCCGAACTGGCGGCCGATCTGTATGACGAGATCCTGTTCAACGGCGCGACGTTTGCCGATCTCGAACGCAGAAAGGATCTGCTGATCATGGCGTCGGCCACTGATGTCTCGACCGGGGCCAAGCTGGTCTTCGACCAGGAGCTTTTCGATGCGATCTGTTCCAACGTCGATGACGTAAAGCTGTCGCGCGCCGCCGCGGCATCGTCGGCGGTGCCGGTCGCGCTGTCTCCAGTCACCCTCAACAACTACGGCGGCACCTGCAACTACGTGCCACCGGCCGGGCTGCAACTCGTTGCCAAAGACGCACAACCGTCACGCGCGGCCGAGCGGGCGAAGCGCCAGGTCGACGAATGGCTCGCGTTCACCGACGGCGCCCGCCGTCCCTACATCCATCTCGTCGACGGCGGCCTTGCGGACAACGTGGGCATGCGCAGCTTCCTGACCGTGATGGACCTGACGGAAGCGCTGCAGGAGGCCGGCGAGGCAACCTGGCTCGACAGCGTGCGCCGGATCGTCGTCATCGTCGCCAACTCGGCAACCGCACCACGAACGAAGTGGGACCAGTCGGAGAGCCCGCCCGGCGCGGTGACCCTCGTGCTGCAGTCGTCCGGCGTGCCGATGGAACATTATTCGTTCGAAGCCATGGAACTGTTGAAAGACAAGTCGGCGAACTGGCGATTGAAGCACCGGCTGCGGCAGTCGGCGGCCTTCGCCGCCAACACGGATCCGGCGATCGCTGAAGATCTGAAGGGTCCAGACATCGACATCTATCCTATCGACGTATCCTTCGCAGAGCTGAAAGACAAGGCCGAGTTCGAGTACCTGAACGGTCTTCCTACGTCGTTCGTGTTGCCGCCAGAGGCCGTGGATCGGCTGCGCGCGGCCGCCGGTACGATCATGGCCGCGTCGCCAGAGTTTCAGCGGCTCCTGAAGGACGTCGGCGCAAAGGTCGTCACTGAACCGGCGGCTCAACCAAGGCCGCCGGCCGATTAGACCAGGCGGGCGCCGACACGGTCGGTCGGGTCCCGCACAATTTCATTCTTAGGACTCGAATTGCCAGCAGCTATGCGTCGACCAATTGTCTGGATCCTTGGGATCGCTGCGGGCCTGGCCGTGCTCGTAGTGGTGGGCGTTGCGGTCTTCATCGCGACGTTCGACGTCAATCGACTCATCGGGCCGGCGCAGGCGCGTGTCAAGACCATCACGGGACGCGACCTGGTGATCGCCGGCGGAGCGAGCCTGCAGGTTTCACTCCGTCCGAAGCTGGTCGTCAGCGACGTGAGTCTCGCCAACGCGCCGTGGGCCGGTGCCGCCCCGCTCGCGACCGCGAAGCGGATCGCCGTACAGCTCGAACTCGTGCCGCTGCTGTCGGGTCGCTACGAGGTGATCCATTTCGAATTGACCGAGCCTGTGATCGCACTGGCAACCGACGCGCAGGGCCGCGGCAACTGGGAGTTCGGCACGGCCGGATCACACACCGGCGCGGAACCGGCGGTGAAGACTCCGGCAGGGGCGCTGGAGGCACTGAGCATCGACGCGCTCGACGTCGTCAAGGGCGCCGTCAGCTACAGGGACGGCAAGAGCGGCAAGGTCACCGCAATTGCCATTGATGCGTTGTCGCTCGCCATGCCCGATGCAAAAGCGCCGATCCATGCCGAATTCCACGGCAAGGTCGACGCCATCCCGATCGACCTCAAGGGCGAGCTGGGGGCGCTGGAGACGCTGGCCGCACAGCGCTGGCCGTATCCGGTCGATGTCGCCGGGAAGATCGCCAATCGGGACACGAAGCTCAAAACGCAGTTGCGCGTCGACGGTCGCACGACCGTTTTCGACCCGCTGGAAGTGGCGGTCGGCGGTTACGTACTCAAGGGGCACGTCGCGTTCACGAGCGGTGGCGCACGCCCCCGGCTGGTCGTCGATGCCAGCACTGAGACACTCAACGTCGCTGACCTGCATGCTGCGGGCCCGGCGGCAACGAAGGCGGCGGCGCCGGCCGCGAATACATCCCGCTTTGTCTTTCCGGAAACCGAAATACCGCTAGGTGCATTGCGCGAGGCGGACGCCGACATCAAATTGCTGATCGGTCGTCTGGCACTCAGCGAGCGATTCGTTCTGCAGCAGGTCGATGCCCACTTCACAATCGATAACGGGCGGCTGGAGGCGCCGGCGCTCAAGGCCAAACTGTTCGGTGGCAGCCTGACCGCACACCTCGCCATCGACGCGTCGCGCGCCGCGGATCCGACGATCGCAGTGCGAGCCAACGCCAATGACATGGACCTCGCTAAGCTGCGCGCGCTGCTCGACATCAAGGACGACGTGCCCGGCTCGCGGGTAGCGCTGTCCCTCGACCTGAAGATGCACGGAAGCTCGCTGCACGGCTGGGCGAGCGATGCCAGTGGAAGCGCCCTCATGACCGTCAGCCGAGGCATGCTCGTCACCGGCAGGTTTGAGCGGGGCGGTGTACTCGATAGCCTGCTGAGCGCGATCAATCCTTTCCACCATACTGATACCTCGACTGAACTGCTATGCGCCGTCGCGCGCCTGCCACTGGCACACGGCGTGGCCCACATCGACCGCTCGCTGGCGATCGAGACCACAAAGGCCGGAGTGTCCGCAAGCGGGACCATCGACTTCCGCAATGAGACGCTCGACCTTGCGTACAACCCACAGCTGCGCCAGGGGATCAGTATCGACGTTGCACAAGTGGCTCAGCTTGTCCGGCTCCAAGGGTCGTTTCGCGATCCCAAGGTGCACGTGGACGCGATGGCCTCTGCGGCTACCGCCGCGCGCATCGGTGCGGCGATCGGGACGGGCGGCCTGTCCGTTCTTGGCAAGTCGCTGCTGCAGGGGGGCGGCCAGGCTGGAGCCGGCCTATGCGAAGTTGCACTTGGAAAAGCGGCACCGGAATCGCACGACGCGGCGAAGCACGCTCCTGCATCCAGTACGCCGTCCGATTCCGCCACCAAGACGCTTCCGCGGCTATTCCGTCACTAGGACTTCGCCTGCCGAAGCTGTGACGCTGTCACAGCAGCCACTCGATCGGCAGAATCGCTTCGCGCCCTGCGCAAGTTTGCATAAACGGCACGATGCTAGGAATTTCAAGACTTGGTCAGGACGTTCGGGGTTCCGGCAGAATCCGGCGAGCTAGCCCGTCCTGCCGAAGCAGCGCCGAACTTGGCCTAAAGCGGCGGTTCGGGTATGCCTAGATTTGCCCCAGACCGGACGGGCCCGCGCGGCTTGACTATATGCATGCAATATGCATAAACAAAGTGTGGACGTCGAATTTGATCCGGCCAAGGCGCGCGCGAATCTACGCAAGCACCGCGTCAGATTCGCGGACGCAGAACAGGCGCTTGGAGATCCGTTCGCCGTGACCATCGACGACCCCGACGCGGAAGGCGAGCAACGGTTCGTGACGTTGGGCATGGACGCGCTGGGTAGCATATTGGTCGTCGTCTATACACCCCGGGGCGATCGAGTGCGCCTCATTTCGGCAAGGAAGGCCAGCAAGGGCGAAGCGGAGCAATGCCATGCGTAAAAAGTACGACTTCACCAAGGGGCGCCGTGGCGCCGTTCTTCCTTCGAAGGGCAAGACCAGAATCACGATCATGCTCGACGACGACATCCTCGAGCATTTTCGTACTCGCGCCGAGGCGGAGGGCACGGGCTATCAGACGATGATCAATGCCGCCCTGCGGGAAGCAGCGACCAGAACGAAGGGAAAGGTGGCCGTCGAGAAGCCGCTGACCGCCGCTGCCTTGCGCAAGATACTTAGGGAGGAGCTGCACGCCGCATAATGCGATAACTCAGTGCGGCCCTGAGCCGACGTCCGTACCCAACGGGAGACGGACTCCGGAACGGACGTTTAGGGGATCCTTGATATTCAAGTTCCCTTTGATGTTGCGCGGGGATTCGCCTGCGGCTGCGTCGATCTTAGAGCAGCCACTCGATCGGCAAAATCGAGAGCATGTTGACGGTCGAGCGCTTCAGCCAGGTCGTGCCCGGCTCGGTGTCGTACCTTACTTCGCCCGAATCCGTCCGCTCGATCCATTCCAGGCCGCTCCCGTCGGATGCGATCCGGACTTCGTAGGCAACCGAGGGGATGGTCTTATCGAATGCTTCGGCCAGCTGTTGCGCCAAGGCCGGACTGTCGATCACGAGGCCCATTTCGGTGTTCAGTCGAGCTGAGCGCTGGTCGAAGTTGAACGACCCGACGAAGATGCGGCTGCGGTCGACCGCGAAGGTCTTCGCGTGCAATCCCGCCGACGAGCTTGATCCGTACCGGCCCTTGTCACCGATTGCAACGTGCGCGGCTGTCGGTTTGAGCTCATAGAGCTGCCGCCCTTCCCTCGGGATCAATCCGCCCCACGCTTGACGAGCAACACATGTGGGATCGGCACCGCATGGCAGGCTACACGCGCGCAGCGCGGTTCGCTACGATCGCCCGCCGGCTGCACTCGGATCGGCCTCACTCAACCACGGAAGCCATGGTGCATGAAGGGAGCTCCGACCGGCAGGCAGTGCGAGACCACCATTGCGTTGCACTTCGACATCGCGGCCGGACTGACCGCCGGCATCCGATGCGCGGGGACGCGCGCGTGACCGGAGTGCCGGCGAGAGGTCACGATGAAGTCAGAGACGCCTGACGAGGCGAAGCGGCGCGAACCGGTGCTGAGCCCGGTGGACCGAATCTCAGAGCTGCTGTTCGGGCTCTTCATGGCACTGACGTTTGTCGGAGCCGTATCGGTCGCCGAGGCGGGCCGTGACGACGTCCGAGAGATGCTGGCCGCAGCGTTTGGCTGCAACCTCGCCTGGGGTCTGGTCGACGCCGTCATGTATCTCGTCCGGACGGTGACCGATCGCGGCCGCCTGATCACGTTGATCCGCTCGGTGCAGTCGGCCGCCGATGCAGCGGCCGGACGCAGACTGATCGAGGGTTCGCTGTCAAAGGTCGCTGCGGGCCTCGTCTCGGAGAAGGAGGTCGAGGCGGTTCGCGAGCGTGTCGTCGCGCTGGCATCGGTGCCGGAACGACCGAAGCTGACGTCCGATGATCTTGTTGCCTCCTTTGCGGTGTTCCTGCTGGTGGTCGTGGCGACGTTTCCTGTCGTGCTGCCCTTCATGTTCATCCACGACGTTGGCACGGCCAAGTCGCTCTCGCGCGCCATCGCGCTCGTGATGCTTTTCTTCGGTGGCATCGCCCTTGGTCGGTACGCAGGCTACGGCAGCTGGAAGGTCGGGTTCATGATGGCCGGACTCGGCGCGGCGCTGGTGGCGACAGTGATGCTGCTCGGCGGATGAACGCACTGCCGCACGCGCTCGTTGCAGTGCTGGCGGCAACGGCCAGTTTGACTGTCGGGGCCGATGAAGCCAACGGTCGACGCGCTTCTCGCCCCGAGTGGCCCGCATGGGAGTTCGGACTGACCGCGTATCCCACCTTCGTTCGCAATGGCGAGAACTACACCTCGGCAATCGCGGTCGCCGACCGCGGGCCGCTGCACCTCGAAGCAAGGTACGACTACGAGTCGATCGGCGCGCGCTCGGCCTTCGTGGGCTGGAGGTTTTCCGGCGGCGAGGGCTTCAGCTGGGAGCTGACTCCGCTGCTGGGAGGCGTCTGGGGCACCACGCGCGGATTCGTTCCCGGCCTCGAGGCGAGCCTTGGCTGGGGCTCGCTCGACTTCTATCTCAAATCGAGTACGTGCGCAGCGGCGAAACGGTGTCGGCGAGCTACCTCTACGCGTGGAGCGAACTGGGCTGGCGTCCCGTCGAGTGGCTTCGGATCGGAATCGCGGGCCAGCGCACCAATGCCTACGAAAGCGGGCGCGACATCCAGCGCGGACCGTTCGCACAGGTGACGTGGCGCAGTGTGACCCTCGGCGGTTACTGGTTTAATCCCGGATCGAACGACCAGATCGTCGTCGGGATGATCGGCGTGACCTTTTAGGCACGGCGATCGTCGCCCAGCGTAATTCGGAGCGTGTCGCATGACCCATCCACCCGCGTCGACGACCGGCGTGCCAGACGCCCCGGGCCTGCGCTTCGACGTCGTCGCCGGCCTGACGGCGGCCGCTGTCGTGCTGCCGAAGGCAATGGCCTACGCCACCGTGGCCGGCCTGCCGGTCGAGGTGGGCCTGTACACGGCGTTCATCCCGATGGTGATCTACGCGCTGCTCGGCACTTCGCGCGTGCTTAGCGTGAGCTCCACCACGACGCTGGCGATTCTCGCGGGAACCCAGCTCGGGCTCGCCGTGCCGGATGCCGATCCTGGAAAGCTCATCACCGCGACGGCCACACTGACGGTGCTGGTGGGTGCGATGCTGCTCGCGGCGCGGCTGCTGCGGCTGGGCTTCGTCGCCAACTTCATTTCCACACCGGTGCTGACCGGATTCAAGGCAGGCATCGGCCTGGTCATCGTGCTCGATCAGTTGCCGAAGCTGCTGGGGGTTCACATTACCAAGCAGGGCTTCTTTCTTGACCTCGTCAGCGTCACGCAGCATCTGCCCCAGACCTCGATGATCACGCTGGCGGTTGCTGCCGCGACCTTCGCGGTGCTGATCGGAATGGAGCGCCTGTGGCCGCACTCGCCCGCGCCGCTGGTTGCAGTTGCCGGCGGCATTGCAGCCGCCTGGTTCTTCGGGCTGAAGGAAATGGGTGTCTCGCTGGTCGGGCTGATTCCACAGGGACTGCCGTCGATCACGCTGCCCGATGCGTCGCTGATCTCGAGCCTGGTACCCGGCGCGCTGGGTATTGCGCTGATGAGCTTCACCGAAACCATCGCTGCGGGGCGCGCCTTTGCGCGCCCGACCGATCCGCCGATCAACGCCAACCGGGAACTGGTCGCTACCGGGCTCGCGAATGTGGGCGGCGCGCTGCTCGGCGCCATGCCGGCCGGCGGCGGCACCTCGCAGACTGCGGTGGTGCGGAATGCAGGCGGCCAGTCGCAGAAGGCGTCGCTGGTGACCGCCGGCGCAGCGCTGGCGACGATGCTGCTGCTGGCGCCGGTCCTCGGCCTGCTGCCGAATGCCACGCTGGCGGCGATCGTCATCGTCTACTCGGTCGGACTGATCCAGCCGGCGGAATTCCGCGCGATCCGCAGCGTGCGCACCATGGAGTTCCGCTGGGCGCTGATTGCCTGCCTGGGCGTGCTGCTTTTCGGCACGCTGAAGGGCATCGTCATCGCGATCATCGTGTCGATGATCGGCCTCGCCAGCCAGACGGCGAATCCGCGCATCTCGGTCATCGGCCGCAAGCGCGGCGCCGACGTGCTGCGGCCGCTCTCACCGGAGCATCCGGACGACGAGACCTTCGAGGGTCTGCTGATCCTGCGGCCCGAGGGGCGCCTGTTCTTCGTCAATGCGCAGAACGTATCGGATCAGATCGCTGCACTGGTTACGAAGTATCAACCCCGCGTGGTAGCGGTCGACCTGAGCCGCGTGCCGGATCTCGAGTACTCGGCGTTGCAGGCAATGATGGAAGGCGAGAAGCGCTTCACCGAACGCGGACTCGTCGTGTGGCTGGTCGGACTGAACCCGGGCGTACTTGAAATGGTCCGACATTCCGGGCTCGCTGACCGGCTTGGGCGCGAACGGATGCTTTTCAACGCGCGCGCGGCGATCGAGCGCTATCAGGCGATGCAGCCGGCGGCAGGTTCGGCGCCTGCGTCGTGAGCGGCGAGCAGTGCCGTGGCGAGTTCAACCGTGAGCGAGGAGACCCTATGTCCCGTCTGTGGCTGACGAATGTGGCCCCCGAGGCCAGCGATGATGAGCTACGTGCCCTGGCGAAGAAATATTCGCCTCAACTCGACTGCCTGACGCTTCAACGCGAAGCGGGCGACGGGACGCGCCCGATCGCCTTCATGACGTTCGGCGGCGGCGAACTCGGTGACGTCGAGCGTCTCGCAGAACGCCTCAACGGCCTGTTCTGGAAAGAACGCAAGCTCGGCTGTACGACCATCATCTGATCGCCAGCGCGGACCTGTCCGCCCGCGCTGACGTTGCCCGTCGACGGGACTACTGCTGCTCCGCGATCTTTCCGCCGACCACGGTCCCCAAGACCGCGCCGGCGCCGGTCGCAACGACGCGACCCGTGCCGCCGCCAAACAGCGATCCGACCGCCGCGCCGGTCACGCCGCCGGCAACCTGGCCGGTCAACTTCTGCTGTTCCGGCGTCATGCTCGAGCATCCGGCGCCAATCAATGCCGCGCTCAGCGCCACCATGGCCATGATGCGTGTCTTCGTCATCCGTGCCTCCTACTTGCGTGGTGCGGCTGACGGCAGCGCGCGTTCATAGATGAGAACTTCCTCGATCGTCAGCACGCCGTCGTGGTTCGTGTCGATCTCGAAGAAGTCGATGATCTTCGCCGCGACCGCCTCGCCCACGGAGAGCCTGCCGTCGCCGTTGCGATCCGCCGCCTTGAACAGGTCGGCCCGGAAATTGTCGCCCCAGTAGGCCCTCGCCTCCTCGACGGTGATGTAGCCATCGCGATTGCGGTCGACCTGCTTGAAGACGTAGATGACGTTCGCCACGTATTCGTCGATGTTAAGCGCCCCGTCCTTGTTCGCGTCGGCCTCGGCGAAGGCCTTGCGCACGGCATCGGGGGACGCCGGTTGCGCGACGGCGCCGCTGGCCCAGGCTACGGCCGCAAGCGCGACCCCGACCGCCGCGATGCGGCGCAGTTCTTTCAGGTTCATTGACGTCCCCGCCGGCAAAACGGCCATTGTAGCCAGCCTCCTGTCGCCGCGCTTGACCACTTCCTTAATGCAGCGCGAGCCGGCACAACCTGACCGATGCATCGTCGGGGTCGACCCCAACCTTGAACCCGAGCCGGCGTGCGAGCCGGAGCATCGGCTCGTTGACGGTCAGTACGAAGCCCACCATCTCCTCCAGGCCACGCGCCCGCGCCGATGCGATCAGCGCCTGCATCAGCGCGCTGCCGAGTCCACCCCGGGCGAACTGTGGCGTGACGGTGATCGCGAATTCGCAGCTCGCGCCTTCCTCGACGAAGTACAGCGCGCTGCCGACGATGTCATAGCCGTCAGCCGCCGGAACGGTGGCTACGAGGCCGGCTCCGGCCTGCGGAAACGATGCGAGGACCTTGCGCAGTCGCTCGACGTTCGGTTCCTTCACCGAGCGCATGAAACGCATGTAACGCGACGCATCGTCGATCCGCTCGAATGCCTGCAGGAACTCGGATTCGTCGCTCGGCTGCACGGGCCGCAGGTGCACGACACGGCCATCGCGCAACGTGATGCCTTCTTCGGGTGCCGCAGTGCTCATCGTGAAAGCATCCTCCACCATGTGCCGGATGCCTCTGATCGTAACCGCTTCGGAGGCGACGCATCGTCATCGATCCGTCGCGCCCGATCGCGAAAGACGATGAGCGCGCGAGGCCTTCATTGAGGGACGTCATGGCGTCTCTGCGGCCCGCGACCACAATCGCCGTATCACATCACGCCGGTTCGGAAGACCGACCGCGTTGAGGATTCCGAACCGACCTCACCATCCGAGGAAGGGAGGAATCCATGACCACCGCGGTCAATCCCGGCAGCCTGCCGGCCGCAGTACCCACCGTAGCCACGGCACCCAGCGGACACGAGATCGCGTGGAAGTCGCTCGCGCCGATCGTCGTCACGCTGGCTCTGGCGCTGCTGCCGCCGCCCGATGGCCTGGCCCAGCACGCGTGGTACTTCTTTGCGATCTTTGCCGGCGTCATCCTGGCGCTGGTGCTCGAGCCGTTGCCCGGTGCGGCGATCGGGCTGATCGGAGTGACGCTGGTCACCGTGCTCGCGCCCTACGTCCTCTTTGCACCGGCCGAGCTCGCGAAGGCCGGCTTCAAGCCCGCCAACGCCGGCCTTGCCTGGGCGCTCTCGGGCTTCTCGAACACGACGGTCTGGCTGATCTTCGCGGCATTCATGTTCGCGCTTGGCTATGAGAAGACGGGTCTCGGGCGCCGGATCTCGCTCGGGCTCGTGAAAACGATGGGGCGCCGCACGCTGACGCTCGGCTATGCGGTGGCGTTCGCAGACCTGCTGATCGCGCCGTTCACGCCATCGAACACCGCGCGCAGCGCCGGGACCGTGTATCCGGTCATCCGCAACCTGCCGGCGCTGTATGACAGCCGCCCCAACGACGCGTCGTCGCGGCGGATCGGCGGCTACCTGATGTGGACCGCAATCGCGACCACCTGCGTCACCAGCTCGATGTTCATCACCGCGCTGGCGCCGAACCTGCTGGCAATCGAACTGATCAACAAGACAGCCAAGGTCAGCTTCACCTGGACCGAGTGGTTCATCGCCTTCGCGCCGATTGGCATCCTGCTGCTGCTTGCGGTGCCGCTGCTCACCTACTTCCTGTATCCGCCGGAAGTCAAGAAGGGCGACGAAGTCCCGGCGTGGGCGGCGAAGGAGCTGAAGGCGCTCGGTGGCCTGACGCGGCGCGAAATCGAGCTGGCCGCGCTGGTGCTGCTGGCCCTCGGACTCTGGATCTTCGCCGGTGACGTGATCAATGCCACCACGGTGGCGATCGCCGTGATCGCGCTGATGGTCATCGGCCGCGTCGTGACATGGGACGACATCGTCTCGAACAAGCAGGCGTGGAACACGCTGGTCTGGTTCGCGACGCTGGTCGCGCTGGCGGACGGACTCGCCAAGGTCGGCTTCGTCAAGTGGTTTGCCGAGACGATCGGCGCGCAGCTGACAGGCGTGTCGCCGACGGTCGCGATGCTCGGGCTGGTCGCCGTCTTCTTCTTCACGCACTACCTGTTCGCCAGCATCACGGCACACGCGACAGCGATGCTGCCGGTCGTGCTTGCGGTCGGACTCGGCGTTCCGGACATGCCGATGAAGACCTTCGCGATGCTGCTTGCGCTGACGCTGGGAATCATGGGCATCCTGACGCCCTACGCGACAGGACCAAGCCCGGTGTACTACGGCAGCGGCTACATCCCCTCGAAGGACTACTGGCGGCTCGGCGCGATCTTCGGCGTGATCTTCTTCGTCGCGCTGCTCGTGATCGGTGTGCCGTGGCTCGCGGCAATCTTCTGACCGCCGCGGCATGATGACGACGCCGGCCCTGGCCGGCGTCGTCGTTTCGCCGCTAGCATGCGGCGTCGGCGCTTTCCCCACGGCCGGAGTCCACTCAGGAGACGCATATGACTCGCAATGTCGGCAATGTCGACCGCACGATCCGCATCGTCGCCGGTCTGGCCCTGATCGCTCTCGCAGCGACCGGCACCGTCGGGGCGTGGGGCTGGCTGGGCGTGCTCCTTATCGCGACCGGCATCGTCGGCTGGTGCCCGCCCTATTCGATGTTCGGCATCAAAACGTGCAGGGCGCCATCCAAGGCCTGAACGCTGTGGAGTTTTCGGCTGCGCGCAACGCGCAGCCGGATCCGGGCGCAAATGAGGTAAACCTCCAGCCGCCCTTGACCGCTGTCAATGAGGCCGCGCGCTGCGCGGCTAGTTTCTCTGGAACGACGCCGGCATACCGGCGCGTTCAACCGGAGACTTCATGTTCACGACACCGGTCAGGGAGATCATGGATCCGCGCAAGCTGGTGACGGCTGCGCCCGAGATGACGGTGCGCGAGGCCGCCGCCCTGATGGCCGAGCGCGGCGTAGGCGCGATCCTCGTCGTCGAGGGCGGGCGGCTCCTCGGCATCTTTACCGAGCGCGACATCGTCTTCCGCGTCGTCGCACGCGGCCTGGAGACGGTCGACACGTCGCTGCGCAAGGTGATGACCCCCGACCCGAAGACCATCGCACCGGACAAATCCTACGGCGTCGCGATGCTGCTGATGCACGAAAATGGCTTCCGACACCTGCCGGTGCTCGACAACGGCGTGCCGGTCGGCATCGTGTCGTCACGCAGTGCGCTCGACCCCGACCTCGAAGAGTTCGTCTTCGAGGAACGGCGCCGGCGGCACCTGCAGGAATCGCGCTGAGAGCGTCGCGACCGCTGCGGACGTCTTGGTCTCCCCGCCCGGCGAGAGACCAGGAGAGTGCCTTTGGCGTTACGTTGCGCGCGGGCACCCGGTCGCTCCGAAGCCCGCCCCACCCGGCCTGCTCGGAGCGAGTGCACGTGCTACGCGCACGACGCGTCGCGTGCACGAGCGACGCCGCTAATACCGCCCGTGCTGCTTGTAGATGTAGTTCGCCAGTTCCACCGACTGGATCGAAAGCCGCCGCTGGATCGCGTGCGCGGTGCGGATGATTGCGCGCATTGCGCGGTAGACGATCTCCGGATCCGACTTCAGCAGTGATTCGAGCTGCGGCCGGCGCAGCGACATGACGCGTGTCGGGCCGACTGCCTGCAGCGACGCGTAGCGCTCGGTGCCGTCGATGAACGACATCTCGCCGGCGAAGTCTCCCGCCACCAGCGTGTGCAGCGTGATCGCCGGTTCGCCCGCCGGGTGCCGCACGACTCCCAATGCTCCGCTGATGACGATGAACAGGTGATCGTCCGACGTGCCCTCGCGCACCAGCACATCGCCGTCATTCAGCTCCATCAACTCGGTGAGCTCAGCGAGCGTGCGGCACTGCGCATCGTCGAGTTCCGCCGCGAGGCGCGAGCCTCGCAGGGCATCAAAGCGGTGGTCTGCCATCGTGTCCTCGTCGTCAAAGCGCATCAGGTTCTGTAACGGGGTCCGTAACACTCGCCAACGCTTGACATTGTTGGGCATGCGCCCGGGGCTGCCGTTGACGTTCGTCAACGGCACACCGGCGCAAAGGAGAAGGATGCGCGCATGCGGTGCTACCAGTGCATCTGACGGTGCCACACGCGCAAGAAACCCCAGGGAGAAGGAACCATGCTCGAAACGTCATATGAAGTGATGCGGCGGCAAGGGATCACGCGGCGGAGCTTCCTGAAGTTCTGCAGCCTGACCGCGGCATCGCTCGGGCTCGGTGAGGCCGGCGCGCAGGAGATTGCGAAAGCGCTGCAGACCAAGCCGCGCACGCCAGTGGTCTGGCTGCACGGCCTCGAGTGCACCTGCTGCACCGAATCGTTCATCCGCTCCGCGCATCCGCTGGCCAAGGACGTCGTGCTGTCGATGATCTCGCTCGACTACGACGACACCATCATGGCCGCCGCCGGGCACCAGGCCGAAGAGGCACTCGAGCAGACGATCAGCAAGTACAAGGGCAACTACATCCTTGCAGTCGAAGGCAATCCGCCACTCGCGGACGATGGCATCTACTGCATCCCCGGCGGCCGACCCTTCGTCGAGAAACTGAAGCACGTCGCGAAGGACGCGAAGGCGATCATCTCCTGGGGGTCATGCGCATCCTGGGGCTGCGTGCAGGCGGCCAAGCCGAACCCGACGCAGGCCACGCCCGTGCACAAGGTCATTTTCGACAAGCCGATCATCAGGGTGCCGGGCTGCCCGCCGATTGCGGAGGTCATGACCGGTGTCGTCACCTACGTGCTGACCTTCGACCGGCTGCCCGAGATGGATGCACAGGGCCGGCCGAAGATGTTCTACAGCGTGCGCGTGCACGACAAGTGCTATCGCCGCCCGAACTTCGACGCCGGCCAGTTCGTCGAGAAGTTCGACGACGCCGGCGCACGCCAGGGCTTCTGCCTCTACAAGGTCGGGTGCAAGGGTCCGGTCACCTACAACGCCTGCTCCGCCGTGCGCTGGAACGAGGGACTCTCATTCCCGATCCAGTCCGGCCACGGCTGCATCGGCTGCTCGGAAGACGATTTCTGGGACAAGGGTTCGTTCTACGACCATCTGACGACGATCCGCCCGCCGGGCGTGGCCGGAGTCGGCATCGAGGGCACGGCCACTCGGCTCGGGGTCGGCGCTCTCGCAGTCACCGGTGCCGCGCTGGCGGCGCATGCCGCAGTCAGCGCGCTCAAGCAGGCGCGCAGCTCCGGTCGCAATGACAAGGTCAACGAGACGGTGGAGAAGTAACCATGCCGACCATCCAGACTCAAGGCTTCACCCTCGACAACAGTGGCCGGCGCATCGTCGTCGACCCGATCACCCGGATCGAGGGCCACCTCCGCATCGAGGTGAACGTCGACAAGGACAACGTGATCCGCAACGCTGTGTCGACCGGCACGATGTGGCGCGGGCTCGAAGTCATCCTCAAAGGACGTGACCCGCGCGACGCGTGGGCCTTCGTCGAACGCATCTGCGGTGTCTGCACCGGGGTGCATGCGCTCGCGTCCGTGCGCTCGGTCGAGGACGCGCTCGGGATCAAGATCCCGAAGAACGCGAACACGATCCGCAACCTGATGCACTCCACGCTGTACGCGCAGGATCACCTGGTGCACTTCTACCACCTGCATGCGCTCGACTGGGTCGATGTCGTCTCGGCGCTGAAGGCCGACCCGAAGAAGACCAGCGAGATCCAGCAGAGCATCAGCAACTGGCCGAACAGTTCTCCGGGCTACTTCCGCGAGGTGCAGAGCCGCCTGAAGAAGTTCGTGGAGAGCGGCCAGCTCGGCATCTTCTCCAACGCGTACTGGGGCAACCCGGCGTACAAGCTGCCGCCGGAAGTCAACCTGCTGGCGACGACGCACTACCTCGAGGCGCTCGATTTCCAGAGGGAGATCGTCAAGATCCAGACGATCTTCGGCGGCAAGAACCCGCACCCGAACTGGCTTGTTGGTGGTGTGCCCTCGCCGATCAACGTCGACGGCACCGGATCGGTCGGCGCAGTGAACATGACCAACCTGAACATGGTCAAGGACATCTGCGACCGGACGATCGACTTCATCGACCAGGTCTATATCCCCGACCTGCTGGCGATCGCCGGCTTCTACAAGGACTGGGCCAAGTGGGGCGGCGGCCTGTCGAACCAGAACGTCATGTCCTATGGCGAGTTCCCGGATATCCCGAACGACTACAGCAACAACAGCATGCTGCTGCCGTCCGGCGTGATCCTCGGCGGCGACATGAAGAAGGTGCTCGACGTCGACCTGAGAGACCCCGAACAGGTCCAGGAGTGGGTTACGCACAGCTGGTACAAGTACGCCGACGAGAACAAGGGCCTGCACCCGTTCGACGGCGTGACCGACCCCAGCTTCGTGCTTGGCAAGGACACCAAGGGCACGCGCACCAACATCCAGGAGATCGACGAGTCCGCGAAGTATTCGTGGGTCAAGTCGCCGCGCTGGAAGGGCAATCCGGTCGAAGTCGGGCCGCTGGCGCGCTACCTCGTCGCCTACGCACGCGGCAACAAGGAAATCGTTGAGCAGGTCAACGGCGCGCTGAAAGCGCTCGACGTGCCGGTGACGGCGCTGTTTTCGACGCTGGGTCGGACCGCCGCACGCGGGCTCGAGTGCCAGTGGGCCGCCCACAAGATGCGCTACTTCTACGACCAGCTGATCGCCAGCATCAAGGCCGGCGACCTCGCCACGGCCAACGTCGAGAAATGGGAACCATCGACCTGGGCTGCCGAAGCCAAGGGCGTGGCGCCGTGCGAGGCGCCGCGCGGCGCGCTGGCTCACTGGGTCAAGATCAAGAACGCCCGCATCGACAGCTACCAGTGCGTCGTACCGACGACCTGGAATGCCGGGCCACGCGACGCCAAGGGGCAGATCGGCGCCTATGAAGCGGCGCTAATGAACACACCGATGGCGAAGCCCGACCAGCCGGTCGAGATACTGCGCACGATTCACAGCTTCGATCCATGCCTCGCCTGTGCCACCCACGTGATGTCGCCCGAGGGAGAGGAAATCGTCTCCGTCAAGGTCCGCTGACAAGGAGCCTGCCATGTCAAAACACGGCTATGGCGCGATGAGGGTCGATCCGGCAAGCGGTGCAGTGCTGGGCGGTCCGCTCGTGCAGGTCTACGTGTACGAAGCGCCGGTGCGGATCTGGCACTGGGTGATGGTGATCGCGATGTTCGTGCTGGCCGCGACCGGCTACCTCATCGGCTCGCCCTGGAGCGGCCCGCGCGAGCAGGCGACCTTCACCTACTTCTTCGGCAACATCCGAATGGTGCACTTCATCGCCGGCATGATCTTCGCGGTGGCTTTCGCCGTCAGGGTCTACTGGGCCATCGTCGGCAATCACCACGCGCGGGCGATCTTCGTCCCGCCCGTCTGGAGTGGCAGCTGGTGGAAGGGTCTTTTCGGCCAGGCGCGGTATTACCTGTTCATGAAGAAGGAATCT
>Ga0335084_10002854_pt1 | contig 16762 bp, 12 predicted proteins | sample Lox_Sample_44_FD_206721 | JGI IMG/M metagenome (GOLD analysis project Ga0335084, IMG submission 206721) | Soil microbial communities from Loxahatchee National Wildlife Refuge, Florida, United States - Lox_Sample_4.4 | ecosystem: Environmental > Terrestrial > Soil > Wetlands | place: USA... | reverse complement strand
GCGGTCATGGACGACCACCTGCGCTTGGAGAGCGACCTCAGGAGCGCCGGCAAGTACAAGGGGTGCGGGGCCCTGCAGCTCACCAGCACCGCCACGACCGTCCGGGTGCGCGGCGGGAAGACCCTCATCACCGACGGTCCCTTCGCCGAGACCAAAGAGCAGTTCGGCGGCTACTACCTGGTCGAAGCGAAGGACCTGGACGATGCCCTGTCCATCGCGGCCCGCATTCCAACCGCCCGCAACGGCTCGATCGAGGTGCGGCCGCTGGCTCAGATCAAGCAGTGACGCCGAGAGGGGGTCCTGCTGTGTCTCGGCATCGGGTTCGGAATCGGTATCGGAATCGAAGCAAACGACCTGAACTCGATACCGATGCCGACTACCGACCCCGCGTGCGGTGATCGTCCCAGGGACGACCGGGGAGCTGCCCGGCCGGCGCGGGACGCCGGCGACCATCGGCCGCCGGCTCCGCGCATTTGCCGGCCCAACCACTTCCTATCCACCCGGGGCGGCGCGCTTTTCCACCTCGGCCACTCCACCCACGCCACGCCACCCAACCACGTCCGTACCGCGTGCGCTACGCCCTTCCAACCACGGGCAACCCATACCGGTGCAATGGTCGTGCCGGTTCCCATCGGCGTAGCCTCATGGTCTCGAATGGGGCACCCGGATCGCGCGGCGGATCAAGTGATGCATCATCGTCACGCAGTTGTCGCTGGGTGACAGGTTGCGTCATCGGCGGAACGACATGCCGAATTGCGCTCCTGCGGTCGCGGCGCTGCAAGACCTTGGCAAGGCGCTGACGCGAGCGCGCGGGCCGGCCCGGAGGGCGACGTGGCAACCGTTACGGGCTCGGGATGGCAAAAGGCTTGCACAGCATCTGCCCTGTGGACTCACCCGTGCGGGTCGTGGTTGCCGACGACCACGAGATGTTTCGCGAGATGCTTCGTCTGGCGCTGCCACGCAGCGGCACCGTCCAGGTGGTCGGAGAGGCCGCGGACGGGTTGGAAGTGCGCCGGGTGACCGCGCGCTTGCGGCCCGACGTGCTGTTGCTCGACTACCAGATGCCGCACATGCGCAGCTTCACCGCCCTGGTGCAGCAGATCCGGGCGGAGGCGGACGCTCCTCAGGTGGTGGTGCTGTCGGGTTTCGGCAGCCTGGAAGTGGCCCTGCGAGCGGCCGAGGGTGGGGCGCGCGGCTACGTGCTGAAGTCGACCCGCCTCGCGGCGGTCGCCGACGCCGTGTGCACCGTGGCTAGGGGCGGCGTGTGGATCGATCCCAGCCTCGACCGCAAGATCTTCGAGGCGTTCCAGCGCACCATGCCGCGGGCGCCGAACCAGCCCGAGGGACTGCACGGATTGACGCGCCGCGAGCACGAGGTGCTGGCGCAGGTGGCGCAGGGCATCAGCAACCAGGAGATCGCCCGCAAGCTCTGCATCAGCGAGCAGACGGTGAAGACCCACCTGACGCGCATCTTCGCCAAGCTCGACGTCAAGAACCGCCTCGCCGCCGCGCTGGCCTTCCTCGGCGACCGCCCGGCCGCCGATCCGCACGCGCCGAGCAACTGACGCGCGGGCGCGTCTGGAGCTAGCGGGCGCGCAGCGCGACCACCGCAGTGCCGTTCGGCGCCGGCATGGCGAGTCCAGGCCCCTCCTGGACGCTCATGGGCGAGGCAGCTGCCGCCGGCCCCGCGCCCCAGGTGCGCTCCACGCAGGCGGCGGTGGGGAAGTCGGCGACGAAGGTGCTGGAGCCGTGGCTGGTGAGGACGTCCAGCGTGCCGCCGAAGCCTTGTTCGACCAGCGCGCGTGCGATCCACAAGCCGAGACCGGTGCCGCGGCCGACGCCCTTGGTCGTATAGAGCTCCTCGAAGATGTGCGGCAGGATGGCCGGCGAGATGCCGCCGGCGCCGTCGGTCACCCGCAGGCGCATGCCGCCGGTTGCCGTGCGCATCGCGTGCACGGTGATCTGCCCGTCAGCGATGCCGCGCTCCTCGTAGGCGTCGACGGCGTTGGTGATGAGGTTCACCAAGATCTGACCGAGCTGGCTGCGGTCGCCGACCAGGGTGAGCCCCGGCGGTTCCTCGGCGAACTCGACCCGGCACCCCACGGTCCGCAGGCGGTGGGCGACCAGCCCGCGCACCTCGTCGACGACCTCGCGGACGACGAAGGGCGCGCCCGCTCCGTGCGCGTCGCGGCCGTGGGACTGCACTCCGCGGACGTACGAGGCGGCTTTGCGCACCCACTCGGTGGCGGACTGGGTGGTGGCGAGCATCTCGCGGGCGATCTCGTGGTGGTCGCTGGCCTGTACCTCGGCGTCGTCGATGCCGGCGGCGTACTCGCGCGCCAGATCCGCCAGGATCTTGAGCGCGTTCAGCACCGCCCCCAGCGGCGTGTTGATCTCGTGCGCGAAGCCGGCCGTGAGCCGCCCGAGTGTCGCCAGGCGTTCGGCGCGCAGCAGCCCGGTGTGGTGCTCCTCGAGCTGGCGGCAGGTGCGTTGGAGGTCGGTCAGCGAGCGCTGCAGGTCGGCGTTCTTCGCTTCCAGCGCGGCGGTCCGCTCCGCCACCTGCTCCTCGAGCCTGGCGTTGCCCTCCGAGAGGCGCTGGTTGAGCGCGTCGAGCTGATCGAACGCGGCGCTGCTGAGCAACGCCAGGGCCACCTGGTAGGCGGCGGTGCGCAGGAAGGCGAGATCGTGCGGTGTGTACGGACGGCGTGATGCGCGCCGCCCCAGGGCCAGCAGGCCGACGGTCTCTCGGTTGGCGCGCAGCGGCATGAGCAGCGCGGTGTCGAGGGTGTCCCACGGCGGCGGCAGCGCCTCGCGCAGCTCCTTGGCGCGGTCGAGCAGAACGGGATCCCCGCGTCCGATCGGCACCATCAGCGCCGGCGGCACGGTGACGGCGCGGCGGCCGGCGCCGCCGGCCGGGCGAAAACGGCCCTCGCCGTCGGGGACGTAGACCATCGCCCAGCTCGGGCGCAGCGACTGACCGAGCACGCCGCGGGCATGGCTGACCACGGTCTCGACGGTTCGTGCGGACGCGAGCCCGCGGCTGAGCGCCGCCAGATGCACCTCGCTGTCGTAGGCGGCGGGGGCGAGGAGCCGGTCGCTGAGCGAGCGAGCGGTGTCGCGCAGCGGCACGACGAGGAAGACGATCAGGAGATTCACCAGCGCCGCGGCCGGCACCGCCGGCGCGAAGCCGCCGGCCGGGTACAGGGCGCCGATGGCCAGCCAGGTGCCGACGTAGGTGGCGCCCACCGTCGCGGCGAGGAGCGCGCCGCTCAGCACGCGGCGCAGCAGATCGTCGATCTCGATCAATCCCGGAATGGCGATCGCGGTGCCGACGGCGAGCGGGAAGAGGAAGGCCGTCATCGCCGCCGTCTCGACGATGGCCGCCCCCGCGCCGGCCCCGAGGCGAAGGAGCTGCACCGCCGCCGGGATCGCGGCGCCGAGCCCGCCGAGCAGCGCCAGGGCGCTGCGCCGGCGCACGTCGGCGGCGGGCGCGCGCAGAACGGCGGTCAGCAGGACGGCGGCGACGGCCAGGGCGCCGGCCGTCGCGGCCCCGAAGGCGGCGGTGCGCAGCGCGGCGGACGCCTGCGGATCGGCGGCGACCAGCCGGAAGGCGAGGGCCAACACGAGAGACGGCAGGTAGAGCAACAGCTGCGCTGCGGTCCGGCGGCCGCGCAGGCGGTCGACCGGAAAGGTGAGGGCGAGGTGGAAGAGTCCGGCAGGCACCATCGCGACCGCGAGCGTGTGCAGGAGGGCGAACCAGCCGGGTGCGGGGACATCGACCCCGGTGATCAACGCAACGGCGGCCGGAGCGCAAACCGCCAGCAGGGCGCGCGCCGCCCGGGCATTGGGGCGCTGTCGCCAACCCCAGATGCCAGCGAGGAGGACGGCGAGCCCGCCGGCGCCGCGGGCGGAGAAGAGCAGGGCGGCAGCGGTCATGCGGCGCTCGCAGTCGGCGCGACGCCCGGAGGGACAGCGTCGGTCGCGCTCGCCTCGGCGGACTCGCCGTGCGGCAGATGGAGGGTGAAGGTGGAGCCGACGCCGGGCTCGCTGTCGATCTCGATGTCGCCTCCCATGGTGCGGGCGAGCTTGCGCGAGAGCGCCAAGCCGAGGCCGATGCCGCGATAGCGCCGGGTCGCCGAGCCCTCGATCTGCCGGAAGGGCTCGAAGACCAGGCCCTGCTGTTCGCGGGCGATGCCGATTCCGGTGTCGCAGACGGCGAAGCGGAGCGCGTCGGCCGAGCTGGTGATGCGCAGGACGATCGCTCCCGCCGGCGTGAACTTCACCGCGTTGGTGACCAGGTTGCGCAGGATGGTGCGCACCTTCAGCGAGTCGGCGTGGAACACCGGCGGCGCGCCGGTGAGGTCGACCGTGAAGTGCACCGGGCTGACCTCGAGCAGCAACGCGGCGAGGCGCTCGACCTCGGCGGCAATCTCATCCGTCGCGACCCACTGCCGGGTGACGTCGACCACGCCCGCCTCCAGCTTGGCGTAGCTGAGGAGGTCGGAGACGAGCGTCCCCAGGCTGTCAGTGGCGGTCGCGATGCGGCGCAGCGAGTCGCATGCGGGCTCCGGCAGCGCGCCGAACTGGCCGTCGAGGAGCAGGTCGGTATACCCGCCGATGATGTGCAGCGGGGTACGCAGCTCGTGCGAGACGTTGGCGACCATCTCGTGCTGGGCGCGCTCGCGCTCGCGCAGCGCGCCGATCAGCCGGTGGGCCTTGAGGCCGACCTCCACCCAGAGCAGCAGCTTCTCGGGCCCGTCGGCCTTGTCGTGATAGCCCTGGATGTCGAGCTCGTCCATCATCTGGCTCGCCGGCTTCTCGCCTGCGTAGCCGGTCTGGAGAATGATCTGGACGTATGGATCGAAGCGCCGGATCTCGCGGATCAACGCCTCGCCGCTCATGTTGGGCATGAAGTAGTCGACCAGCAGCAGGTGCACCTCGTGGGCCTTGAACAGCTCCAGCGCCTGCGCGCTCGAGGCCGCGGCCAGCACCTCGTAGCCGTGCCGCTCGAGCAGGCTGCGCACCGAGCGCAGGATCTCTTCTTGATCGTCGACGACCAGGATGCGGGACGGCTGTGCGGGCCGCTGGGTCTTGCGCGCCATGGGTCCCCCTCGGGTGGCTCGAGCCTCAGTGGACGGTGAGGGGGCCGGTGGCCGCCGACCCCAGCGTCAGGGCTGCGGGGATGTGCAGGGTGAAGATCGCGCCGCCGCTCGGCCCGCGCCGCGTGCCGAGCCGGGCGCCCAACAGCGTGCCGAGGCGCTGGGCGAGCGCGAGACCCGTGGTGTCGCCGACGAGTGGGTCGCCGAGCGCCTCGGCCGACGACAAGGCGCCGTGCGGGAGTCCTCCGCGCATGGTCCGGTCGAGCAGCTCGAAGCGGGTGCCGTCGGCCGCGGCGTGGACGGACAGCCGCAGCCCGCCGCGCGGCGCGCATTCGGCGGCGCGGGTGAGCAGTTGCGCGAGCAGCGCGCGCAGCTTGTCGCCGTCGGTATAGAGGATGGCGCCGCGAAACGGCGTGCTGGCGATCAGGTGGAGGCGGCGGCCGGTGGCCGGCCGGGCAGCGCGCCGCCGCATGTCTTCGAGCAGCGCGTCGACCTCCACCGGCTCGCAACGCACCTCGAGCCCGGGCGCGTCGAGCGCCGCGAGGGCGAGGTGCTCGCCGGTGAGCTGCATGGCGGTGGAGACGGCGGTGGCCAAGCCGTCGAGCATGGCCTGCGCGGCGGCCGAGGTCGGGGTCTCGCGCAGCAGCTCCGCGTACCCCTGAATGACGTCGAGCGGACCGCGCAGGGTGTGGCAGAGCTGGCGCAGCGCGAGGCTGCGCAGCTCGTGCTCGTCGCGCAGCCGGTCGACGCAGCGGGTCGCCGCCAGGGTGCAGTCGAGCAGCTCGCGCAGGCGCTGCGGATCGTCGCCGTCGACGCTGGCCACGCCGACGTCGAGGCCGCGCAGCGCGGCGGTCGGCGCGGCCGCGCCGCCGTACACGATGACCGGCAGTCCCGGCGCCAGCGAGCGCAAGTGGCGGATCAGGCTGCCGGTGTGATCGAGCAGCAGCCGGTGCACGAGTGCCGCGTCGGTGCGCTCGCGCGCCAGCCGGTCGATCGCGGCGCGCGCGTCGTCGACCACCAGCGCCCGATACCCGGCGTGGCCGAGCGCGGTCGCCAGCGCGGCGCGCGCCGCGCCCGGCGGGCCGACCGCGAGCACCGTCGCCCGCCTCGCCTCGGGGGGTGCGTCGTCCCGTGTGTGGCCAGCCGGCTGTCCGTCGATCGCGGCGTCCACGAATCCGTTCATCGTCGAGATCCCCTTCACGATGTCCCCCCGAATGCCTTCGGTCGGATGGTTCAACGGCCGCGCCAACCTCCGACCTCCGCCTCCGGCGACTCGTCGTCCGGCAGGGGCTGGAAGTAGCTGCTGGCGTCGCCGTTCGGGACCGCGCCGCGCAACAGCAGCGTGAACACCGACCCCACGCCGGGGAGGCTCTGGGCGCTGAGCTCGCCGCCGAGCATCTCGGCCAGCTGTCGCGAGAGGGCGAGCCCGAGGCCGATGCCGCCCTGCCCGGCGGCATCGGGGTGGCGGCGGAAGGGCTTGAACAGGTGGGGGACGGTCTCGGCGGGGATGCCGGGTCCGGTGTCCGCCACCGTCAAGCGGGCGGCGCTGCCTTCCTGCACGATGAACAGGGTGATGAGGCCGGAGGGGGTGAACTTGGCGGCGTTGTCGAGCAGATTGTAGAGGATGGCCCGCAGGGCCTGCGGGTCGGTGTGGACCGCGGTCGGGGCGTGGCGCGCTTCGACCGCGAAGCGCACCGGCCGTCCCGCCAGCAGCGTGTCGGCGACGCTATGCAGCTGGGCGACGAGCTCGTCGATCGCCACCCGGCGGCGTTCCATGCCCAACGCCTTGGCCTCGATCCGGGTGTGGGTCACGACGTTGGTCAGCAGGTGGGTGAGGTCCTGCGCGGTGCGCGCCAGCGATTGTAACGGGGCGCGTGCCGCCTCGGGCAGCTCGCCGTACGAGCCGTCGAGGAGCAGGTCGGTGTAGCCACCGATGCACTGCAGCGGGTTGCGCAGCTCGCTCGACACCTGCGCGATGAGCTCGTGGCGTTGCTCGGCGCGCTGGCTCGCGTCGGCCGCGCGGCGCTCTTTGAGCGCGGACTCGACCCACACGAGCAGCCGGTCGGGCCCGTCGGCCTTGTCGTGGTACCCGTGGATGCCGAGCGCATCGACCAGATTGGCGGGGGTCTGGTCGGCGGTGCCGCCGGTGTGCAGGACGATCGGCACAAGGTCGTCGATGGTGCGAATCTGGCGGATGAGCTGGTCGCCGGAGATCTCCGGCATGACCTGGTCGACCAGCAGGAGGTCCACGTCGCCCGTCGCCATGGCGGTCAACGCCTCGGCGGCCGACTGGGCGGTGACGACGCGATGGCCGGCGCGCTCGAGCAGCGCGCGCACGGACGCCAGCACCTCCTCCTGATCGTCCACCACCAGCACCGTGTGTCCGCTTTTCACTGCCTGAGCCTTGCGCGCCATCTCGTACCCCCAGTCGATCCTTCTGAGCCCACGATCGACTTTGGGCTACGCGGTGGCCCTGCACGATCCGACGCGAGGGTGATTTTCGGGGGTTGAGCCGGCTCGCCTACGACCTTGGTCGTACAAACCGGCTAGAACCCCTCAGGGGTCAGGGGCCAGGGGTCAGGGGTCGGGGTTCGGCCGGTCGCCCACCCGTGACCCGGCTTTGCGTCCTTCTCGTCCGGTCCTAGCCTCAGCCTGAGCCTCAGCCTTAGCCTTCTTTTCTGAGAGGCTCAGGCTCTGGCTGAGGCTCAGGCTGGGGTTTCTGTGCAAAGCCCCCCGCCCCCTAACCCCCGATTCGCTCCTCCGGAGGCTTGCGGGCCCGGAAGGCGACGTAGAGCAGGATGTCGTAGGCGATCTTGGTGCCCGCCCCGACCAGTAGCGGGGTGGCCAGCGAGGTGGTCTGCATGAGCGCTCCGGCCACCGCGGGCGCCACCGCCCACCCGGCCAGACGCACCAGGCTGGTGATGCCGGAGGCGGTGAGGCGCTCGGCTGGGCGGACGACCGCCATCACGTACGACTGCCGGGTCGGTACGTCCATCTCGACCAATCCCTCGCGCAGCAGAAACAGCCCGGCGGCGACGGTGAAGCTCGGCGCCAACGGCAGCGTGAGCAACAGCACGCTCGACGGCAGGTGGGTGAGCACGATGGTGTTCAGCAGACCGAGGCGCTTGGCCAGCCACGCCGCCGCCAGATGCGAGCCCGCGTTGGCGACCCGCGCGACGAAGAACAGCGCGCCGATCACCCCGGGCCCGACCGCGAAGCGCGCGAAGAAGAAGTAGGCGAGCAGCGCGGTGGTGAGAAACCCGCCGCCGATGCTGTCGAGGGCGAACAGCCCGGCGATGCGCCACAACACGCCGCGGCTCTCGGGCGACAGCCGCGGCCCGCGCGGCGGCTCCGGTACCTCGATCGCCGGGGTGAGCCACAGGTAGAATGGCAGCGTGGCGAGCAGCAGCAGCGCCGGCGTCGCCATCGCGAGCTCGAACGCGCGCAGCTCGCCGACCGGAGCGACGCGCTGCAGCAGCGCCGGGAGGCCGCCGAGCAGCGCGCCGAGCGCGTGTCCCGCGTCCTGCAGGACGTTGTACCAGGCGAACACCTGGGTGCGCTCCGCATCGGCGGCGGTGGCCGGCAGGATCGCCTGCTCGACCACGGCGGCGGCGCCGCGGTCGCGCCCCATGCCGTTGAGCATGCCGAGGAACGCGGCGAGGGCGATCGCCCACGGGCCGCTGAACCGCACGAACAGCAACCCGCCGAGGCCGGTGAGCACGGTCAGCGCGATCAGGGTGCGCCGCCGGCCGAGCCGCTCGCCGCCAAGCGTGATGCCGAGCGAGGCCAATGCCGCGCCGGCCAGCCCGGCGCTCACCACCGCGCCGATCCACGCCGGGTCGAGCCCGCGCGCCGCCAGGTAGAGGCCGACCACCACGCCGGTCATGCCGACGGCCAGCGCGCGGACGAAGCCGGTGACGTAGAGCAGCCAACGGTCGGGCATGTGCGAGGTCTCCGCCGATGCTCGCAGCCGGCTAGAGGAGCGCGAGCTCGATCCCGCGCACGCCGAGCGCGCCGTAGTCGGAGCGCCATCGCGAGCCGGCCGCGATCGGCCACGCATCGGTCAGCGTGCCCGTGGTGATGATCTCACCGGCGGCGAGCGGTGGGGCGTCGGGCTGGCTCGCGAGCAGCTCGGCGAGATGCCGGAGGGCGAGAGCCGGGCTGTCGAGCACATTGCGCCCCCGCCCGCGATCAACGATCACGGCGCCGCGCTGCAGCGTCACTTCGAAGTCGGGGAGCATCGCCGCCAGACGATCCCGCTCCGTCGCATCGAGACGCGTCTCGGGTCCGACGATGAGCGCGCCGTGCAGGCCGAACGCTGCGGTGCAGTCCGGCGTGCGGAACCTCCAGCCCGGGAAGTGACTCTGCACGATCTCGAAGCCGGCGGCGATCCAATCGACGGCATCGAGCACCGCGCGCGCGTCGCCCGCCGCTGGGACCGGACCGCGCAGACCGAACACGACCTCCGGCTCGATGCGCGGCTGGACGAAGCCGGCGATGGCGCGCGCGGCGTGCCCGTCCGGCGCGTGGTGGACGGTGTGCGAATAGACGTGCGCCCACCACGGTCGATCGACCCCGTAGCGGGCCCAAATCGTGCGGTTGGTGAAGCCGATCTTGCGGCCCACGGCTCGCCAACCGCTCGCCGTGCGGCGCGCGTGGATCTCGCGCAGCACCGCGTACGCGGCCGCCATGTCGAACGACGGGTCGGAGGCCGTGATCGGATCGAGCGTGTGGCTTCCCTCGTAGGCGTCCAACAAGCGGCCCGCCAGTGCGCTGATCCGGGCATGATCCACGGCCAATTCCTAGCGGCGGGCAGGCGGAGTTGGCAACGCGCCGCAGGGCCCAGCGCGCTGCGCCGGTGTCATTGTGCAATTGGATGCGAGCGGCGTACCCATCCGTCCGAAGCCCGTCGCCTGCTCGAAGGCGTAGGCGATCTGCAGGACGCCGAGATCGTCACGGCGCCGGCCCACGATCTGCAGGCCGACGGGTAATCCCTCGGCGGTGAACCCCGCCGGCACCGAGATGGCCGGACAGCAGGTGACGGAGATCCAGTAGGCTGATCGCATCCACGCCAGGTAGTGCTCCATCTGCACGCCCTCGATCTCCTTCGGCCAGTCGAGGGCGGCGTCGAAGCGAAGCGCCGTTCAGCGAACCCTCACGGCTGGGTTTCGAGGCCTTTTTCCTCGTCGGGCAGCGCCACCGAGCTGGAGAGGACCAATTTCACCGCGCCGAGCGCTTCAGTGAGGATCAGCGGCGGAGTCGCCTCGCGGGCGAGGACCTCGATCCGCTGCTGCAGGTCCGCCACCTTCTCCGGGTGATCGGCGGCCACGTTCGTCTTCTCCCCCGGATCCTGCGCCAAGTCGAAGAGCTCGACTCGTGACGGCAGCGTGGCGTTCCACACCAGCTTCCAATTGCCCTGACGGACCGCGGCGCGGAATGGCTCGATGTCGTAGACCACCTCCGCGCGCGGCGACGGCTGACCAGTGCTCAGGGTCGGCCAGACGTCCATGCCATCGAGCGGCTTGCTCTTGCCGAGCGGCGCGCCCGCCAGCCCGGTCAACGTGGGGTACATGTCCACGATGTGAATCGGCTGGTCGACGACGGAGCCCGGGCCGATGTGTCCTGGCCAGTTGGCGAGCGCGACCACCCGTGTGCCGCCCTCGTACAGCGTGCCCTTGCCGTCGCGATAGGGGCCGTTGTCGGCGGGGATCGTGCTCTTCGTCATGTCGATCTCGCCGGTGAACTTGGCCGAGCGGGGCCCGCCGTTGTCGCTCTGGAACACGATGAGGGTATCGTCCCGCATCTTGCGCTGCTCCAGCGCGTGCAGAACCCGGCCGATCTGGTCGTCCATCGCCGTGATCATCGCCGCGTAGGCGCGGCGGTCGGGATTGGCGATGTGCGCGTACCGATCGAGATAGGCCTTCGGCGCCTGGTACGGTGCGTGCGGCGCGGTGAAGGCCAGGTAGAGAAAGAGCGGCCGCTTGGGGTCGTGCCGCTCGATCACCCGCACCGCGTCGTCGCCGAGCAATTGCGTGACATACCCCTGTTCCTTGATCGGCTGGTTGTTGCGGAACCAGTCGCGCGTGCCGTGCGCCGAGTGCGTGAAGTAGTCGATCTCGCCCAACAGCGGTCCGTACGCGTAATCGAATCCGCGCTGCCGCGGCCAGTACTTGCGATCGGCGTGACCGAGGTGCCACTTGCCGACGATGGCGGTCTCGTAGCCCGCGTCCTTCAGCGCCTGGGGCAACAACCATTCGTCGGTGGCCAATCCGTATCGGCCCGCCGAGGGAATGACCAGCGTCTGCAGACCGTAGCGCTGCGGGTAGCGGCCGGTCATCAACGCGGCGCGTGACGGCGTGCACATCGGCTGCGCATAAAACTGCTCCAGCTTGGCGCCACCTTCCGCCAGCTGATCGAGGTTCGGCGTCTTGATGTCCGAGCCGTGGAAGCCGACGTCCTTCCATCCCTGATCGTCCGAGATGATGTAGACGATGTTGGGGCGTCGAGCGGCCGGCTCTGCCGCGCCCACCGGCGTCTGCCCAAAACGGCTGGCCGATAGCGCGAAGACGAACGCGATGACGCATCGTGCGGATCTCATGCAGGCTCCCTCGGGTGATCGGACGCTTCTACAGCTTCACGCGACGCAGGCGAAGCGCGTTGCTGATCACCGACACGGAGCTGAAGGTCATCGCGGCGGCGGCGAGCATGGGGCTGAGCAGAATGCCGGCGAACGGGTAGAGGACGCCCGCCGCGACGGGGATGCCGAGGGTGTTGTAGAGGAAGGCGAAGAGCAGGTTCTGGCGGATGTTGCGCATGGTGGCGCGGCTCAGGCGCCGCGCCTTGGCGATGCCGCGCAGATCGCCTTTGACCAGGGTTACGCCGGCGCTCTGCATCGCCACGTCGGTGCCGGTGCCCATGGCGATGCCGACATCGGCCTGGGCCAGCGCGGGGGCATCGTTGATGCCGTCGCCGGCCATGGCGACGCGGTGCGCGTCCTTCTGCAGCCGCTTCACCACCGCGCCTTTGTCCTCGGGCAGCACCTCGGCCTCGACGGTATCGATGCCGAGCTCGGCGGCGACCGCGCGCGCGGTGGCGCGGCTGTCGCCGGTCAGCATGACCAGGTGCACGCCCTCGCCGTGCAGCAGCCGGATCGCTTCCGGCGTGGTCGGCTTGATGGCGTCGCCGACCGCGAGGAGGCCCGCCACGCGGCCGTCGAGGACGACGAACATCACCGTCTGCCCCTTGGCGCGCCGGGTCTCGGCCGGCGGGGCGAGCGGGCCCGGAGGAACTCCGAGCGCGGCGAGCAGATGCTGGTTGCCGAGGGCGACGGCGCGGCCGCCGACCGTGCCGCGCACGCCCTTGCCGGCCATCGACTGGAAGTCGGCCGCCGGCGTGATGCGCAGGCCGCGCGCGCGCGCGGCGTCGACGACAGCGGTGGCGAGCGGGTGCTCGCTGCCGGCCTCGAGCCCGGCGGCGAGACGGAGCAGCTCGGCGTCGTCGACGCCGTCGGCAGCGACCACACCGAGCAGCTTGGGCTTGCCTTCGGTGAGCGTGCCGGTCTTGTCCACCACCAGCGTGTCGACCTGTTCGAGCACCTCGAGCGCCTCGGCGTTGCGGATCAAGACGCCAGCCTGGGCGCCGCGTCCGGTGCCGACCATGACCGACATCGGCGTCGCCAGACCGAGCGCGCACGGACAGGCGATGATGAGCACGGCGACGGCGTTGACCAGCGCGTGCGCCACGCGCGGCTCGGGACCGAACCATGCCCAGGCCAGAAAGGTCAGCAGCGCGATCGCGATGACCGCGGGCACGAAGATCGCCGCCACCGTGTCGGCGAGACGCTGGATCGGGGCGCGGCTGCGCTGCGCCTCGCCGACCATCTGCACGATGCGGGCGAGCAGCGTGTCGCGGCCGACCCGCTCGGCGCGCATGACGAAGCCGCCGGCGCCGTTGACGGTGCCGCCGGCGACGCGGTCGCCGGCGCGCTTGTCGACCGGGAGCGGCTCGCCGGTCAGCATCGATTCGTCGACGGCGCTGCCCCCCTCGACCACCACGCCGTCGACCGGCACCTTCTCGCCGGGCCGCACGCGCAAGCGGTCGCCGACCTGCACGGCGGCGAGGGCGATGTCCTCGTCGGCGCCGCCGACGCGCACGCGCCGCGCCGTCTTCGGCGCCAGACCGAGCAGCGCGCGGATCGCGCTGCCGGTGCGGCTGCGGGCGCGTAGCTCGAGCACCTGTCCGAGCAGCACCAGGACGGTGATGACGGCGGCGGCCTCGAAGTATACCGCGACCGCGCCACCGTGGTCGCGCATCACGGCGGGACAGAGGTTGGGGAACAGGGTCGCCACGACGCTGTACGCGTAGGCCACGCCGGTGCCCAGGGCGATGAGCGTGAACATGTTGAGATGGTGCGTGCGCAGCGACCGCCACCCACGCGCGAAGAAGGGCTGGCCGCCCCACAGCACCACCGGGGTGGCGAGCACGGCCTGGATCGCGTTGACGGCGCTGGCGCCGAGCGCGTGCTGCAGCGGTTGTCCGGGCAGCATCTCCGACATTGACAGCGCGAACACCGGTACGGTCGGGACCAGGCTCACCCAGAAGCGGCGGGTCATGTCGACCAGCTCCGGATTGAGGGCGTCGTCGATGCCGACGGTGCGCGGCTCCAACGCCATGCCGCAGATCGGACACGTGCCCGGTGCGTCGCGGACGATCTCGGGATGCATCGGACAGACCCACTGGGTCTTCTCGACCGCCCCGGGTGCGATCGGCTCGAGCGCCATGCCGCAGCGCGGACACGGACCCGGCGCCGGCGCGCGGACGTCGGGGTCCATTGGGCAGGTGTACGTCGCGCCAGGGACCGGCCGTGCGCCGGTGCCCGGCGGCGCGGCCTGCAGATAGCGTTCGGGCTCGGCGATGAACTTGTCGCGACAGCGGGAATTGCAGAAGGCATAGACGCGCCCGTCGTGGCGGTGGGTGCCGCCCTTCGGTGCCGCCGCGTCGACGCGCATGCCGCACACCGGGTCGCGGGCGGCGCTGTCGTCGGGGGCCGGGTGCTCCTGCGGCATGCGCCGCGAGCCTAGTCGACCGGCACCGGGTTCGAAAGCCAGCACGCCCCACCTCGTCATTGCACCTGACATGGCGTAGGTCGTGGCCTTTTCCCCCGCGGCAGCGCCCTTGGTATACGGCAGCCATGCGCTGGTATGCATCGTTGGTCCTGCTCACGTTGCCGTTGGCCGGTTGCATGGCTTCGCGCGAGACGGCCGAACGCGCCGTGCAGACGGCGGTCGCGGCGCCCCCACCGCCGCTGTTCACTGATCTCGGCACCTATCACCACCCGGTGACCTGCTCGCCGCCGGCACAGCAGTACTTCGACCAGGGGCTCCGCCTGGTGTACGGGTTCAACCACGACGAGGCGGTCCGCGCCTTCAACGAAGCGGCGCGCCTCGATCCGAGCTGCGCGATGGCGATGTGGGGGGTCGCCCTCGCACTGGGGCCGAACATCAACCTGCCGCTCGACACCGAGCGGGGCGCGGCGGCGCACGCGGCGATGCAGCGCGCCGTCGCGCTCGCACCGAAGGCGAGCGCGGCCGAGCAGGACTACATCGCGGCGCTGGCGAAGCGCTATTCGGACGATCCGGGCGCCGACCGCCAGCAGCTCGACCGCGCCTACGCCGATGCGATGCGGCAGGTGGTGCAGCGCCATCCCGACGATCTCGACGCGGCGACGCTGTACGCCGAGTCGTTGATGGACCTCCGCCCGTGGGACCTGTGGTCATCCGACGGCCAACCGCGGCCCGAGACCCCCGAGATCGTCGCGACGTTGGAGGGCGTGTTGCAGAGGGATCCCAACCACCCGGGCGCCAACCACTACTACATCCACGCCATCGAGGCTTCGCCGCACCCGGAGAAGGGTCTGCCGAGCGCGCAGCGTTTGGCCACATTGGTGCCCGGCGCCGGCCACCTGGTGCACATGCCGTCGCACATCTACATCCGCACCGGCCGCTACGCGGAGGCGGCGGCGGCCAACCGTCAGGCCATCGCCGTCGACGAGCGCTACCTCGCGGCCGTCCAGCCCGACGGCGTCTATCCGATGATGTACTACCCGCACAACATCCACTTCCTGTGGGCGGCCGCCAGCATGGACGGGCGCAGCGCCGAGGCGATCCAGGCGGCGCGCGACGTGGCGAGCAAGGCACCGCCCGAGATGGTGCGACAGATGCCGATGGTCGAGTACTTCATGCCCACGCCGTACTTCGCGCTGGTTCGCTTCGGGCACTGGCAGGAGATCCTGGCCGAGCCGCCGCCGCCCGACGATCTGCACTACAACGCCGCGATGTGGCACTATGCGCGCGGCGTCGCCTACGCGGCCACGGGGCAGTTCGCCGACGCCGAACGCGAGCGCGCGGCGCTGATCGCCGAATCACAGGCGCTCCCCGCGGACCGCATCATCGGCGACAACCAATCGGCGGCGTCGCTGGCGCGCCTCGCCTCCCTGCTGCTGGCCGGAGAGATCGCCGCGCGCCAGGGCCAATGCGAGACCGCGCTGCCCAAGCTCGAGGAGGCGGTGAGCATCCAGGACGGCCTGCCCTATATGGAGCCGCCGCCCTGGTACTACCCGGCGCGGCAGGCGCTCGGCGCGGTGCTGCTGCAGTGCGGACGGCCCGATGCCGCGGCGGTCGTCTTCCGCGAGGATCTCAAGCGCAACCCCGAGAACGGCTGGTCGCTTTACGGCCTGGCGCAGGCCCTGCGAGCGCAGGGCGATCCCGCCGCGGCGGCGGCGGCCGACGCACGGTTCCGGACCGCCTGGCGCGACGCCGACGTCGAGCTGACCGCGGCGAGGTTTTGAGGGGGGAAGGGAGAGGAGGAAGGACGAGACCTTGCAGGTTCCCGTTCCCCTTCCCGTTCCCTTGCCCTTGCCCGTTCCCTTGCCCTTGCCCTCCAGCCGACGGGGCAAGGGCAAGGGCAAGGGAACGGGAAAGGGCTTGTCCAGATCTTCCTTCCTCCCTTCTCCTTCCTTCCTCCTCGATGCCCCCTTCGGCGAGGTGAATCAGCAGCCGACGAGCCCAGCGGACTCGTCGGCTGCCGTTGCCGCGCGGACGGGCGCCGCGCGGCCTGACGGCCGTGGGGGGAGGACACGGCGCGGAACTAAAGAGCGGTGGGGCAGGTCACGTGGCAAGGTCAACGCGCGAAGCGTGTGCAGTGCGCGGCGCTCGAGGCGGCGTGCGGTGCGAACGCTGACGCGGAGCCGGCGGGCGATCTCGCGCCACGAGCACCGTCGCGCGCCGACGCCGAAGCGCAGGCGCAGGACCTGCAACTCGGACGTCGGGAGATCGCGAAACGCGCCTTCGATCTCGGCTTCGAGCGCCCGCAGCAAGGCGACCGCGGGGTCCGGGAGGTCAGCGGGGAACTGCCGCTGGAGTGCCGTCATGAGAGACTCCGATCCGCTGCCGCCCGGAGCGGCGAGCGACGTGGGTGGCGCAGGATCGTGGGCTGGGATTGCAGGTCGTCGAGGTCGTCGCTGCCTTCGTAGCGATAAGGCGCGCACAGCTCGGTGGCGAGATAGCGCTCGCCGAAGCTCGCGAGGACGACGACGATCAGCTTGCGGGTGTTCTCCGGCCGCGCCGCGTAGCGCACGGCAGCGCTCACCGCGGCGCCCGACGACG
>Ga0335084_10002852_pt1 | contig 16766 bp, 11 predicted proteins | sample Lox_Sample_44_FD_206721 | JGI IMG/M metagenome (GOLD analysis project Ga0335084, IMG submission 206721) | Soil microbial communities from Loxahatchee National Wildlife Refuge, Florida, United States - Lox_Sample_4.4 | ecosystem: Environmental > Terrestrial > Soil > Wetlands | place: USA... | reverse complement strand
CAGGATCACCACGTCGGCGTCGGGAGGCGGCTCGCGCAGGAGGAAGCTCGCCATGGCGCCGAGCACGCTGCGGGCCCCTCCCGCCCGCGGGCCGGCCGAGGCGATGAACTCGCGCGTGCGCTGCAGCTGCTCGCGCGAGACGGGGTTGAGCTCGACGCGGGCCTGCACCACGAACGGGCCCTGGGGCAGCGACGCGACCGACCCGAAGTCGAGGTCGCGCCCGGAGGCGAGCAGCGCGCGCAGGCCGGCCTGGGTGGGCACCACGAGGTGCATGCCGTCCGGGTTGCGCGGGTCCTTGACGGTGACGGCGAAGCTCTCCTCCCAGACGTCCCACAGGACGTCCACGATCCGCCCGTACACCGCGACCGGCGCCCCGCCGCCCTCCGGCCCGATCGACACGTAGATCGCGAGCACGTTCTGCAGGCCGTTCGAGAGCTCGCGCAGCGTCTCGGGCGTGATGGCCGGGCCGAGATCGGCGGTGACGCGGAGGTGCCCGTCCACGTTCTGGAGCTCCACCGGCAGCGGCGTCGCGGCGCGCGCCGGCGCCGCCGCCGCGAGGGCGAGCGCGGCGAGCGCGGCGAGCCGGCGGTGGCGGAGGTGGGCGCTCACAGGACGATGTCCAGGAAGTACCCGACCGACAGGTTGAAGGCGCCGACGGGGGTGTCGAGCCGGAGCGCCACGTCGGCGGAGACCGGCGAGCGCGAGAGGTGGGTGGCGGGGCCGCCCAGGGTCTCGGTGGAGTAGACGCCCCGCAGGCCGAGGGCGAGGTAGCCGCGCTTGAAGAAGCCGCTGCCGCCGAAGAGCGGGACGGCGTATTCGAGCCCGGCTGCGGCGAGGAACGCGTCGTAGCGGGGATCCGTGGAGAAGTTGAGCTCGAGGGCGCGGCCCAGCGCCGGGCCGATCGCGAAGTAGGAGAAGTCCGCCGCGTAGAACCGCTCGAAGAACGGCGCGCCGCCCTGCGCCGCGCCGAGCGCCGCCTGGAAGCGGAGCGGCCAGCCGAGGAGCGCGAAGGGCGACTCGAGCTGGAGGAAGTAGCGAGTGTACTCGTAGTCGCTGCCGAGCAGCGCGGAGCCGAAGGTGATCGAGGCGAGCGCCCGCATGCCCTCGGTGGGGAAGAAGAAGTCGTCGCGGGTGTCCACCTCGTAGGTGATGGCGAGGGCCGAGACCGTGGACCAGCCCGGCAGGAGCGGAGGAGCGCCGCCGGGCTCGAGGCCGGGCACGCCGCCGGGGATGTCGCGTCCGTCCACGCGGTCGAAGTGGTACGTGAAGATGAACCGATCGAACGCGCCCGAGCGGAAGCCGAACGACATCTCCCCGCCCGCGCGCTGGTACACGAGCCGGGGCGCCTGCCCGAGGTTCCCGGTGTAGCTCGCGCAGTCGGGGTCGCCGCAGGCGAACTCCTGGCCCCGCAGGAACCAGGCGGTCGTGCCGACGACCAGCCGCTGGCCGGCGACCGCCAGATCCGGGGCGAAGAAGCTGGCGCGCAGGGCGAGGCGGTCCGGATCCTGGGGCCGTCCCACCGGCGCCCCGCCGTAGACGAACGCCCCGCCGAGGCCGAGCCCGCGCCCCAGGAAGTTCTGCTGGAGGAGGCCGAGCCCGCCGTACACGCGCTGCGCGGGGGTGGACCCGATGACGAGGTCGGTCACCACGATGGTGTTCCGCTCCACGAGCGTGAACACCACCACCACGAGGCCGCGTGTGCTCCCCTTCTCGACGCGCGTGTCCACGCGCGAGAACCAACCGAGCTGGAGGAGCCGGAGCCGGGAGAGCTTCACGCGCTCGGGGTCGAAGACGTCGCCCTCCACCACGAACACGTGGCGGAGCACCGCCGCGGCCTGGGTGTGCGCGAGGCCGTGCAGCTCGATCCTCTCGATCTGGTAGCGCCGCGAGCGCTCGGCGAGCGAGGGTGGCGCCTCCGCGGGCACCGCGAGGGCGGGAGCGGCCTGGGGCGGCTCCGCGGCGGGCTCGGGCGCGGGTGCCGGCCGGTCGAGGGACGTGCCCGGCCGGTCGACGGGCCGCGGCTCCGGCTGCTGGGCCAGGGCGAGCGCGAGGGCGACGAGCGCGGCGTTCATGGTCGGCCTCTCCCGTCCGGATCAGATCGACGGTCCGGCGGTCGCGCTATTCACCGGCGCCACTCTCCCGGCGGTACGCCTGGAGGACCTCGTGCGTGGCGACGTCGAGCGGGTCGGCGGCGAGCGCCGCCTCGTAGGCGGCGACAGCGGCGGGCGCGTTGCCCAGCCGGCGGGCCACCTGCGCGCGGGCGAGGTGACGCTGCGCCTCCTCGCGGCGGGCCGGGCTGGCGTCGAGGAGATCGCGCCTCCTCGCCTCGACGAGCGCGGACGGCACGCCCGCGGAGATGCAGCGGGCGATGCCCTTCCAGTTCCCGCGCTGGGCGTCGTAGCTGAGGCGCGAGGGAGGCGAGCCCAGGGCGGACTGCGCCGTCTCGATGCGCGCCAGGAGCGCCGTGGCCCGCGCGGGGTGATCGGCCGCTGCCGGCCGCATGCGGATGCTCTCGAGGTCGTCGCGGAGGGACTTCAGCGCGCGGCGGATGTCCGAGAACTCCGCGTCGGGCGGGACGCCCAGGAGCTCGTAGTGCGAGTTCGTCGTGCGCGCCTCGAGCGCCCGGAGCCGCTCGCCGGGCCCGGGCGGCGGGGGCCGGGAGCCGGTGTCGGCGCGGGGCGCCTCGCGGCGCGGCTTCACCTCGTCGGCGAGCGCGGTGATGGCGGCGCGGACCTCGGGCGGCGGGTCCACGAACTGCACCGCGAGGCCGGGCGCCATCCTCCACGCGGCCGCCTCCGCGGGCGACACGTGACGGACCACCTCGGCCGGCACCTCGACCTTGCCGCGCAGGCTGGGATGGGTGAGCACGACCTTCACCCGCGACATGACCGGCGGCATCCCCGACTCGGCGCGGAGGAACAGGCCGGCGCGCGTCAGCTCCACGAGCGGGAGCACGAGCGGCTTCGCCCCCTCCACCAGGAGCTCGGCTCCGAACCCGACCTGGGCGGGCGGCGGGGGCGTGAGCGCCGGCGCGGGGGTCAGGGCCGGCGCCGGGGCGGCCGCGGGCGCCGGCACGGCCCTCTCCGGCGGCTCCCGCGGCACCGACCGGAGCGCCTCGGCGAAGCTGGCCATGTCCGGGAAGCGCGCGGCGGGGTCCTTCTCCAGCGCGCGCAGGATGGCCCTCTCCAGCACCGGGTCCACCGGCACGATCTCGGAGGGCCGGGGCGGCGCCTTCTGCATGTGAGCGAGGAGGAGCTGGGTCACGCTGCGCGCCTGGAAGGGCAGGCGGCCGGTGGCGAGCTCGAAGGCCATGACGCCGAGCGCGTAGACGTCGGTCCTTGCGTCGATGGTGCCGTCCTCGCACTGCTCGGGCGACATGTACTCGGGCGTGCCGATGATGACGCCGGCCTCGGTGCGCCCCGCAGTGCGGCCGGCGGTGCGCAGCTTCGCGATGCCGAAGTCCACGAGCTTCACGAAGTGCGCCTTGCCGCGGCGCTGCACGAGAAACACGTTCTCGGGCTTGAGGTCGCGGTGGACCACGCCGGCCTCGTGGGCACGCTGGAGCGCGTCGCAGAGCTGCAGGAGGATGTCGAGCGCCACCGGGAGCTCGACCGTTCCCGCCTTCTCGATGGCCGCGAGGGTCGCGCCGTCGAGGTACTCCATCACGTAGTAGTAGCGGCTCGGCGGCAGGAGGTTGAGGTCGTAGATGCCGACGATGTTCTCGTGGCCGATGAGGTTGACCGCCTTCGCCTCGTCGTAGAAGCGGGCGACGGTCTGGGGCTCCGAGGACATCGACTCGTGCAGGAACTTGATGGCCACCCGGCTGCCGATGACCGGGTGCTCGGCGAGGTAGACGGTGCCCATGCCGCCCTTGCCGAGCAACTTCACCACCTGGAAGGACCCCACCCTCTGGCCGACGAGCGGGTCCACCACCGCGGGTGGTATGGCCGCGTCCTGCGGGACGGCCGGCGGGGGCGCCGCCGCGGCCGGCGCCGGCGGGGCGGGAGCGACCTGCGCGGGTGGCGATCCTCCGAACTGGAGCGTCGCGCCCGACGGCGGCAGCGACTCGGTGATGGGCTGGCGCGGGCCCGGCTGCGGTGGGGTCGAGGGCGGCGAGGCGGGCGGGGGCGAGGCCTCCCCGCCGAACAGGAGGGTCGCCGCCGGCTCCACCGGGCACGGCTCCGCCGGAGGGTGCGAGCCCCCGCACCGCTCGCATCTCGGGGCCGAGCCCCCTGCGCCGGAACCCTGGATCTGCACGCTCGCGGTCCGCGCCGGAGCGTAGCAGAGGACCGCACCGGAGGCAGGATCCGAGCCTCCCACGGGCACCGGAGGCAGGATCCGAGCCTCCCACGGCGGGGAGCCCCGGACACCCTGGCGCAGGCCTCGGTCGAGGGCGCGACCGCGCTCGGCGGGCGAGAGACCCAAGAGCTGAAAGCGAGCCGCGAGCGCTGGACCCTCGAAAACCCTTGACGGCCTGCGCTCGACCCTAGGATTGCTTACCTGCTGTCTCGTCGAGAGAACGAAAATGGCCGACTACCGGAAGATGACCCTGGAGACCCTGCGCGAGCTGGCGAGGAAGGCGCTCGGGCCCGGGCACTCGAAGCGGACGAAGTCCGAGCTGATCGCGCTCCTCGAGGGCGGCGATGCGAACGCACGGGCGCCGAAGCCGGCGGGGAAGGCCCCGGCCGCGAAGGGCGCGGGGAAGCCCCGGGCCGCCGCGGCGCCCGCCCGGAAGGCACCGGCCCGCGCCGGGCGCGCGCCCGAGGCGGCGGCGGACGACGGCACGCCGGGGGCGGAGGGCTACTTCGTGGCCCGCGTTCGCGGCGAGGACGCCGTGCGCGAGGCGCCGCACCACCTCACCGAGACCGCGTCCGACGCCCCCGGGCAGTGGCGCGGCGAGGAGCCCCAGCCGCAGAGGCCCGAGGAAGGCCTCGGCGATCTCCCCTGGAGCTACGGCGACGACGCGTTCGTGGCGCTTCCGCGTGACCCGCGCACCCTGTTCGTCTACTGGGACCTCGGCGCCGGGACGACGCGCTCCGCCTTCGCCGGCCTCGAGGGCGCGAAGGCGGAGCTCCGCCTCTTCGCGCGCACCGGCGCGGGCTGGGAGCTCGCGCGCACCGTGAGCCTCGCGCTCGAGTCCCGGGGCTACTACCTCCACGACCTCGACCCGGGCCGGGTCTACCGGGCCGAGATCCACGCCCTGGGGCGCGACGGAACGGACCGGATGGTCGGCGGCGGATCGAACGAGATGATGCTCCCTCCGCTCGGGCCCTCGCCGGTCATCGACGATCGGTTCATCCGCATCCCCTGGGACATGCCGCTCGGACGGCTGCTGGGACCGGGCCACGCCGGTGGCCCGTTCTCGGACGAGGCCCGGGCCCTGCTCGCCCGGCTCAGCGACTGGTCGCGCTTCGGAAGCGGAGGCGGGAGCATCGGCGGCATCGGCGCTCCCGCGGGCGGCGGAGGGCGCGGACCCGGGTCGTCGCCGGCCGGGGCGTGGGGGTCGGGCTCGGGGAGGGGCGTCTAGATGGCCGACGTGGTGGGCTACCTCTCGCTCCATCTCCATGCCCACCTTCCGTTCGTCCGGCACCCCGAGTACGAGGACTTCCTCGAGGAGGACTGGCTCTACGAGGCCATCTCCGAGACCTACCTGCCGCTCCTCCGGATCTTCGACCGCCTCACCGACGAGGGCGTCCCGTTCCGCATCTCGCTCACCATGTCGCCGCCGCTCGTGGCGATGCTGCGCGACGAGCTGCTCATGGCGCGCTACGCGCGCCGCCTCGACCGGCTGTGCGAGCTGGCCGACCGCGAGGTGGCGCGCACCCGCACCGACCCGACGTTCCACGGGCTGGCGATCCACTACCAGCAGGAGTTCCGCGAGCTCCGCTCGCTGTTCAACGACCGCTACCGCCGCGACCTCGTGGCGGCGTTCCGGCGGCTGGAGGACGCGGGCCGGCTCGAGATCGTCACCTGCGGCGCCACCCACGGCTTCCTGCCGCTCATGCAGCAGCACCCCGAGGCGGTGCGCGCCCAGATCGCCGTCGCGGCACGCCACCACCGTCGTCACTTCGGCAAGGACCCGGCCGGCATCTGGCTGCCCGAGTGCGGCTACTTCCCGGGCCTGGACGCGTTCCTGGCCGAGGAGAACATCCGCTTCTTCTTCGTGGACACGCACGGGATCGGCGACGCCACGCCCCGCCCGCGCTTCGGCGTGTACGCGCCGATCTACACGCCCACCGGCCCGGCCGCGTTCGGGCGCGACCCGGAGTCGTCGCTGCAGGTGTGGAGCGCGGAGTCGGGTTACCCCGGCGACCCCGACTACCGGGAGTTCTACCGGGACATCGGATGGGACCTCGAATACGAGTACGTGAAGCCGTACATCCAGCCCACCGGCCAGCGGAAGAACGTGGGCATCAAGTACTTCCGCATCACCGGACGCACCGCCCACAAGGAGCCGTACGACCCGCACCGGGCCCGGGAGCGCGCCGCGGTGCACGCCGGGAACTTCATGTTCAACCGCGAGCGCCAGATCGAGCACCTGGCCTCGCGCATGGACGGCGTGAAGCCCATCGTGGTCTCGCCGTACGACGCCGAGCTCTACGGTCACTGGTGGTACGAGGGCCCCGCTTTCATCGACTTCCTCGTCCGCAAGGTGGCGTTCGACCAGCGCATCTTCCGGCTGGCGACGCCGGGCGAGTACCTGCGCGAGAACCCGGAGCAGCAGCTCGCCACCCCTCCGCTGTGCTCGTGGGGCGCGGGCGGCTACGGCGGCGTGTGGCTGGACGGCTCGAACGACTGGATCTACCTGCACCTGCACAAGGCGGCCGAGCGGATGATCGCGCTCGCCCGCGACTACCGCGCGCCCACCGAGCTCGAACGCCGCGCCCTCGACCAGGCCGGCCGGGAGCTCCTGCTCGCCCAGTCCTCGGACTGGGCCTTCATCATGAAGACCGGAACGATGGTGGATTACGCGATCCGGCGGACGAAGGAGCACGTGCTCCGCTTCACGCGCCTCCACGACCAGATCCGCTCGGGGCAGATCGATTCCACCTGGCTCGCCCAGGCGGAGTCGCGCGACAACGTCTTCCCGGAGATCGACTACCGGCTGTGGGCGCCGAGGTAGGCGGTCGTGCCCCCGGGACTGCCGCGGCCGGCTCCTGCGTTCTCGCGTTGACGGCCCGGGGGCGCCCCACTACCCTCCCGCGTTCAGCCTCGGCGAAACCCGAGGCGAAACCGAGGCATGCGCGACCAGAGCCCCCCCGGCAACCCTCCGCCCGCCGCGCGCGAGGACCTCGGCGCCGCCGAGCGCGAGATCGTCGACCAGCGGGCGAAGAAGGCCGACGCGCTCCGCGCCCTCGGCGTGAACCCGTTTGGAAACGGGCGAAGGCCCGAGCACGTCGCCGCCGACCTCCAGACGCGGTATCGCGACCTCCCCGCCGAGGAGATCGCCAGGGATCCCGGCGCCTGGACCGTGGCCGGCCGCGTGCTCGCCATCCGGGCCTTCGGGAAGGCCGCGTTCCTCAAGGTGCGCGACCGCTCCGGCGACCTCCAGGTCTGGGTGAAGAAGGACCGGCTTTCGGAGAAGGAGTTCGAGGTCTACCGGCTGCTCGACGTGGGCGACCTGGTGCTCGCGTCCGGCCCGGCGACACGAACCAAGACCGGCGAGCTGACGCTCGAGGCGACCGCCTTCACGATCCTCACGAAGGCGCTGCGGCCCCTCCCGGAGAAGTGGCACGGGCTCACCGACGTGGAGCAGCGCTACCGGCAGCGCTACGTGGACCTCGTCGTGACGCCGGGGGTGCGCGACGTGTTCGCGAAGCGCTCGCGCATCGTCTCCACCATCCGGCGCTTCCTCGACGCTCGCGGCTACCTCGAGGTGGAGACGCCCACCCTGCACAAGCCGGAGGAGGCGGGCGGCGCCGCGGCCCGGCCCTTCGAGACCCACCACAACGCGCTCGACATCGACCTCAAGCTCCGCATCGCCACCGAGCTGCACCTGAAGCGGCTCGTGGTGGGCGGCCTCGAGCGCGTCTACGAGATCGGGCGCATCTTCCGGAACGAGGGGATCGACCGGCGCCACAACCCCGAGTTCACCACCATCGAGTTCTACGAGGCCTACGCCACCCACGAGGACCTCGTCCGCCTCACCGAGGCGCTCTTCCACGAGCTCGCGCTCGCCGTGAACGGCTCGCCGGTGGTGACCTTCCAGGGCCAGGCCATCGACCTCACCCCGCCGTACCCGCGCGTCTCGCTCGTCGAGTCCGCCGCGCGCGCGCTCGGGCTCGCGCCCGAGGACGCGCTGGCCGGACGTGGGCTCGCCGAGGCGCTCGGCCGCGCCGCCGCGCGGGAGAACGACTCCGACCAGGCCTGGAAGCTGGAGCAGGCGGCCAGGAAGGGGCCCGGCGAGGCGCTGGCCCTCGCGTTCGAGATCTTCGGCGAGCCCGCGCTGCCCGCCGATCGCCCGGCGTTCGTGGTCGACTTCCCCATCGAGACGAGCCCGCTCTCGCGCCGGCGCGACTCCGACCCTCGCCTGGTCGATCGCTTCGAGCTCTTCGTGGCCGGCATGGAGCTCGCGAACGCGTTCTCCGAGCTCAACGACCCCGGCGACCAGCGTGCCCGCTTCGAGGCGCAGGTGAAGGCCAGGGCGGCCGGCGACGAGGAGGCGATGCCCTACGACGAGGACTTCGTTCGCGCCCTCGAGCACGGCATGCCCCCCACAGCCGGCGAGGGCGTCGGCATCGACCGCCTCACCATGTTGCTCACCGACTCGCCCTCCATCCGCGACGTGATCCTCTTTCCGCTCCTCAAGACGCGCGAGTGAACGCCGAGATCCACGGCGCGGCCCAGGCGCCCGCCACCGCCCCCCCGCCCCCCGCCGGGCCCGCGGCCGTCCCCGCCTCCGACGGCGCCGGCCACCCGGCCGCGCCGGTGTTCTCGAAGGGCTCGTTCGTGCTCGTCGCGCTCGGGCTCTTCGGCGGCGCCGCGCTCGGGCCGCTCTTCGCCACCCTGTTCGCCGACCGGCTCGCCCTGCCGGCCGGGGCGGCCACCGGCCTCGGCGTGCTCGCGGCCGGGGTCCTCGCCGGGTCGCTCGGCGCGGCAGCGGCGCTCACCGGGAGACGGCTGGCGTTCTACGAGCTCGCGGCGGCCGGCCTGCTCTGGTCGGCGCTCGTCGTGCTGGCGGCCGCCTTCGCGCCCGGGCTCCGCGCGGGGGGAGGGCCGATCGCCGCGCTCGAGGCGCAGGGGACGATGGTGCTCGTGCTGGGCCTCCTCGGCGCGGGCTTCCTCTCCGGCATCGCGGTGTTCGCGGGCGCCTCGGCGGCCTACCTCCTCGCCGGCGCGGGCCATCTCGACGCCTCCATGTCGTACGAGCTCTTCGTCGCGCGCAGCCACCTCCGGCTCGACCCGCGGGTGCTCGCGGCGCTCTTCGCCCTCGTGGTGACCGGGCTCGTGCCCGGGCTGCTCGTGCTCCTCGTGGTCTCGCTCGTGCGGGACGCCCGGGAGCGGCGCGCCTGGCGGCGCGGCGAGCTCACCGACCCGGCTCGCATGCCGGCGACGCTCCTCATGACGCTCATCTCGATCGGCGGCGTGGCGATCGGGGTGTGGGCGCTCACCGTGGTGCTGTCGGTGATGAGCGGCTTCGAGGCGGACCTGAAGCGGAAGATCCTCGGCCACCGGGCCCACGGGATGCTGCTCACCTACGGCCAGGACGAGCTGTCCGACTGGCAGGCCGTGCGGGAGAAGGTGCTGGCCGTACCCGGCGTCCGGGGTGCGACGCCCTTCCTCTACAACGAGATCATGCTGTCGGCCGGCCAGAACCTGACCGGCGCCGTGCTCGAGTCGATCGACCCGGAGACCGTGGGCACGGTGACCGAGCTGCCCCGCAACGTGGAGGAGGGCTCGCTCGACTGGCTCTCCCACCCCGACCGGATCCCGCCGGTCCCGCGCCCGGGGATCGAGGGCCAGCCGATTCCCGCCGAGGCGCCGCGCCGGGCGCTGCCCGGCATCGCGGTGGGCCGCGAGCTCGCGCGCTCGCTGCGGGTCTTCGTGGGCGACGAGGTGAACGTGGTCTCGCCGCTCGGCGACCTCGGGCCGGCCGGGCCCCAGCCCAGGAGCCGCGCCTTCCGGGTGGCGGCCATCTTCTACACGGGGATGTTCGAGTACGACTCGAAGTGGGCCTACATCGACCTCGCCGAGGGCCAGCGCTTCTTCGCGGTCGGAGCCGGACGGGCCGTTCCCGGGAAGGAGGGCGCGCGCCCCGAGCGCGCCGTCACCGGCCTGCAGATCAAGGTGGACGACGTGGACCGGGCGCGGGCGGTGATGGGCCGCATCGTGTTCGAGCTGGGCGGCTGGCCGTTCCGCGCCAAGGACTGGGGCGAGCTCAACCGCAGCCTCTTCTCGGCGCTCCAGATGGAAAAGCTGGTGATGGCGGTGATCCTCGGCTTCATCGTGCTGGTGGCGAGCTTCATCATCGTGGCCACGCTCATCATGCTCGTGCTGGAGAAGCGCCGGGAGATCGCCATCCTCGAGGCGATGGGAGCGGGCGTGCCCAGCATCATGAAGGTGTTCGTGGCCGAGGGCGTGATCATCGGGGCCATCGGCACGGCGTTCGGCCTCATCCTCGGGCTCGGCACGTGCCTCCTCATCGACAAGGTCGGCATCCCGCTCGACCCGGAGGTCTACTACATCGCGAACCTGCCGGTGCTGGTGGAGCCGTCCCAGTTCATGCTGGTGGCGCTCGCGGCCCTGGCCATCTCGTACCTCGCCACGCTCTACCCGGCCACCAAGGCCGCCCGGCTGCGGCCGGTGGACGGCCTGAGGGACGAGTGATGCCCGCCCCGTTCATCCGCATCACCGGGCTGGAGAAGGCGTACCGGATGGCGGACCGGCGCCTGGAGGTGCTGCGCGGCATCGACCTCGACATCGAGGCCGGGGAGCTCGTGGCGCTCACCGGGCCCTCCGGCGCAGGCAAGACCACCTTCCTCCACCTCCTCGGCACGCTCGACGTGCCCACCCGCGGGCGCGTCCTGTTCGACGGCGCCGATCCCTTCGAGCTCGGCGAGGAGGGCCTGGCCCGCTTCAGGAACGCGTCCGTCGGCTTCGTGTTCCAGAGCCACCACCTCCTGCCCGAGTTCACCGCCCTCGAGAACACCATGATGCCCGCCCTCATCCGGCGGATGCCGCGTGCCGAGGCCCGGCGGCTGGCCGTCGAGAGGCTCGAGGTGGTGGGCCTCGCCGACCGGATGGAGCACCGGCCGGGCGAGCTGTCGGGCGGGGAGGGGCAGCGCGTTGCGCTGGCCCGGGCGCTCTGCCTGGAGCCCCGGCTCCTGCTCGCCGACGAGCCCACCGGCAACCTCGACCCCGGCACGGCCGAGGGGATCCATCGCCTGCTCGCCGATCTCAACGCGCGCCTGGGCATCACCGCGGTCGTCGTCACCCACAACGAGAAGCTGGCCTCGGCCCTGCCCCGGCGGCTGCGGCTGGACCGGGGACGGCTCGCGTGATCGTGTGGGCAGGCCGCTCAACATCGGGTTTGAGGTTTTCCGGATCCCGGTCTAGATTCCCCCGCCCCGTGAAGCTCGTCCTCCCGATCACGGCCGCCCTCGCGGCGTCGATCCTCGCGCTCTTCGCCCCTCCCAGCTCCGCCCAGGAGGCCCCGGCCGCCGGGCCGGTGGTGAAGGACGTGCGCGTGGAGGGCAACCGCCGCGTCGAGGTCGACGTCGTCAAGGCGGCGGTCTCGCAGAAGAAGGGCGTGCCCTTCGACCCCAAGGCCGTGGCGAAGGACATCCGCACGCTCATGAAGCTGGGCTACTTCGCGGACGTGCAGATCTTCCGCGAGGGCGACCCCTCGGCGCCGGTGCTGGTCATCAAGGTGGTCGAGCGTCCCACCGTGGCCGAGGTGAAGCACGAGGGCAACGACGAGCTCTCCAACGACGACCTGAAGGACACCATCGAGCTCAAGCCCTTCGACCTGCTCGACCTCGCCAAGGTCCAGAAGGACGTGAAGAAGATCCAGGATAAGTACGTCGAGAAGGGGTACTACCTCGCGGAGGTCACGTACCGCCTGAACCCGAAGCCCGAGAACCAGGTCGACGTCGTCTACGTCATCAACGAGAAGGCGAAGGTCCTGGTGAAGGACATCCGGTTCGTCGGCAACGATCACGTGCCGGACGACGAGATCCTCCAGTACATGCAGACTCGGCCGGGCGGCTACCTCTCCGGCATGTCGCAGCTCGGGACGTTCAAGGAGGACGCGTTCGAGCACGACATCCAGGCGGTCAGCGCCGTGTACCTCGACCGCGGCTACGTGATGGTGAAGGTCGGCAAGCCCACCCTCTCGCTCTCCCCGGACCGCCGCTTCATCTACATCACCATCCCGGTGGAGGAGGGCGATCCGTACAGCATCGGGCAGATCAAGTTCTCGGGCCAGCTGCTCGGGCAGGAGGCGCGGTTGCGCTCGCTGGTGCGGTCGCGCCAGGGCATGACGTTCGTGCGCTCCACCGTGGGGCAGGACCTCTTCGCGGTGGGCGACGTCTACCGCGACCTCGGCCACGCGTACGCCAACGTCACGCCCCTCACCACCACCGACGCCGAGAAGCGGATCATCGACATCGACTTCTCGGTGCAGCCCGGCCCGGTGGTCCGCTTCGAGCGCATCGACGTGGTGGGCAACGAGCGGACCCGCGACAAGGTCATCCGCCGGGAGCTCAAGATCTACGAGGGCGAGCTCTACAGCGGCACCGGCATCAAGGCCTCCAAGGCCCGCGTGACCGCGCTCGGCTACTTCGAGACCGCCGAGATCACCACCAAGCCGGGCTCGGCCGACGACAAGATCGTCGCCGTGGTCGAGGTGAAGGAGCGCTCCACCGGCACCTTCCAGGTCGGCGCCGGGTTCAGCTCCTACGAGAACTTCGTCCTCACCGGCCAGATCTCGCAGCAGAACTTCTTCGGGTGGGGCCAGACGCTGTCCCTGCAGGTGCAGTGGTCCTCGATCCGTCAGCTGGGCCAGATCCAGTTCATCGAGCCGTACTTCCTCGACACGAAGTGGACCTTCGCCTTCGACCTCTACGCCACCGAGGGCCTCTACACGAGCTTCACCCGCCGTACCATTGGCGGCGCGCTGACCTGGGGCTACGAGCTCTCGGGCCTGGCGCCGTACTGGAAGTTCGCCGAGCGGCTGGACGACGTCCGCCTCATCGCCACCTACACCAACGAGCGCATCTCGGTGATCAACCCGGCGCCCGGGATCATCTCGAGGTCGCTCCAGTCCGGCTCGACGAGCTCGATCCGGCTCACGCTCCAGATCGACAAGCGCGACAACCGCATCTCGCCGACCAACGGCTACTACGCCTCCACCAGCTTCGAGGTGGCGCCGCCGTTCCTCGCGCCCGAGATCTTCGGCAAGGCCTACCTCTTCACCCGCTCGGCGGTGGACCTGCGCGGCTACCGGCCGCTGGGCTGGGGCTTCGTCGGCCGCCTGCGCCTGGCCTTCGGGACCATCCGGGCCTGGGATGCCGCGCACCCCATACCCGTCTCCGAGCTGTTCTACGTGGGCGGCATCAACTCGCTGCGCGGGTACCCGTACCTCTCCATCTCGCCCATCCGGCGCACCCTGGGCTCGGGCGACCCGAACTCGCCGACCTCCACGGTGGCGGCCGGCGGCGACTGGCAGGTCGTGCTCAACAGCGAGCTCGAGTTTCCGCTCATCCAGCAGGTGGGCATGCGCGGGGTGGTGTTCTTCGACGCCGGCAATGCCTTCGCCTACAAGAGCAGCGAGTTCGAGAAGTCGGGCTACGACCGGCCGCTGTTCCGCTCCGCCGGCTTCGGGTTCCGCTGGCAGTCGCCCATCGGTCCCCTGCGGTTCGAGTGGGGCATTCCGCTCGACCGGCGCCGGAACCCCAGCACCGGCGAGTACATCGACAAGTCCCTGGACTTCCAGTTCACGATCGGCAACTTCTTCTGACGGGAGATCACGATGAAGCACCACATCACGCTCGCCACCGTCCTGGGGATCGCGCTCCTCGCGCGGCCCGTCGCGGCCGTCGACGTCAAGCTCGGCTACGTGGACCTGCAGCGCGCCCTCAACGAGGTGGACGAGGGCAAGGCGGCGAAGGCGCTCCTCAAGAAGGACTTCGAGGAGAAGCAGAAGCAGCTCGACGCCGGCAAGACCGACTTCGAGAAGGCCCGCGCCGACTTCGACAAGCAGCAGGTGGTGATGTCCGACCAGGCCAAGCGCGACAAGGCCAGCGAGCTCGACCGGCGCGCCATGGAGCTGCAGGCGACCTACCAGAAGCTGCAGCAGGACCTCATGAAGCGCGAGCAGGAGATGACCGGCGGCATCTTCCAGAAGATGTCCGACATCGTCCGCGAGATGGCCGAGGCCGACGGGATCACCATGGTCCTGGAGCGCAACGCCGGCGTGGTGTACGCGCTGCCCGCCCTCGACCTCACGAACGAGCTCATCCGCAAGTACAACGCCCGCCACCCACCCACCTCCGCAGCCGCCCCCGCGGCGGCCGCGGCCGCGCCGAAGAAGGACGCGGCGAAGGCCCCGGCCGCGGCCAAGCCGGCGGGCGACAAGAAGTAGCGTGGCGTTCGCGCTCTCGGAGCTCGCCGCGCGCGTCGGCGGCGAGGTGAGCGGCGACGGGTCCCTGACCGTCGAGGGGGTGGCCTCGCTCGAGCGGGCCGGGCCCGCGCACCTCTCCTTCTTCGCCAACAGGAAGTACCGGAAGGCCTTCGAGGCGTCCCGCGCCGGCGCGGTGGTGGTCGAGCAGGCGGAGCGCGTGCCCGAGGGCCGCACGGTCCTCAGGGTGGCGAACGCCTACCTCGCCTTCGCGAAGATCTCCTCCCTGTTCCACCCGCCGCCGGCTGCGGTCCCGGGCATCGCGCCCGAGGCGGTGGTGCACCCGTCGGCCCAGGTCCACCCGAGCGCGCAGGTGATGCCGCTCGTCTCGGTGGGCGCGGGCGCCCGGGTGGGCGCGCGCACGATCCTCCACCCTGGCGTGCACCTCGGGGAGGGCGCGTCGGTCGGCGACGACTGCCTGCTCTACTCGGGCGTGATCGTGCGCGAGCATTGCACGATCGGCCACCGGGTGATCCTCCAGCCCGGCTGCGTCATCGGCTCGGACGGCTTCGGCTTCGCGTTCGACATGGCCGGCGAGGGCCAGGGCCCGCGTCACTACAAGGTCCCGCAGATAGGGATCGTCGTCGTGGAGGACGACGTGGAGATCGGTGCCAACACCGCCGTGGACCGCGCCGCGCTGGGAGTGACCCGCATCGGCCGGGGGGCGAAGCTCGACAACCTGGTGCAGATCGCGCACAACGTCGAGGTGGGGCCGCTCTCGCTGCTGGTGGCCCAGGTCGCCATCGCCGGCTCCACCAGGCTGGGCATGGGCGTGGTGGTCGGCGGGCAGACGGGAATCGTGGGCCACCTGCAGATCGGCGACGGCGTCAAGATGGGCGCCAAGACGGGCGTCATGGAGGATCTCGAGCCCGGCGCCGTGGTGTCGGGCTCGCCGTCGCAGCCCCACGCCGAGTGGTTGAAGAGCATGGCGCTCGTGGCCCAGCTGCCCGAGCTGCGCCGGGAGCTTCGCGAGCTCAGGAAGCGACTGGCCGAGCTGGAGGCCGCGGCTGCCGCGGGGAGGAAGCCATGAGCGACGCCGCGCAGGCCGTCGTGCTGGACATCGAGGCCATCCAGAAGCTCCTGCCGCACCGGCCGCCCTTCCTGCTGGTGGACCGGGTGGTGGCGCTCGAGCCGGGGAAGCGCATCGTCGCCCTGAAATCCGTCACCATGAACGAGCCGTTCTTCCAGGGCCACTTCCCGGGCCACCCGGTGATGCCGGGCGTGCTCATCCTGGAGGCGATGGCGCAGGCCGCGGCGCTCCTCGCCATGAAGTCCCTGCCGCCCGCGGACGCGGATCACAAGCTCACCTACCTCATGGGCATCGACGGCGCCCGCTTCCGTCGCCCGGTGGTGCCGGGCGACCGGCTGGAGCTCGTGCTCGAGATCACGAAGGGCAAGGGCTCGGTCTGGAAGGAGCACGGCGAGGCCTTCGTCGAGGGCAAGCTGGTGGCCGAGGCGGACTTCATGGCCATGCTCACCGATCCGCCGGCCTAGCCGGGCGGATCGAAGCGGGAGGTCGCCATGCCCATCCACACCACCGCCGTCGTCGAGTCCGGGGCACGGGTGGACCCGAGCTGCGACGTCGGGCCGCTCGCCTACGTCGGCCCGCACGTGACCCTCGGCCCGCGGTGCGTGCTCGGGCCCCACGCCGTGGTCACCGGGCACACCACCCTGGGCGCCGACAACCGCGTCTTCTCACACGCCGTCATCGGCGAGGTGCCCCAGGACCTCAAGTACAGCGGCGAGCCCACCCGCGTCGAGATCGGGAACGGAAACACCTTCCGCGAGTTCGTCACGATCAACGCCGGAACCGTGCAGGACCGCTCGGTGACGAGCATCGCCGACGGCTGCCTGTTCATGGCCAGCAGCCACGTCGGCCACGACTGCGTCATCGGCAACCGGGCCATCATCGCCAACTCGGTCGGGATCTCGGGCCACGTCCTCGTCGAGGACGACGTCCACGTGGGCGGCATCTCCGGCGTGCACCAGTTCGTCCGGGTGGGGAAGCTGTCGTTCGTGGGCGGCCTCACCGGCGTCGTGATGGACGTCGCGCCGTATTGCACCGTGAACGGCCCGCGCGCCGAGCTGGCGGGCCTCAACGTGGTGGGCCTGCAGCGCTCCGGCATGGGCGAGGAAGCGATCGGGC
>Ga0335084_10002851_pt1 | contig 16770 bp, 16 predicted proteins | sample Lox_Sample_44_FD_206721 | JGI IMG/M metagenome (GOLD analysis project Ga0335084, IMG submission 206721) | Soil microbial communities from Loxahatchee National Wildlife Refuge, Florida, United States - Lox_Sample_4.4 | ecosystem: Environmental > Terrestrial > Soil > Wetlands | place: USA... | reverse complement strand
CCCCGCCCCGCCGCGATGGCCCGCGCGATGCCGTCGCGGTGCCGGCGGCCGGCGCGGCGGTGGTCGCGGCGGGCGCCGAGGGCGCGCCGCGCAAGCGTCGCCGCCGGCGCCGCGGCGGGCGCGGTGGCGCCAAGGGTGGCGCGGGCGCGGCGGCCGACGGCGCGGCGGCTGCCGGGGGCGCGCCGGCCGAGGGCGCGCCGCCGGGCACCGACAGCGGGCTGCCACGCGCGGGGCGCTACGCGCTGCTCGGCGCGGCGCTGCTCGGCGCGGCCGCGATCGCCTGGTGGGCGCTCAGCGGCTGAACGCGCCCTACAGCAGCTCGGCGACCGAGTCGACGCCGGCAAAGCCGGCCGTATCGCGCGCCGGACGCCCGGAGTCGGGGTGACGGATGGCGCGCAGCCAGGCGATGCCGTAGTCGCGCGCGGCGCGCAGCACCGGCAGGCTGTCGTCGACGAACAGCGTCCGGGCCGGGTCGAAGCGCTCGGCGGCGGCGAAGCGGGGCCAGAACGCCGGATCCTCCTTCGGCACGCCGAACGGATGCGTCGAGTAGACCCGGTCGAGGTGTCCGGCGAGGTCGACATGCTCGTCCTTGATCGCGAGCGTCTCGGGGTGCGCGTTGGTCAGCAGCAGCCGGCGCTTGCCGAGGTCGCGCAGGCGTCCGAGGAAGGCCTCGGCGCCCGGGATCCAGGCGACCTGCTCGCGCACGCCGCGCTTGATGGTGCGGATGTCGAGGCCGAGCTCGCGGCTCCAGTAGTCGATGCAGTACCAGTCGAGCCGGCCGCGCGCCGCCGCGAAGCGCGGCATCAGCGCCTCGAGCGCCGCCGCGGGCGTCAGCCCGTAGGTCTCGGCGTAGACGCCGGGCACGTGCTCCTGCCAGAACCAGTTGTCGAAGCGCAGGTCGAGCAGCGTGCCGTCCATGTCGAGCAGCACCGTGTCGATCTCGTCCCAGGGCAGCGGCGTGGTCGGCGGCTTCACGCCTCTATGATATAACGCGCTGCCCGCCGGGACCCCCGATGCAACCCGTTCCCCACCTGCTCCTGACCGACGTCGTGGCGCTCGCGCGCGAGGCGGGCGAGGCGATCCTCGCGGTGTACGCCGGCGAGTTCGACGTCGCGCGCAAGGGCGACGATTCGCCGCTGACCATCGCGGACCTGCACGCGCACCGGATCATCGCCGCCGGGCTCGAGCGGCTCACGCCCGGGGTGCCCGTGATCTCCGAGGAGGCGCCCGCGCCGCCGCTCGCCGAGCGCGGTCGCTGGGAGTGGCTCTGGCTCGTCGACCCGCTCGACGGCACGCGCGAGTTCGTCGAGCGCAGCGGCGAGTTCACGGTGAACATCGCGCTCATCCACCACCAGCGGCCGGTGCTCGGCGTCCTGCACGTGCCGCTGTCGGGGACGGACTACTACGCGGCGGCCGCGAGCGGCGCCTTTCGCCAGGATCGCGGCGGCGTCGCCCAGCGGATCGCGGCGCGCGCCGCGATCGCGGGCCGGCCGCGCGTCGTCGCCAGCCGCTCGCACCGCGGCAGCCGGCTGGACGGCTTCTTCGCCCGGCTCGGGCCGCACGAGTTCCGGCCGCTCGGCAGCGCCGCGAAGTTCGGCCTGATCGCCGACGGCAGCGCCGACCTCTACCCGCGCGTCGGCCCGACCTCGGAATGGGATACCGCGGCCGGGCAGGCGATCGCCGAGATCGCCGGCGCCCGGGTCGTCGACCGCGACGGCGCGGTGCTGCGCTACAACGCGCGCGACAGCCTGGTGAACCCGGACTTCGTCTGCTACGCCGATCCCTCGCGGCCCTGGCACAGCTACCTGTGAGCCGCGCATGACCGAGTTCGCGACCTTTGCGGTCCTCGCCGCGGCGCTGGTGCTGCTGTGGCGCGCCGCCGTCGAGGCGCGCGCGATCGCCTTCCACGCGGCGCACGAGGCCTGCGCGCGCGCCGGCCTGCAGCTCCTGGACGGCACGGTGGTGTTCAAGTCGTGGCGCGCAGGTCACGCTCCCGGCGGCGGCATTCGGCTGTTTCGCACCTACCTGTTCGACTACAGCGAGGACGGCGCCAGCCGCCGCCAGGGGTTCGTGATCCTGCGCGGCCGCGAGGTCGAGATCGTCGGCCTCGGGCCGACGCTCGTCGGCGAGCGCCTCGCATGAACCGCGGCGTCGACCTGCACCTGCACTCGACCTGCTCGGACGGCGTGCTGGCGCCGGCCGCGCTGGTCGAGCTGCTGGCCGCCGCCGCGATCGGCGTGTTCGCGCTCACCGACCACGACACGGTCGCCGGGCAGGACGAGGCCAGCGCCGCGGCCGTGCGCCTCGGGCTGGCGTGCCTGCCGGGCATCGAGCTCTCGGCCCGCTGGCGCGGACGGACCGTGCACGTCGTCGGCCTGGGCATCGATCCGGCCGCGGCCGCCGTCGGCGCGGCGGTACTGCTGCGGCGGCGGCTGCGCCACGCGCGCGCGGAGGCGATCGCCGCCCGGCTCGAACGCGCCGGCGCGCCCGGCCGCGCGGCGTTCGCGCGGCTCGCATCGCACGAGACGCCGACCCGGATGCACTTCGCGCGCGCGCTCGCCGAATTGGGCGCCGTGGCGGACGTGCCCGCCGCGTTCGACCGCTGGCTGGGCCGCGGCAAGCCCGCGCACGTCGCCGCCGAGTGGCCCGAGCTCGCCGACACGGTCGCCGCCGTCGTCGCGGCCGGGGGCGCGGCGGTGCTCGCCCACCCGCTGCGCTACGCGCTCTCCGCCGGCCAGCGCCGGACGCTCGCGGCGGAATTTCGCGCCGCCGGCGGCGCGGCGCTCGAGGTCGTCACCGGCGGCGCGGCGCCGCATCAGGTCGAGACCGCCGTCGGGCTCGCGCTGCGCGCCGGCCTCGAGGGCTCGGTCGGCTCCGACTGCCACGATCCTGCGCTGCCGTGGCATCGGCCGGGGCGATTGGCTAAGCTGCCCGAGGCTGTCGTGCCGGTCTGGAACCGATGGGGGCCGGCGACGTCTCGATCGCTCAAGGCATGACGGACACCAGCGACAAGGTCAATACGGAGCTGTTTCAGCGCCTGGAGCGGCTGCGCGAGCTGCGCATCGAGCACCGCGACCTCGACGATGTGATCGAGCGCCTGCAGCTCGACCTGCGCGTCGATGAGCTGCAGCTGAAGCGCCTCAAGAAGCGCAAGCTCCTGCTGAAGGACCAGATCACCCGGCTGGAGAGCGAGCTGATCCCCGATCTTAACGCCTGAGGCCGCGGGCCGCGGCGGACAGACGAGCGCTATGGACATGCTGACTGACGCCCTGACCCGCTTCGCCCACGACTGGCTGACCGCCGGCACGCTGTACGCGGTCGTGCTGCTCGCGGCGGCGGCCGTGGCGGCCACGGTCGCCGCGCGCATGGTCGGCCGCTGGCCGGCGGCCGAGCCGCGCACGCCCGGCGAGCGGGTGGTGCGCGAGGCGAGCCTGCTCGCGGTCCCGTACGGCACGGCGCTGATCGTGCTGCTCGCGGGACGCGCCGCCGTGGGGCTGACCGGCCTCGACACCCGCCTGCTGAGCCTGAGCCTCGAGCTGTTCGGCTCGCTGGTCGCGATCCGCGCCGTGGCCTTCATGCTGCGCGTCTCGGTCGGGCGCAACGGCCGGCTGCGCACCTGGGAGGTGCGCGCGGCGCTGTTCGTGTGGTTCTTCGTCGCGATGCACCTGCTCGGCTGGCTCGAGGCCGTCATCGGCTTCCTCGACTCGATCTCGGTGACCTCGACCAAGCACGGCGAAGCGGCGCTGACGCTGTGGTCGATCATCCGCTCGCTGTTCACGGTGATCGCCTTCGTCATCGTCAGCGCGTGGATCGGCCGCTGGCTGGAGCGCCGCCTGCACGTCGTTCACGGGCTGGCGCCGAACACGCGCATCGCGGTCGCCAAGTTCGCCTACGCCTTTCTGATCGGCTTCGGCGTGCTGCTCGGGCTGTCGGCCTCGGGCCTCAATCTCGGCGTGCTCAGCATCTTCGGCGGCGCGCTCGGCCTCGGGCTCGGCTTCGGCCTGCAGGCGATCGCCGCGAACTTCGTCAGCGGCTTCGTGCTGCTGATGGACAAGTCGATCAAGCCCGGCGACGTGATCAGCTTCACCGGCACGATCGGCACCAGCACCGAGGGTTTTGGCTGGGTGCAGGAGCTGCGCGGCCGCTACGTCGTGGTGCGCGACCGCGACGGCGTCGAGACGCTGGTGCCGAACCAGAACCTGATCACCAACCAGGTCATCAACTGGAGCTACAGCGACAAGCGCGTGCGCCTGAAGCTGCCGGTGCGCGTCAGCTACGACGACGACCCGGAGGAGGCGATGGCGGTGCTGCTCGAGGCCGCCGAGTGCTCGCCGCGGATCCTGCGCGACCCGGCGCCGGTCGCGCGCCTGATGGGCTTTCACGACTACGGACCGGACCTCGAGCTGCGCTTCTGGATCGCCGACCCCGAGGCCGGCGTCAACAACGTCCGTTCGGACGTCAACCGCGCGATCTGGCGCCTGTTCAAGGCGCGCGGCATCCGCATCCCGCGCGCGCAGCTGGACGTGCGGATGTACGACGCCGACGGCCGCATCATCGGCCAGGGCGTGCTGCCGGTGCGCGCGCCGGAGCGGCGCGGCGAGCCCTCGCCGCCCGGCGCACCGCGCCACCCCGCGGGACCCTGAGTTGGGCATCGAGATCGGCGCCGGCATCGTGGTCCCGGACGCCGAGCTCGCGTTCGACTACATCCGCGCACCCGGTCCCGGCGGCCAGAACGTCAACAAGGTCGCGAGCGCGGTGCAGCTGCGCTTCAACGCCGGCGAATCGACGATCCTCGACGACCACAGCCGCACGCGGCTCGCGACGCTCGCCGGGCGTCGCCTGACGCGCGACGGCTGGCTGGTACTGACGGCGCACCGGCACCGGACGCAGGAGGCGAACCGTCGCGACGCGCTCGAGCGCCTCGCCGACCTGATCACCGCGGCGCGCATCCGGCCGAAGCCGCGGCGCGCGACCAAACCCACGCGCGGCGCGCGCGAACGCCGCCTCGCGGGCAAGAAGCAGCGTACCGAGATCAAGCATCTGCGGCGACGGCCGGGCGTCGACTGAGCCGCCCCGCGCGGCGACCGCTGCGCCGGGTGCCTCAGGTCCGCGGCGCGGGCGAGCGGGCCACGAACCAGGCGGCAAGCGCCGGCAGCAGCAGCATCGCCGCCAGCATGTTGACGACGAACATGAAGGTCAGCATCACGCCGACGTCCGCCTGGAACTTGAGCGGCGAGAACACCCAGGTGGCGACGCCGATCGCGAGCGTGACGCCGGTGAAGAAGATGCTGGCACCGGTGACGCGCAGCGTGCGCTGGAAGGCCTCGTGCACGCCCGCCCCCTCGTGCAGGAACTCCTGCATGCGGCTGAACAGGTAGATGCCGTAGTCGACGCCGATGCCGGCGCCGAGCGCGACCATCGGCAGCGTCGTGACCTTGAGGCCGATGCCGACGATCGCCATCACGGCATAGACGAGCACCGACACGAGCGCCAGCGGGATCATCACCACCACGACGCCGGTCAGCGAGCGGAACGTCAGCAGGCACATGACGGCAATCGCCACGAACAGGTAGACGAGGATCGGGATCTCCTTCGCCTGCACCTCCTCGTTCTGCGCCGCCATCACGCCGACGTTGCCGGTGGCGAGCCGGAATCTCACCTCGCCGGACGGATTCGCCGCGCGATACTCCTTCGCTTCGTGCACGACCCGCTCGATGGTCCCGGCCCGGTGGTCGGCCAGGAACATCATGATCGGCATCACGGTGCAGTCCTTGTTGAGCAGGCCGGTGCTGGTCTCGACGTAGCCCTGCGCCTGCACCAGCGACTGCGTGTTGCGCGGCAGGTTGCGCCACTTGAGGTTGCCCTCGCTCCAGCTGGCGCTCAGCACCTTCGACACGCCCGGCAGGCTGATGACGCTGCGCACGCCCTCGACGTTGGCCATGTGCCACGCGAACTCGTCGATGCGGCGCATGACGTCGTAGTTCACGCAGCCATCGGCCGGACTCTCGACGATGACGTTGAGAATGTCGGTGCCGATCGAGAACTTCCTCGTGATGACGTTGCTGTCGCGGTTGTAGCGCGAGTCCTTGCGCAGTTCCGGCACGCCCGCCTCGGTGTCGCCGATCGGCGTCTCGCGGCCCTTGATGAAGCCGAGCACGCCGAGCAGCACGGCCGCGGCGATGACGCCGGCCGCGACCGGCCGCTCCGCGATGACCGCGAGCCGCTGCCATACCGGTGCCAGCTGCTGCTGGCGCCGGCGGACCCGGTCCGCGTAGCCGCGATCGAAGTGCGCGAACGACACCAGGATCGGCAGCAGGATCAGGTCGGTCATGATCACGACGCAGACGCCGATGCTCGCGGTGATCGCCATCTCGCGGATCACCTCGACCGGGATCGCGAGGATCGTCACGAAGCCGACCAGGTCGGCGAGCAGGGCCACGATCGCCGGAATGAACAGCAGCCGGAACACGCGCCGCGCGGCCTCCTTGCCGTCGGCACCGTCGAGCGCCGCATCGCCGACGGCGCTGATCTTCTGCACCCCGTGCGACACGCCGATCGCGAAGATGATGAACGGCACGAGGATGCCGAGCGGATCGACGCCGTAGCCGAGCAGGACCAGCAGCCCGAGCTGCCAGATGACGGCGACGATCGAGCACACCACCGGCACCAGCGCGACCTTCAGCGACTGGATGTAGATCCACACGAACAGCGCCGTCAGCAGCACCGTCACGACCGCGAAGATCGCGACCGCGAGCGCCCCCTGCGAGATGTCGCTGACCACCTTGGCGAAGCCGATGATGTGCACGTCGATGTGGCCCGGCGCGATCCCGAGCGCCGCATCGCCGCGCTCGACGTGCGCGCGCACCTTCTCGAGCGCATTGCCGATCTTGATCAGGTCGACCGGCCGGCCGGTCGCGGGGTCCTGCTCCTGCAGCTGCGCCGAGACCAGTGCGCCGGAGAAGTCGTTCGCCACCAGCCGGCCGACGATGCCGGCCCGGAGGATGTTCTCGCGCACCCGGGCGAGGCCTTCCGGAGTCGGCTGGAAGCCCGACGGGATGACATCGCCGCCCTGGATGCCGCCCTCGACCACCTCGTAGTAGCGGGTGTTCGGCGTCCACAGCGACTGCACGCCGGCCCGATCGATGCCGGGGATGAAGAACACCTCGTCGGTCGCGAGCTTCAGCGCCTGCAGGAACTCGGCCGAGAACATGTTGCCGTCGCGCGCCTCGAGCGCGATCAGCACGCGGTTGGCGCCGCCGAACTCCTCCCGGTGCTTGAGGTAGGTGCGCATGTACTCGTGCTGCAGCGGCAGCTGCTTCGTGAAGCGCGTATCGAGGTGCAGGCCGCGCACCGCGAAGGCCAGGAACATCAGTGTCAGCATCGCGATGACGGTCAGCACCGGCACGCGGAAGTCGAACACGTAGTGCTCGAGCTTGCGGACGAAGGCGGGTTCGTGGTGGCGGTGCGCCATGGTCAGCTCCGCGGCGCGAGCTCGGCGAGCGTCAGGCGCCGTACGCCCGCCTCGCCAGAGAGGACCACGCCGCCGGGCACGGGCGCGACCGCGTCGAAGCCCTTGCGGTCCGCCTCCTGATGCAGCCGGAAGCTGCGGCCGCCGTCGCTGCTGACCAGCACCACGCCCTCGAGGCCGGCGATCACGATCGTGCCGTCGGCGAGGCGGGTGGCACCGGCGAGCAGCGCGTGGGTGCCGGTCGGCACGACCTGCCAGCTCTTGCCGGCATCGTCGCTGCGGTACAGATGGCCGCGCAGCCCGAAGGCCAGCAGGCTGTCGCCGTCGAGCGCGAGCGCGCCGAAGAACGAGCCCGTGTAGGGCGACGGCAGCTCGAGCCAGTGCGCGCCGGCGTCGTCGGAGCGGTAGATGTGACCGGCCTCGGCCGTCACGTACAGCCGGCCGCGGCCGTCGGCGCTGATCGAGGTCAGGTGCGGCTGCACCGCCCAGGCATCGGCGCGCATGTCCTCGCCCGCGGCCGCCGGGTCCGCCGCGCCGTGTGCCGGCGCCTTGGGCGCGGCGGCGCGGCCCGCGCCCGGCAGCGGCTCGGGTGCGAACGCGACGTTCTGCCACGACACGCCGGCATCGTCCGACCGGTAGACCGTCGAGTAGGCGCCGACCGCGAAGCCGTGGCCGGCGGCGTCGAAGTACACGCCGAGCAGCGGCTGCTCGTGCTCCGGCGCGTAGTGGGACACGAACCAGCTGGCGCCGCCGTCGACGGTGCGCAGGATCACCTCGTCGTGACCGACCGCCCAGCCGCGCTTGGCATCGGCGAAGTACACCGCCGTCAGCGTGGCGCGCGCGGGTGCGGGCGACTGCCGCCAGCTGGCGCCGCCGTCGGCGCTGATCAGCACGTGGCCCCGCTCACCGACCGTGATCAGGCGGCCGTCCGGCAGCACCTTGACGTCGAGCAGCAGCGAGCGGGCCGCGAGCGGCGCGATGACGGCCGCCTCGGGCGGGTCGGCGCCCGAGGGCGCCGCGGCGGTCGCGGCGGCCGCGGCGGTGGCGAGCGCGGGCAGCAGGGCGAAGGTCACTAGCAGCGAGCGCACGGCGCGTCCCATCCTCTCCCGGCCTGGACGGGCCGGCGCGTGTCCCGCGCCAGTCCCGTCGGTGAATGCGGCGCAGGCGGTGCGCTACCGGGTGCCGCGGTTCTGCAGGGCCAGCGTCGTGTAGTCGCGCAACGACCGCTTGATGTTGAACTCGTACGACCGGTTCGCCTGGTCCTCGAAGCCGAGCGCCAGGTAGCGCCGCGACTGCAGGTCGTAAGTCACCTCGAGGGTGGTCCAGTAGGTCGGCACGTTGAAGTAATTGATGCCGTGGCCTTCCTGGACGCGCCACAGCTGGTCGCGGTTGTCGTAGCAGTCGACCGCCAGGATCTGCCAGGAATCCTCGTCGACGTACAGCGTGCGGCGCTTGTAGATGTGGCGCTGGCCCGGCTTCAGCGTCGCGTCGACGACCCAGACCCGGTGCAGCTCATAGCGGGCGAGCTCCTGGTTGATGTGCAGCGGCCGGATCACGTCGTCCGCCTTGACCTTGCCCCAGTGCAGCTTGTACTCGTTGTACGGCACGTAGATCTCTTTCCGGCCGACCAGCTTCCAGTCGTAGCGCTGCGGGCTGCCGTTGTACATGTCGAACTGGTCGTCGGTCCTGAGCCCGTCGGACGCCGTGCCGGGGTTGTCGAATGCGACGTTCGGCGCGCGCTGCACCCGGCGCTGGCCGGGGAAGTAGATCCAGGCGCGGCGATTCTCCTTGGACTGGTCGAGCGTCTCGTGCACGAGCAGCACCTGGCCGGCGAGGCGCGGCGGCGCGAGGATCTCCTGCAGGAAGTAGATGATCACGTTGTCGAGCTCGGCCTCCTTGGCGCCGGGCTGCGAGTAGGCGACGTAGAACTCGTCGTGGAACTTGACCATGTTGTAGGCACCGGTCTCGGTGACCGCGGCCTGGCCGATCTCGCGCGCCGCGGAGTCGGCCCGGTAGCGCACCACGTGGTTCCAGAACACCTCCACGCCCTGCTTCGGGATCGGGAACGGGATGCCCTCGACCGCGCCGGTGAAGCCGTTGCCGTCGGGCGTGAGATTCGCGGTGGTGGCATTGCGCTTGACGGCGTCGTAGATGCGCTGCGGGTTGGCGGCGGTGCGGCGCGTCGGGAACACGTTCATGAAGAACGTGTCCTTGTACTGGCGCAGCATCGCCTTGTCGCCTTCGGTCAGGTGCTCGGCGTACTGCGCGGCGTTGGCCGGCGTGATCTTGAAGAGCGCCTTGTCGTTCGGAAACGGGTCCGGTGCGCGCGCCGGCGGCGCGAAAGTGGGGAACCCCGCCTTGGCGGGCGAGGACAGCCCGCCGTCCCACGCCGGGATCGTGCCGGCGGCATTGCCGGCCTTCTCGCCGCCGAGCGGCGTCAGGTCGTTGCCGAGGCGGGCCGCCTCCTCGGCACTGACGGCCGCCTGCGCAGCGGTGACGGGGAACAGCGCGACGGCCAGCGCGGCGGCGGCGGCGAACTTTGCGAGCTTCATTGTGATCCCCTCAGAACGAGTACTTGACGGTCGCGGCGATGTAGTCCCGGTCCCGCAATTGGTTGTACTGATTGCCGCCGCCGTAGGTCGCGTAGTTCAGATCGACTTCCCACTTGTTGAGCAGCGTCGCGGCCACGCCGAGGCCGAGCGAGTGGCGGCCCTCGACGAAGTTGCCGCCGAGCGGACTGGTGCCGCTGACGTCCTGCGTCCAGCTGATGCGCGGGTTGATGTTCCACGGCCCGATCAGGCTCGGGTACTGCAGCGACGCCACCGCGACGTAGCCCCACGAGGTCGACGTCGTGAAGCGATCGAGCGGCTCGACCGCGCCGCCGCTGGCGCCGAGCGCCGACGCCACGGCCACGTTGCCGGGCAGGTTGTTGCCCGTGCCCGCCAGCAGCAGGCCATTGCCGTTCGGGCCGCCGCTCGTCTTGTTCGGCAGGCTCGGGATGTCCATGACGCCGGCCTCGGCGATCAGCACGACCTCGCTCGCTCCCAGTATCGGCGGCAGGGCGTACTTCGCCAGCATCGAGGCCTGCCAGACGTCGTACCGCCCCCAGCCCTGGACCGTCTGCCCGACTCCGAAGACGCCGATCTGGTTGCAGCGGGTCAGCGTCGGCAGCGCGGGTGTACACGTCGGCGGCATCGGGATGCCCTCCGCGGCGAACAGCGCGGGCTCGAGCGGCGTGCCGGTCGCGAACACGATCTCCGAGCCGTCGAACTGGAGCGGCGTGTCGTGGCGGTAGTCGAGCTCGCCCTGCAGCGCGATGCCGGTGGTGCCGAGCTGCGTGTTGAACGACACCGCGAAGGTCTGCAGCTTGTCCGGGTACTGGGCGAAGAAGTTGGTCGTCTCGATGTACTCGTGGTTCGCGAGCTGCGCCGCCTGGCCGGTCACGTCGCCGCCGCTCAGGTAGGTGTTGACGCCGATCGTCGCGTAGGTGGCGAGCGTCTGCGGCGTGATGTCGCCGCCCGCCTGCGTCGCGGCCTGCAGTCCGGCGCCGGTCGCGACCTGGATCGCGGCCGCGGGCGAGAGCCCGGCCGCGAGCGCCCGCGCCGCGGCACCGACCGCGGTCGCCGCGCCGACGGCGTTGCCGACGCCGGCCTGCGTGCCGGTGTGCGTGCTGACCACCGGCGTGCGGCTCGCGTACTGCATGGCGTAGAGCGCAATCTCGGTGCCCTGGCCCAGGCTCGGCAGGAAGAAGCGCAGCGCCAGGCCGCCCTGGCCGCTCTTCTTCGGCGTCTGGTCCGGGGCGCGCGGCGACGCCCAGAAGTTCGGAATCACCTGACCGCCGAGGGGGCGGAAGTCGACGCCCTGGTCGGAGTACGCGCCGAAGCCGATGAACTGCTGCACGCCACCCGGCGTCACGAAGTCGTTGGTCGAGAAGTAGGTCCCTTCGGGCTCGAGCTGGGTCTTGCGCCAGTCGAACATGTAGAACGCGTCGGCCGAGATGGTCTGCGACAGCCCGAGGGTCACGCGCGCCATCGGCTGCGCCCAGAACGCTTCCTTGAGTTCCGCGCCCGGGCTGCGCAGCGCAGCCACGTCGAGGGCATTGGCCGCGTTCAGGCCGCTCTGGAAGAACGTGGTCTCGCCCCAGTTGAGGACCTGGTTGCCGAGCCGCAGCTCGAGGGGGTGCGTCTCGCCGAGCTGCCACTTGCCGAACACGAACGCGTCCAGCAGGCGCGTGTACTGGCCGGCGAGTTCCTTGGCGTCGTGGCTGATCGGCGTGCGCGCCGTGCTCTGGTCCATGACCGCGTAGTCGTACAGTCCCGAGCCGCGCACGAACAGGCCGTAGTTCTGGTACTTGAGCGACAACTCCATGACGACCTTGAGCGCCTGGGTGAACGGATCGCCGACCCGGTAGTTGAGGTCGCCGTTGTCGGCGTTGACGTTGCGCGCCGTGCCGCCTTCCGGGATGCCGACCAGAATCGAGTCCGGGCTCTTGACGCGCCAGCCCTGGGTGTAGGAGATCGACGTGTCGAAGCTCCCGCTCAGTCCGCTGTCGCTCTTGAAGTCGATGGCGCTTGCCGGCACGGCGGCGCCGAGCGCGACGAGTGCGCAGGCGGCGGAGATCGCGTGGCGAAGGTCAGTCCCGAGCGGGCGCGCCGATTGCCTGTTCATTGATCGTTACCCCAGTGGCTTGCCAACGCCGCGTTGTTCCCTGTTCAGGTGCGACCGGTGCGGCTCCGGTGCCGTCAGCGCTGCCTGCGCGATCCCGTATGCGTGTTGCGTATTTCCCCAAACGACGCGCGCGGCACTACGTTGCGGAGGCGAAGTATAGCCGGGCGCACGGCCCGCGATAGCTCGCGAAACGAGACACCAACGCCATCTTGCACTGCAAAAGCGCTCGGCCGCTGCGCGCTTATCCGGCAGTGACTTGCAGGATGCTGTGGCGGATCTGCTCGGAGAGCACGAGCTGAGCGTCGGTCGCGACCTCAAGCAGTGCCTCGTCGTACGTGAGCCGGCCACCCGGCATGGTGCCGATGACGTTGCGTGCGCGCAGCAGGTCGAGGAATTGCCGGAACAGCGCCTTGTCGAAGAACTCCGGCGAGCGCAGCTCGTAGAGCAGCGACATCCGGCTCGCCATCTGCTGGCAGCGGCTCTCGAGCGCATCCTGGGTGATCGCATCGCGCCCGGCCTGCACCAGCAGCGCGATCGCGAGGTAGTAGCGCTCGATGACGTCGAGCGTCGCGTGGGCGAGCAGCGACAGCTGCACGGCCTCGGCGGTCCCGGTCCGCGGCCGCCGCCACAGCGACCGGTCCGCGGACGGCTCGAGCAGCCCGAGATCGGCGAGCGCGGCCAGCAGCTCGCCGACGACGCCGGCGACCTCCTCCTCCGGCCAGCGCAGGAACAGCTCCTGCGCGATATACGGATAGATTCTCCAGGCGAGGCGCTGCACGTCCTCGGTGCGCATCGCCGCGTTGTTGAGGAAGGCGCAGGCGATCAGCGACGGGAACGCATAGGCGTGCACGATGTTGTTGCGGTAGTAGGCCGACAGCACCGCGCTCGTCTCGCCCATGCGCACGATCGGACCGAGCGCGTGCGGCACCGTCTCGATCAGCCCGAGCGAGTGGCCGTAGGCGACGATCGCGGCGCCGTCCTGGGGCGTGCACCAGACGTCCCTGGAATACGGCGCGCGCGCGGCGAGACGCCGGTAGAGCTCGAGCTGGCGCACCAGGTCCTGCTCCGGCATCGCCTGCCGCGGCGCCGACAGCAGCGCGAGGCCGAGCAGCCCGACCGGCGAGATCGCCGCGGTCGCGTTGATGCGCGCGTGGATCGCGGCGGCGAGCGAATCCACCGCGCCGCCGAGCCAGGCCGGCCGCGCCTCGACGCGCGCCGCCTGCCAGCCGGGCGCATGGCCGTCGAGGTGCGCCGCGAGCGAGATGGGCTCGCCGAAGCTGACGAACACGCGCCCGAAACGCTTCCGGAGCACCCGCAGCGCGCGCAGCAGGCCGAACACGCTCTCCTTCTGCTTCGGCCGGCCGGACAGCTCGCCGATGTAGGTCTTCGCCTCGACCAGCCGTTCGTAGCCGAAGTACACCGGCATGAACACCACCGGCCGGGACGGATCGGCGAGGAAGCTGCGCAGCGTCATCGCCAGCATGCCGGTCTTGGGCTGCAGCAGGCGCCCGGTGCGGCTGCGGCCGCCCTCGATGAAGTACTCGATCGGGTGGCCGCGCGCCATCATGACGCCGAGGTAGGTCATGAAGACGATCGGGTAGAGCGGGTTGCCGCGAAAGGTGCGGCGCAGGAAGAACGCGCCGCCCTTGCGCAGGAAGCGGCCGACGACCGGCAGATCGAGGTTGACGCCCGCGGCCACGTGCGGCACGGCGAAGCCGCGCTTGTAGATCACGTAGGACAGCAGCAGGTAGTCCATGTGGCTGCGATGGCAGGGCACGTACACGATCTGCGCGCCCTGCGAGGCGAGCTCGAGCCGCTCGGCGTGCAGCACCTCGACGCCGTCGTAGAGCCGGTTCCAGACGCGCGTCAGCAGCCCCTCCATGAACGCCACGAAGCGCGGCGAGTAGTCGGCGGCGATCTCGAGCGCGTAGCGCCGGGCGAGGTCGAGGCCTTCGCGGCGCGACAGGTGCTTGTCGCGGACCTCGAGCGCGACCGCGGCGCGCACCGCGCGCTTGGCGAGCACCTCGGCGATCACGGTGCGCCGGTGCGACAGGTCCGGACCGATGACCGCGGCCCGGGCGTTGCGGAACTCGGCGCGCATCGCGCGCGCGGCGCGCCGCGCGGTGCGGCGCGGCTCGCGCTCGGGCGCTGCGAATTCCGCGAGGCAGACCGGCTCGCCGAAGCGCACCAGCGTGCGGCGGCCGTTGACCAGCGTCGACAGCAGCCGCCGGAACGGCCCGACGAAGGTCCAGTCCTCGTGGAACAGCTGCCGGAACCAGGAGCCCTCGGTCTTGGTCGGCGCCCGCCCCCAGAACACCGACACCGGCACGAGGTCGACCTCGCAGTCGTCGGCGGCGAGCGCGGCGGCGACGATGCGCAGCAGGCGCTCCGGGATGCGCCGGTCGGGACGCTGGCGGATCCAGCCGCGGCGCCGCTCGAGGCAGACGACCGCGCGCGGCTCGCGCGCCGCGCCGAGCGCGAAGCGCCGCGCCGCCGCGGGCAGGCCGAGCGCGCGGCAGACGAGGCTGAGCGCGATCAGGTCGGTCGGCGACTGCTGCTCGAGCACGTACAGCACGCGCCGGCCGCGGCCGCGCAGCCGCTCGGCCTCATCGACCGGCAGCGGCGTCGGCCGCACCCACAGGCCGAGCACGCGGCCGGCGAGCCACAGCAGCGTGCGGTCGAGCCCGAGCAGTGCCGTCACGGTGCGGCGGCGCCCGATGAGCCGATCAGCGCGAGCTTGCCGCGGCGGTCGAGGCGCTTGATCTGGGCCTCGCGCCGCAGCGCGCCGCGGCGGTCGGCGGCCGCCTCGGTGTAGACCAGCCGCTGCGGGCGCCCGAGCCTGAAGAAGCGCGCGCCGCGGCCGCGCCCGCCGCCGTGCTCGGCGAGCCGGCGCGCGAGCGAGGTGGTGATCCCGGTATAGAGCGCGCCGCGCTCGTTCTCGACGATGTAGACGATCCAGCCCGGCTCGCTCACCGCGGCGCCTCGGCCGCCGGCGCGCCTTCCGCCGCGTCGGCCTGCCGGCGGATGTCGGCGTCGTGTTGCGCCTGCGCGGTCGCGACCGCCGCCGGCACCGCCTCCTTCTTCCTGACCAGCGGGTCGAACACGGTCGGCGGCGGCGCCCGCGGTGGCGGCGGCTCGCCGCCGCAGCCGGCGCAGCCGAGCGCGAGCAGGATCAGGAGGCGTCCGTGCTTGAGCATCTGGCCCTCCGGGCGGGGGTTCAGGGCCCGCCGAACTTGTCGAGCGTCACCAGGAAGTACTCGAAGTAGTAGCCGATCTCGCGGATCCGGTCCTGCATGCGGTGGTCGGTGTCGAGCACGTGCAGGGTCGCGTGATGCTCGCGCGCAAAGCGGATGCTGTTCTCGACCGGCACGACGTCGTCGCGCCAGCCGTGCACGATCGTGATCGGGCAGCTGGCCGGCACCGGCGTCTGCGCCTCGAAGCCCGCCATGTAGAACGCGGGCGCCAGCAGGAACAGGCCGCCGGCGCGCAGCAGCCGCGAGGCGGAGGTGCAGACGTGGCCGCCCATGCTCGAGCCGACCAGCACGAGGCGCCCCTGGAACTCGCGGCAGTAGCCGAGCAGGCGCGTGACGCGCTCGTGCGGGTCGTCGAGGCCGCGGTAGTCGACCGACTCGACCTCCCAGCCCTCGGCGCGGGCGATGTCGGCGAGCGCGGAGATCTTCGTGCCCCACGGCCCGCTTTCCTTGCCGTGCGAGAAGACGACGTGTCGGCGCATCCTGGACTAGCCTCGCTCTGCGAGGCCGGATCTTATCAGCGCGCGCCACCCCACAGCAGGGCATCGAGATCCGGGCCGCGCGGCAGGCGCACCCGGCCGCGAACGACCGCGACGCCCTCGGCGCGCAGCCGGCGGCGCTGCTCGCGGTGCGCGGCGCTGCCCGGCGGGAACGCGATCCGCCCGCCGGCGGCGACGACGCGGTGCCACGGCAGCGCGAGCGCGCGCGGCGCCACCTTGAGCGCGTGGCCGACCAGCCGTGCGCGCCGCGGCAGGCCGGCACGCGCGGCGATGCCGCCGTAGGTCGCGATGCTGCCGCGCGGCAGCGCCGCGACCTCGCGCCAGATCGCCTTGAGCGCGGCGCTCGGCGCCGCCGACCGCGCGCTCCCCGCCTGCCGCCCCGCGACCACGACCTGGAGCCCTCCTGCCGTCTGCGCCCGCCGGCCGGGGCGGAACCGCGCTAATGTAGAGCACTCGCTCCGAGGTGGGAATGGACGGCGATCCCGGCGAAACACTCGTACTGCGCGGCGACCCGCTCGCGCTGCTCGAGTCGTCGCCGCTGTTTCGCGGCCTCGACCGGCCGACGCTGTCGGCGATCGCGGCCGAGCTCGAGTGGCAGTCGCTGCCGGGCGGCGCGACGCTGTTCGAGGCCGGCGAGGCCTCCGACGCGATGTACATCCTGATCGCCGGCTGCCTCGGCGCGTACAGCGGCGGCGCGGAGCCGCGGCTGCTCGGGCGGATCACGGCCGGCGAGGCGGTCGGCGAGATGGGGCTCGTCTCCGGCCACGCCCGCAGTGCGACGGTGCGCGCGCTGCGCGACAGCGAGCTCGCGCGCCTGCCGCGCGAGTCCTTCGACCGGGTGATCCTGAGCCATCCGGCGGCGATGCTCAGGGTCGCGCAGCTG
>Ga0335084_10002850_pt1 | contig 16771 bp, 16 predicted proteins | sample Lox_Sample_44_FD_206721 | JGI IMG/M metagenome (GOLD analysis project Ga0335084, IMG submission 206721) | Soil microbial communities from Loxahatchee National Wildlife Refuge, Florida, United States - Lox_Sample_4.4 | ecosystem: Environmental > Terrestrial > Soil > Wetlands | place: USA... | reverse complement strand
GGGCAAGGCCTATGGCCTCGACATGACGGACGAGATGCTGGCCCTCGCGCGCGAGAACCAGCGCAAAGCCGGCGTCACAAATGTCGAATTCCTCAAGGGCGAGATCGAGGCGATTCCCCTCCCCGAGAACTCCGTGGACGTCATCATCTCCAACTGCGTCATCAACCTCTCGGCCGACAAGGACCGCGTGATGGCGGAGGCCTTCCGAGTGCTCAGGCCGGGCGGGCGCTTCGCGGTGTCCGACGTGGTGGTGCGCGGCGAGGTGCCAGCGGCCATCCGGCGCAGCGTCGAGCTCTGGATCGGCTGCGTCGCGGGAGCGCTGGAGGAGCAGGACTACCGCGACAAGCTCGCCAAGGCGGGCTTCGAGGGTATCGACCTCGAGCCCACCCGCATCTATCGGGTGGAGGACGCGCGGGAGTTCCTCGCCGGCGCCGGCATCGACGCCGCCGCCATCGCGTCGCAGGTGGATGGCAAGTTCATGAGCGCGTTCGTTCGCGCCCGCAAGCCCGCGGCCCGGTAAGCTCGGCCGACCGTGGGCATCTTCGAGCGTTACCTGTCCCTCTGGGTCGCGCTCTGCATCGTCGCCGGCACCGCGATCGGCCGGCTCAGCCCGGCCCTGGTGGGAGGGCTGAGCCGGCTCGAGATCAGCCACGTCAATCTGCCAATGGCGGTGCTGATCTGGCTGATGATCTATCCGATGATGCTGCGCATCGATTTCACCGCCCTTCGTGGTGTCGGTCGCCAGCCGCGCGGCATCTTTGTCGTGCTCTTCGTCAACTGGCTGGTCAAGCCATTCAGCATGGCGTTCCTGGGCTGGCTCTTCTTCAAGCATCTCTTCGCTGGAATGATCGGGCCCGCCCTCGGCGATCAGTACCTCGCGGGCACCATCATCCTGGCCGCCGCCCCCTGCACCGCCATGGTTTTCGTCTGGAGCTACCTCACCGACGGCGACCCGGCCTACACCCTGGTGCAGGTGGCGCTGAACGATCTCATCATGCTGGTGGCCTTCGCCCCGATCGTCATCTTCCTGCTCGGCGTGTCGAACATCACCGTGCCGTACGACGTCCTGTTCTACTCGGTCCTGCTCTATATCGTGATCCCTCTCGCGGCGGGCACCGTCACCCGGACCGTCCTTGTCCGGACGCGCGGACTCCGATGGTTCGAGGACATATTCCTCGCGGGGCTCAAGCCGGTGTCGGTCATCGCCCTCCTGGCGACGCTCGTCCTGATCTTCGCCTTCCAGGGCGACGTGATCCTCGGCAACCTGTCTCACATCCTGCTGATCGCCGTCCCTTTGCTGATCCAGGTCTATTTCAACTCCAGCCTCGCCTATGGCCTCGCCCGCTGGCTCAAAGTGCCCTACGCGGTGGCCGCGCCGGGCGCGCTGATCGGCGCGAGCAATTTCTTCGAGCTGGCCGTCGCCACCGCGATCTCGCTCTTCGGCCTCACCTCCGGCGCCACCCTGGCCACCGTGGTGGGCGTGCTGGTCGAGGTGCCCGTCATGCTGTCCGTCTGCGCATTCTGCAACCGGACCCGCCGCTGGTTCCCTGCGCCGTCAACCGTCCCCGGGAGAGTGAGCGGCGCGTGACGAGCGCCCTTCGAACCCGACTCGCGATTCCCGCCGACGCGGCGGCGATCGCGGCGATCTACAACGAGGGCATCGCCGACCGCATCGCAACGTTCGAGACCGAGCCCCGCACACCGGAGCAGCTCACCAAGCAGCTCGTCGACAAGGGAGACCGGTTCCCCACCGTGGTCGTGGAGCGGGAGGGGCGAGTGGTGGCGTGGGCGAGCGCGGGGCCCTACCGCAGTCGTCCCGCCTATGCGGGGGTGGCCGAGCACTCGGTGTACGTAGCGCGGGCGGCCCGCGGCTTAGGGGCGGGGCGTGCCGCGCTGGAGGCGCTCTGCCGAGCCTACGCCGAACGCGGCTTCTGGAAGGTCGTGTCGCGCATCTTCCCCGAGAACACTGCGAGCCTGGCTCTTCACGAGCGGTGCGGCTTCCGGGTGGTCGGCGTGTATCACCGTCACGGCAAGCTGGAGGGGGAGTGGCGAGACTGCGTGATCGTGGAGCGGCTGCTCGACCTTGCGGCGTCGGGAGGTTGACGTGATCAGACCACGGGTTCTGTTCCTCTGCACGCACAACTCGGCCCGGAGCCAGATGGCCGAGGGCCTTCTCCGCTCGATGGCCGGAGATCGCTTCGAAGCAGGGAGCGCGGGGACGGAGAAGACCTCCGTGAACCCGCTGGCCATCCGGGCGATGGCCGAGCTGGGGATCGACATCGGCGGCCATACCTCGAAGCGTTACGAGGATGTGATGCAGCCGCCGTGGGACTACGTCATCACGGTCTGCGACGACGCCAACGAGCGCTGTCCGCTTGTCCCCGGCTCCGTGAAGCGCCTCCACTGGTCGTTCGACGATCCGTCGCGAGCCACGGGTGATGAAGCGCAGAGACTCGGGGTGTTCCGTCGGGTGCGTGACCAGATCCAGGAGCGCCTGGCCTCCTGGCTGAAGAGCGCGTAGCGCAATAGAGCGCGTCCTGCCGACTCTAACGCCCGCTCGCCTCGTCACCTGCGTATGCGCGGCGCAGGTATGCGCACAGATCGGAGCCTACACATGGCCGGCTCTTCTGCCGGGCTTCATCGGCGAATGGCAGCTCAGCAACAGTGAGGCGGGCTGGGTCACTGGTGTCTTCTACGCCGCCTATACCCTGGCCGTCCCCATCCTCGTCACGCTGACGGATCGTGTCGATGCGCGAGCCGTCTACCTGTCTGGCGTTGCCCTCACCATCGCGAGTCATTTCGGCTTTGCCGCCTTCGCGGACGGCTTCTGGAGCGCGGTGGTGGCTCGCGCACTGGCTGGCGTGGGATGGGCGGGCACCTACATGACCGGGCTGAAGCTGCTGGCCGACCGGGTCGAGCCGGTATTGATGTCGCGAGCGGTCGCCGGTCATGGGGCGAGCATTGGCATCGCCGGAGCGCTCTCATTTGCCTTCGCCGGCACGCTGAACCGATGGTGCGGCTGGCGGGGGGCGTTCGTGGGAGCCGGCCTGGCCGCGCTGGTCGCCTGGCTCATCGTGTTCCTGTGGGCGCCCGCGCGAGAGCCCCAAGCCCGTGGGACATCGCTTGGCGCACTGTTCGACTTCCGTCCGGTCCTCCGCAATCGGTCCGCCAGAGCGTATGCCTCGGCATACTGCGCGCACACGTGGGAAATGAACTCGCTGCGCGGCTGGGCCGTCGCGTTTCTGACCTACGTGGCCACCACCACCGGAGAGAAGGGAACCTGGGTCGCGCCCATCATGATCGCGACAGCGATGGGGCTCGTCGGCACGGGGGCGAGTGTGGCCGGGAACGAGATGTCGATCCGACTGGGCCGCCAGCGGCTCGTGCGGCTCGCCATGACGTGGTGCGCCGTCTGCGCCGTCGGCATCGGATTCCTCGGTCCTCGATCGTATCCTCTAGCCGCGGCGCTGGTTCTCGTCTACGGGCTGCTGATCTGGCTGGACTCGTCGTCTCTCACGGCCGGAGCGGCGGGCAGTGCCGATCCACACCGCCGGGGGGCCACCCTGGCGGTTCACTCGATGGCCGGGTACGCGGGCGGCTTCGTCGGGCCCATCATGATGGGGTGGATCCTCGATCTCGCCGGGGGCATGTCACCGTTCGGCTGGGGACTGGCGTTCCTGCACATCGCTGCGATCTCGCTCATCGGCCGGTTCGCCTTCGCGTACCTCGCACCTCGCGACCTCGTCGGCGACAGAGGCAGTCGCTAGGCTGCTCGCGTCCCCCAGACGCTCCGGCACCGTAGGCCTCCTCGTGTTCGTCGACGAACGACACGAGCGGCGGCCCGGAAAACTCGACACAGAAGTCAGCTAGGAGGCCAAGCCGTTCCACACGACCATGCCCGTGCCGGAGCGCCAGGCCAGCGCAGGCATGTAGGCGAGCACCTCGGCCGGTCCCTCCGTGAAGGCGAGCGCCAGAACCCACGCGATCAGCTCCGCCGTGCCTCCAGAGCCGGCCTCCTCCATGCGCTCGAGCGTGCACTCGCGCAGCAGCGCCTGATGGTCGCCCTTCTTCAGAAGGTCCAGGAACCAGAGATCGAACTCCTCGTCCACCCAGAAGTATCGCGGGCCGCCCGGCTCGTGCGAGAGCCCGCCCGTCGCGAGGATGGCGATGCGCTCGTTCCCCGGATACGCCCTGAACATCTCGCGCAGCGTGATGCCCACCTGATAGGCGCGCTCGGGCGTGGGAATAGGCGGCACGGTGCAGTTCATCGTCACGGGCACGAGGGGAATGGAGCCCGAGGGATTCAGGTAGTGCATGGGCACCGACACGCCGTCGTCGAACTGCATCTCGCGCAGATAGGAGAACGCGAGCCGGCGCCGAGCCCCTTCGTTCACGATGTAGCGCGCGAGGGCTGGGTGCCCGGGGATCCGGTATTTCGGGAGGCCCAGCCACTCGTCGTACCAGTCGGCGGGGCCGACGTGCTCTGCCGCGATCCCCACCGTGAACTCCGGCGTATTGTTGATCGGCCAGTTCAGCAGGTGGTCATTGCTGAACACCACCACCGCGTCGGGCCGCGCCGCGGCGAGGCGCTCGCGCATCTCGCTCGTGGCGCGGAGTGCCCGCTCCTGGTAGTCCGTGGGAGCGCGCTCGAACCATCCCGTCAATCCCGGCGAATGCGTCATGGCCATCGCGGCGACGATTTCAGCCATAGCTCAGCGCCCCCGCTTCTCGAGCTCTTCCTGGAGCCGCAGGGATTTGGCCGCTTCCTCCGGGTAGGCCCGCTTGTAGGCCTCGAGCGCCGGGTGGTTGTTCGTATTGGCGGAGGCGCCATAGAAGAGCCGCAGGATCTGCGGCACGTAGTACTGATGCACGCCGATGTCGTGCAGGCGCCGGACATCCTTGTCGCGGACCGCCTCGTACTCGTCACGGCTCAGGCCGAACTCGCGCGCGATGCCTTCGAGGTCGGTGAGCCAGCGCGCGCGCAGCGGGGCATCCCGGCGCACGTGGAACATCATCTCGTTCAGCGGCAGCGTCTTGTCGCAGCGATCGACATTACCCATCGTGACTCCCCTTCAGGACCTTCGGATTGATCTTGAGGAACATGATCACGCACCGCTGGGTGCCGAGGTTGCGCACGTCGTGCAGCACCGCGTTCGGAAACTTGACGATCGAGCCGGCCCGGACCACCACTTCCTCTCCGTCGATGTTCATATTGGCCGTGCCCTCGAGGACGAAGATCGCCTCTTCCTCTCTCGGGTGCTGGTGCATCGCGGTGGACTGACCCGGCTCGTAACAGGCGATCTCCGACCAGAGCTGGTCGGATTTGAAGAGCAGCTTGCGCACCCGCTTGTCGGGGGCGAAATCCTTGAGCGCGTGGAGATCGAAGAGCTGCGCCACGCCCTTGACCGTCGTGCCGGCCGCCTCGTCCATGTCGCCGCCCTCCTATGTCTTCACCGAGCCGGCGGTGAGTCCCGCAACGTAGTAGTCCACGAAGAAGGAATAGATGATGGCCACCGGCACCGAGCCCAGGAGCGCGGCCGCCATGAGCTGGCCCCAGTAAAAGACGTCGCCGCGGATCAGCTCGGTGATGGCCCCCACCGGCACCGTCCGCACCTCGCTCTTGGCGAGAAAGATCAGCGCGTAAAGAAACTCGTTCTGGGCCAGCGTGAACGCGAAGATGCCCGCGGAGAGCAGACCGGGCGTGCAGAGGGGCAGGACGATCCTCGTCATCGCCTGGACGCGGCTCGCCCCGTCGATGCGCGCCGCCTCCTCGAGTTCGCGCGGGACGCTCTTGAAGTAGCCCATGAGCAGCCACGCGGAGAACGGGATCAGGAGCGTCGGGTACGTGAGCATGACCGCGCTGAGGGTGTTCCCCAGGCCGAGGTGGTTGATGATGTCTGCCATCGGGATAAAGAGCAGCGGCTGCGGCACCAGATATGTCGCGGCCACGCCGATGGCGACGACGGCGGCTCCAGGAAACTTCATGCGGGCCAGCGGGTAGGCAATCATCGTCCCGAGCACGAGCGACACCGCCGTCGTGACAATGGCCACCAGCATGGTGTTGTAGGTCCAGGTCAGGAAATTCGTCTCCGTGAGCAGGTCCACGTAGTGCTTGAGCGTCGGCTGGTGCACGATCAGCGGCATGATCTTCTGGCTGTACAGCTCGCGATTCGGCTTGATGGACGTGATGAGCATCCAGTAGAAGGGGAACAGCATCAGAACGAGGCATACCGCAAGCGGCACATAGAGCCGGAACAGGCGTGTCCCGAACTCGCGCCCGCCGACCATCACTCGCGTCTCAGGTACAGCGTCAGCCCAATGATCAGGAGGATGAGCGCAGGCAGCATGGTGAGCGCGGCCGCCGCACCCATGCCGAGCTGGCCGGCCGACATGCCGAGGTCGAACGCGTAGGTGACGAAGACTTGCGTGGCGTTTGCCGGCCCGCCGTGGGTGAGCGCGTAGACGATCTGGAAGTCGGCAAACGTGAAGATGATCGAAAACATGGTCACGATGATGAGAATGGGCTTGATGATCGGCATCGTCACGTGCCAGAAACGCTGGTTCACGGTGGCGCCATCGATGGCGGCAGCCTCGTAGAGATCGGGCGAGATGGTCTGGAGTCCCGCGAGCAGCGTGATGCCGTAGAAGGGGATGCCGCGCCATGTGTTCACGATGATGATCGCCACCATGGCCAGTGTGGCGTTGCCCAGCCACGAGAAGCCCTTGCTGATGGCGCCGGTGTGCACGAGCGTCCAGTTGATCACGCTGAACGTGGGATCGAAGATCCACATCCATGCGATGGTGCTCAGAATGGTCGGCACGATGAAAGGCAGCAACAGGAAGGCGCGCGCGAGGTTGCGCCCCCGGAAAGCCTGGTTCATGACCAGCGCCATGGCGAGACCGCCCAGGAGCTTGAGGGCGGTGGTCACGATCGTGTAGAGGAAGGTGTTGCGGGACACTTGCCAGAATACGCCGTCGTGGAAAAGTGTCACGAAGTTCGCCAGCCCCACGAAGACGCCGGCCTTGGCGACCTGCCGCTCCTGCAGGCTCAGGTAGATGCCGTAGAAGAATGGATAGGCGACAAACGCGATCAGGAAGAGCACGCCGGGCGCCAGCATGATCCAGCTGAACGCACCTTCGCGCTCGAGGAGGCGACGCGGCGAGGCCCGCCGGCCGACCACCGGGGCCGCGCGGGCAATCGTCGCCGGCCCTACGGCCATGGCTACTTCGCTTTGTAAATCTGCTTCAGCTGGCCGACCGCGGCAGCGATGACGTCCTTGGTCGAATCCCCGCGGCACGCCTTGGCGAACATGTCGACGACGACGTACTTGGCCACGCTCTCCGACATCGCGTGGCTGGCCGGCCCCGGCCAGCCGGGTAGCCGCGACGTCTTGAGAGAATCCTTGTACGGGATGTAGCGCGGCTCGGAGTTCCACATCGGATGGTTGTCGTAGGCGTGGAGGAACGGCGCGTAGTAGGCGTCGCCGGCCACGAGCCACGCGGAGAGCTGCTTGTCGTCATAGAGCCAGCGGAGGAACGCTTTGGCCGCCGCCTGATCCTGGGCGTGGGTCAGTATGGCGTGGGACTGCGGGTTCAGCATATGGAAACGGCCCTTGGGCCCGTTCGGGTTCAGGGCATGGTCGGTCACCTTGGCGATCTCGGGGAAATCGCGCTTGCCCACGACCAGGATTGACGAGGCGTTGTTGGTACAGGAGATCTGCTCGCCGAAGAATGCCTTATTGTTGTTGACGTCGGTCCAGCCCAGCACGTCCTCGAACATCGTCTCCTTGTAGAAGCGCCGGCAGTAATCGACGGCGGCGGCCGTCTCGCTCGAGTCGAGCAGGACCGTCTTGCCGTCCTTGTCCACCTCGCGCCCGCCGTACGACCACAGCAGCGGGTAGAGCCAGCCGTGGTTGTCGCCGAAGCCGTGACCGAGCTCGAAGCCGAACGGGTGCCCGGCTTTCTTGAGCAGGCGGCCGGCCGCGAGCAGGTCCTCCCAGTTGTCGGGGAACTTGTTGACGCCGGCCTCCTTGAACCAGTCGGTGCGGTATACCTCGAGCTGGCCGATGTTCCCCCACGGCAGTGCCTTCCACTTATTGTTGATCACCACCGCGTCGGTGACCGTCTCGTACCAGCCGCCGAGCTTCTTGCCGGTGTCGGTGGCGATGTCGGTGACGTCGACCAGGCTCGGGTCGAAGAGCCACGGCCAGTTGAGACCGGTGGCGGTAATCTCGGGGCCCGACTTGGTCTCGACGATCGTGGTCAACCGGGTGAGCATGCTGCCCACACTCACCGGCTCGTAGTTGATCTTGATGCCCGTCTGCTTCTCGTAGGCCGGAGCGAGCTGCTTGACGAAGAAATCGTCAAACGGCTTGATGAACGAGCTCTCGTGGACCACCGACATCGACTTCGGGGCCGCGCCGGCCAGCCGCGGCGCCAAGGCGGCGCCCGTCGCGCCAACGATGCTGACGGTGAGGAACTCCCGACGTGTGCTCATAGTGGGATACCTCCGCATCGAGGGTTTAAGGCCGGCATTGAATGGCGGGATAGTAGGTGAGGCGCCAGAGACCTGTCAAGCGAGGCCGGGCTAGACGACGACGCCGGACACACCCTCGTGCAGCGTCTCCTTGAGAGGGCCGAACTGGCCCTCGGTTGGCTCCGCTCAGCAGAACCAGGCTTCGGTCAGCCTCGGCGGTCGCCGCCGGTCGGGCGCCAGCGCGGAGACCGGTGCCTCCGAACGACCGGCCGTCGCGCGGGCCAGCGCCTTGAGCCGGTAGAATGTCGAGGCCGGATCCGCATTGCCCGACGTCTCGACCAGCCGGCTCGCCTCCCGCTGGAGCTCGTCCATGCGCGGATCGGGATGCGTCCAGCGATGGATGAAGGCGGCCTGATCGAGCGCGCCCAGGTATGGCGTGATCCCCTCGCGCGTGAGGAGAGACGAGCCGGGCGGCACCAGTAGCCGCAGCGTGAACTGGACCGGATCCACGTGGTCGATCAGCCCTTCCCGCTCCACGAAGTCGAACATCTCGAGATAGTCCCCGAGCGTCGTCCACGGCGTGAAGGCGACCCACGTGGGGCGGAAGGCGATGCCCGCGTCCCGCACGATCCCCAGCGCGCACACGACATCGGCCCGCGTGTGGCCCTTCTCGAGATTGGCGAGCACGGTCTCGCTCAGCGACTCCACGGCCGAGACCATGAAGACGCAGCCGAGCTGCCGGAGCTCGGGAAAGACTTCCGCGCGCTCCAGGATATGCTCGACCTTCGCGGTAAAGTCGAACGTCAGCGGCGGAAGCTCGGCGTGCATGGCGCGCACGATAGCCAGCGAGTGCCCGGGACCGTTCAGGAAATCCGGATCGCCGAAGGTGATGTGCGTCGCTCCGTCGCGCGCGAGCTCCCGGATATCGTCGAGGACGGTCTCCGGCGGCACCACGAAGAAGCGGCCGCCATAGACCGGCGGGATGGGACAATGCAGGCACCGGTGCAGGCAACCGCGGCTCGCTTCCACGTAGCCGACCAGTTCCTTCTGGCCGTCCTTGTCCAGATGCGCGTATTTCTTGAGGCTGGGCAGCGCTGCCCTGCGGGGTGAGACAAAGTCCAGGCGCCGCAACACCGGCTTGGCCGCGTGGCCCCGCAGGTGCACGCCGTCCACGGGGCCCCGGTGGCCGCCTTCCACCGCTTCCACGAGCGCCACCAGCGCCGATTCGTACTCGCCGCCGATGACCGAATCCCCGCAATGCTCGAGCAGATAGTCGGCGTTGAGCGATGCGTACAGGCCATAGAAGCAGATGTGGCAGCCGGGATTGACGCGACGGATCTGCTCGGCCACGCGCACGCCAAGACGAAGGGCCGTGTGCATGGGAACGGAGATCGCCACCAAGCGGGCGCGCGCCGCCTTCGATGCGTCGAACGGCTCGACGGAGATGTCGAGCGCTTCGGCGGGGTGGCCGGCGCGCTCGAGGAAGGCCAGCGGCGAGGCGAGCGCCAAGGGCTGATGGCCAAGCTCGTAGCAGGAGACGAGCAGGATGCCCGTCATCGCTTCAGCTCCTGCGCGCGGTGGCGATGATGAAGAGCCGGCGGAACGGAAAGAGCGTGCGACCGTCGGCGCGCCGCGGATACGCGCGCGCCACCAGCGCGGCGTACGCGGCCTCGAAGCCGCTCCGTTCCGGCTCGGCGAGCGCGTCGAGCAGCGGCTTGAGCCACGTGCCCTTGGTCCACTCCTTGACCGGATTCTCGCCGTCGAGCACCTGGAGATATTCGGTCTCCCAGATGTCGAGGGCCGCGGCACGCGGAGCCAGCAGATCGTAGTACATCGCCGGATCGCCGGTCGGCGAAGGCCGGAGCAGCGGCTCGAGCTTCGCGCGCCACGGCCCGCTCCGGGCCGCCTCGGCCATGGACGTGTGGGACGGCGCGGAGAAGTTCCGCGGCATCTGCACGGCGAGAACGCCGCCGGGCGCCAGCGAGGAGAAGAGCGCGGGGAACAGCTTGTCGTGGCCCTCGAGCCAATGGAGCGCGGCGTTCGAATAGATGATGTCGACCGGCCGCTCCGGCCGCCAGTTCCCAAGGTCTGCCAGCTGCCACGCGATCTCCGGAGCCGCGGCCGCCGCCTTCTCCAGCATCTCCTTCGACGCGTCCACGCCCGTGATCCGCGCCCCCGGCCACCGCAACTTGAGAAGCCGCGTCACGTTGCCTGCGCCGGCGCCCAGGTCCACCACCCCGGCCGGCTCGGCCACGTCGATCCGGTTCAGCAGGTCAATCGCGGGCCGCAGCCGATGGTCCGCGAACTTCAGATATTGTCCAGGGTCCCAAGCCATAGGGGCCCAAGCATACCCTGTCAGGAGCTATCGCGGGACTGGTGGCCCAAGGGCTCGGTGTCAGGCCAGGGCGAGGAAGAAGCTTTCTCGAGGTTGTACAGTGGAACGGTGGAAATCACCGCAGGTTTGGCCAGGGGAGGACGAGCGACGCGATGCAGACGATGAGGGCATGGCGTTTCGAGAGTGCGAGCGGACGGCTGGGTCTCGAGGAGGTGCCCGTGCCGGCCCTTCGGCCAGGCGCGGTCCTCGTGCGCGTGCATGCCACGCCCGTGCTCAGCTACATGGGTGACGTGCTCGCGGGCAAGTTGACGACGTACCGCTTCCCATCGCGGCCCTTCACGCCGGGCACCAATGGCGTCGGCACGGTGGAGTCGATCGGCCCCGAGGTTTATCAGGTGCGGGCGGGCCAGCGCGTGGTCCTCAACCCGCACTTCGTCGTCAACGAGCGCACCAGCAATCCGGAACAGATCCTGATCGGCCTCCACCGCATCGGCCCGGACTCTGCGCCGGTACAGGACACGTGGCCTGACGGCAGCTTCGCGGAGTACGCTCTCATGCCGGCCAGTGTCGTGACGCCAATCCCCGGAAACGTGGCGCCCGAGCGGTTGGCGACCCTGGGAAAGTTCGCGGTGCCCTACGGCGGGCTGAGCCAGATCCGCCTTCAGGCCGGCGAGACGCTGATCGTCAACGGCGCTACCGGCTATTTCGGGTCCGCAGCTGCCCTGCTCGGCCTGGCCATGGGCGCGGCGCGCGTCATCGCCGCCGGCCGCGACGCGGCGACCCTCGGCAGGCTGGCCAATGTCCTCGGCCCCCGCGGCGTCACGGTCGCCTTGTCCGGCGACGGCACGCGCGACACGGCCGAGCTCCGCGAGGCGGCAGGTGGAGGGGCCGACGCGGCGATCGATCTCGTGGGGCGAGCGACTGATCCGGGCAGCACACTGGCCACCCTTCGTGCACTCCGGCGTGGGGGCCGCCTCGCGCTCATGGGCAGCATGACCGCGCCCTTACCGCTCGCCTACGGAGAGATCATGATCAACGACCTCACCATCGTCGGTCGGTTCATGTATCCTCCCGACGCACTCGCCCGACTCGCCGTCATGGCCACCTCCGGCATTCTCGACCTGGGTGCCGTCGACGTGAAGCCTTTCCCGCTCGACCAGCTACCGGCCGCATTGACCCATGCGGCGGGCATGCGCGGCCTGGAAGCCACCGTCCTCACGATGTGAAAGTCCGCGCGCCCAGCGGGCCACCCGGTTTTGGCAGCGATTGACGATTTTGGGGCGGCGGCTCGCTCTCACCGGCTGATAAATGCTTGATTCTGTTGGCTTGAGATCTGGTCCGTCATTTGCTTGGAAAGACATTGTGGCAAAGATCGCCGGTGAGACTCTGCGCATGCTCGTGGTCGAAGACGATCTCCCCATCGCGCACATGATGGCCGGCATACTGACCGACGAGGGGTTCGACGTCGATCTGGCCGACAATGGCCGGCTGGCTCTCGAGATGATCGACGCCCAGCACTATGACCTCATCCTCACCGATCTCCGCATGCCCGAGCTCGACGGGGTGACCCTCTACCGCGAGCTGGAGCGGCGGAAGTCCGACCTTCTGCGACGCGTGATCGTCATTACCGGCACGAGCGGGCATCCCGAGTACGAGAGCTTCCTCGCGGAGACGCAGGTGCCGTATCTCGAGAAGCCGTTCGGTCTGACCGCCCTGCTGGCCATCACGCACCAGGTCTTGTCGACCGTCTCGCCGTCGGTCAGGTAGCGAGCGGCTTCGCGCGCACGCGCCACTCGAAGCACGGGTCGCCCTGGTCGAGGCGGCGGCGCACCTCGAGAAGCAGGTGGCGGTTGTGCACGGCGAGCGCGCCCCGCCAGAGCGCGTTCCAGGAGTCGAACACCGCCGCGGCCGGCGACGGGACCCCCCGCATGAGCCGCCAGGTGTGCTGGCGCACCACCGCCTCTCCGTCCGCGCGCGTCCACTCGATCCGGTCATCCTGCGCCTGGCCCATGCGGACGAGATACTCGGCGAAATCCTCGGGCGTGTTCCCGCTGATGCCGAGGAGGCCGGCGGTTTCCGCGTAGTACTGCATGCCGATCAACGTGCCCGTCACGCCTCCCAGGTGGCGTGCCTCGGCATCGCCGAAGGTCTCCGCGAGCACCGGCAGGATCGTCCGCACGTAGTCCATGGAGTAGTTGCGCACGATCTTCCGCAGACGCTCGGCCGGCCAGTCCGCGCCCTCGACGCGCGGCGCGCGGGCGGGATCGAAGTCGGGCCCGTCCTCGCCGGGCGCGAAGCGCAGGCGTTCCTCGGGCTCGAGCTCGCGGTCGTGCTCGAGGTAGTACCCCTCGAGGCCGGGCTGGCCGTCGGTGGTCTGCTTGGTGCACACGAAGCCCAGGCGCGGATTGCCCAGCGAGACCCCGTTGTGCGCGTGCCAGCCGCGCAGCATGGCGCGCGAGACTTCGCTGGGCACGCCGCAAATGGCCGCACCCTCGTAGATCCAGCGAGGCGGCACATAGCGCACCCACGCCTTCCGGTCGGACTCGTACATGTACTCCACGCGCACGCCGCCCAGATGATTCGAAAGATAGTGATACTGCGCGCAGGCCACCGCGTGCGGCAGAGCCGAGAGGCCGAGCTTGGCGAGGCCGGGCAGGAACTTCTCGAGGTGCTGGCAACGGAAGGTGCGGAAGACCAGCTCCGCCGCATCGGCGCCGCCCCGCCGGCTCACCGTAGTCAGGATCAGCCCGGTGAGATACGCGTGATAGAGAATCTCGACGGCCCGGTAGCCTCGCGAGATCACCTCGTGCATGGCGACATATTACGCCGGGAGTCCCCCGGCAGGTCGCCCCGCGAATTCAAGCTTTCTGGCCGTCGGCCGCCGCGCTATGCTGTGCCGCTTCCATCTCGATCCGGAGGTTGGCATGACGACGTCGCTCGCTCGCATCGGCGTTCTGATCTTGACTCTTCTCTCCGCACCGATGGCTCTCGAGGCACAGCCGCAAGGGAAGGTGGTGCGGATCGGCCTGCTGGATGTCGGCGCCTCCAATCCCTCGAGCGACGCCCGCTGGAAGGCGCTTCGCGAGCGGCTACGCGAGCTGGGATACGTGGAAGGACAGAACGTCGCCTTCGAGCCTCGGTGGGGGAACGGACAGATGGATCGACTGCCGAGCCTGGCCGCCGAGCTCATCACGCTCAAGGTCGACATCATCGTGACGGCCGGTGGCGAAGCCGCCCTCGCCGCCAAGGGAAACACCACCTCGATCCCGATCGTCACGGCAACGTGCCCTGATCCGGTCCGCCTGGGACTGGTGGCGAGCCTGGCCCGGCCGGGGGCAAATGTCACGGGAGTGATCTCGTTGAACGCCGACCTGGCCGGCAAGCGGCTGGAACTTCTGAAACACATGATCCCGCGGGCCGCGCGGGTCGCCATCCTGCGTGATCCCGACAATCGTTCCTCCGAGTTCTCCGTGCGCGACGCGGAGAGCGTGGCGAAGTCCCTGGGGGTGGCGGTGCAGAGCGTCGACGCGAGGAGTCCGAAGGAATTCGATGCCGCCTTCCTGGCCATGAAGCGGGCCCGCGCCGACGCCGTCATCCTGGGCGTGAACTCGCCCTTCATGGCGGAGCGGCGGCGCATTGCCGAGCTCGCGGTGTCGCACCGGTTGCCGATGATGACCCCGGCGAGGGAGTACGTCGAGGCGGGCGGGCTCGTCAGCTACGGCACCGACTATCCGGATCAGTTCCGCCGGGCGGCCGCGTACGTGGACAGGATTCTCAAGGGCGCCAAGCCCGCCGACCTGCCCATCGAGCAGCCCACCAAGTTCGAGCTCGTGATCAACCTCAAGACCGCCAAGGCGATCGGGCTGACAATTCCGCAGTCGGTACTCGGGCGGGCGGATGAGCTGATTCAGTAACCGGAACGCTGGCGCGGTTTGGCCGGCGCGTATACACTCCCCCTGTGACTCCGCCCCAGGACCTGATCGGCGCCTCGCCGCGGCGCAAGGAAGATCGGCGGCTCATCACCGGCACCGGCCGTTACGTGGATGACCTCCAGCGCCCCGGCCTGCTCCACATGGTCGTGGTGCGCAGCCGCCATGCCCACGCCCGCATTATCAAGATCGCCGTCGAGGAGGCCAGGGCCCTGCCCGGCGTGGCCGCGGTGTGGACGGCGGCCGACTTTCCGGAGATGAAACGCTCCATGCCTGCCGCGTATGGCGGCAGCTACAAGGGCCGTGCCTTCGAGGTGCCCGTGCTCGCCCACGAGCGCGTGCGCTACGTCGGCGAGGGCGTGGTCATCGTGCTCGCCGAGAGCGCGTATGCGGCCGATGACGGCGCCGAGGCCGTCGAGATCGAGTACGAGCCCCTGCCCGTCGCGTCCGATACCGAAGCCGCCGTCACGGCAAGCCCTCCCATCCACGAGTGGCCGGACAATACCACCCTGCCCGTCGGCGCTCACTACGGCGACGTGGAGAAGGTCTGGTCGCAGTGCGACGTGGTTGTGAGCGAGCGCATCCGGCACCCGCGCATTGCCGGCGCCGCCCTCGAGACGCGCGGCGCGCTCGCCTACCACGACGCGGACACGGGCACGCTCACCGTGTGGTCCTCGACGCAGAACCCCTATTCGCTCCGCGACTCGCTCGCCAGCGTGCTCGAGATGCCCGCGGAGCAGATTCGCGTGATGGTGCCCGACGTGGGCGGCGGCTTTGGTCCCAAGGGCTCGATCTACCCTGAGGAGATGCTGGTGGCGGCCGCGGCGCTCAAGACGGGCCGGCCGGTGAAATGGATCTCAGGACGCGGCGAGGACCTGATGACCAGCGGCCACGACCGCGACCAGGTGCACCAGGCGCGTATCGGCTTCAAGCGCGACGGCACCATCGTGGCGGTGGACGACGCCTTCCTGGCCGACGTGGGCGCCTATCCGATCGAGGGTGAAGGGCTCACGCTCAACACGGTGAATCACTTCTGCGCGCCCTACCGCGTGGCCAACTTCCGCAGCCAGGGCAAGAGCGTGGTCACCAACAAGACGCTGAACGGCGCCTATCGCGGCGCGGGCCGGCCTGAGGCCAACTTCGTCATGGAGCGCCTGATGGACATCGGCGCGCGCCGGCTCGGCCTGGATCCGGCCGATCTGCGCCGGCGCAATCTGGTGCGCCCCACGGAGATGCCGTACAAGCCCGGCCTCATCTACAAGGACGGCACGGCGATCTCGTACGATCCGGCAGACTTCCCTGCGTCGTTCGACCGGGCGCTGTCCGTGCTGGGCTACGACGAGTGGCGGAGGCGCCAGAAGGACGCCAAGCGCGGCTCGCGGCGCATCGGCATCGGCGCGTCCTGCTACGCGCAGGGCTCGGGCCTGGGCCCTTACGAGGGCGCGACGGTGAGGGTGGACCCGAGCGGCAAGGTCTATGTCTTCATCGGCGTGACGGCACAGGGTCAGGGTCATGCGACCACGCTGGCGCAGATCGCGGCTGCCGAGCTGGGGGCCAACTTCCAGGACGTCATCGTCCAGGCCGGCGACACGACGCAGTTCCCCTTCGGCATGGGCACGGGTGGCAGCCGCGTCATGGCCAATTCCGGCCCCGCGGTGGCCCAGACGGCGCGCGAGGTGAAGCAGAAGGCCCAGCGCGTGGCGGCCGATCTGCTCGAGGCCGCGCCGGAGGACATCCGCATCGAGCACGGCCAGGCCTTCGTGGCGGGCGTGCCGAGCAGGAGCATCACGCTCGCCCGCCTCGCGCTGGCCGCCGTCAAGTCCAAGGCGCTCAGGCCGTCGGGCGAGCCGGGACTCAACGCCTGCACCTACTTCTATCCGGACACGGTGACGTGGGCCTTCGGCACCCAGGCCGCGGTGGTGGACGTGGACATCGAATCCTGCCACGCGCGCCTGCTGGCCTATGCCGTGGTGCACGACCCGGGCCGCGCGATCAATCCGGCCATCGTCGAGGGCCAGCTCCAGGGCGGCG
>Ga0335084_10002849_pt1 | contig 16773 bp, 22 predicted proteins | sample Lox_Sample_44_FD_206721 | JGI IMG/M metagenome (GOLD analysis project Ga0335084, IMG submission 206721) | Soil microbial communities from Loxahatchee National Wildlife Refuge, Florida, United States - Lox_Sample_4.4 | ecosystem: Environmental > Terrestrial > Soil > Wetlands | place: USA... | reverse complement strand
GCTCCCGGCCAGCCCCGCCGCTAGGTTCGCCCGCGCGTGAACCTGCACGAATTCCAGGCGCGCGAGCTCTTCGGCCGCTACGGCATTCCGTTCGTCGCCGGGGAAGTCGCCGAGACGCCCGCGGCCGTGCGGGCCATCGCCGAGCGCCTCGCGGGTCCCGTCGTCGTGAAAGCACAGGTCCATTCGGGGGGCCGGGGGAAAGCGGGTGGCGTGAAGGTCGCCCGCGACGCCGCCGACGCGGCCGCGCACGCGGCCCGCATCTTCAGCCTGACCATCCAGGGTTTGCCGGTGCGACGAGTCCTGGTCGTCCCGGCGGTCGACATCGCCTCCGAATGCTATCTCGGTGTGATCATCGACCGCGCCGCGCAGCGACCCGTCGTGATCGCGAGCGCCGCGGGCGGCGTGGATATCGAAGAGGTCGCGGCCCGCACGCCGGACCGAATTCACCGTGTCACGGTGGACCCGCGCTACGGCCTGCTGCCGCATCAGGCGATGGCCCTGGCCTTCAGGCTGTACGACGATCTCGCCAAAGTACGCGCCGCCGCGGAAATCGCTCGACAGCTGTACGCGGCCTTCACGGGGCTCGGCGCCTCGCTCGCAGAGATCAATCCGCTCGCGATGACGACAGATGGCCGGGTCGTGGCCCTCGATGCCAAGCTCGTCGTGGACGACAACGAGCTTCCGGCGCGGCCGGACATCGCCGCGCTGCGGGACAGCTCGGCCGAAGCGCCGTCGGAGCAACGCGCGCGCGACGCCGGCCTGTCGTTCATCCAGCTCAAGGGCACCGTCGGCTGCTGCGTCAACGGGGCGGGGCTCGCCATGGCGACCATGGACCTGGTGAAGTTCTACGGTGGCGAGCCCGCAAACTTTCTCGACATCGGCGGCAGCTCGAACCCGCAGAAGGTGGTCGACGCGCTCGAGATCATCACCGCCGATCCGGCCGTGCGGGCGATCCTGTTCAACATCTTCGGCGGCATCACGCGTTGCGACGACGTCGCGAACGGCATCGTCGAAGCCACGGGCCGGTTGTCGCTCACGGTGCCGCTCGTCATCCGCCTGACCGGAACGAACGAGGAGGCGGCGATCGAGATCCTCACCCGTGCCGGGTTCTCCGCGCTCACCGATATGGATCAAGCGGTCGAGCGCGCGGTGGCGCTGGCGAGCCGATGAGCATCTTCCTCGACCGCGATACGAGGCTCGTCGTCCAGGGCATCACCGGGCGCGACGGCTCGTTCCACACACGCCAGATGATGAGTTATGGCACCCGCGTCGTCGCCGGGGTGACACCCGGCAAGGGCGGGACGCTCTTCGACGGAGTGCCCGTGTTCAACACGATGGCGGACGCGGTGCAGGACACGCATCCCACCGCGAGCGTCATCTACGTGCCGGCTGCGGCTGCCGCCGCCGCGATCTTCGAGGCCGCCGACGCCGGCCTGCCTTTGGTGGTCTGCATCACGGAAGGTATTCCGGTGCTCGACATGAGCCGGGTGATCCCGTTCCTGCGCGAGCGCGGCGTGCGGCTCATCGGGCCCAACTGCCCGGGGCTGATCACGCCCGGCCAGAGCAAGGTCGGCATCATCCCGGGTCCCATCTGCCGGCCCGGGCGCATCGGCGTGGTGTCCCGCAGCGGCACCCTGACCTACGAAATCGTGCATCAGTTGTCGCGCCACGACTTCGGGCAGTCCACTTGCGTGGGCATCGGTGGCGACCCCATCATCGGGACGAGCTTCGTGGACTGTCTGGCGGCGTTTCAATCCGATCCCCAGACGGATGCGGTGGTGTTGATCGGCGAGATCGGCGGCACGGATGAGCAGCAGGCCGCGGCGTTCGTACAGAGCGACATGACCAAGCCAGTCGTCGGGTTCATCGCCGGACAGACCGCGCCCCCGGGCCGCCGCATGGGTCACGCCGGCGCGATCGCCGCCGGGGCGGGGGGAACGGCGGCGGAAAAGGTCGCGGCCCTCGCGGCTGCCGGCATCCCGGTCATGCAGCGCCCGGCGGACGTCGTGCCCCTCCTCAAGGAGCGGCTGTGAAGCTGCACGACGTCCTGCATTCCCAGCATATCATCGTCCCCCTGCACGCCACGACCGTCCGTGAAGCCACCGAGCAGCTGGCGCGCCGCCTGGTGGACACGGGGGCCGTGGCGGACCCGAAGCGGCTCTATGCCGTGATCCAGAACGCCTGGCCGGAAGACCTGGCGACTGTCGGGGAGGAAGCGTTCCTGCCCCACTTCCGGACCGAAGCCGTTCGCAGCCTGCTCGCCGCGGTCGGCGTCGCCCGGACGCCCGTTGCTTCGGAGCGCGATCGCCAGCGGACCGCCCGGATCGTCATCTTCGTCGTCGCGCCGCCGCGCGAAACCCCCACCTACCTCCAGGTGATGGGCGCGTTCGCGCGGGCGCTCTCGGACCCCGGCACCGTGCAGGGACTGCACGACGCGCGGAGCCCCGCGGACGTGATGGCCCTGCCGGCGCTCGGAGCCATCGATCTGCCCAGCCATCTGCTGGTGCGCGACCTGATGACGCCGGGCGTCCTGAGCATCCGGCCGGACACGACCATGGGCGAGGCCGCGCGCCTCATGGTCGAGCGCGACGTGCGGGCGCTGCCGGTCGTGGACGACACCGGGGCCCTGCTCGGCATGGTGACGCATCGCGAGCTGGTGCGGTACCTGATCCCCGACTACCTGCAGCGCACCAAGAGCGGCGAGTTCCGCGCCCCTACGAGGGCGCAGGTGCAGCGCGGCTCCGCCGACCCGCAGCTGATTCCCGTGCGGGAAGCCATGGCGCGCTCGGTGCTCTGCCTCGCCGAGGACCAGACCCTGTCGGATGTCGCCAATCTGATGAACAGCAAGGACGTCGATCGCTTTCCTGTCGTGCGGGAGGGAAAGGTGGTAGGGTTTCTGACTCGCGCCGACCTGATCCGCCGTCTCATCGCTCCACCCTCAGCCCCAAACCCCTAACCCCGAGCCCCTAGCCCCTACTTCATGCTCACTCTCGCGATCATCAAACCAGACGCCGTTCAGGCGCGCCGCGCCGGCAAGATCCTGGCGCACCTCGAGGACGCGGGCTTTCGCCTGCGGGGCGCACGGCTGGTCCGCCTGACGCAGGCCCAGGCCGAGTCCTTCTACGCGGTGCACCGCGAGCGTCCGTTCTTCCGCTCGCTCGTCACCTTCATGACGTCCGGTCCGGCCCTCGCCTTGGCGCTCGAGCGTGACCAGGCGGTGACGGTGTTGCGCGACGTCATCGGCGCCACCGACCCCGCGGAGGCCAAACCGGGCACCATCCGCAAGCTGTACGCCGAATCCAAGGAGCGGAACGCGATTCACGCCTCCGATTCCCCGGAAAATGCTACCCGGGAGGTGGCATTCTTCTTCCCCGGGCCGGAGTTGCTTGACGCAAGTGCCACAAGGGTTTAGGTTCGCTGCGCATGCTCCGAGTCGATCTCCGGGAGCTGGCCCGTGGACCCGTGGACACGCGAGGCGAGATCCCCGTCACTGACCCCCTGTTCGAGGGATTAGGCTACACACTGGACGAGCCCGTGCGGGTGGCGGGCCGCCTGCAGGATGCGGGGGAAGGGCGGTTCTATTGGCGGGGGACGCTCACGACCCGGGCTGCCGCGGCCTGCCGGCGCTGTCTGGAGCCAGTCGTGACGCCAATCCACGCGGACGTACGGGCCCTGTTCGCGCAGGACCCGGACGCCCTCGAGGACCCGGACTCCTACCCGCTCGAGGCCGATGCCAAAGAGATCGACCTCACGGCGGCGGTCCGCGAGGAGCTCATTCTTGCCGTGCCGCAGTACGTACTGTGCCGCGACGACTGTCGCGGCCTGTGCCCGCGGTGTGGGAAGGATTTGAACGCGGGCCCCTGCGGCTGCGCGCCGGTCGCCGATGCCCGGTGGAGCGCGCTCGCAGCCATCAAAGAGAAACTGCGCGACTGAACGAGGCGAACAGCGATGGCCGTACCCAAGCGACGTACGTCAAAACGGAAGAAACGGGCACGCCGGACGCACTACAAGGCGGCCGCCACCCAGCTGCAACCCTGCCCGCGCTGTCAGGACCTGCGGCGCCCGCATCACGTGTGCCCGACTTGCGGCTATTACGGGGACGCACAACGCGTGGCGGTCGAGGACGCCTAGCGTGATCCGCATCGCGCTGGACGCGATGGGTGGGGACAACGCTCCGCAGGTCGAGGTCGAAGGCGCCGCGCTGGCGTTGCGGGACCTGCCTCCCACCTTTCGTATCCAGCTCGTGGGGCGCAGCGCGGAGGTGGAAGCCGCGCTCGCGCGGTACCCCACCATCGATCGCGCCCGGCTCGAGATCGTGGACGCTCCGGAAATCGTCGGCATGGGGGAGAAGCCCCTCGCCGCCGTGAAGGGCAAGCCGCGGTCTTCCATCGCGGTCGGGCTTGGCCTCCAGAAGGCTGGCGCCTCCGACGCGTTCATCTCGGCCGGCAACACGGGGGCCGTGATGGCCGCGGCTACCCTGCTGCTCCGCCTCCACCCCGGCGTCGAGCGCGCGGCCATCGGCGCGCCGTTCCCCACGCCGCACCACCCCGTGCTCGTGATCGACGGCGGGGCGAACGTGGACTGCGACGCACGGGAGCTCGTCAACTTCGCGCACCTCGGCTCGGTGTACGCCCGCGACGTGCTGGAGCAGGAGAACCCCGGCGTGGGGTTGCTGAACGTGGGCGAAGAAGATGAGAAGGGGAATGTGATCGTGAAGGAAGTGCACCAGCTCCTCAAGGCCGCGCACGGGCTGAACTTCATCGGCAACGTGGAAGGCCGCGACATCCTCGCAGGCCAGTGCCGCGGGCGCCGCATCGACGTCGTCGTGTGCGACGGCTTCGTGGGGAATGCGATCCTCAAGTTTTACGAGTCGGCGGGGCGCATGTTCGCCGGGATGCTGCAGACGTCGTTTCCCGACGTCCTGGGGAGCCCTGCGGCGCGAGAGCTGCTCCAGTTCCTCGACTACTCCTCCTACGGCGGGGCGCCGCTCCTGGGAGTCAGGGGCGTCGCGATCATCTGCCACGGCGCGTCGCCGGCGCGCGCCATCATGAACGCGGTCCGGGTTGCCGCGCAAATGGTGCGGAGCAACCTGACCCAGGACATCGGCGCCCAGATGGCGGGCGGAGGCGCGGTCGCGTGAAGCGGCCGTTCGTCGAGTTCGTGGCAACGGGCAGCTATGCGCCGTCGCGCGTCGTCACCAATGACGAATTGTCGCAGCGGCTCGATACCTCGGACGAGTGGATCCGCGAGCGCACCGGGATCCGCGAGCGTCGCGTGGCGGGCCCCGGGGAGTCGAACGCCTGCATGGCGCAGGCTGCCGCCGAGCGGGCCTTGTGCGAAGCCGGGATCGATCCCCTGGCGGTGGACGCCCTCGTCGTGGCCACGTCGACGCCGGACCGCCTGCTGCCATCGCAAGCGTGCGACGTGCAGGCTCTCATTGGCGCCAAGAATGCCGCTGCATTCGACGTCGGCGCCGCGTGCACCGGCTTCATCTACGCCCTGAACATCGCCGAAGGATTGATCGCGGCGGACCAGGCACGCACGGTCCTCGTCGTCGCCTCCGAGAAGCTGACCAGCATCACGGACTGGACCGATCGGACCACCGCCGTGCTGTTCGGCGACGGTGCGGGCGCCGCCGTGCTTGGCCCGGCCACGAACGCCCGCGGGATCCTGTCGACCTATATGAAATCGGACGGGGCGCTGGCCGAGTTGTTGTACCGCCCCGGGGGCGGTGCCGCGCACCCGCCCGACGAGCAGATGCTCAAGGAGCGGTCGTACTACCTCCATATGGCGGGCCGCGAGGTGTTCAAAGCCGCGGTCCTGTCGATGGCCGACGCCTGCGAGGCAGCCCTCAAGCGCGCCGGCCTCACCGCCGGCGACATCGACCTCCTGATCCCCCATCAGGCGAACATCCGCATCATCGAGTCTACCGCGAAACACGCCGGGATTCCGATGGACAAGGTGTTCGTCAACGTGGAGCGGTACGGGAACACCTCGGCCGCCTCGGTCGCGATCGCGCTGGACGAAGCCGTGCGCACCGGCCGGCTCACCCCGGGGATGCGGGTGCTGCTGGTCGCCTTCGGCGCGGGGTTTACCTGGGCGAGCATGGTTGTGCAGTGGTAGCACCGCATGGCACCGTCTGGCTCTGTCCGGGCCAGGGCGCACAAAAAGTGGGGATGGGCAAGGATCTCGCCGCCCGCTTTCCGGCTGCCGCCCGCATGTTCGAGCGGATCGACGGCGCCCTGGGCTTCCCGCTCTCCAAGGTGATGTTCGAAGGGCCGGAAGCCGAGCTGACCGCCACGCACAACGCGCAGCCCGCGATCTTGGCGCATTCCCTCGCCGTGCACGCCGCGCTCGGCGAGCGCGCCGGCGCGCCGGCGGCCGCACTGGGGCACTCGCTCGGCGAGTACTCGGCCTATGTGACCGCCGGCACGATGACCGCCGATGAAGCCGCGAAGCTGGTGCGGCGCCGCGGCGAGCTGATGCAGGAGGCTGGCGCGGCGCGCCCGGGCACGATGGCCGTGATCCTCGGCCTCGCCGCTCCGGACGTCGCGGCCGCCTGCCAGGCCGCATCCGCGAACGGGGCGGTGGCCGTCCCCGCCAACCTGAACGCGCCGGACCAGACCGTGATCTCGGGCGATCCCGAGGCCGTGTCGAAGGCAGGCGATGCGTGTCTCGCGCGGGGGGCGAAGCGCGTCCTGCCGCTCAAGGTCAGCGGCGCGTTTCACTCGCCACTGATGGCGCCGGCGGCGAACGGGCTGCGGAGCGCCGTCGACCACGCCACGCTCGCCGACCCCGCGTTCCCCGTCATCGCCAATGCCACGGCAGAGGCCGTGACGACCGCGGCGCGTGCACGCCGCCTGCTCGTCGATCAGCTGACGGCGCCCGTGCGCTGGGTCGAGTGCGTCCAGCACGCTGCGCGGCTCGTCGGGAAGGACGCGCGCTTCATCGAGATCGGCCCCGGCGCCGTGCTCGCGGGCCTGCTCAAGCGCATCGTCTCCGAGCCGCGCGTGGTCTCGCTCGGCACGGCTGACGATGTGAGTCGTTTCCTCGAGGCGGCCTGAGCGTGAAGATCGATCTGAGCGGCCAGACGGCACTGGTGACCGGCGGCAGCCGGGGCATCGGGCAGGCGGTGGCGGCGGCGCTGCGCCAGGCCGGTGCGCGCGTGGCCATCCTCGGCCGTAACGGTGCCCGGGCCCAGGCCACCGCCCAGGCGCTCGGCCCCGCGGACACCGCGCGCGGTTACGCCTGCGACGTCGGCCAATCAGCCCAGGTCGAAGCCACGGTCAATGCGGTGGAGAATGATTTCGGACCGATCGACATTCTCGTCAACAACGCAGGAACCACGCGCGACGCGCTTGTGGTCCGCATCAGCGACGAGGATTGGGATGAGGTGCTCGAGACGAACCTGAAGGGCACCTTCTTGATGATCAAACATGCGGCGCGCGGCATGATCAAGAAGCGGGCTGGCCGGATCATCAACATCACGAGCGTGGTCGGGATCGCGGGGAACGCGGGGCAGGCGAATTACAGCGCGTCCAAGGCCGGGGTCATCGGCCTGACGAAGACGGTGGCCAAGGAGCTGGCGCGTCGCAACGTGCTGGTGAACGCGGTCGCGCCGGGGTTCGTCGATACCGAGCTGACGCGCGACATCACCCCGGATGCGCGGAAAGTGCTGCTCGCGGCAATTCCACTGGGCCGCCTGGGCGGTGGACAGGACGTGGCGTTCGCGGTCCTCTTTCTCGCCTCCGAGTTCGCAAGCTACATTACAGGTCAGGTCTTGGTCGTCGACGGCGGTATGGTGTTGTGAGCGGCTTTTCACACCTCCCTTAGAGGGCACTCATGGCAATGGACATGAAGCAACTGGAAGAGAAGGTCAAGGACATCATCGTCGAAGAGCTCGGCGTCGAGCGCGAAAAGCTCACGGCGGATGCCAGCTTCATGGAGGACCTCGGGGCCGACAGCCTCGATACCGTCGAGCTCGTCATGGCGTTCGAGAAGGAATTCGACATCGACATCCCGGACGAGGAAGCGGAGAAGCTGCGCACGGTCGGGCAGGCGATGCAGTACCTGCGCGACAAGATGGGGAAGTAGGGCAGATGCCGCGGCGCGTCGCGATCACCGGCCTCGGGCTCGTGACGCCCGTCGGGAACGACGTCCGAAGTACCTGGGAGGCCCTCCTCGCCGGCCGGTCGGGGGCGGGCCCCATCACCCGGTTCGATACCGCGAAGTCGTCGGTGCACTTCGCCTGCGAGGTGAAGGGGTTCGATCCCGGGCGGTTCCTCGAGAAGAAGGAAATCCGCCGCTACGATCTGTTCTCGCAACTCGCCATCGGTGCTGCCGAAGAGGCAATCGGCGACGCGTGCCTGAGCAACAACTGGGATGCCGTGGACCGGCGCCGCATCGGCGTCATCATCGGGACGGGCACCGGCGGGGTCATGACCTTCGAGGAGAACTGCCGGGCCCTGGTGGAGCACGGGCCGTCGCGCGTGTCGCCGTTCTTCATTCCCATGTACATGCCGAACGTGGCGGCCGCCCTGATCTCGATGCGCTACAACCTCCAGGGCCCCAACTACGCCACCGCGTCGGCGTGCGCCTCCTCGGCGCACTCGCTCGCGGACGCCGCCCAGCTGATCCGCAGTGGCGCCTCCGACCTGATGATCGCGGGTGGCGCGGAGGCGGCGATCACCGAGCTCGCGGTCGCGAGCTTCGCGAATATGAAAGCGCTGTCCGAGCGCAACGACGACCCCGCCACGGCCAGCCGTCCCTTCGACAAGGACCGGGACGGCTTCGTGATGGGTGACGGCGCGGCCGTCCTGGTGCTCGAGGAATGGGAGCACGCGCAGCGCCGGGGTGCGAAGATCCACGCTGAGCTCGCGGGATTCGGCATGACCGCGGATGCCTACCACATCACCGCGCCCGCTCCCGACGGCTCCGGCGCCCGGGAGGCGATGCGCCTGGCCATGCAGGATGCGGGAGTGACTCCCGACCGCGTCGCCTACATCAATGCGCACGGCACCTCCACCCCGCACGGCGATGCGGCCGAGACCAACGCCGTGAAGGCCGTGTTCGGCGAGCGCGCCCGCAGCCTGATCTTCGGCTCCACGAAGTCGATGACGGGGCACCTGCTCGGCGCCGCCGGCGCGCTGGAAGCCGCCATCTGCGCGCTCGTGATCCAATCCGGTACGGTCCCGCCGACCATCAACCAGTTCACCCCCGATCCCGCGTGCGATCTCGACTCCGCTCCCAATCGGGCGGTCAAGCGCACCGTCGACGTCGCCCTCTCCAACTCGTTCGGGTTCGGCGGACACAACGTGACGGTAGCGGTGAAGCGGGCGGCGTGAGGGATCCCGCGCTCGATCTCATCGCCGGGAAGGTCTCGCGCAACGAGCGGCTCACCGGCGACGATGCCCTGACCCTGTTCCGGTCGCCCGATCTCCTGACCATCGGGCGCCTCGCCGATCAGGCCAATCGCGCCAAGCACGGCAACCGCGTCTCCTTCGCCGCCAATCAGCACATCAATCCGACCAACGTGTGCGTGCTGCGCAACACGTGCGTGTTTTGCTCGTTCGCGCGGATGCCGCGCGAAGACGGCGCCTACACGCGGAGCCTGGACGAGGTCTTCGCCGAGGCCGACGCGGCGCGTGCGAATCCCACCCGCGAATTCCACATCGTGGGCGGCCTGCACCCTCAGCTCAAGCTGTCGTACTACCTCGACATGTTCCGCGGCCTCGCCGCCCGTCACCCGGGCGTGCACATCAAGGCGCTCACGGCGGTCGAGGTCGCGCACCTGGCGCGCATCGAAGACATGAGCGTGCGCGACGTGCTCGTCGCCATGCGCGATGCGGGCGTGACCAGCCTGCCCGGCGGGGGGGCGGAAGTCTTCTCGCCGGCCGCCCGCGCCACCATCGCCGACCGCAAGCTGTCGGGCGATGAGTGGCTCGCGGTGCACCGGGAGGCGCATCGCCTGGGAATCCCGTCCAACTGCACCATGCTCTACGGTCACGTCGAAACGCTCGAGGACCGGGTGAGCCACCTGCTCGCGCTCCGCGACCTGCAGGACGAGACCGGCGGATTCCTGACGTACATTCCGCTCGCCTACCACCCCGACCATAACGAGCTGGGCACCGCACTCGGCCGCACCGGCACGGCCACCACCGGCGTGGATGACCTGAAGAACATCGCGATCGGGCGCCTCTTCCTCGACAACATCCCGCACGTGAAGACACACTGGCCCATGGTGACGCCGTACCTGTCGCAGGTGGCGCTCACGTTCGGATGCGACGACCTCGAGGGCACAGTGGTGTTCGAGCGGGTCTACCATGAAGCCGGGGCGCCCACGCCCATGTGGCTGTCGTACGACGAGATCGTGTCCCTGATCCGCGGGGCAGGGAAGGAGCCGGTGGAGCGCGATTCGCTCTACCGGACCGTGCGAACCTTCGAGGACTACCAGCCGGGCCAGGCCATCGAGCCGGCCGCCGTGCGACCCGAGGGGCCCGAGGGGCCGACGTTCCGGATCGAGCATCGGGCCCGGGCGAGCGCCCGGGGCCGCAAGCTGCCGGTCGCGCAGGGCATCGGAACCGCAGAGTAGCTGTTGACCCCGGGGCGTTGCCCCGGGGCTCTAGGGAGCGAGTATGCGAGTAGGTCGGATCGGCTACATCAACTGCTATCCAGTCTATGCCGCGATCGACCGCGGGGCCGTTCGCATGCCCGCCGAGCTCGTCACCGGGACGCCCGCCGAGCTGAACGACCTCCTGGTGGCGGGCCAGCTCGACGTCAGCGTAATCAGCGCCATCGAGTATGCCCGCCACGCCAAGGATCTCGTGCTCCTCCCCGGCCTCGCGATTTCGTGCGACGGCCCCGTCCGGAGCGTCGCGCTGTTCAGCCGGGTTCCGGTGAGCGGGCTCGACCAGGCGACGATTCTCGTGACTGCCTCCTCGCGCACCTCCATCGCGCTGCTCGACCTGCTGTGCCGCGATGTGTGGCACGTGCGTCCACAGTTCGTACAGGCCCGCGCCGAGGCTAGCGACCTGGACGCGCTGGCCGCGCTGCCGCACGACGCGGTGCTCGTGATCGGCGACCCGGCGCTGCTGCTTGCGGCCCGCGGGCTGTACCCGCATCACATCGATCTCGGCGACGCCTGGAAACGGTGGACGGGGTTGCCGTTCGTGTTCGCGGTGTGGGCCGCGCGCCGCCAGGCCTCCGCGGTCGCTGTCCGCGCCGTGCACGCCGCTCTGCTCGAGGCGCGCACCTGGGGCCTCGCCCACCTGGATGCGCTCGCCCTCGCGGCCGCCGCCGCGACGGGCGTCCCGGCCCAGGAGTGCCGCAGCTACTTCGGAGGCCTCGACTACGCCTTCAGCGAGGCGCATCTCGCCGGGCTCACCGAGTTCCTGCGCCGTCTCGCGGCGAAGGGCATGGTGCCCGACGGGTCGCTGCAGTTCCTCCAGGTCGCGTGACGATGGTCGACCGGAGCAGTCCCGAATTCAAGTCCTACCTCGAGCTGTACGAGCGCGCGCCCCTGCTCGAGCTCGGCGCCGCGGCCGATGAGGCGCGCTGGTCGCTCCACCCCGAGCCCGTCGTCACCTACATCGTGGATCGCAACATCAACTACACGAATGTCTGCGTGGCCGACTGCAAGTTCTGCGCGTTCTATCGCCGCCCCAAGGACCGGGAGGGCTACGTCCTCTCGTTCGAGGAGATCGGGCGCAAGATCGACGCGGTGAAAGCACTCGGCGGCGTGCAGATCCTGATGCAGGGCGGACACAACCCCTACATCCCGTTCGCGTGGTACCTGGACCTGCTGCGCTACATCAAGCGCAACCACCCGATTCACATCCACGGATTCTCGCCCTCCGAAGTCGATTTCTTCGCGGGCCGGTTCGGCATGAGCATCGAGGACGTCATCAAGCAGCTCGTGGAAGCGGGCCTCGACTCCATCCCGGGCGGGGGCGGGGAAATCCTCGTCCAGGAGGTCCGGGACCGCGTGGCGAAGAAGAAGGCCGGCGCCGACCGCTGGCTCGAGGTCATGGAGATCGCGCACGGCCTCGGCCTCAAGACCTCAGTGACCATGATGTACGGCCTCGGCGAGTCGTCCGAGGACCGCCTGGAGCACCTGTTCCGGGTGCGCGAGGTCCAGCGGCGCACCGGCGGGTTCACCGCGTTCATCTGCTGGCCGCTCCAGCCCGAAAACACCGCGATGGCCGACATGCCGAAGACCGACGCGGTGACCTACCTGCGGACACAGGCCCTCGCCCGCATCGTGCTCGAGGAGATACCGAACATCCAGGCCTCCTGGGTCACGATGGGCCCGAAGATCGGACAGGTGGCGCTGCGGTTCGGTGCCAATGATTTCGGCTCCCTTATGATGGAGGAGAACGTCGTGTCGGCCGCCGGGACCACGTACCGGATGACGCTCGAGGAGATGCGCCGCCTCATTGCCGGCGCGGGCTACACCCCGAAGCAGCGCCGGCAGGATTACACCATTCTCGAGGACGCCGCCTGATGGCTGACGTGCTCATCGTCGTGGGCTCCGAGAGCGACACGCCTCGGATCGAGCCTGCCTTCGAGATACTGACCAAGGCGGGCGTGACGTATGAGTTTAAGGTGTCCTCCGCGCACCGCCAGGCGGACGAAACCGCGGCGCTGATCAAGAACGCGCGGAAGAACGGCTTCAAGGTCGTCATCGCCGGAGCGGGGCTGTCGGCCGCCTTGCCCGGCTTTGCCGCGGCGAACACCGACCTCCCTGTGATCGGCGTCCCGTTCGCCGTCGGCCCGCTGAACGGCTTCGATGCGCTGCTCGCAACGGTGCAGGTGCCGCCGGGCGTTCCCGTGGCCACCGTGGGCATCGACAATGCGAAGAACGCGGCCCACCTGGCACTTCGAATTCTGAAGGGCTAAATGCGGATCGGCATCGGGTACGACTCGCACCGCTTCGTCGACGGACGCAAGCTGGTGCTGGGAGGCGTGACCATTCCCCACGCGCGCGGCCTCGCCGGGCATTCGGACGCTGACGCCGTCGCGCACGCCCTCACCGATGCGATCCTCGGCGCCGCCGGGCTGGGCGACATTGGCGGGCTCTACCCCGACACCGATCCTCAGTGGCAGAACGCGGACTCCATCTACCTCCTGAAACAGGCCTATATCCAGGTGATCGAGGAGCGCCTGAACTTCGTCAATGCCGACATCACGGTGATCGCGGAGCAGCCGCCGATCGCGCTGTACGTGGAGGAGATGCGCGAAAGGTTGGCCGGCGCTCTCATCGCCCGGCCGTCGCAGGTCTCGATCAAGGGCAAGACGAACGAAAAGATGGGGTTCATCGGGCGGGGCGAGGGGATCGCCGCGATCGCCGTCGCGCTGCTCGAGTAGCTTGCACGAATTCCTGCAGACCCTCGAGGGTCTCTCCGCCGGCTCGCTGTACGCGCTCATCGCCCTGTTCGCCGCTGTCGAGAACTTCTTCCCGCCGGTCCCCGCCGACACCGTCATCGCGCTCGGCGCGTTCCTCGCCGGGCGGGGGAAGCTCGATGCCTGGACCGTGTTCGGGATCGGATGGGCCGCCAATGTCGGGGGAGCGGCCGCCCTGTACGGCCTGGCCCGCCGCTACGGACGGCCGCTGTTTCGCGGGCGCTTCGGACGTCGTCTGCTGCCGGAGGCGGTGCTCGAGCATCTCGAGCGGGAGTATCACCGACACGGCGCCTATGGCATCTTCCTCTCGCGCCTCTTGCCGGTATGGCGGGGCGTGGTGACGCCGTTCGCAGGGATAGCGGGCCTGTCGCCGGGCCGGGCGCTCCCGCCGGTCGCCCTCGCGTCAGCGCTCTGGTACGGGGGCCTCACGGTCCTGATCGTGCGTCTGGCGCCGAGTCTCGACACCGTGCTGCGGCACCTGGGACGGGTGAACCGCGTCCTTGGGGCCGTGGCCCTGCTCGCGATCGTCGTGCTGGTGGTCGTCGTCTTGCGGAGACTGAAGCGATAACGACAAAGGATGGCCGCATGGCCGCAATCACCCGCGCCGCACTCCTCGAGTTCATGCGCAGCCACCGCTTCGCCGTTGCCGCGTCCGTGAACCCCGCCGGGGGCCCGCAGGGCGCCGTGGTGGGCATCGCTGTGTCCGATACGTTCGAGATCGTGTTCGATACGCTGGCCAGCACGCGCAAGGCGCAGAGCCTGCGCCGCGAGCCTCGCATCGCGCTCGTCATCGGCAGTCTGGCCGGAGACGACGAACGTACGGTGCAGTACGAGGGGGTCGCGGACGAGCCACGCGGGGCCGACCTGGTCCGCCTGACGGACCTGTACCTCGCTGCATTCCCGGACGGTCGCGAGCGGCAGCAGTGGCCCGGGCTGATCTACGTGCGGGCGACCCCCACCTGGCTCAGGTACTCGGACTACGGGAAGAGTGAGCCCGATATCATCGAGCTCGATCGGGCTGCGCTCGAGCGGTTGACCTAGGCTGTGCGGTTGCGGACCTCCACGCCGGCCGGTAGCATTCACGTGGAGGCACCAGATGCGACACGTGCGGTTCCTGGCGCTCACCGGCGCTCTGCTGGTCCTGACCGAGTGCGGTCAACCGGAGGGCCCGTCCGCAAGCGGGCACCCCTTCTTCACGGCCACTCTGGACGGGGCAACGTGGGTCGCAGATTTCTCGGACGGCTTCATGCTGGGCTCCTCAACGGTCATCTCTGGGAGACGCTACGTCTCTCCCCAGGAGACTGAGGACATTTGGATACAGATCGCAGGGCCTCCGTCAGTAGGGAAGTTCGCTCTCCGTGGCCTCTTTAGTCCGGCGACGGGGTTCTTCTCCAAGCAGACAATCGGCGCGCCGTCTCTACCGCTCCCCTATCTCAGCAGTGATGCGAACCCCGGTGTTGCATCGGTCGACGGCGTGAATAGGAGCGACAGCCTGATTGCCGGAACCTTTGCCTTTGAGGCAGCCCAGATCCCAGACACGGGCGCGCACCACGTGTTGAGCGGCGCGTTTCTCGTGCGATACACGGCATTCTAACGTCGTTCAGGCAGGGTTGTGCGTCCGGGTTCGCTCACTATCGTTGAGCGAGACCGCGCGCGAGCGGCAGCAGTGCCCGGTCGGGTTGCGCACGCCTCAGCGCTCCGGTAGGGTTTGGCTGGAGGTGCAATATGCGGCGTCTCCAGCTTCTCACTCTCCCGGTGGTCCTCCTCGCGAGCGCCAGCAATGGCCCGGGCTGATCTATGTCCGGGCAACGCAATCCGCCGGAGATCGTCGAGCTCGATCGCTCCGCGCTGGAGCGGCTCGCCTAGCGACCGCTGCCGATCGCCGCTAGGATTCGCATGGGAGGCGCGCCCTCATGCCACACCTGCGGTTCTTGGCGCTGGCTGGAATCCTGCTCGGGCTGACGAGCTGCGCTCAGTCCGACGGTCCCACCGCGGTCAAAGGCGGGACGACCCTCGACGGCCCACCGTATTTCCAAGCCACGCTCGATGGGGCGCCGTGGCCTGCCGACACCGTCGGAGCCGTTGTTCTCACCCCCACGGCGGGGGGCGTTGCTACCCTCATCTCTGCAACCCGCCGAGTTTCGTCCCATGAGCTGCAGAGGATCACACTCGGGCTTGCCACCTTCCCAGCGGAAGGCCATTTCGCGCTCGGCGGCATTTTCAGCCAGCACGTTGGATTCTTTGATATCGACACGACGTCCGCGCAAATTTCCTATTTCAGTGTAGATGCGCGCCCAGGGATGGTGACCGTCGACGCCGTCAGTACGACCGATAGCGTCCTTGTCGGCACCTTTGCCTTCGAGGCCGCGCCGATGCCCGATACGAGCGCCCACCGGATGTTGACCGGCCAGTTTCGCGTCCGGTACACACACCCAGCGCTTTAGGGCGGGTTTCGTCCCATGGAAGCCCTGCTCGACCGCTGGTCCAGAAGCGTCGCTGACGCACACGCGGGCCTCCGCAGACTCCCCGACTCCAAGGTTCGCGTCCGCCCAGCCCCGGGCAAATGGTCGGTCAAGGAGATTATCGGCCACCTGATCGACTCGGCGACGAACAATCATCGCCGCTTTGTGCTGGCACAGCTCGAAGAGGGACTCACGTTTCCGGGGTACGCGCAGGATGAGTGGGTCAGCCGGCAGCGCTATCAAGACAGCGCCTGGCCGGCGCTGGCCACCCTTTGGTCGGACTACAACGAGCACCTCATCCACGTCGTGCGCGCGATCCCAGGAGCGGTCCTAACCCGCCCCCGTGCCAACCACACCCTCGACCAGATCGCGTGGCGTCCCGTGCCGCGCGACCAACCTGCGACGCTCGCGTACTTGATTGACGACTACGTCGAGCACCTCGACCACCACCTGGGCCAGGTTCGCCATCTGATGGCCCTATCCGATTGAGCACCCCCATCCCTGAGTCCGATAGCCCGGGCGTCGTCGCCCTCCCGCCGTTGATCTACGGCCTGCCTTGGCTCGTGGGCTTGGGGCTGCACCTGCTGTTCCCGGTGCACCTCCTTCCGAGCGCCGCGGCGCACCTCGCCGGTGCCGTGCTCCTCGGGCTCGCCGTGGGGCTCGCCGTGTGGGGCCGCCTCACGATGGCTCGCGCCGGGACCGACCCGAATCCCATGCACCCGGCGACGGCGCTCGTGGTCGATGGTCCGTTCCGGTTCTCGCGGAATCCCCTCTACGTCTCGCTTACCCTGTTCTACCTCGGCCTCACGCTCGCGGTGAACACGCTCTGGCCGCTCCTCGGCCTCCCGGCGGTGCTGTTCGTCATCCAGCGCGGCGTGGTCGAGCGGGAGGAGCGATATATGGAGCTCAA
>Ga0335084_10002848_pt1 | contig 16778 bp, 14 predicted proteins | sample Lox_Sample_44_FD_206721 | JGI IMG/M metagenome (GOLD analysis project Ga0335084, IMG submission 206721) | Soil microbial communities from Loxahatchee National Wildlife Refuge, Florida, United States - Lox_Sample_4.4 | ecosystem: Environmental > Terrestrial > Soil > Wetlands | place: USA... | reverse complement strand
CTCGGCATTTTCGAGTTGGCCGACGCGTCCGGCCGCGTGATCTTCATCGGCCGGGCCGAAGCGCGCAGCCTCTTCGGCCTGCGCAGCGAAGTCGCCCGCTGCGCCGGCGCGATCGCGGCGGCGAAATCGTTCCGCTACGAAGTCACGACGGCGTATCACACGCGCCATCTCGAACTATTGATGGCGCACCGCGCCGACTTCGGCGCATTGCCGCAATACAACGAACCGATGCCGACGCTGGGTCGGCTGTCGCCGTGAGACGAGGTACGAGATGAATCTGACGCTGACAGCCGAGCAGGATCTGATCGTGTCGATGGTGCGCAGGTTCGTGCGCGAGGAAGTCGCGCCGCTCGAGCTCGCGCTCGATCCGGACGCCGACGAGCTGCCGGCAGCCGATCATGCGCGGTTGGTCGCCAAGGTGAAGGCGATGGGCCTGTACGGCCTCGACATTCCACCCGAGTACGGCGGCCCGGAGATCGACCTCGTCACGCGCACGCTCATCGCGATCGAGACGTCCCAACACCGCGCGGGGTTGTACGCGCCGTGCTACGGCGTCTTCGGCGGTGCCGGTCTCGCGCAACTGTTCGAAGCGAACGACGACCAGAAGAAACGCTATCTCGAGCCGATGTTGCGCGGCGAGAAGCGCGGCTTCTTCGGGCTGACGGAACCGTCGGGGGGCAGCGACCCCGCGCGCGCGATTCGTACGCGCGCCGTGCGCGACGGCGACGATTGGGTCGTCAACGGTTCGAAGATCTTCATCTCCGGCGCCGATCGCGCGCACTTCGGGCTCGTGTTCGCGCGCACCGACGCCGAGAAGGGGCGCGGCGGCGTCACGTGCTTCATCGTCGACACCGACACGCCGGGATTCCACGTGCGCAGGATCGTCCACACGCTGCGCGCGGCGCGCTACGCAACGGAACTGCAGTTCGAGAACATGCGGGTGCCTGGCGCGAATATCCTCGGCAAGCTCAACGGCGGTTTCGCGATCGCGAACGACCGTTTGTCGCGGCAGCGCATTCCGTACGCCGCCGGCTGCATCGGCGTCGCGGTGCTCGCGCACGAAATGGCGGTCGAGTATTCGAAGCAGCGCGAGACGTTCGGCGCGCCGTTGTCGAGCCGTCAGGCGATCCAGTGGATGTTGGTCGACAACGAGATCGACATCGAGAACGCCCGCTGGCTGACGCTCGCCGCAGCCGATCGCGCGGAGCGCGGCGAAGATTTCCGCAAGCAGGCCGGCATGGCGAAGCTCGTCGCGACCGAAGGGGCGAGCCGCGTGGTCGACCGCTGCATGCAAATCTTCGGCGGCTACGGCGTGACGAAGGATTTTCCGTTCGAGCGCTGGTATCGCGAGATGCGCATCCGCCGGATCGGCGAAGGCCCGAGCGAGGTGCAGCGCCACATCATCGCGCGCGACATCCTCGGCGAGTCGCTGCGTTGACGGCGTTACCGCAGCGGCGCTCCGCTCAGCGCAGCGGCAGAGAGAAGAAATCGAAGAACGCCCAGAAGATGACCGTCGAGGTGACGAGCGTCAGTACAGCGACGGGCGTTCCGCGGCGCAGCCACAAGCCCGGCGTGATCGCGAAGCGCGCATCGCCGGTGTCGCGGGCGAGCCGTTCCGAGATCGTCACGACGTAGACGTTCGCCGTCGAGCCGATGTGCGTGGCGTTGCCGCCGAGGCCGACGCCGACCGCGAGCGCCCAGAAGAGCGGCGTCGCGTTGAGCCCCTGTGCTTCGAGGCCGAGCAGGATCGGAATCATCGCCGCGGTGAACGGGATGTTGTCGATCGCCGCCGACAGCAGCGCCGATACCCACAGCATGACGATGGTCGCGACGAACAGGTCCTGCGCAACGAACGGCCCGATGAAGTGACCGACGTATTCGAGCAGGCGGCTGTGCTGCACACCGCCGATGACGATGAACAGGGCAATGAAGAAACTGAGCAGCGCGATCTCAACGTGCTCGAACGTCGCGTCGAGGCGCACGCCGTTCGCGAGAAAGAGCAGCAACGTCAGACCGAACGCGGCGACCATCCACGGTTGCCAACCGATGGCGTGGTGCAGTACGAACAGCGCGAGCGTCACCGTGAGCGTCACGAGCGCGGCGCGCCACGTGCGCAGGTCGCGGATCGCGCCTTCGCCGTCGAATGATACCGGTGCGGGGGCACCGGACAGTTCGCCGCGAAACACTGCACGGATCGCGAACAGCGCAACGAGCCACGCGACGAACACGATGCCGCCCATGTGAATCGCGAACGCGTTGAAGCTGATGTGCGCGGCTGAGCCGATCATCAAGTTCGGCGGATCGCCGACGAGCGTGCCGACGCCGCCGGCGTTCGACAGCATCGACGCGGCGATCAGGTACGGCACCGGCGTCGTACCGAGCGAGCGTGTGATCAGAATGATCAGCGGTCCGAAGATGACGACGGTCGTCACGTTGTCGAGCAGCAGCGACAGCAGCGTCACGGTGGTGCCGAGGAGCACCAGCAGCATGAACCGCCGGCCGCGACTGAAGCGGGCGAGGCGATACGCGAGGTTGTCGAAGCCGCCGGTCGGCAGCATGATCGCGACCATTGTCATCATGCAGCCGAGCAGCAGCACCACGTTCCAATCGATCGCGGCGAGCGCTTGTTCCGCGGTGTAGAAACCGAAGGTCTGTCCAGCCACCATCATCGCGCCGGCGCCGGCCATCGCGACTCGGGTGCGATCGAACTGGTGGACCTGCTCGGTGAAGATCGCGATGAACGTCGCCGCGAGAATGCACGCGGACACGAGCATCGGCGTGTTCCATTCCAGATCGGTCATGTCCCCCCCAGTGCGCAGTCGCGACGCCAGCGATCGTAGCGCACCTCACGTTCGTCGTCGGCGAGGTGCGGTTCGAAAGTTCGATCGATCGGCCGCGCGATGGACGCAACGTCGGTGGAGCCGATCGCGAGCAACGCGCAGATCGCGGCGCCGAGCGCGCTCGCTTCCGGAATGGCGAGACGCTCGATCGGCACGCCGAGTACGTCGGCCTGCACCTGCATCAGCACGTCGCTGCGCGATGCTCCGCCGTCGGCGCGCACGACCGGTGCCAACGAGAGGTCCGCGCCGCGCAACGCGTCGCGCGCTTCGCGGACGCGCAATGCGATGCCGTCGACGATCGCGCGGGCGACGTGGGCGCGCGTCGTCGCCCGCGTCAGACCGCCGAGCGAGGCATGGCGCGCGGGATCGCCGTACGGCGTGCCGAGACCTTGTAGCGCCGGTAAAGCATAGACGCCGCCCGCGTCGGCGACGCTGCCGGCGAGCGCCGAGAGTTCCGCTGCATTCGCCGCGAGACCGAGTTCCGCGCACGCCCAGTCGAGCATCGCGCCGGCGGTATTGACCATGCCTTCGATGCAGAACTCGCGCGCACCGCCGCGCGCCCAGATCACCATCGGATAGGTACCCGGCGCGAGCTTCATCTCGGCACCGGTGTTGACGTCGAGCGTCGCCGACGTGCCGTACGTGATCTTGCCGAGCCCCTCGCGGAGGCCGCCTTGGGCGATCAGCGCGCTCTGTTGGTCGGCGACCAACGCGGCGATCGGGCAACGTGCGCCGAACGCGGCCGCGGTGAGGCCGTGCGCGACTGCAGAGTCGGTCAACGTCGGAAACCGCCGCGGGTCGAGGCGTTGATGTTCGATCAGCACGGCATTCCAGACGCCGGCGAAATAGTCGTAGTAGCCGGTTGCGCACGCCTGTCCGTGGTCCATCGCGTAGATCGCGCCGCCCGACAATCGCCACGCGAGATACGTGTCGACGTTGCCCCACAACAACGAGCCCGCGTTGAATCGGTCGCGACCGTAGGCAATCGAGTCGAGCACCGCTTCGAGCTTCACCGCCGCGGTCTGATGGCTGACGAGATGGCCCAGCGCGACCAGTTCCGCCGCGCGCGCGGCGCCGCGCATGTCCTGCCAACTCACCAGAGGGGCGAGCGGCGCCCCCGTGGTGCGGTCCCAGACGATCACGTTACTGCGCTGCGCGCTGATGCCGAGCGCGCCGACGTCGGCGCGGTGCAATCCGGCGGCGGCGATCGCCTCGTCGATCACCCGCTGCGTCGAATCCCATAGGCGACCGACGTCCTGTTCGACGCGGCCGGGCGACGGATGATTCAGTTCCGCGCGGACGAACGCGCGGCCGAGCACGTCGAGATCGGCGTCGACGACCATCGCGCGGATCGTCGTAGTACCGGCGTCGATCGCGAGGATCGGTTTCGTCATTGCGAGATCGCGGCGGTCGCGCGGCGCGGCAACTCAGGGCTCCGGCAGCAACACGCCGGGGTTCAGGATGCCGGTCGGATCGAGCGCGGCTTTCAGGCGGCGCAGCGTCGCGATGCCGGCGGCGCCGAGGTCGTGGTGCAGGTACGACGCACGCACCCGACCGATGCCGTGGTGGTGCGCGATGCCGCCCCCCAATGCGGCCGTGGTCTCCAGGATTTTGTGCCAGCAGGTCCGATAGCGATCGGCCATGACGGCGGCGTCCTGCGGCCGCGCCGCGAACGAAAAATACAGATTCAATCCGGAACGATACGCGTGCGAGCTGTGCGCGGACGCGTTGACGATGTCCGGCACCTCGGCTAGCGCTGCGACGACCCCGGAGTAGAGGCCGACGATGCGGTCCCACGGCGCGGAGACTTCGACGGTGTCGACGATGACGTTGCGTTCGAGGTAGGCCCGCCAGGGCTGCACCGTGTTGCGATGATCGAGCCATCCGACGGTCGCCGTCGCCGCGACGCTGACGAGGCCCATCTTGCGCGCGAGTTCGTCGCTCGCTTCGAGTTCGATCGCGACGCGCTCGGCCGGGCCCTCGTGCACCATGATCAGCAGGCCGTGGTCGGGCTTCGCGTGCGCAGCGAACGAGCGCTGCGCTTCGATCGCGTCGTATTGGCGCATCACCGGCGGTTGCCAGCCGCGTTGGATCAACTCGCGCTGGAACTCGAACCCTTGCTGCATCGTTGGAATTGCGAAGGCGCTGTAGTCCTGCGCTTCCGGTTTGCGGCGCAGCGACAGCGTGACGCCGGTGATCACGCCGAGCGTGCCCTCGCTGCCGAGCAAGAGATGGCGCAGATCGGGACCGGCCGACGCGCGCGGCGCTTTGCCGGCGTGGATCACGCTGCCGTCGGCGAGCACCGCTTCGATCGAATAGACGATGTCCTCGATGTTGCCGTTTGCGGTGCTGAATTGGCCGGAGGCGCGCGTCGCGATCCAACCGCCGACGCTGCTGACCGCCACCGACTGCGGCCAATGACCGATCGTCAGGCCGTGCGCGGCGACCGCGTCTTCGGCGTCGCTGCCGCGTTTGCCGGCGTCGAACGTCGCGAGCAGGTTCGTCGCGTCGACGTGGCGGGTGCGCTGCATCGACGACAGATCGAGCAGCACGCGATTCGGATGCGCGAGCACGCCGCCGCACACGCCGCTGCCGAGACCGAACGGAACCAACGCGACGCGCGCATTGCGGCACGCGTTGACGGCGACGACGACGTCCTCGACGTCGGTGGGTCTAACGACACAACGCGGTCGCGGCGCAGCGCGGCCTTGCAGGTCGTCGAGGTGGCTCAGTACCCAGTAGTCGTGACGGCGTTCGTCGAGGGTCGCCGCGTCGGTCAGCACCTTGGCGGCACCGAGCCGGGCGGCGAGATCGGCGACGAATGCATCCGTCATGCCGCGTCCCCGAGCGCGGCGCGCTCCGCCTGGCGCAGCGCTTTGCAGGCGTCGATCTGACGATCGCGCTCGGCCTCGGACCAGCCGAGCAGGGCGGCCATCGCGTCGGCCGCGGGCCGCAGCGCAGCGAGGCCGTTGTCGAGGTCGAACCGCGCGCGGGCGCTGCGGCGGACCCAATAGTCTTCGAGCGTCAATGCACCTTCTTTGAGCACCGCGTGGCGCGCTTCCGCCGCGACGCCGTCGCGCACGAGCGCGGCCTCGCTGCCGTACAGCATCGTCAGCCGCTCGGCTTGCGACGTCGTCAGTCCGTCCGCGGCGAGCCGCCGCGCGAGTTGTGCCGGCGGCTCGCCGAGTGCGCCCCCCGGCAACGATTCTTCGGCGGTCGTACTGACGGGGCCGTTGCGGCCGAGTCGCTTGATGCAGAGGTCGCCGATGCGTTCGGCCATCCGCCGGTACGCGGTCAGCTTGCCGCCGGCGATCGTGACGATGCCGGCGGGACCTTCCATCACCTCGTCGCGGCGCGAGATTTCCGACGGCGACTTCTTGCCGGTCTCGGCGATCAACGGTCGGACGCCGGACCACAATCCGACGACGTCGAAACGGTCGAGCGGCGCACCGCGAAATGCGCGGCTCGCCGCGGCCAACAGGTAGTCGACGTCGTCGGCGGCGATCGTCGGCCAGTACGCGCTGTCCGGATAGAAGGTGTCGGTGGTGCCGATGTACGCGACGTCGTCGCGCGGCACGACGAACACGCCGCGCTTGTCCGAGGCCGTCATCGTCACGGTGTGGTTGATCGGCAGCCGCAGCCGCGACACGACCAAGTGAATGCCTTTCGACAGCGCGAGCCGGTCCGGCGCGTCGCCGCGCTCGAGCTTCCGCACGTGGTCGGCCCACGGCCCTGCCGCATTGACGATCACGCGCGCGCGCACGCGCGCCGTTGCGCCCCGACCTCGGGAGAGAGGGTCGAGCCGGTCGGTGACGACGAGCGCCTGAGCGACGCCGTTGGCGATGTCGACGCCGGTCACTTCGGCGTAGTTCGCGACCACCGCGCCGTGGCTCGCGGCGCTGCGCACGTTCGCGAGCGTCAGCCGGCCGTCGTCGGTGACGTATTCGGGATATGCGATGGCGCCGGAGAGCTCGGTCGTGTCGAGGCACGGTTCTTCGCGGGCGAGTTGGTCGTTGCTCCACAACTGATGGCGATCGTCCGCTTCGACGCTGCCGAGCTTTTCGTACGTCCACAGCCCGGTGCGGAAGGTCGCAATCGCCGCGCGGTTGCGCGCCGGCACGATGAACAGCGTCCGCCGCGCGAGGTGCGGCGCGATGTTGCGCACGGCCTTGCGTTCGAGCGACGCCTCGCGCACCAACGCCATGTCGCCTTGCGCGAGATAGCGGATGCCGCCGTGCACGAGTTTGGACGAACGGCTCGACGTGCCGGCACCGAAGTCGCGCGCTTCGAGCAGCGCAACCGTCAAGCCGCGCATCGCTGCGTCGCGGGCGATGCCGGCGCCGGTGATGCCGCCGCCGATGACGGCGACGTCGAAGGTGTCTCGTTCCAGCGTGTTGAAGAGGGCGTTGCGATCGCGTAGATCGAGGTCGGGGGTACTCATGTGTCGGAAGCTTACCTGCGTACGGCGTTGTCGCGCCGACCGTGCGGATGATGGTGCGGCGGGCGAATGCAAGAAACAGCGGCGATTATACCGACACGCCCGCCGTTCGCTTCAGGCGATTCTGTCTCGTTTCCAGCAACCGCTGCAGACGCGCGTGTTTGGTGCGCGTCAGCGGCCACGTCCAACAGAGGTACAAGCCGAACATGAACGATACGGTCGGCACGATCGCATACAGGATCGCGAGCCACGTCAGCGCGTGCTCGTCGTGGACTGCACCTTGGTGAGTGTCGTAGCCGACCCAACTGAGCGCGATCAGCGCGAGCCCGCCGACCGACAACGCGAGCTTGCTCATGAAGCCGAGGATCGCGAAGTAGCCGCCGGTGCGGGCGTCGCCGGAGCGCAGCGTGTCGAGGTCGATCACGTCCGCCATCATCGCGCGCGGCAGATACGCGAACGAGCCGAAGCAGAACCCCTTCAACGCGAACAGCGCATAGAACGCCGTGAGCTGGCCGTGGTGGAGATTGAAGATCGCGATGCTGACGACGCTGACGAATACGATCGCGCCGGATAGGGACCGATGTTTGCCGAACGCGCGCGCGAGAAACGTCCAAAACGGAATCGCGACGAGACCCATGCCGAAATAGACGAGGTACAAGGTGCCGGCCCGCGGCACGCCGATGTAGTCCTGCATGAAGAAGAGCGACAGCGCGTTGCGAAACGCTTCGCCGCCGGCGATGCACAACTCGATCGCGATCAAGCGCAGGAACAGTTTGTTGCGCCACATCAGCGCGAGCGACGCGACGAACGGCACGCGGCCTTCGCGCGCGCTCGGCGCGGGCTCCGGCACTCGCGCCACGACGAGGACGGTCAGTAGCGGCAGCAAGACGACGACCGGCCACGTGTACGCGTTCAACACCATCACGGCGGTCGTGTCGGTGCCGTGGATTTCCTCGACGATTGCCGGCACCGCCGCGGCGCCGATGAGTCCGAGCAGCACGAACGTCTCGCGCACGCCGACGATGCGCGTGCGCGTGTGGTAGTCGCCGGAGAGCTCCGCACCCCAGGCGAGATACGGCGTGCCCGTCATCGTCGTACCGATGCGCAGGAACACGAACCAGCCGCCGAGATACAACGCGGTGTTGCCGATCGAGGGATTCAGCAGATACACGAGCGCGAGCAGCAAGAACGGTGCACCGACGAACACCCACACGCGGCGGCGGCCCCAGCGCGTGCGGAAACGATCCGACGCGAACCCCATGACCGGGTCGGTCAACGCGTCGAAGATCGACGCGATGATCAGGATCACGCCGACGGTCTCGGTCGCGATGCCGATGTACGTCGCGTACGCGCGCGGCAACCAGATGCCGAGCGGATAGCCGAGCAGCGCGAGCGGAAAGCCGAGCGATCCGTAGATCCAGATGCGCGCCGTCGAAAGCCGCGAGTTCGTCATGCGTCCCCCCGTCGCCCAATAGTGATCGAATTGACTTGACGGTGGGTAGCTCGAAGAATCGCCCGAGCCGACGCGGTCGGCATCCGGAGCAGTAACGAACGAGGTGACGACGTGACTCGACTGACGTACAGCGAAGCGGAACTGATGAGCGACCACGCGTATGCGCGGCCGCACGTGATCGACGGGCGCCGCATGCACGGCGGCTTCGACGCGAACGGCGTGTACGTTCCGCCGCGTGCGAAAGGCCGCAACGAAGCGCTCGATGCGTGGACCGCGGCGCTGCGGCAGCGCGGCGGCGATCTGTTCGCGGCCGACGCCTCGCTCTTGACCGGCGCGCGGATGCCGAATCTCGAGCAGCAGCGCCTGTTGTTGCGCAACGGTCTCGGTCAGACCTTTTGGAACGGCCTCACGACCACCGGCAAGATCGAAGGTCGCGGCCGCGTGATCGCCGAGATCAAATTTCCCGATCTGCAAAAGCTCGTGAAGGAAGACATCTCGCAGATGGCGATCGGCCATCTCGGCAAAGGTCTACTCGTCGCGCACGGGCTCGACGAGGGCGGCGAGCCTGACAAGAACATCGGGGGGCACGACGTGATGTGGTTCGTCGCGCGCGACCTCGTATTCGACAAAGACGCGTATCCCGATATCGAACCGCCGGCCAGCATCGCGCGGCCCGAAGCGGGCAAGCGCTGGATGCCCGAGATCGCGCCGGAGTACGAGGCGATGTTGTCGTTCCTGATGAACTTGCTGTTGATCGAATTTCGCGCCGAGATCGGTTTCGCGAACACGCAGAACGTGATGCGTACGCCCGATCTCTTCGTCGATCGGCGCGCGGCGGCCGAGGAGGCCGCGGAGATCATCGAGCGCATCCGCACCGACGAAGAGATCCACGTCCGTTCGCTGCGCTTGTACATCGGCGAATTGCGCGAACTGACGCTGCGCACCGTCGCCGGCGGCGAGATTCGCGGCGCGGCTTTGATCGACCGGTTCTGGAGCGGCTTGCTCGACTGGGCGACGGTCGAACAACCGCGGCTGGTCGCGGAGCAACAGCATCAGTTGATCAAGGCGCGCATCCTCGCGCATCCGCACGGCGAGCGCGTGTTGCGCGAATTCGATGCGTTGTCGGATCTACGCCCGGCGGTCGCCGCCGCCGGCTAGGTGAAATCGTTGGCGCCCTGTCGGACAGTGCGTCGCGCGATCAACCCGGCTTACGGTCGCCGTAACTGACGCCCATGCCGGCGCGCGCATCGCTGTTCACGCCGTACGGTGCGATCGGGTAGCGCAGACCGTTCTTCGACAGCGCGTCGAGTCCGGCGACGACCTTCGGCAAGAACGTCGGCGGAATCGCCATCAGCAATTCGTCTTCCATCACGCCGCCGTAGCGGCGCTCGGCGAAGCACGGGATGGACAGCGACGGTTCACCGGTCGAAAGCGCGCGGCCCCACGAGTCGGCGCACGCCGATTCGCCGACGCAGCCCCAGTTGAGCTTCTTGTAACCAGTCCACTGTAACCCATTGATGAACAAGATCATCTGCGCCGGCGTCGCGTAGATCAGACAGATGTCCGGCGGGTTCAGCCGGCCGCTCGCGAGCGGGCTCACCGCCATCGCTTCGTAGCGGCCGAACGGCACGACGTCCATCGCATGCTGGTGTGCGCTCGACTCGTCGCGATTCGAGAACCACACGCCCGCCATGTTCTTGCCCGAGAGCCACTCGTCGCTGCGCGGATGCAACCCAATCACGGTCGAGCACTGCGCCCCGACGAGGTCGTCGGCGGTGATGCCGACCGTCCAGCCGTTGCGGGCCGCTTGGCCGACGATTTGATCCGTCGTGTGGATCGCGCTCGGGCGGCGAATCTTCGGAATCGCCTCCATGTCGACGCGCCGTTCGAACAACTTCATGCCGATCGGCGTCGTGCGCAGGCGCAGCAGCCGATTCAGGCCGTCGACGATGTCGCTCCACGCGAAGTGCGTCTGGTCGGTCGCGATGACGGATTGGCTCATGATCGATGTCCGCGGATTGGGGTGAGCGGACTTTAGCGCAGCAGCGCCGACGGATTCGAATGCGATCGATCACGCGCTACGCTACCGGCATGTCGCTTCTCGACCGCTTGCAACGCGAATGCGCCGCGGTGCCGACCTTCGGCGCGATGATTGTCCGCGATGGCGATGTCGCGCTCGAACGCGCGGCGGACGTTCCGCTGTGCGCGTGCTCGACGATCAAGGTCGCCGTCGCGATGGCGGTGATGTCGTTGGTTCAAGACGGCGCGCTCGATCTCGACGCGCCGGTGCTCGACCTCGACCCCGGGCTGCGGTTCGCCGATCGGACGCACGCCGCGCGAATCGCGCTGCGGCATCTGCTGTCGCACACGGCGGGTCTCGACGACACGAACGCAGTCGAAGCGGAGCCGCGCAACGCGCTCGCTCGACTCGCGGTCGTGGCCGAACCCGGCCGCGCATTCCGTTACTCGAACGTCGCATTCGACATCGCGCACGAGATCGCGGCGCGCGTCGCGGGCGTCGGTGCGTTCGAGTTGCTGCGCGAACGCGTGCTCGATCCGCTCGGCATGACCGACACGCGTCCGGACGCGGCGTTGCCGCGCGGCACGCTCGCGACGACCGCGCGCGATCTCGCGCGGCTCGCGACGGAACTGCTCGGCGGCGGCCGCGTCGTGAACGCCGCAGCGTGCGCCGAACTCGCCCGCGTCCACGCCGACAGCTACACCGCGTCGGCGTCGCGCTACTACGGTCTCGGCGTCGGCATCGAACGGTGGGACGGTCTGACGTTGCTGCAGCACGGCGGCGGCTTGAGCCGCTACGGCAGCGCGTTCGTCGTCGATCCGGCGGCGCGCGCGGCCGCAGTGTTCCTATTCGACGCTCCGGCGGGCTACGCCGTGTCGCCGCACGCGTACCTCGATGCGGTGCTGCAGCGCGAGACGCGTGCACCGGTCGCCCGCGCCGCGACGGTCGAATGGCGTGCGTACCTCGGTCGCTACTCGAACGGCGCGACGCTCGCCGAAGAGGCGGGCGCGCCCGTATTGCATTGGCACGGCGCCCGCACGCCGCTCGTCGCGTTCGACGAACGCGTGTTCAGCGGCCGCGGCCGCATCAGCGTCGGACTGTTGCCGGGCGCGCCGACGATGATCAGCGCGAACGACTTCATCTTGATCGGCGCTCGACCGGGGCTGCGCATCGGCGCCTGAGCGCCGCGCGCTCAGGCGTGCGGGCCGGGTTTGCCGATGCGTTGCAGGAAGCGCTCGAGTGCCGCGACGAGCGCGTCGGGGGCATCGAAATGCACCATGTGGCCGGCGCCGTCGATGCGAACGTGTTCGGCATCGCGGAAGCAGCGCAACCGTTCGGCGAGATCGGCGTCACCGTAGCGGCCGTCCCAGTTCGCGATCGGCATCTGCGCGGTCCAATACGCGTGCGCGGCGCCGGCGGTGACGATCAGCGTCGGGCAGCGGACCTGGCGCCAGCGCGTTCGACTGAGTTCGGGGTCGGTACTGAGCCATATCTGCCCGACGCGCTGATCGAATTTCCAATACCGTTTGCCGTCGGCCGCCACCGCGGTGCCGTGGTCGGCGAGCCACAGCGCGCGTTCGTGCGACAGGGCGGGGTTGTTGGCGTGCAAGCGCTCGGCGGCGAATTCGATGCTCGGCAACGGTCGCGCGTGTTCGGGCAGCTGCATCGTCGCGAGCAACTGTTCGCGTTGGCCGATGCGACGCTGTTCGGGATCGACCTCGTGCGGTCGGGTCGGCGGGCCGAGGCCCTCGACGATCGCGAGCGCGCGGACCTCTTCGGGAAACAGCGCCGCATGATGGGCAGAGATCTGGCCTCCCAAGCTGTGGCCGACGACGACCGGTCGTACGAGCCCGAGCGCTTCGATCACGCGGTGCAGGTCGTAGACGAATTGCCAGATCGTGTACGTGTTCGAGTTGTCGCTGTCGCCGTGCCCGCGCAGTTCCGGCAGCACGACGTGCCAGCGGTCGGCGAACGGCGCGGCGATCGCGAGCAAGCTCGCGGCGACGTCGCGAATGCCGTGCACGAGCACGAGCGGCGGATCGCTCGGGTCGCCGAGCGTCAACACGTTCAGCGTCGCGCCGGCGGACGCGACGCGCTGGTAGCGGGGTTCGATCACTGCGGGTAACCGGGGTGCGCGGCCGAGCGGTCCGAACCCGCGCGCCCGATCGGTGTCGTTAGCCCTTCTTCACCTGCAAGCGCTTGAAGTTTGGCGGACGTCGTTCCATGAACGACCGCACGCCTTCGCGGAAGTCGTCGCGTTTCAAACTCTCCGCCATCAGCCGGTTCGAGTCGTGCATCGACTCGCCGAGCTGCATGTTCAAATGCTTGTACACCTGCTGCTTCATCACCATGAGCGACATCGGCGCCGCGCTTTGGGCGAGCTGCTTGATGTAGTTCGACGCCTCGGTCGCCGCGGTGCCGGGCTCGCACAACCGCTCCGCGATGCCGAGTTCGCGCGCTTCGATGCCGTCGAACTTGCGCGCGCTCCACAAAAGATCGAGCGCGCGACCGGGGCCGATCAGCCGCGGCAGCATCCAGCTCGCGCCGTGCTCGGCGACGAGCCCGCGCTGCGAGAACGCCGTCGTGAATTTCGCAGTTTTGTCGACGAAGCGCATGTCGCAGAGCAGTGCGACGCAGAAGCCCAGACCGGCGCAGGCGCCGTTGATCGCCGCGAGTAGCGGTTTGCGGATCGACAGCAGGTACGTATACGCGACGTCGAAGTTCTCGCCGAGTTCGCGATCGCCGGGATTCGCGTCGAGCGCGGAGAGGTCGTCCGCCGCCCGGCCGCCGCCCGACGACATGTCGTTCAGCGCGTTCATGTCCATGCCGGCGCAGAAGCCGCGCCCGGCGCCGGTCAGCACGATGCCGACGACGCGCTCGTCGCGTTCCGCTTCGGCGAGCGCGTGGCGGATCTCGGCGAGCATCCGCGTGGTGAAGGCATTGAGATTGTCCGGCCGATTCATCGTGATCGTCGCGACCGGCGCGTCGACCGAATACAGGATGTGCTGATACATGCGCGTGCTCTCCCGAGGTCTCGAAAACGAAGGGCGCAGCGTAGCCAATTCTCGAAGCGCAGGCGAGGCGCCGCCGTCGGCGCGCGATTTTTCGGTAACATCGCCGCCGCTTTTTTGCGGAACGCCATCGCGATGAATCGAGGCTTGATCGGATTTCTGGCATTTCTCGGCGTGCTGCTGGTCGGCTTCGGCGTGGCTGCGTACGTGCTCGGGCCGAACATGCTCGCGTTCGTGTTCCACGGCGACCGTCGCACCGAACCTGTCGTGATCGTGAACCTCGTCGACTTCGCAGACGGCGACCACGCGGCGGCGTACACGCGCGACTACGAGACGCCGGCCGTCGCGTTGATCGCCGCGCTCGGCGGCAAGGAGCTGTGGAAGGCGAGCGCCAACGACGTCGTGCGCGGCCAGCTGCACGATGCCTGGTCCGCACTCGATCTCGTCGCGTATCCGTCGCGCGCCGCGTTCATCGAACTCGTCACCAGCAGCGACTACCGGGCGTTGCTCGGTCCGCGCGACGCCGCGGTCGCGCGCACGGCGATGTTCGACGCGACGCCGATCGAGCCGTCGCAGAACGCGTTCGATCCGCTCGCGACGCAAGCGCAGGCGCTGCGTTTCTTGAAGGGCGCGCACGACGACTCGATCGCGGTGTACGACGCGAAGTGGCTGGCCGAGGATGCGAAGATGCTCGAGCGCCACGGCGGAGCGTTGTTGTGGCGCGCGCGGCTGAAACCGCTCTCGGCGGAGCCGGAGCAACGGTTCGACGAACTGTTGATCTACGGATTCGGCGACGCCGAACAGCGCGATGCGTGGGTCGGCGATGCGGAGCGCGAGACGCTGCAAACGTTGCAACGACGCCTCTTCAGGCGCGACGTGTTGGTGCTCGCCGACGGCCTCGCGATGGTGCAACCGCCGTCGCCGCCCGCGGAGGCGGCCGCACCGCCGAGCGATTCCGAGGCCCCGGCGCGCGACGCGCCCGCCGCGCCGAGCGATGCGGTCGACGCCGCCGACGGTCAGTCGCAGCCCGCGTCGAGCGACCCGTAGACGAACGCGCGCACCGTCTTGAACTCGTCGAACTCGCCGAGGTTCGGCAGCGTGCGCGCGTCGACTTCCGCAATCTTGCGATACGCCGCGTTCGGAATTTCGCCGATGCGCGAGTCGGCGACGAGGACCGTCGCCGCGCAGCGCTGCAGCCGATCGAGCAACGGCAGATTCGAGCGGTCGTACAGCACGTCGGCGAGCAACGCGACGTCGAACGCGGCGTCCGCCGCGAGCTCGGCGCACACGTCGATGGCGACGCCGTTCAACCGCGCGTTGGCGCGCGTGGCGCGGCGCGCGTCGGCGTCGTTGTCGCACGCGGTGACGTATGTCGCACCGCAGAGCGCGGCGGCGATGCCGGCGACGCCGGAACCGGAGCCGAAGTCGAGCACCCGTCGGCCGCGCACCCAATGCGGGTGGCGTTCGACGAGTTGCGCGAGCGCGAGACCGCTGCCCCAGCAGAGCGCCCAGTAGGCCGGTTGCGCGAGCACGGCGTGCATCACGTCGGGCGGCAGCGGGTCGGTCGGGAAATCGGCGTTGATGAGACCCAATCTCACCGAGCACTCCGGCAGCGTGCGAAGTTCGATCCGGCCCATCGGCAACGTCGCGTGCAGCGCGCGCGTCAGCTCGTCGAACGCGTCGCCGGCCGTCTCGACAAGCGGAATTGAGTCTGTTTTCATCGACGCCTTCGATGGGGGATCCGGATCGGACTCGAGCGGCGGGTCATTGCCGATGGCTCGAGCCGCGGCGCGTTGCCGCACCGTTCCCCGCGACTGACGAACTGATTAAGGGGACGGCGATGCCGATGATTCTCAACGAAGAGCAGAACATGCTCAAGGACACCGCGAAGTCGTTCTGCACGACCAACGCGCCGATTTCGCAACTGCGCAAGCTCCGCGACGAGGACAGCGCCGACGGCTTCGACCGCGGCACCTGGGCGAAGATGGTGGAACTCGGTTGGTCCGGCATTCCGTGGCCGGAGGAATTCGGCGGGCTCGCGTTCGGTTACAAGGGCCTCGGCGTCGTCACCGAGGAGACCGGTCGCACGCTCGCCGCGAGCCCGCTGATCAGCACCGTGTGGACGTGCGGCACCGCGATCAACCTCGCGGGCTCCCAAGACCAGAAGCACGAACTGCTCGGCAAGATCGCGAGCGGCGAGTTGATCGTCGCGCTCGCGCTCGAGGAATCGCATCGCCACGATCCGTGGCACATCGAGACGAAGGCGCGGGAAAAGGAAGGCGTCTTCAAATTGAGCGGCAAGAAGACGTTCGTGCTCGACGGGCACGTCGCCGACAAGTTGCTCGTCGTAGCGCGCACGTCCGGCAAGAAGGCGAGCCGCGACGGCCTGACGCTCTTCCTGATCGACCGCAAGACGAAGGGTGTGAAGGTTACCCGCACGAAGATGGCCGACAGCCGCAACGCCGCGAATGTCCAATTCCGCGGCGTCACCGCCACGCGCGCGCAAATTCTCGGGCCGCTCGGCGGCGCTGCCGACGTGCTGGAGCGCACGCTCGACGTCGCGCGCATCGGCCTCGCAGCCGAAATGCTCGGTTCGACCGAGGAGTGCTTTGAACGCACGGTGAAGTACCTGAAGGAGCGCGAACAGTTCGGCGTACCGATCGGTTCGTTCCAGGCGCTGAAGCACCGCGCGGCCGACATGTTCTGCGAAGTGGAGTTGTCGAAGTCGGTCGTGCTCGAAGCGCTGTCTGCGCTCGACGAGAATCGCGATCCGAAGGAAATCGCGAAGCTCGCGAGCCTCGCGAAGACGAAGGTCGGCGAGACGTTCACCCGCGTGTCGCGCGAAGGCATCCAGATGCACGGCGGCATCGGCATGACGGACGAGTTCGACATCGGCTTCTTCATCAAGCGTTCGGCCGTCGCGGAGCAGACCTTCGGCGACGCGAACTACCACCGCAATCGCTACGGCGAACTCGAAGGCTACTGAGTCCGGGCGACGCGGCGCGCTAACGCGCCG
>Ga0335084_10002847_pt1 | contig 16779 bp, 17 predicted proteins | sample Lox_Sample_44_FD_206721 | JGI IMG/M metagenome (GOLD analysis project Ga0335084, IMG submission 206721) | Soil microbial communities from Loxahatchee National Wildlife Refuge, Florida, United States - Lox_Sample_4.4 | ecosystem: Environmental > Terrestrial > Soil > Wetlands | place: USA... | reverse complement strand
TCCTGGTCGGAGTCGAGGAAGCGCAGCTTGAGGCGCCGCGCGAGCATGCGGCCGACGGTGGTCTTGCCGGCGCCCATCAGGCCGACGAGGTAAACGTTGCCCGCGCGTCTCATGCCGGCATTGTAGAAACAAAAACGGCCAGGAGGACCCGGCCGTCGCGCCGCCGAAAAAGCTGGCGGCAGGAGACGCGGCGATTCAGCGAATGGTCAGCCGCTCGTTGACGATGCGCGGCGTGATGAAGACGAGCAGCTCGGTCTTCTGGTTGCTCGAGATGTTGTTGCGGAAAAGGAACCCGATCAGCGGCAAGTCGCCGAGCAGCGGGATCTTCACGATGTCGGTTCGGTCGGTCTGTTCGTAGATGCCGCCGATCACGACGGTGCCGCCGTTCTCGACCAGCACCTCGGTCTTGACGTGCTTGGTGTTGATCTGCACGCCGGCCGCGGTGGTCGCGCCGGGCTGGTCCTTGTTCACGTCGAGCGTCATGATGACGCTGCCTTCCGGCGTGATCTGCGGCTTCACCTTCAGCGACAGGTTCGCCTTGCGGAAGGAGACCGCGGTGGCGCCCGAGGACGTCGCCGACTGGTACGGAATCTCCGTGCCCTGCTCGATGATGGCCTCGACCTGGTCGGCGGTCAGCACGCGCGGGCTGGAAATGATCTTGCCCTTGCCGTCGGCTTCCAGCGCCGAGATCTCCAGGCTCAGCGCGCGCGACAGGCCTTCGTTGAACAAGATGAAGGAGAACTGGCCGGCGTTGAAGCCGTTCAGGCCCGGCACCGCCAGGTTGGACTGCAGCCCGTTGCCGGTGAGCGTCGGCGTGCCGGTCACCAGGCCTGCCGCCTGCGCGGTGTTGCCCAGCTCGGCGCCCGGGTTGATGCGCGTGCCCTGCGGTCCGCGGATGCCGCCGAGCATCGCGTAGCCGAAGCGCACGCCGAGGTTCTTGAAGAAGCTGTCATCGGCCTCGACGATGCGCGCCTCGATCATCACCTGGCGCACCGGGATGTCGATCTTGGCGAGGAGCTTGCGCACCTCTTCCAGCCGCGACGGCGTGTCCTGCACGAACAGCGTGTTGGTGCGCGCGTCGACCACCGCGCTGCCGCGCTTGGAGAGGATGCGCTGGCTCGCGTCCGACAGCAGCTTCTGCACGTCGGCCGCCTTCTGGTAGTTCATCTGGAACGACTCGGTGCGCGTCTGCTCGAGGTCGTTGATCTGCTGCGCCGCCTCCAGGGCGAGCTTCTCCCGGGTGGCGAGCTCGTCGCGCGGCGCGATCCAGATCACGTTGCCGCTGCGCCGGCTGTCGAGGCCGCGCGTCTGCAGGATGATCTCCATCGCCTGGTCCCACGGCACGTCCTTCAGGCGCAGCGTGATGTTGCCCGCGACGGTGTCGCTGGTGATGATGTTGAGGTCGGTGAAGTCGGCGATGACGTTGAGCACCGCGCGCACCTCGACGTTCTGGAAGTTGAGCGAGAGCTTCTCGCCCGTGTAGCGGCCGCGCTGCGGCGAGCGCGAGGCGTCGGGCACCACCGGCTTCACCTCGACCACGAACTGCGTGTCGGACTGGTAGGCGTTGTGCTCCCACTGGCCCTTCGGCTCGATCACCATGCGCACGTTCTCGCCCTGCTGGAAGGACGGTGTTGACCGGCGTGCCGAAGTCGACCACGTCGAGCCGCCGGCGCAGGTTCTCGGGCAGCGCGGTCTTGAGGAAGTCGACGACGATGTTCTGCCCCTGCGTACGGATGTCGATGCCCGTGCTCGTGTCGGAGAGGTCGATCACGATGCGGCCCTCGCCGGCGCGGCCGCGGCGGAAGTCGACGTCGCGGATGGCGTGCTGGGAATCGGCGCGCCCTTCGGCGAAGTGCGCGACCTGCGCTCCCGGCGCGGTCGCCGTCGAAACCGGCTCGGAGAGCGTGACGACCACCGTGTTGCCGTCGATCACCGCTTCGTGCACGACCGGCCGGCGCAGGTTGAGAACCAGGCGCGTGCGCTCGGTCCCCTGCACCACGTTCATGCTGCGCAACTCGCCCTGGCCGATGTCCTGGCTCGCGCGACCGAGCGAGTTGATCGTGTTCGGGAAGTCGAACGCGATGCGCGCGGGGCTGGCGACGGCGAAATTGGGCGGCACGCTCTTGAGCGGGTCCTTGGTGGTGATGCGCACCACCACCTTGCCGCCCTGCTGCGAGACGTCGAACGCGTCGATGCTGTTCTGCGCCGCGGCGAGGCCGGCAAGGGCGAGCCAGAGCAGGCCGCCGCAGAACATCTGGATGGCTTTTTTGGTGTTCATCGTTTTGCCTCCAACAGTTGGAGCGAGCTTGCGCGCTCGACCCATTCCCCTCCGCTGTCCTGCACCAGCTCCTTCAGGCTGATCTGGCTCTCGTCGATGGCCGTGATCACGCCGAAGTTCTGGCCCATGTAGTTCCCCTTCTTCACCCGGTAGAGATTGGGGCCAGCCTTCACCAGGGCGAAGGTTTCCTTTTCCTGCGTGATCGTGCCGAGCATCTGGATCGACTCGAGCGGGAAGGCCTCGAGCGGCTCCTTGACCCGCTTCTCGTGCTCGGCGAGCTTGCTCGCGGCATTGCTCGCGCGCACCGCCTGCGCCACTTCGATGCGCTCGGGACGGAACGGGTCGATCAGCCCCTCGGCGGTGTACGGCACCGGCTCGTAGGGCTTGACCGGCGGCAGCGGCGGCACCTGGCCGCGAAAGTCCTTGGTCTGCTCCGCGAGCTCCTGCTTCAGGTCCTTGAATTCCTCGCCGCCGCAGGCGGCGAGAAGCGCGGTGGCCGCGAAGAGAGCGGCGGCGACGTGCAGGCGGCTCATCTCTTGCCCGGCGCTTTCTTCGCCGCCGCGCGGCGCTGGTTCTGCACCTCGTCGTCGCTCAGGTAGCGGAAGGTGCGGGCGGTCGCGTCCATGCTCAGGTTGCCGTCGCGGCCCGCGATGATGCTGACGTCGTTCAGCGTGACGATGCGCGAGAGCTGGCCGACGTCGCCCGCGAACGCGCCCATGTCGTGGTAGGTGCCGATCACCTTCACCTGGATCGGCAACTCGGCGTAGAAGTCCTTCTGGATGTCGCTCGCCGCCGGCTTGAACAGCTCGAACTGCAATCCCCGGCCGAGGCCCGCCTGGTTGATGTCGACGAGCAGCGCGTCCATCGCCGACTTGTCGGGCAGCTGGCGCAGCAGCGCGCCGAACTGCGTGTCGATCTCGCGCAGTTGCTGGCGGTGCAGGTCGAGGTTGACCGCGATCTTCTTCTTCGCCAGATAGTCGTCCTTCAGCTTGCCTTCCGCCGTCACCAGTCCCTGCAGCTCGTCAATCTGGCTATTCGTGTCGGCGAAGAAGCCGGCGACCGGGATGGCGATCAGGATGGCGATCAGCACGAGCGACTTCGGCGCCGCGTGCCAGGTGCCCGGGTCCTGCCAGTTCGTGCGCTTGATTTCCTCGACCAGCGCGTTGAAGTTGATGGCGGCCATGGCTAGCTCTTCTTCGCCGCGGCAGGCGCCGGCGCCGCGGGAGCGGCCTTCTGCTCGGCGGCAGTCTTGAGCGAGAAGAACATGTTGAATTCCGACAGGCGGCGCTTGTCCACGGTGGACGCCTTCACCTCGATCAGCTCGGGCCTCTCCAGCCAGGTCGACTGCTCGATGTTGCGCATCAGCGTCGACACGCGCGCGTTCGACTGGGCGTAGCCGGTGAGGTTGACCCGCAGCCCCTTCTGCGTGATCGACTTCAGGTAGACGCCTTCCGGCATCTGCCGCACCAGCTCGTCGAGCAGGTGCACGGTCTGCGCACGATTGGCCTGCAGCTCCTCGATGATTCGCTTGCGCGCGAGCAGCGCCTGGATCTTGCCCTTCAGCTCGTCGATCTCGGCGATGTCCTTTTCGAGCTTGGTGATCTCGCCCTTCAGGAACTTGTTGCGGTCCTGCTGTGTCTCGATCTGCCGTGAGTAGAAAGTATGCACGGCGCCAACCAGCAGCAGGCCGACGAAGCCGGTGCCTGCAGCCAGCACGTAGAAATACTGCCGCGCGCGCTTGCGGCGCTCTTCGCGGTGCGGCAGCAGGTTTACGCGGACGGTCATACCGGATCGAACCTGCGCATGGCCAGCCCGCAGGCGACGATCAGAGAGGGCGCATCGACGGTGAGCCGCTTCTGCTGCACGCGGGGCGAGGTCTGCATCTGGATGAACGGGTTCGCCACGCTGGCGGGAACCTGCGCGCGGGCGTTGACGACCTGATCGAGACCCGGGATCACTGCCGACCCGCCGGCCAGCAGGATATGGTCGACGCTGTGGTACTGCGTCGACTGGAAGAAGAACTGCAGCGCGCGCTGCACCTCGGTGGCGAGGTTCTCCATGAACGGGCGCAGCACTTCGGCCTCGAAGTCGTCCGGCAGGCCGCCGGAGCGCTTGGCGTTCTCGGCCTCTTCCGGGCTCATGCCGTAGCGGGTGACGATTTCCTGCGTCAGCTGGTTGCCGCCGAAGGCCTGTTCCCGGCTGTACACCGACTGGTCGTTGCGCAGCACCGTCACGTTCATCACGTTCGCGCCGATGTCGACCACGGCGATGTTCTGATCCTTGCCGCCGCCCGGCAGCGCCTGCACCACCAGCGTAAGCGCAGTCTGCTGGGCAAACGATTCCACATCCATCACCAGCGGCTTCAGCCCGGCCGATTCGGCGACCGCGACGCGATCCTCGACTTTTTCCTTACGCGTGGCCGCGATCATCACTTCCTGCTCGTCAGGACTGGTCGGCGACGGGCCGATGGCCTGGAAGTCGAGATTCACTTCCTCGAGGGCGAACGGGATGTACTGGTTGGCTTCGGTCTCGACCTGCACTTCGAGCTCGTCCTCGCGCAGCGCCGCGTTGACGACGATCTTCTTCGTGATCACGGCGCCGGTCGGCACCGCCATCGCGACGTGCTTGGTGCGCGTCCCCATGCGCTTGTGGCAGCGGCGCACCGCGTCGATCACGGCCTCGAGGTTGTTCACATTGCCGTCGGCCACCGCGTCGCGCGCGAGCGGCTCGATCGCATAGCGCTCGACGCGAAAAACGCCTTTGCCGGCGTCGACGATCTCAAGCATCTTCACCGACGACGAGCTGATGTCGAGCCCGAAGAGCGGCGGCGCCTTTGGCGTGAAGAGATCCATGGCAGCGTTATTTCCCTTTTCGTATCGGCTCTTAGGCGCGATACGTAGAATTCGCGTGAAATGCTAACAACAACCCCTCCCGCTGTCTAGTTAATCCTCCTCAGGAGGGGAAATCGTTATGATGGTACGCCTTGCCAGCCCCCCGTAATAGCCTCCCGCCTAGGGTCTAAGTCCTCTGATGTGGCTACGCTTTCTCGGCTTTCCGCTGGCCGTCCTGGCGGGCATCGGGGCGGTCTGCGTTCTCGTGGCTGCCTTGGTGGTTGCGCTCGCCTATCCGAACCTGCCCTCCCTCGACGCGCTCACGGAATACCAGCCGAAGGTCCCGCTTCGGATCTATACGGCCGACGGCGTCCTGATCGGGGAGTTCGGCGAGGAGCGCCGCGCTGTGGTCGCGATCGCCGACGTCCCGGCCAGTCTCAAGAACGCCATCATCGCGGCCGAGGACGAGCGCTTCTATCAGCACCCTGGCATCGACTACGTCGGCGTGATGCGCGCCGCCTATGCGAACCTGGTGTCCGGCGGCCGGCGCCAGGGCGCCAGCACGATCACCATGCAGGTCGCGCGCAATTTCTTTCTCTCCTCCGAGAAGACGCTCAATCGCAAGCTCTACGAAGCCTTGCTGGCCTTCAAGATCGAGCACAGCCTCAACAAGGAGCAAATCCTCGAGCTCTACGTCAATCAGATCTATCTGGGTCAGCGCGCCTACGGCTTCGGCGCGGCGTCGCAGATCTACTTTGGCAAAGCGCTCAAGGAGCTGAGCCTTGGCGAGGCGGCGATGCTCGCCGGCCTGCCCAAGGCGCCATCGCAGTACAACCCGGTCGCGAATCCGCAGCGGGCCAAACAGCGCCAGCAGTACGTCCTGCGCCGCATGACCGAGCTTGGGTACATCACCGCGGCGCAATATGACGAGGCCTTCAAGGCTCCGATCAGGCCCAGAAGGGAAGTGAACGAGTACTCAATCCACGCCGAGTTCGCGGCCGAAATGGTGCGGCAGGCGCTCGCCGACCAGTACCCCGAGGAGGTCTATACGCGCGGGTTCCGCGTGTACACGACGATCCGGAAGGCGGATCAGGAAGCCGCTTACGCCGCCCTGCGGCGGGGCGTGCTCGAGTACGACCGGCAGCATGGCTACCGTGGACCCGAAGGCTATGTCGAGCTGCCGGGCACGGTGGCCGAAGACGACTTCGACGACCTGCTCGCCGACCATCCCGACAGCGACAGCCTGATGGCGGCCGTCGTCCTTGCGGCCGATGCAAAGCAGGTGCAGGTCGCGCTGCGGACCGGAGAGACGATCGACATTTCCGGCGAGGGGCTGCGCTTCGCGGCGCGCGGGCTCGACGCGAAGACTCCGCCGCAGCGGCGCATCCGTCGCGGCGCGATCGTGCGCGTGCAGCGCGAAGGCAAGCAGTGGCAGATCGTCCAGCTGCCCGAGGTCGAATCGGCGTTCATCGCCCTCGATCCGAAGGATGGCGCGATCCGCGCGCTGGTGGGCGGATTCGATTTCAACCGCAGCAAGTTCAACCACGTCACGCAGGCCTGGCGCCAGCCCGGCTCGTCGTTCAAGCCGTTCATCTACTCGGCGGCGCTCGAGAAGGGCTTCACCGCGGCGACCATCGTGCCGGACGAGCCGGTGGTGCTCGAAGCCGAGGAGACCGGCAGCCAGCGCTGGGAGCCGAAGAACTTCGACGGCCGCTTCGAAGGACCGATGCGGCTGCGCTCGGCGCTCGTCAAGTCGAAGAACATGGTCTCCATCCGGGTGCTGGAGTCCATCGGCCCGAAGTATGCGCAGGACTACGTGACGCGCTTCGGCTTCGACGCCGACAAGCACCCGCCCTACCTCACGATGGCGCTCGGCGCGGGCTCGGTCACCGCCTGGCAGATGGCGCGGGCGTACGCGGTGTTCGCCAACGGTGGTTACCTGGTGCAGCCCTATTTCATTCAGAAGATCGTCGACGACCGCGGCAACGCGCTCGCGCTTGCCGAGCCGCGCCGCGCCGGCGACGAAGCGCTGCGCGTCATCGACTCGCGCAACGCCTTCGTCATGGACAACATGATGCAGGACGTGACGCGCGTCGGGACCGGCGCGCGTGCCGCGCGTCTCGGCCGCACCGACCTCGCCGGCAAGACGGGCACCACGAACGAATTCGTCGACGCGTGGTTCGCCGGCTACCAGCCGTCGCTGGTCGCGATCGCCTGGGTCGGTTTCGACCAGCCCAAGAGCCTCGGCCGCAACCAGACGGGCGGCGTCGTGGCGCTGCCGATCTGGGTGGGGTACATGGAGAAAGTGCTGCAGGACGTTCCCGAGGCCGAGCGCACGATGCCCGAAGGCGTGGTCGCCGTCCCGACCGGCCCGTATCCGCCGCAGCCCGGCGATCCGAAGCTCGTGCCGGAGTATTTCTACAAGGAGTTCGTCCCGCCGCCCGAGGTCCTGCAGCCGCCTGCGCCGCCGCGGCCGATCACACCGCAACCCGAGACACCGGCGGTTCCCGGCGCCTGAGGGGCGCGCGCCTAGCGGGCGAGGATCACCGGCTGCCCGCTCTGGGCCGAGACGAGCTTCGACAACTCAGCGAAGAGCTCGCCGCCCTCGCGCGAGTCGCGCCATGCCGCTCCGTCCCAGCGGAAATGGAACCCGCCGCTGCGCGCCGCGACCCAGATCTCGCGCGCCGCGCCGTGGCGGTTGACGATGATCTTCGAGCCGTCGGCGAACTCGATTTCGAGCACGCCACCCGCCTTCAGCTCGAAGTCGACGTCGAGCCCGCTCGCGTCGAGCGCCGCCTCGATGCGCTCGAGCGCGGCAGCCGCCAGTCCCTCGAACTCGTGCTCGCTCACCATGGTTTAACATGCCGATTTTATGCGCCCGCTTCTCCTAGCCGCAGCGCTAGCGCTCGCCGCAGCCGCCTGCGGCCAGAAGGGGCCGCTCTACCTGCGCGACAACCCGCCCCCCGGGGTGAAGCCGGAGAAGCCAGAGCCGTACAAGCCCGTGCCGTATCCGCCCGAAGCCGACGAACAGAAGAAATAGGCCGGCGCCGTGGGCTTCGCCTATCGCCAGGGCTCGCTGCACGCCGAAGAAGTCCCGCTCGAGGAAGTCGCGCAGCGCTTCGGCACGCCGTGCTACGTCTACTCGCGTGCGGCGATCGAGTCCGCCTATGCGCAGTTCAGCACCGCGCTCGCCGGGCGGGGCCTGGTCTGCTATTCCGTCAAGGCGAACTCCAACCTCGCGGTGCTCGCGCTCCTCACGCGGCTCGGCGCCGGGTTCGACATCGTCTCGGGCGGCGAGCTCGAGCGGGTGCTCGCCGCGGGCGGCGACGCGCGCAAGACGCTCTTCTCCGGCGTCGGCAAAAGCGAGGCCGAGATCGCCTTCGCGCTCGAGCGCTCGATCGGCTGCCTCAACCTCGAGTCGGAAGCGGAGCTGAAGCGCGTCGACGCGGTGGCGCGCCGCATGGGGCGGCGCGCGCCGGTCGCTTTCCGCGTCAATCCGGACATCGACGCGCGCACGCATCCGTACATTTCCACCGGCTTGCGCGAGAACAAGTTCGGCGTGCCGCACACCGAAGCGCGGCGGCTCTATGCTCAGGCGGCGTCGCTGCCCGGCATCGAGCTCGTCGGCATCGGCTCTCACATCGGCTCTCTCCTCGCCTCGGCCGCGCCCTTCGTCGCGGCGGCTGAACGCCTCGTCGCGCTCGCCGACCAGCTCGAGTCCGACGGCATCCGCCTGCGGCACATCGACGTCGGCGGCGGCATCGGCATCCGCTACCGCGACGAGACGCCCGAGCCGGTCGCCAACTTCGTTTCCGGCGCGCTCGGCGCGCTGGGCAGGCGCAAGCACGCGCTGATCCTCGACCCGGGACGCGCGCTGGTCGGCAACGCGGGCGTGCTGCTCGCGCGCGTCGAATACCTGAAGCCCGGCGCCGCGCGCAACTTCCTGGTCGTCGACGCGGCGATGAATGACTTCATCCGTGCGCCGCTGTACGACGCCTGGCACGAGGTGCGGACCGTGCGCGAGCCGGAATCGAACGCCGCCACGGCTGTTTACGACATCGTCGGTCCGGTCTGCGAAAGCGCCGACTTCCTTGCAAAAGGTCGTCAGGTTGCCGCCCGCGAAGGCGATCTGCTCGCGCTCATGTCGGCCGGCGCCTACGGCATGGTCATGAGCTCGAACTACAATTCGCGCCCGCGCGCCGCGGAAGTCCTCGTCGACGGCAAGGCGGCGCATCTTGTGCGCCGCCGCGAAACCGTCGGCGAGCTGTTTGCCGGAGAGCGGATTCCCGGTTGAGAATCGAAGTTTGCGAAATGCCTGAGACGAAGACCGTGACCCCCGCCAGCCGACGCGCCCTCATCGCCGGCGCGGTCGTGGTCGCGCTCGTCGCGGGCGGCGTCGCGGCGTACTTCAGCAGCGACATCCGCGCGAAGGAAGGACGCAAGGCGCCGAAGGGCCCGCCCGCCGTGCCGGTGAGCGTCGTCGCCGTCGCGCAGCAGACCGTGCCGGTGCGCCTGCGCGCGATCGGCAACGTCGAGGCCTACGCCACCGTCGCGGTGAAGGCGCGCGTCGACGGGCAGATCGTCGCGGTCAACTTCAAGGACGGCGTGCCGGTGCAGAAGGACGAGGTCCTGTTCCGCATCGATCCGCGTCCCTACGCGGCGGCGTTGCGCCAGGCCGAAGCGAACGCGCTGCGCGACGTCGCCGCGCGCGACCAGGCGCGCTCGCAGGCGAAGCGCTACCAGGAGCTGCTGGAGAAGAACTTCATCTCCAAGGAGGCCTACGCGCAGATCCGCACCAACGCCGAGACCGCCGACGCCACCGCGAAGGCGAGCCGCGCCGCGCTGGAAAACGCGCGCCTCAACGTCGAGTACTGCACGATCCGCTCGCCGCTCGACGGCTTCGTCGGCAAGACGCTGATCCAGGCGGGCAACCTGGTGAGGGCGAACGACGTCAATCCGCTGGTGGTGATCAACCAGGTGCGGCCGATCTACGTCAACTTCGCCGTGCCCGAGCAAAACCTGGCGGAAGTGCGCGAATACATGGCGCGCGGGCCGCTGGAAGTCGAGGTGCTGCCGGTCGACGCGCAGCAGCCGCATCCGCGCGGCCGCCTGATCTTCATCGACAACGCGGTCGATCCGAGCACCGGCACGATCCGGATGCGCGCGCAGTTCGACAACACCGAGGCGTCGCTCTGGCCCGGCCAGTTCGTCAACGTCAGCCTGCAGCTCTACGAGCAGCCCGACGCGCTGATCGTTCCCTCGCAGGCGGTGCAGACCGGCCCCGACGGCCAGTACGTTTACGTCGTCACCGACGAGATGGTCGCCGAGGTGCGCCCGGTGCGGGTGCAGCGCACCGACGGCGAGCAGGCGATCGTGGCGCGCGGCCTGAAGAAGGGCGAGCGCGTGGTGACGCGCGGCCAGCTGCGCCTCGGCCCGAAAGTGAAAGTGCAGATCGCCAAGCCCGCGGCGGAGGCGTCCTGAACTTCTGCGCGCTGTGGGTGCGCCGCCCGGTGATGACCGTGCTGGTGATGGCGGGCATCATGATCTTCGGCCTCGCCGGCTATCGCCTGCTGCCGGTCTCGACGCTGCCGCAGGTCGACTTCCCCACCATCCAGGTGACGGGCGAGCTGCCGGGCGCGAGCCCGGAGACGATGGCCTCGGCCGTCGCCACCGTGCTCGAGCGCCAGTTCTCGACCATCGCCGGCATCGACGAGATGAGCTCGGTGAGCGGACAGGGCGTGACGCGCATCACCATCCAGTTCACGCTCGACCGCGACATCGACGCGGCCGCGCAGGACGTCAACTCGGCCATCGCCGCGGCGGCGCGCCAGCTGCCGGCGACGATGCCGGCGCCGCCCTCGTTCCGCAAGGTGAACCCGGCCGACTTTCCGGTCTACTACCTCGCGCTCACCTCGCCCACGCTGCCGCTCTCGACGGTGAACGAGTACGCCGAGACCTACCTCGCGCAGCGCATCTCGACCATCAACGGCGTCGCGCAGGTGGTGGTGTTCGGCCAGCAGAAATACGCCGTGCGCGTGCAGGTCGACCCGAACGCGATGGCGGCGCGCGGCGTGGGCATCAACGATATCGAGGCGGCGGTCTCGAACGCCAACGTCAACCTGCCCACCGGCACGCTCTACGGCAAGGACCGCATGTTCGCGGTGCAGGCGACCGGGCAGCTGAACGACGCCGCCGCCTTCCGGCCGCTCATCGTCACCTACCGCAACGGCTCGCCGGTGCGCCTGCAGGAGCTCGGCCGCGTCATCGACAGCGTGCAGAACGACAAGCTCGGCGCGTGGTTCAAGGGCAAGCGCGGCATCGTGCTCGCCATCCAGCGCCAGCCGGGCACCAACACCATCGACGTGGTCGACGCGATCAAGAAGCTGATGCCCACCTTCCGCGCCGAGGTGCCGCCGGCGATCGAGATCGAGACGCTGTACGACCGCTCGGTCACCATCCGCGCCTCGGTCGAGGAAGTGCAGTTCACGCTCTACATGGCGCTGATGCTGGTGGTGCTGGTGATCTTCATGTTCCTGCGCAACATCCCCGCCACCATCATCCCGTCGATCGCGCTGCCGATGTCGATCATCGGCACCTTCTCGGTGATGTACCTGTTCGGCTACAGCCTGGACAACATCTCGCTCATGGCGCTGACGCTGTGCGTCGGCTTCGTGGTCGACGACGCGATCGTCATGCTGGAGAACATCACGCGCCACATCGAGATGGGCAAGGGCGTGCGGCAGGCGACGCTCGAGGGCTCGAAGGAGATCGTGTTCACCATCATCTCGATGACCATCTCGCTCGCCGCGGTGTTCATCCCGGTGCTGTTCATGGGCGGCATCCTCGGGCGCCTGCTGCACGAGTTCGCCGTGACCATCATCGCCGCCGTGCTGATCTCGGGCTTCGTCTCGCTCACGCTCACGCCGATGATGTGCAGCCGCGTGCTCAAGCCGCACGCCGACGAGCAGCGCCACGGCCGGCTGTACATGGCCTTCGAGCGCATCTTCGACGCCTGGCGCGGCCTCTACGAGGCGTCGCTGCGCGCGGTGCTGCGCCACCAGCGCGTGGTGCTGGTCGTCTTCCTCGGCGTCTGCGTCGCGACCGGCGTGCTCTTCTACCGCGCGCCGAAGGGCTTCCTGCCGAGCGAGGACTCGGGGCAGCTGTTCTGCTTCGTCGAGGCGCCGCAGGACATCTCGTTCGACGCGATGGTCGAGGCGCAGCGCCGCGTCGCCGAGATCATCGCCGCCGACCCGAACGTCGAGGCGGCGATGTCGTTCGTCGGCGCCACCGGCTTCTCGCCCTCGCTCAACGTCGGGCGCATCACCGTGACGCTGAAGCCCTTCAAGCAGCGCAAGCCCGCCGACGAGGTGGTGCGCGGCCTGCGGCCGAAGCTCGCCAACGTCCTCGGCGTGAAGGCCTTCATCCAGAACGTGCCCGCGATCCGCATCGGCGGCCAGCTCACCAAGAGCCCTTACCAGTACGTGATGCGCAGCGCGAGCATCGACGAGCTCTACCAGTGGGCGCCGCTCATCGAGCAGAAGCTGCGCACGCTGCCGGGCCTGATCGACGTGACGAGCGACCTGCAGATCACGCGGCCGGAAGTCACCGTGCAGATCGAGCGCGAGAAGGCCTCCGCGCTCGGCGTCTCGGCGCAGCAGATCGAGGCGGCGCTGAACAACGCCTACGGCGCGCGCCAGGTGTCCACCATCTACACCGCGACCAACCAGTACTGGGTGATCCTCGAGCTCTCGCCGCGCTACCAGACCGATCCGTCGGTGCTGCCGCTGCTCTACGTGCGCTCCTCGACCGGCGCGCTGGTGCCGCTCAACGCGGTCGCCAGGCTCACCTACGGCGTCGGCCCGCTGCAGGTCGCGCACCTCGGCCAGCTCACTTCGGTCACCTTCTCCTTCGACCTGCGGCCCGGCGTCGCGCTGTCGCAGGCGATCGGCGAGGTGCAGGTCGGGCTGCGCGAGATGCAGGTGCCGGTGACGCTCACCGGCACCTTCTCGGGCACCGCGCAGGCCTACCAGGCCTCGCTGCAAGGCATGGGGCTCCTCATCCTGCTCTCGATCGTGGTGATCTACCTCGTGCTCGGCATCCTGTACGAGAGCTTCATCCACCCGCTCACCATCCTGTCGGGCCTGCCGACCGCCGGCCTCGGCGCCCTCGTCACGCTGATGGCGTTCGGCATCGAGCTCAACATGTACGCCTTCGTCGGCATCATCATGCTGGTCGGCATCGTGAAGAAGAACGCGATCATGATGATCGACTTCGCCATCGAGGCGCAGAGGAAGGACGGCATGGCGCCGGCGCAGGCGATCTTCCAGGCCGGCATCATCCGCTTCCGGCCGATCATGATGACCACGCTGTCCGCGCTGATGGGCAGCCTGCCGATCGCGATCGGCTTCGGCGCGGGCGGCGGCGCGCGCATGCCGCTCGGCCTGGCGGTGGTCGGCGGCCTGCTCCTTTCGCAGGTGCTCACGCTCTACATCACGCCGGTGATCTACCTCTACTTCGAGCGCCTGCAGGCCTGGTTCAACCCCGACAAACAGCCCGAGGCGCGCCACGATGCCGTCCATCCCCGAGGCGCGTAGCCTCGCCGTCTTCTGCGACTTCGAGAACGTCGCGCTCGGCGTGCGCGACGCGAAGTACGCCGAGTTCGACATGGCGAAAGTGCTCGAGCGCCTGCTCGCCAAGGGCTCGATCGTGGTGAAGAAGGCCTACTGCGACTGGCAGCGCTACAAGGAATTCAAGGCGGCGATGCACGCCGCCTCGTTCGAGCTGATCGAGATCCCGCACGTGCGCCAGTCGGGCAAGAACTCGGCCGACATCCGCATGGTGGTCGACGCGCTCGACCTCTGCTACACCAAGGCGCACGTCGACACCTTCGTCATCGTCAGCGGCGACTCGGACTTCTCGCCGCTCGTCTCCAAGCTGCGCGAGAACGCGAAGACGGTGATCGGCGTGGGCGTGAAGAACTCGAGCTCGGATCTGCTGATCAACAACTGCGACGAGTTCATCTACTACGACGACCTGGTGCGCGAGGAGGAGCAGAAGCGGCGCGCGGCGAAGAAGCGCCGCGAGGCGGCGCCCGCGGGCGGCGGCGGCGAGAAGAAGCAGGAAGCCTACGACCTCATGCTCTCCACGCTCGAGGCGCTGATGGCGGAGCGCGGATCGGAGGAGAAGATCTGGGGCTCGATGATCAAGCAGGCGCTCAAGCGCCGCAATCCGGGCTTCAACGAGACCTACTACGGCTTCCGCGGCTTCGCCGATCTGCTCGAGGAAGCGGGCGACAAGGGGCTGATCAAGCTTGAGCCGGACGAGAAGTCGGGCGGCTACATCGTCCGGCCGGCATAAGCCGACCCGGGACGAGCTCGCCCGCGCCGAGGGCAAAGCCATCGCGGATGTCATCGCGCCGAACCTGCGCGTGCTCTTCGTCGGCATCAATCCGGGCCTCTATTCCGGCGCGACCGGGCATCACTTCGCGCGCCCCGGCAACCGCTTCTGGCCGGCGCTGCACGCCGCGGGGTTCACCGACCGGCTGCTGCACCCCGCCGAGAAGCGCGAGCTGCTCGAGCGCGGCTATGGCGTGAGCAACCTCGTCAACCGCGCCACCGCCACGGCCGACGAGCTCGAGCCGGAGGAATTCCCCGCCGGCCGCCGACGCCTCGCGGCGAAGGTGCGCCGCTACCGGCCGCGGATCGTCGCCTTTCTCGGCATGGGCGCCTACTGCCACGGCTTCGGCCTGAAGAGCACCCGCGTGGGGCGCCAGGCGGAGCGTTTCGAAGGCGCCGAGGTCTGGGTGCTTCCCAATCCGAGCGGTCTCAACGCAAACTACCAGCTGCCCGCGCTGGTCAAACTGTTTCGCGCTCTGCGCGCGGCGGCGGGCAGGAAGCGATGATCCCGAAGACGCGTCTGAACGAAGCGATCGACCTGGCGCTGCGCTCGCAGTGGAGCGAGGCGCACGGCATCGTGCAGGAAGACGAGGACGGCGAGCTCGCCTGCTGGATCCACGCCGTGCTGCACCGGCAGGAAGGCGACCTGTCGAACGCGCGCTACTGGTACGCGCGCTGCAATCGCAAGCTGCGCAAAGGCATTTCCCCCGAAGACGAACTGCGCGAGATCCGCTCCGCGCTGAAAGGCTGAACACCGATGGCGACGAAACTCGAGAAGGCCCTCAAACGCGAAGTGCAGATCGGCGAAACCGCCTACATGCTCACCATCGACCCGCAGGGGCTGAAGCTGGTGGTGAAGGGCAAGCGCAACGGCCTCGAGCTGACCTGGCAGTCGCTGGTGAGCGGGGATGCGGCGCTCGCCGCGGGACTCAATGCCTCGGTCGCGTCGAAGACCTGAACCTCGAGCGGGCGGCGCGTCGCTAGTAGGACTTGTACTGCAGGTACTTGCCGCTCATCACGATCTTCACGCGGTCGCCCTTCTCGTTCGGCAGCCGGGTGAGATCCAGGTCGAAGTCGATGGCGCTCATGATGCCGTCGCCGAATTCCTCGTGGATCAGCGCCTTCAAGGTCGTGCCGTAGACGTTGACGAGCTCGTAGAAGCGGTAGATGAGCGGGTCCGTCGGCACCGCGGTCGGCAGCGAGCCCTTGTAAGGCACCTGCTGCAGGAGCAGCACCGCCTCCTCGGGCAGATCGAAGAGCCTGCCGACCGCTTCGGCCTGCTTCTTCGTCATCTGCATCTGGCCGAGGCAGGCCGCGGCGGTCCATTCCTTCGACTGGCCGACCTTCTTCGCGATCTCGGACCATCTCCGGCCGGACTTCATCTTGCGGAAGACGATCAGGTCGGTCACGTCTTCGCGCTTCATGGGCTTCATCACGCTCGAGAGCGCGGATTCGGACTCGCGTTTCATGGCTTCTCCTCCGTCATTGGCTGGCGATCTTGCAGCTACCGTGCCAGTGCCCAATGCCCCGTGTTGACTCGAGGGAGGAGGGTCGCGAAGCCGCGCGAGTCCCGCCAGCAGTGCATGCGCGCCGTCTACCGCCCCAAGGCGGTGCTCGGGGCGCCGCGGTTGCTCAGGAATCGAGCTGCTTGTAGATCAGGATCGCGATGCGCTTCAGCTCGTCTTCGCTGAGGTCGGCGGAAGCGAGCGCGTAGCCGCACTCGCGGTCGATCCAGTAGAAGACGCTGACGTTGTTTTCCTTCGCGAAGCGGAACGCGGTCTCGCGGTTGCCGCGCGCTTCCGTGCGCACGTAGAGCGTCGCGCGGCGCCCGGAGTTGGTCTGGTACATGAACAGCGCCACCGGGCCGCTCTCGCCCGGCAGCAGGCGCCCGCCGACGAGCGAGAGTCCCGCCTCGTCGAGCTTGGGCGCGCGCACTTTCGTGCCGAGGCGCTTGGAGAGCCAGGTGACGAGGTGCTGCTCCTGCTCGGCGCCGACCTCCACCGGGTGGCGCACTTCGGGCGAGTAGGTCGCGTGCGCGAGCGCGGCGCGGCGCGCCATCACCATGCCCGCGTCGAGCGCCTGCGGCGCCGGCGCGCGCCAGGCGTGCAGCTGATAGCCGGCGATGACGCCGAGCGCCATCCAGGACGCCGCGATCGCCGCCGGCTGCCAGCGCCGGCGCGCGCCGAAAGCGCGCTTGAGCCGGCCGGGCACGGCTTCCTCGAGCACCGCGTCGTACTGCGCGCGCAGCTCCTGGCCGAGGCGCCGGTAGCTCTCG
>Ga0335084_10002846_pt1 | contig 16780 bp, 16 predicted proteins | sample Lox_Sample_44_FD_206721 | JGI IMG/M metagenome (GOLD analysis project Ga0335084, IMG submission 206721) | Soil microbial communities from Loxahatchee National Wildlife Refuge, Florida, United States - Lox_Sample_4.4 | ecosystem: Environmental > Terrestrial > Soil > Wetlands | place: USA... | reverse complement strand
ATGCCGCCGCCCGAGTGCACGTAGAACAGGAAGTGCAGCAGCGAGATGTCGCGCGGTTCGCACGCGAACACCGACTGCACCGAGAGGTCGAAGAGGAGGCGCGCGCCGGGCGTCGTCAGGTTCTGGACCTTCCACGTCTCGGCCGTCTGGCCGTCGAGCGCGAGCGTGTCGACACCCGATGCGTTCCACGGCTCGTCGAGCGGGATCTGCTTCGCGAGGGTGTCGAGGGCGCCCAGGACGACGATCAGGAGCTCGTTCAGATCCGCGGGGGCAATCGGCGGGATCCCGACCGACGCCGGATACGGCGTGAGCGTGCCGCCGGAATAGAAGACGTCGTTGCCCTCGTTGTAGGTCTTGAACGTATCGACGCCGACCTCCTTCGCGAGCGCGATGATCTCTGTTTGCAGCGGTCCCACCCACTGGCCGCCGACCTCGACCACCTTGCCGCCGCCGAGATCGGCGTTGAGCGTGCGCCCGCCGACGCGATCGTTCGCCTCGAGGACGACGACCGAAGCGCCCTGCGCCGTGAGCAGCCGGGCGGCCGTGAGCCCGGCGAAGCCGGCGCCGACGATCGCGACGTCGACGTGCCTGGACGTCCGTTTCGCGTCGGCGTCGCGAGCGAACGCCGGTCCCGCGGCGGCGGCCGCCGCCCCCTTCAGGAACGAGCGGCGTGACAGCCGCGACGAGAGTCCCATCCCCATTCCTCCTCGACGTCGCGCTCAGGCGAGCCGCGCCTGCGCCAGCTTCTTCAACGTCGGCTTCTCGATCTTTCCGGTTCCGGTTCGCGGCACCTCGGCCTCGGCGATGACGAACACGTGCCGCGGGACCTTGTAGCTGGCGAGGTTTTCGCGGCAGAACGCCTGCAGGGCCTCGGGGCCGGTCGTGGCGCCGTCCTCCAGCACGACGAACGCCGCCACGTTCTCCCCGCGCACGGGATCGGGCACGCCGACCACGTGCGCCGCCTTCACGCCCGGATGCTTCGCGAGCGTCTCCTCCACCTCGACCGCCGCCACGTTCACGCCCGCCGTCTTGATGACGTCCTTCAAACGGGTCGCGAAGTGCAGGCACCCGGTCGCGTCGAGGAATCCCAGATCACCCGTCTTGAAGAAGCCGTCGCGATCGAACGTCTCGCTGCGCTGGACGCGATAGTAGCCCTCCATGAGCGTCGGCCCCTTGACGAAGATCTCGCCCGGCTCGCCGGGCGCGGCGAGCGCGCCCGTGTCGGGATCGACGATGCGGATCTCCATGCCCGCGAGCGGCCGCCCGAACGTCTCGCGCCGGACCGCCGGCGGATCGTCCCAGCGCGCGCACGCGACGCACGTCGCCGTCTCGCTCATGCCGTACATGCCGACCGTCACGTGGTCGGGACCCATCAGCCTGTCGGCGAGCGGATGGTTCGATCCCTTGCGCAGCTTGACCGTCCGCTTGCCCCAGTCGGGGTGCTCGAGCAGCGGCCCCGCCTGGTGCCAGCCGGCCATGATCGTGCACCCCTCGGCTTCGAGCAGGGCCAGCGCGCTCCCGGGATCGACCTGCTCCTGCAGGACGATGCGGCCGCCGCCCGCGAGCGTCTCGAGCGCGCCGATGATGAAGCCGCCCGACCAGAAGAGCGGCATGTGCCCCCACCACGCGTCGCCCGGCGTCGTGCCGAGGCACTCGGCGATCCGCCGCCCCGAAATCGTGAGCGCGCCGTGCGCGTGCACCACGGCCTTCGCCTTCGCGGTGGTCCCGGACGTGAAGAAGATCGTGGCGAGATCGGTCGGCGACACGCGCGCCTCGAGCGCGTCGAGGAACGCCTCGTCGACGGCGGTGGGAAGGTCCTCCCAGCGCTGCGTGCCGGGTGCGTCGCCGCCGAGCAGAACGACGCGGCGGAGCGCCGGCGCCGCGATCGATCGCAGCACGCCGGGCGTGCTCGGCGCGAGCTCGGGGACGATCTCGCCGAGCGCGGCCAGGTAGTCGTGGCGCAGGAAGGTCGGCACCATGACGAGCACCTGGACGTCGCCGTGGGCGAGCGCGTAGGCGATCTCGTCGCGCTTCCAGAGGGTCGAGAACGGCACCAGCACGGCGCCGATGCGCAGGGCGCCGAAGGCGATCGGCAGCCAGTCGAGCCGATTCGGACACAGAAAGCCGACCCGCGTCCCCTTTCCCACGCCGAGGCCCACGAGCTTCTTGGCGGCGACCCGGCTCCCCGCGCGCAGCTCGCCCCGCGACATGCGCGCCGTGACGCTCGCACTGGGCGCATAGGCGACGGCCTCACGTCCGGGCTCGCGCGACGTGACGTCGTCGAGAAACGCGCCGAGCGTCTCCATCACTTCTTCTTCGTGAAGTGCTCGAGGTCCGGCGTGTCGGTCGAGACGCGCATCCCCCAGCGCGGCGGGCGCTTGTCGAGAAAGGCGCGGATGCCTTCCTTCGCGTCGGGCGATTGGGTCGTCCAGCCGAAGACCTGTCCGTCGAGCCGCTCCGCGACGCTCGGATCGGGCTCCGACAGAAACCGCCAGATGAGCTGCTTGGTGAGCGCGACGGCCACCGGCGCCGTCTCGGTCGCGATCTCGTGCGCGATCGCCTGCGCCGTCGGCAGGAGCTCGGCATCGGGCACCACGCGCGAGACGAGCCCCATCTCGAGGGCTTCGTGCGCCCGCACGAGCCGACCGGTCAGGAGCAGCTCCGCGGCGCGCGATACGCCGACGATGCGGGGCAGGAGCCAGGTGCTGGCCGCTTCCGGCGTGAGGCCGCGCTTCACGAACACGAACGTGATGCGCGTCGACTCGCCCGCGATCCGGATGTCCCACTGCAGCGGCAGGGTCGCCCCGACGCCGGCGACGGCGCCGTTCAAGGCCGCGATGATGGGCTTGCGGATGTCCCACGCCTTGAGCGTCAGACGCTCCGCCGCAGGCTGGCCTTCCCGCTCGCGCGCCTCCTCGAACACCTTGCCGGCGCCCTCGAGATCGGCCCCGACGCAAAAGTCCTTCCCGGCGCCGGTCACGACCACGGCGCGCACGGCGTCGTTTGCATCGGCGTCGCGGAGCGCCTGGCGGATCTCCAGGCCCATCTGGCGATTCCACGCGTTGCGTTTCTCGGGGCGGTCGAGCGTCAGCGTCGCGACGCCGTCGGCGGCGACCTCGAAGCGGATGGTCTCGTGGCTCATGGGGCGCCGAACTCCTGCCGCAGGACGTGCATCTGCACCTTGTTGTAGGCGTTTCGCGGCAGCGATGCCACGAACTCGATGCGCCGGGGCTTCTTGAAGCCGGCCAGCCGTTCCCCCGCGAAGGCGGCCAGACTGTCGCGGTCGAGCCCCGACCCGTCCCGCATGACGACGATGGCCGTCACCTGCTCGCCCCATTTCGGGTGCGGCGTGCCGATCACGGCGACGTCGGCGACGTCCGGATGCTGCCGCAGCACCTCCTCGACCTCGAGCGGCACGACGTTCTCGCCCCCGGTGATGATGATGTCCTTCACGCGCCCGGTGAGAAAGAAGTAGCCGTCCGCGTCGCAGCGCCCGAGGTCGCCCGTGTGGAGCCAGCCGTCGCGGAGCGCGGCGCGGGTCGCTTGGGGGTTGCGAAAGTAGCCCGCCATCACGGTGGGCCCGCCGACGACGATCTCGCCTTCCTCGCCCGCAGCGGCGAGCGAGCCGTCGACGCGACGGATCCCGACGTGGACGTGCGGGTTCATGGTGCCGACGGTCCCCTCGCGATCGAAGACGCTCGTGCCGCGCGCCATGAGCAGGCCGTCGGTCGACTCGGTCTGGCCGTAGGCCTCGATCACTTCCGCGCCGTCGAAGAGGGCGGCGAGGCGGCGTTTCGCTTCCATCGGGGTCGGCGCACCGCCGACGCTCACCTTCTGCACCGAGCGTCGCACCGCGACGGGAACGTCGGCGCGCTGGGTCACCTCGAACACCATGCCACCGATGAGCGGCAGATCGGTGACGGCCCAGCGCTCGGCCGCCTCGAGCACCGAGTCGACGTCGAACTTCTCGAGCAGCACCGCGGTCGAGCCGAGGAAGATCCGGCAGAGGAGATGCGAAACCAGGACCGGCACGTGCGTGAGCGCGCTCATGCAGGCGCCCACGCTCTGCGGCGTGTCGCCGCGCGCCTGCGCACAGGCGAGGCCGGCCCAGAAGAAGTTGCGGTGGGTGAGCATGACGCCCTTCGGGCTGCCGGACGAACCCGAGGTGTAGGCGATCGCGGCCAGCGCCTCCGCGCGCGGGGAGCGCGGGCGGCCGCGCAGCCGGCGGCGCGGGCGTCGAACGATCGCCGGATGGAGCGGCAGCGCCGGCTCGCACGCGAAGAGCGGGATGCCGATCGCCGCCGCCCCGTCGCGGGCGACCGCGACGCGTTTGGTGTCGCACAGAAGGGCCCGCGCGCGCGCGTGCTCGAGCTGCCGCCCGACCTCCTCGGCAGTGGCGCGCGTGCTGACCGGGACCACCACCGCGCCGAGACCCCAGACGGCGTACAGCATGGCGACGATCGCCGGCTCGTTGGCGGCCATGACGCCGATCGCGTCGCCGCTGCCGAGCCCCCGGCGTGCGAGCCAGCCCGCGAGGTCGTCGACGGCCGTCGCCAGCTCGCCGTAGGCGTAGCGCCGGTCGCCGAAGACGACGCCGCCGGCCGTGCCGCGGCGCCGCGCCTGGTAGTGTACGAACGCGGGGGAAGTCGGCAACAGCGGCGAGAAGGTTCGCATGCGACGAAGCGGGTTCTTGTAGACTCCCGCCGTCTACGCCGTCAACGTCGCAGAGCGCAGTTGCGAGGCGCCGAGGAAGCGCCTAGGGACGCCGCATGCGCGTCGGTTTCATCGGCCTCGGCAACATCGGCATGCCGATGGCGAAGCGGCTCGTCGAAGCGGGGCTCGCCACCACCGCATACGACCTCGTGGCGGAACGCGTGGCCGAGCTCGTCGCGCTCGGTGCGACGGCGGCGACGTCGCCCCGCGAGCTCGCCACGGGGGCCGACGTGATCGGCGTCTGCGTTCGCGACGACGCCGACGTGCGCGCCGTCGTCTTCGGCGACGACGGCATTCTCGCCGGGGCCGCGCCCGGCGCCGTCGTCGCGCTGCACGGCACCGTGCAGCTCGGCGCCGTGCTCGCGCTCGGCGACGCGTTCGCCGCGCGCGGGATCGGCCTCGTCGACGCGTGCGTCACCGGCGGCGCGGCGGGCGCCGCCGCCGGCACGCTCACGACCATGGTCGGCGGCGCGGCGGCCGACGTCGCAAAGGTGCGCCCCGAGCTGGACGCATTCTCGCGGATCGTCGTCGCGACGGGCAAGCTCGGCTCCGGCACGATCGTGAAGCTGTGCAACAACCTCATGGGCTACCTCGCCTGGACGGCGGCGATCGAGGGCTTTCGCCTGGCGCGCGCCGCAGGCATTACGGACGAGGTCTTCGAGACCGTGACGCGCGCGGGCGGCCATCTGACCGAGCCGATGCAGACCTTCCTGCGCACCCACAAGCTTCCGGACGCCGCCCGGCGCGACCCCGCGCTGCAGGCGCGCCTGCGCAGCTTCGTCGAGATGGCCGAGAAGGATCTCGCGGCAGCGCTCGCGCTCGCGCGCACGCACGGCCTGGATCTTCCGGGTACGGAGCTCTGCTCGCGGATCATGGGGAGCGTCTATGGCGTCATCGAGACGCCGTCCTGAGCCAGAATCGGAGGAGACGATGGCCGACGAACGACGAACGCGCGGGCGGAAGATGTTCGAGCAGGTGATGGGCTTCCCCGCTCCGCCGGTCGACGGAGAGCCGTTCTTCGATACGACCCTCGACCATCTCTTCGGCGAGCTGTGGTCGCGGCCGGGCTTCTCGGTGCGCGACCGGCGGATCGTGACGCTCACGGTGCTGATGAGCCTCGGACACGAGGCCACGCTGCGCCTGCACCTGGGCGCCGCCATGCGAACCGGACAGCTCACCGACGCCGAGATCGACGAGCTGGTGCTGCACGTCGCGCACTACGCCGGATGGCCGCCCGCCGCGATCGCATCGCAGGTCGTCCGCCAGCTCCGAGCCGAACGGGCGAGCGGTTCCGCCGGCGGCTGACCGTTTGACGCTCGGGACGGGCGACCGCTACCACTCGCGGGCGATGCAGCTCGGACGGCTTCGATTCGCACTCGCGCTGGCCCTCGTGGCCCGCGGCGTGTGTGCGCAGGACGCCCCGACGGTCCCGGTTGCCCCGACGTCGACGACCCTCCCGCTCACGGCGATCGCACCGTCCGATCTTCCGGCGCAGATCGAGCGGACGAACGCCGAGCTGCGCGAATGGGAGACGCGCCTCACGCCGACCCCGGAGCAGATGGAGATCGAGCAGAAGCTTCCGCGGCTGCGCCAGGATCTCCTCGAGCTCACCGCCCACCCGCTCGAGAACCTGATCGACGTCGCGCCACGGGAGCTCGAGGACGTCCAGCGACAGTGGGAGATCGCGCGCGATCAGCTCGCCGCGTGGGGCGAGACGATCGCGAAGCGCACCCAGGGCTTCGAGATCGGCCTCGCGCGCTTGCGCGAGCTCGACGAGATCTGGGGGCGCACCGCGACGTCGGCTGCGCAGGAGAAGCTTCCCGACGCCGTCATCCACGAGATCGGAAGCGTGCGCACCGCCATCAGACAGATGCAAGGACGCGCGAAGGACCAACGCGACCGCCTCGTCACGCTCGGCAGCCAGATCGGCGCTCTGCAGGGCACGGTCGTCGACGGGATGGCGGCGGTGCAGGCGGCCGCGGCCCGCCTGCACGCGGACCTGCTCACGGCCGACGAGCCGCCGTTGTGGACCGTGCTGGGCACGGAGTCCGGGACGGAGCCGGTCGCGAAAACACTCGCCCGGACCGGGCAGCGCGTCGGCGCGCAGCTCGTCGTCACCATGCGCGCCCAACGCGGTCGCATCGCATTCGAGCTCACGACTCTGGCGCTGCTGCTGGCGATGATGCTCGCGGTGCGCCGCAGATCGCGCGCGTGGCCCGCAGACGACCCTGCGCTGGCCCCGGTGCACGTCATCGCCGCGCGTCCGTACTCCTCCGTGCTCATCCTGGGGATGGTCGTGCGATCGTTCACCATCGGGACGGTTCCACTCGTGGTGGGCGAAGTGTCCGCCCTTCTGGCCTTGGCTCCCCTCCTCTGCCTGCTCTACGACCGCCTGCACGGCAGGCTGCGCACGCTCGTTCCCCTCACCGCGGCGCTCTTCGCCCTGGTGCTCGTGCGGCGCGCCCTCCCCATCGGCTCTGCGGAGGCGCGCCTCCTCCTCGCCTTCGAGAACCTGTCGATCGTGTGCTGGGTTCTCTGGGCCGTGCGTCCGACCCAGGTCGCCGAGCTGCAGCTCTCCCCGTTGCGCCAGCGGGGGCTCCTCTACGGCAGCCGCGTGGTCGCGATGCTGCTGGCGGTCTCCCTCGTGTCCAACCTCATCGGCAACGTGACACTCGCGCTGGTTACCAGCCGGGCCGTCGTGGGATCGGCCTACCTGGCGCTGCTCGTGGTCGAGATCCGGCGCGTGCTCACCGCGCTCGTGGTCGCGGCGCTCCACGCGCCGGGGTCGATCGCGATCAAGGCGATCGCGAACCACGCGCCCGTCCTCCAACGCCATCTCGTCGGAGGGATCCGGCTCGCGACTGCGATCGGCTGGGTGTTCGGCACACTCGATCTCACCGGCTTCCTGTCTCCGGTCGTCGCCGCCGGACGGGGGATCCTCGCGGCAAGGCTCGAGATCGGTGCGCTCTCGTTCGCGGCGAGCGACCTGATCGCCCTCGCCGTCACCATCTGGCTGTCGATGATCGTGGCACGTCTGGTGCGGTTCGTCCTCGAGGACGACGTCCTGCCGCACATGGATCTACCGCGCGGCGTCCCGAGCGCGATCTCGGCCGCAGCCAACTACACCGTCCTGCTGATCGGCTTCCTGCTGGCCCTGTCGGCCGCCGGCCTCGATCTCGGCCGGATCACGATCCTCGCTGGCGCGTTCGGCGTCGGGATCGGCTTCGGCCTGCAGAACGTCGTCAACAACTTCGTCTCGGGTCTGATCCTGCTCGTCGAGCGACCGATCCGCCTCGGCGACGTGATCGAGTTCGGCGGCGTCAGCGGATGGGTGAGCCGCATCGGCATCCGCTCGAGCACCATCGCGACCTTCGACGGCGCGGAGGTGATCGTGCCGAACGCCTCGCTGATCTCCGATCGCGTGACCAACTGGACGTTCTCCGCGAGCCAGCGCCGCGTCGAGGTGCGCATCGGCGTCGCGTACGGCAACGAGCCGACGGCGATCCTGGCGATCCTCCAGCGGGTCGCGACCGCGCAGGAAGACGTCCTGCGCCAACCCGCGCCGCAGGCCCTCTTCCTCGGCTTCGGCGACACGACCCTCAACTTCGTCGTCCAGGCGTGGACGAGCAGCTACGATCTGGCGACCATCGTCACGAGCCGGCTCGGGGTGGCCATCTATGGCGCCCTGCGCGAGGCCGGCGTGGCGATTCCCGTCGTGCAGCGCGACGCGCGCGCACGTCCCGCCGACGCGCAGCCTACGCCGCCGCCAGCGAAGCCAGCCTGATCTATCGCCTGAGCGACCCGCCGGCCGGGTCGTGGAAGTCGACGAACACCGTCCGGCCGCGCTCGATCCGTCGCAGCAGCAGCCAGTCGCCCTTGTAGGCCTTGTGGTCGTAGGGGCCGAGGCTCATGTGCGTGCGCGGGCCGCCGTTCGCGGCCGGAAGCATGCGCACCTTCTCCAGCCCCTCCTTCACGCCCTTCGGCGTGAGCACGTTCGCGCGGGCGAGCCCCTCGGAGACGAGGCGCGCCGTATCGTACGTGAGCGCCGTCACCGTGTGGTCGCGCCGCTTGCCCGTCTTCGCCGCGACGCGGTCGAAGAGCGGCTTGAGCAGCGGGTTCGCCTCGCACATCTGATCGACGCCCACCCATCCTTCGAGCGCCGTCATCCATTCGGGCTTGGCGTAACAGAACTGGAAGGCCGTCGTCATGACGCGTGGCGGGTTCCAGCCGAGGTTCTTGAACATGGGAGCCATGAGGATGGTCGGGTAGCCGTAGCCGAGGTAGGCGAGGCAGTCGGGCTTCTGGTCGCGGATTTTGCGCAACACGCCTTCGAGATCGTCCGGGATCTGCGTCGTGTACGCCTCGATGAGAATGTCGAGCTTCTCCTTGGCGCAGTAGTAGCGGAAGTTCGTCGCGTACTCGACGCCGCCGGGGCTGATCTCGTGGATCATACCGACGGTCTTGAAGCCGCTGCGGCCGATCCACGTCGCCATGATCGCGGCTTCTTCCGCGAGCCCGCCGTTGCCCAGGTTGAAGCAGTACTCGCCGAAGTAGCGATCGGTGCCGGTCCACGTGATCGCGGGCACGGCGGCGCGGTCGATCACGGGCGCGAGCGCGATCGAGTTGTCGGTGATGAGCGGACCGATCGTGCACAGGACGCCCTGGCTCACGAGCTCCAGGTAGCCGTCGATCGTGTTCTTCGCCTCCAGACGCGGCAGGCCGATGGCCTCCTTCACGAGAAGCTCCACCGGCCGCAGGATCGTGCCGCTTTCCAGCGCCTCGTCGAACGTGAACCGCAGGCAGGCGAGAAAGTCCTCTTTCGTTCCCATGTCGAGATCGATGAGAACGCCGACCTTGGTGGGTGCGAACGCGAGCCCATGGGGCGTCTTGCGAGTGTCGGCCATGCCCGCGAGCTACACTGCCTGGTTGCGGTCTGACAAGGGTCATCGCGCCGTCACATCGGCGTCGATCGGCGGTCACGCAACTGCGCCGATGCTTGCGCACCTGGCGCGGCGTCACGGACTCGCCATCGAACTAGCATGATCACGCCATCGATTTCGCTCGACTTCCTCTCGAAGAGAACCGACCCTGTGTGTATGACATCACGCGCTCGTCGCTTCCGGCTGCAATCGTACCTCGCCAGCACGGCCGCCGACGTCCGGGCGGCCCAGCGCCTGCGCTGGCGCGTCTTCTCACAGGAGCTCGGGGCGCAGCTCCCGGCGGTCGGCGTAGACGAAGACCGCTTCGACGCCTACTGCGACCACCTACTGGTGCGCGACGTGGTGGACGGCGAGGTGGTCGGGACCTACCGCATCCTGTCGGCCGCGCAGGCGGCGAAGGCGGGCGGCTTCTACTCCGAGACCGAGTTCGAGCTGGGTGCTCTGCGCGACCTTCCCGGCCTCGTCGAGCTCGGGCGCGCCTGCGTCCACCCGCGCTATCGCGACGGCGCCGTGCTCTCCTTCCTGTGGTCGTCGCTCGCGCGCCACATCCACGGCGCGGGCTACGAGCACGTGATCGGATGCGCCAGCGTCCCGGTCGCCGACGGCGGCCACGGCGCGGCGAGCCTCTACACCCGCCTCGCCCGCGAGCATCTGGGGCCGCCCGCCTGGCGCGTGCGACCGCACCACCCGCTGCCGATCGGCGAGCTCGACTGCGACACGGATGCCGTGCTCCCGCCGCTCGTGCGCGGCTATCTCCGCATGGGAGCGTGGATGTGCGGCCCGCCCGCATGGGACCGCGAGTTCGGCACGGCCGACATCCTGCTCCTCCTGCCGATGTCGCGCATGCGCCAGCGCTTCCGGCAGCACTTCCTGCGCGCCGCATGATCGGACGTCTCGCCACCGCGCTCGCCGCGTTCGTCCGGACGTGGTTCGCCGCCCGGGTGGTCGCCCCGCGACTCGACCCCGTCCGGCGGCGCCACCTCTCGCGACGCCTCGCGGCGCGGACGCTGCGCGACCTCGGGCTCACGGCCCGGATCCGCGGCGAGCGGCCGCTGGCGCACCGGCCGAGCCTCATCGTCGCCAACCACGTCTCCTGGGTCGACGTGCAGGCGATCGGGGCCATCGTCACGGCGCGATTCGTGGCCAAGTCGGAGACGCGGCGCTGGCCGATCCTCGGCACGATCGCGCGCGGCTTCGACACCTTCTTCCTCGTCCGCACGAGCTGCCGCGACGCCGCGCGCGTCGTCCGGCGGGTCGCGGCGGCGCTCGCCGCCGGCGATTCGGTGGTCGTGTTCCCGGAGGGGACGACGACCCTCGGCGCCGAGCTCCTCCGCTTCTACCCGGCGTTCTTCCAGGCGGCGATCGACGCCGGTGTCCCGGTGCAACCGGTGGCGGTGCGCTATCTCGGCTGCGACCGCCAGCGCACCGAGGCGCCCGCCTTCGTGGGCGACACCACGTTCGCGCAGTCGCTCGCCCGGATCGTCGGGACGCGCGGGCTCGAGGTCGAGGTCGCCTTCGGCTCGCCGATCGACCCGCGCGGCCGGACGCGACGCCAGCTCGCGGCCGCGGCGCACGAGACCATCGGCGGGCTGCTCGGTCTGCCGAGACGCGACGCACCCGGCTCGCTCGATCCCCTGCGGCGCGCCGCCTGACGTCCCGCGGGTTGCGGCGCGACGCGAGCATGCTACGACCGGCCTGGCCTGGAGAGCTCGCTTCGCATCCTGGTCCTGTGGACGACTCGGCTCGCGGCCGCGATCGTCGTCGCGACGCTCGGCGCGGTCGTCCTCTTCAAGTTCGTCGATCCCCCGGTGACGCCGCTCATGATCCGGAATGCGTTCGCGTCCGGCGTGACGAAGCGGTGGGCCGACCTGGACCGCATCTCGCCGCGCCTCGTGCGCGCGGTCGTCGCGTCGGAGGATGCCCGCTTCTTCGAGCACGGCGGCGTCGACTGGGACGCCATCCGGCGCGCCCGCGACTACAACGCGAAGCACGGCGACGAGCCGCGCCGCGGCGGCAGCACGATCACCATGCAGTGCTCGCGCAACCTCTTTCTCTGGCAAGGCAAGAGCTACGTACGCAAGGCGCTCGAGGTCGGCCTCGCGTATCTCATGGAGCTCATGTGGAGCAAGCAACGCATCCTCGAGGTGTACTTGAACGTCATCGAATGGGGCCCGGGTCTCTACGGCGCCGAAGCCGCATCGCACGCCGCCTTCGGCGTCCCCGCCTCCGCCCTCGACTCCCACCAAGCCGCGCTCCTGGCGGCGACGCTCCCCAATCCCCTTCGCTGGAGCGCCGCACGACCCTCGCGCTACGTGCTCGCCCGCGCCGCCACCATCGAACGCCGCGCCGAACAGATCCACCTGCCGGCCGTCGACCGCTAGCGTCACGCGCAGCGCCCTGCGGCGTCGCGAGGTCGGGTGCAAGGCGGAGGCGCCTGCGAAGCGGCGCGACGAAACATGGGGCCGAGACGAGCCGAATGTTTTCCCGCGTGGCGGAGCCGAAGCCGAAGCCTTGCACCCGACCTCGCGGCACCGACAGCGCCCTACAGCACGAGTCCCGCGCCGCTCCCGCACTCGCAATGCTCGACGACCCGCGCGCGGAGCCCGCTAGCGTACCGCCGCGCTCCGACGACGATCTCGCCGGCCTCGACGTCCGTCGCAACACCATCGAGGACGTGGAAGCAGCCCTTCGCGCACGAGCCGGCGACGAAGCTCGTCGCCTCCGCGACGGCGAGCCACGTCCGCTGCCACCCACCGAATCCGGGCGGCGGCGGTACCGGCGCAGCCGGCCTGCCGCGGGAGAGCCACACGATCCCCTTCCACCACGGCCGTTCCGCGGGTGGTGCCGCGGCGAAGAGGGCGGTCGTCGCCGCGCCCGGCTCCGCGATCAGCACGGTGGCCTGGACGCGATCGAAGAGCTCCCAGGCGGGCTTGGCCGCAGCTTCACTTTCGATCGTCCCGAGCGGAACGTCGAGCGCGCCGATGGCTTCGATGACGTCGCCGACGAGGAGCGCGCCGGGCGTCACGAGCGCGCCGGGCAGCGTGTTCGCGACCCGCATCCCCGGCGCGATGCCGAAGCTGCGCAAGAGACGCGCACCGGCGTCGACCTCGGCCGCGAGCTGCGTCGCCGTCCACCCGAGGAGCAAGAGGTCGTCGCCCGAGCCGGTCGCGCCCACCCGCACGGGCGGATCGTCGGGCGCAAAGCCGTGGCGACCCCAGGGCGGGCGCGCGAGCTGATCGGCAACGAGGTCGGCGCGGCGAACGACGGACATGCGGCCCGGGGTTCTATCGCGGCCGGGCAATCGACCTCAATCGCGCCCGCGCGGCGAGGCGGTCGCGTGGCCCGCCCTCACTCGAACGGGTTCGCGAGATTGAACTGCGCGCCGAGCTTCGCGTAGTCGACGCCGGGTCGGCGTTCGTACTCGGGCGGGAAGAGCTCGCGCTTTCGCGCGTAGTAGTCCGCGCGGTGGTCGCCGGCCGAAGCGGGGTTGAAGGTCATGTAGTAGGTGCGCCGCGAGGTTTGCGAGTCGTTGCGTCCGGACCAGTGCGGCACCCAGGCGTCGAACACGATGACGTCGCCCGGCTCGGCGAGAAGCGGCGTCGACACGAGGCGCTCGAGCACGTCGGCGCGAACCGTCCCGTCGGGATTCTGCGGGAGGATCTTCCGCTCGCACGCATCGAGCGCCATCACGAGGCACCCGTTGTCGAGCGTGAAGGGATCGACCGGCACCATGAGCGTCAGGTGGTGGCGCACGCCGAAGTTGACGTAGGCGGGCGCGTCCTGATGCGGCGTGAAGGCGGCGCCGCCCGGATACTTGAAGTTGATCTTGTCCTTGAAGAGGACGACCGGCTCGCCGCAGCACTCCGCGAGGACCTCGAGGATGCGCCCCTTGGTGAGAACGGTCGCGAGCCCCGCGTGGTAGGGCACGAAGTTCTCGATGCGGGCGAGCATCTTCCCGTCGCCGCCCGGACGCTTCTCGTAGTAGCGCATCCACTTGCCGGGCGTCTCGGGCCAGGCGGTGATCTCGTCGGTCCAGCGGACGAGGTCCGCCGTCTCCTGCGCGGACAGGAACTTCGGCAGCCGGACGAATCCGTGCCGCGCGAACTGCTCCTTCGATGCCGCGTCGAGCATGACGCTCTCCTCGCATCCTGAGGGCGTCGTGTCCACTGACCACACGGTCGACGCAGCGAGGGGCCGATCGCTGCCCGCATCACGATCGTGTCGCGCGTGCTGGTGCGTGCCGATCGCGAGACCGCGACGTCGACCGATTGGCGGCGCATCTCTTGAGGCAGCAGCGAGCCCACGCTAGGCAGGCACGAGGAGGCCAGCCATGGTTGCACTTCCCCTCGTCGGCGGCTGCCAATGCGGAGCGCTGCGGTACGCGATCACGCAGCCGCCGTTGATGGTCTACAACTGCCACTGCACCAATTGTCGGACCATCGGGGGCGGCGCCTTCTCCACGCCGGCGACGGTCCTGGAATCGAGCTTCGCGTTCACCCGAGGCGAGCCGCGCGTCTTCGAGTGGACGTCGGACGCCGGCAATCGGCGCTTCGGGTGGTTCTGCGGCGATTGCGGTAGCCGGATCGCCCACGGGCAGATTCCCGGCGGAGGCGTCCTCAGCGTGCGCAGCGGCACCCTCGACGACACGAGCTGGGTCGAGCCGGTGGGGGACATCTGGACGCGGAGCGCGCTGCCGTGGGTCGTGCTCTCGAACGAGCGGCTGCAAACCCCGCAACAGCCGACGGACTACGCGCCGTTCATCGAGCGGTTCCGCGCGCAGGGCCGGTTTCCGAGCTGATCGCCGGTTCCCATGCCGACCCTCTGCTGGCACCCGCCGCGCGCCTGGTGATGATCGGTCGCTTCAAGGCGATGAACGTGCAGGCGCTCGCCGACCACTTCGCCACGAAGTACCACTGGAACGAGGCCGAGGAAGCACGCGTCCGAGCCGCTGCGCGACTGGCGCGACCGGACCTATCGGTCGCACCGCGGGCGGCGTGTCGAGCCCACCGCGGCGTGAGCGTCTCCGGGTGCCATTGACCACTCGGTGGATCGCAGGGTACGGACAGCGCCGGGTTTTTCTCAGGGAGGATGCGCATGCGAAGTGGCTGGATCGTCGTGGGGTTGCTCCTAGCCGCGCCCGCCCACGGCCAGGAGCAGTTCATCTACCCGGGTAAGGGCCAGAATGCGCAGCAGCAGGAGAAGGACAAGTTCCAGTGCTACGGCTGGGCCAAGGGGCAGAGTGGCTTCGATCCGATGGCGCCACCGACGCCGAGGACGCCACCGCCTCCGCAGCGTGGCAGCAGCGTGATCGGCGGCGCGGTCACCGGCGGTGCCCTGGGAGCGGGCGTGGGTGCGATGGGTGGGGCGATCGCCGGGGGCAAGGCCGGTAAGGGCGCGAAGATCGGTGCCGCGACAGGCGGTCTCCTCGGCGGGATGAGCGCTGCCGGCGGGAATGCCCAGGCCAGTCAGGAGCGCCGTGAGTGGGAGCGGCGGGAAGCGAGCGCCTATGCGTCCGCGCGCGGGCAGTACAACCGCGCCTTCGCCGCGTGCATGGAAGGCCGCGGCTACACGGTGAAGTAGATGACGAGGGGATTCCCGATGCGAGATCTTGCAATCGTCCTGCCCGCGCTCGCGTTCCTCGCCGCGCCCGCTGCCGCCCGGGCCGCGGGACCGCTCGTGTGCGCGATCGTCGATGTCTTCGACTGCTCCGCCGGCGACTGTACGGAGGTGACGTCCGAGGCCGTCGGCGTGCCGGACCTCTTGCGCGTCGATCGCGACAAGAAGACGCTCACTGGGCTCGACCGCGAGTTCGGCCGTGCCGCGACCCCGCTCGCGTCGCTGGCGAGCGAGGGTGGGAAGACCACGGCGCGCGCAAGCCACGGTGATCGTAGCCTGGTGCTGGTCGTCGAAGACGAATCGGGCGACGCGATGCTCACGGTGACCGATCACAAGGTGACGCTCGTGGCGTACGGTGAGTGCGCTGCTCCCTGAAGCCCGGCCCGTTGGGAAGCCGCCTCGAGCCTCCGGCCGCCTTGACTCGAGCGTCCCCGGTGCGATTCTCTTCGCGTGCCGTCCGCGCCACTCGCCGCGCCCTCCCCGCTGCTCCTCGCCCTGGAGGGGCGTGCCTGGTTCGAGCTGGCGGCGCTCCTCCCCGCCCTCCCCGCTCTCAGCAGCGCGCCGCGCGGCGACGGTCACCCGGTCCTCGTCCTGCCCGGCTATCTCGCCGACGATCGCTCGACCCGCGCGCTGCGCTGGTTCCTGCGCGACCGGGGCTACCATGCGCACGCCTCGCGCCTCGGCCGGAACCTCGGCCCGAAGCCGGAGACGATCAGCGGCCTCGTCGAGCGTCTGCACGCGCTGCACGAACGTCACGGACGCGCCGTGAGCGTCGTCGGCTGGAGCCTCGGCGGCATCTACGCGCGCGAGCTGGCGCGGGCGTTCCCCGACGAGGTCCGTCTGGTGATCACGCTCGCGAGCCCGTTCCGCGATCCGCTCGCGACCAACGTGGCGCGGCTCGCGCGGCTCGGCTTCGGCCCGCGTCCGGCCGGCAACCCGTCGGTCCCGCGCGACCGCCTGCGCGCGCCGCTCCGGGTTCCGGTCACCTCGTTCTACAGCGAGACGGACGGCATCGTCGCGTGGGAGAGCTGTCTCGACGAGGAATCGCCGCGCGCCGAGAACCTCGGCGTGCAGAGCAGCCACTGCGGCATGGGGCACCACCCGACGGTGCTGCTCGCGATCGCCGATCGGTTGTCGCAGCCCGAAGGCGCGTGGCGGCCGTACGTTCCGGCGAGCTCGTCGTGGTGGCCGTTCGCGCCGATCGCGCGGCCCACCCCCGCGTAGCGCGGCTACGCTTCGCGGCGCGAGCGCACGATCGCGACCAGGAGCTCGCGGCCGATCCGCCACCCGACCACGCACAGGATGGCATCGCGCACCGTGACGACGTGCGCCGCGTGCGCCACGTCGGCGAGCGACACTCGCCCCAGGTCGTCGAGGACCGTCCAGGCGGTGCGCGCGCAGTAGACGAAGGCCGCGAGAAGCGCGATCGAGATGACGAAGCGGCTCGCGGCGCGGAAGAGCTCCCGCGCGCGCGTCGTCTCGATCATGGTCAGGTCGGCTGTCGCACCTGC